>Ga0335072_10005285_pt1 | contig 19026 bp, 14 predicted proteins | sample Lox_Sample_21_FD_206725 | JGI IMG/M metagenome (GOLD analysis project Ga0335072, IMG submission 206725) | Soil microbial communities from Loxahatchee National Wildlife Refuge, Florida, United States - Lox_Sample_2.1 | ecosystem: Environmental > Terrestrial > Soil > Wetlands | place: USA...
ATTCGCTCGCTGATCGCCATGCCGCTGATCGTCGCGGGAAAGGGCGTCGCCGTGCTGACGCTGAGCGCGCGCGATGTGGCCCCGGACGAGGACGGGGAGTTGGGGCGGCTGCTGGAGAACATCGCCGCGAGCCTGTCGTTCGCCCTGCACTCGCTCGAGAGCGCCGATGCCGCGCAGTATCTCGCCAGCTTCGATCCGCTCACCGGGCTGGCGAAGCGGGCGCTGTTCTGCGAGCGGTTGGAGAAGCGGCTGCAGGCGAGAACCACCGCGCGCGCCACGGTCGTCGCCTTCGACGTGCGCGGGCTCGGAAGCATCAACACCCTCTACGGGCAGCGCTTCGGCGATCTGCTGCTGCAGAGTCTGGTCGCGCGGGTGAAGCGGTATGCCGGGGGCGATGAGCGCATCGGCTATCTCGGCGCGGGCACCTTCATACTGCTCGCGCCGATGACCGATGTCGCGAGCGACACTCCTCAGCCCGCGCTCGATGCGCAGCTGCTCGAGGAGCCGTTCGAGATCGAGAGCCGTGAGATCCGGCTGTCGGTGAGTTTCGGTGCGGCGGAGGACTCGCCGGAAGTCGCGAGCGGCGCGATCCTGGTGCAACGCGCCGAGGCGGCACTGAAGCGCGCCAAGGAATCCGGCGAGCATTACCTGCAATACCGCCCGGAGATGAGCCGCGAGACGGTGCGGCGGGTGGTGCTCGAGCACAAGCTGCGGACGGCGCTCGAGGAGCAGCAGTTCGTACTGCATTATCAGCCGCAGGTCGATCTCAGCACCGGCAAGATCGATTCTGTCGAGGCCTTGCTGCGCTGGCGCGATCCCACGGCGGGGTTGGTACTGCCCGGCCGGTTCCTGCCCGTGCTCGAGTCTTCGGGCATGATCGTGCCGGTAGGCAACTGGGCGCTCCTCAAGGCGGTGGAGGATCTGGAGGCCTGGCGCCAGGGGAGCCGCGGGCCGATGCGCGTCGGTGTCAACGTGTCGGCACAGCAGCTCAAGCAGCGCGAGTTTCTGCACGGCCTGCTCGCGCTCGCGGAGCGGTTGGCGCCGCTCGAGGGCTTCGGCCTCGACATCGAGATCACCGAGACGACGCTGCTGCAGGACCTCGAAGGGACGAGCGAGAAGCTGAGCGAGCTGCGCAAAGCCGGCATCCGTGTCGCGCTCGATGATTTCGGCACGGGGTACTCCGCCCTCGGCCTGCTCTCGAAGCTGCCGGTGGATATCCTGAAGATCGACCGCTCGTTCGTGAGCGGCCTACCCCGGGATGCGGCCAGCGTGACGCTCGTGGCGAGCATCGTGGAGCTGGCCTCCGCGTTCAGCCTCTTCACGGTGGCCGAAGGCGTCGAGACGGAAGAGCAACTCGCGGCGCTGCGAGCGTTGCGTTGCAGCCACTCCCAGGGATTCCTGCACAGCGCCGCCGTGCCCGCGCGGGAGCTCGAGCAGATACTGACGCGCGTGAACGGCTTGCGGACAGAAGGGTCCTACGGGGCAAATCCGCCAAACGGCCGCAGGCCGGTTTGGCCAAATTAAAAACAGGATTTTGAGCTACAATCCGGCCTCGGATTTCGCTCGCACATCGCCCTCCCGGGCATCCCCGGCAGAGCTTCTTTCATGCATGGTACTGCGCGAGGCGCGGCTTGCCTCGAGTTCGGACGATTTCGACTCTTTACCCGCCAGCGGGAGCTGCGGCTCGGTGATGTGACCGTTCCGCTCGGCTCCCGGGCTTTCGACGTGCTGCTCATTCTGGTCGAGGCCGGGGGCGAGCTCGTCACCAAGGAGGAGCTGCTCGCGCGCGTGTGGCCGGGCGCGGTCGTCGAGGAAAGCAACATCCAGGTCCAGGTCTCGGCGCTGCGCAAGGCGCTCGGCGATGACCGCAACCTCATCCTCACCGTGCCGTTACGGGGCTACCGCTTCACGGGCGAGGTGCGCGCGCTGGCCGCGGACGGCCGCGAATTGCCGCCGCCGGGCAACGGGCTCGAGGCGCCGCGGCAGGTGCCGACCAATCTGCCGGCGCCGCTTTCGGATTTCATCGGCCGCGAGACCGAGCTCCGGGAGCTGCGCGAGCTGCTGCGCCACAACCGGCTGGTGACCCTCGCGGGCATCGGGGGAATCGGCAAGACGCGGCTCGGCCTCGAAGCGGCGCGCGCGACACTCGAGGAGTTTCCGGACGGTGTCTGGCTCGCGGAGCTCGCTCCCCTCACCGATCCGGACCTGGCCGCGAGCGCCATCAACACGGCCTTGGGCCTGCAGAGCGGCGCCGGCCGCTGGACCGCGGAGCGGCTCGCCGCGGCGCTGCGCGGCCGCCGGCTGCTGCTCGTGCTCGATAATTGCGAGCACCTGATCGGCGCGGCGGCGCGGGAGGCGGAAACGCTGCTGCGCGCCGTGCCGGGCGCCTGCATCCTCGCGACCAGCCAGGAGCCTCTGGGCCTCGACGGGGAGTGCACGTACCGGCTGAGTCCGCTGGAGTTTCCCGCAGAGGACACCGCGGAGCTTGCGGCCGCCCTGCGCCACGATGCCGTCCGGCTCTTCGTCGCACGTGCACGCGCCGCCGACCCGCATTTCAACCTTTGTGAGCGCAACGCCGCGACGGTAGCGACCATCTGCCGCCGCCTCGACGGCATTCCGCTTGCCATCGAGCTGGCTGCCGCGCGCGCCGCGGCGCTCGGGATAGAGGGACTCGCGCGCAGGTTGGATCTGCGATTTCACGTGCTCACCGGCGGCCGGCGTACGGCACTACCGCGCCACCAGACCTTGCGCGCGACGCTCGACTGGAGCCACCGTCTGCTCGCGGAGCCGGATCGCATCGTGCTGCGGCGGCTTGCCGTGTTCGCGGGCAGCTTCAGCCTGGAAGCCGCGGCGAGCGTCGTGGCGGACCCGGCGCTTGCGGAATGGGAGGTCATCGGGCGAATCGCCGAGCTGGTGGACAAATCGCTGGTGGTTGCCGATGTCGCCGGTCGCGAACGACGCTATCGGCTGCTCGAGACGACGCACGCCTACGCGATGGAAAAGCTTGCCGACAGCGGCGAGTTCGGCTCGCTGGCGCGCCTTCACGCGGTGCACTTCCGCGATCATATGTGTAACGCCCTCGCGCTTTGGGAAGAGACTCCCTCCGTGCAATGGCTGGAAGCGCATACGCCGGAGATCGACAACCTTCGCGTCGCTCTGGATTGGGCATTCGGCGCGGACGGCGATCCTGCCATCGGCATCGAGCTCGTCGCGGCCTCCTATCCGCTGTGGTATCTCCTGTCGTTGATGCAGGAGGGCAGGGCACGCCTGGAACAAGCGACGGGAGCGGTCGGGCCGTCGACGCCCAAGCCGGTCGAGGCGAGGCTGTGGTACGGATATGGCTTTCTCTCCACCGGTGAGCCGCGCGGGCGCGCTCTGCCGGCGCTGCGGCGCGCAGTGTCGTTGTATCGCGAGTCCGGCGAGCCGTTGGAACGCGGGCGTGCGCTGAGCTTCTACGGTCTCAATCTCGCGCGCACCGGTAGGCTGGCGGAAGGCCTGGCCGCGCTCGAGGAGGCGCGCGGACATCTTTCCGCCGCGGCCCACCCGAAGAGCCTCGCGCTCTGCCTCACCAACCTCGCCATCGCGCGCACGGTGGCCGGGGAATTCGCGGTCGCGCGCGCGCTGCTCGATGAGTCGCTCGCCGTGGGCGCGCAGTCGAAGGCCGACTTCGCGGTGTGGCGCGCGCTCATCTACAAGGCGGAGGTGGCATTCGCCGAGGGGCAGATCGAAGAGGCGATCGCGCAGGCGCGCGAAGTCGTCGCGCTCGCCCGCGCGGCCCGGCGCACGGGTATGCTGGGACACGCGCTGTGCAATCTCGCCGGCTATCTCATCGCGCGCGGCGATCTCGAGGAGGCGGGCACCGCGCTGCGCGAGGGACTGCCGCTGGCGCAGGAGAGCGATCTGGATGCCGTGCTGCTCGCGGGCGGCCTGCAGCATCTCGCGGCCATCGCGGCCCGGGAGAATCGCCTGGAGAGGGCCGCGCAGCTCATCGGCTACGCGCGCGCGTTCTTCTCCGCGGAGTTCGAGGGACGCAGTCCCGCCAAGCAGGAAATCCAGACGCGCATCGTCGAGAGCCTGCGACTCGCCATACCGGGCGAGCGTCTGACGCAGCTCATGGAGACAGGCGCGCGCTGGACCGAGGAGCAGGCGATGTCGACCGCCCTCGAGTCGTGACGCGCGTCACGACTGGTGTTGCGTTTCGAAGACAATCGCGGCCATTTAGAAGATTTAAGTCCGCTTAGGGGCCAGCTAAGGATTTGAGCGGCTTGGCAGCGCGATGCTTACCGCGTCCTAAAAGACCGGTGATCGCGCTGCCCATCATGAATCGTCCCGCTCGCTGCATCGTGAGGCTCCTGCCGCTGTCGGCGGCCCTGCTGCTGTCGGGCTGTCAGTGGGCCGTGCTCGACCCGAAGGGCCCGATCGGTCTGCAGGAGCGCTCGATCATCATCACCGCGACGGTGCTGATGCTGCTCGTGGTCGTGCCGGTGATCGCGCTCATCCTGATCTTCGCGTGGCGCTACCGGGCCTCGAACGAGCAGGCCGACTATCGCCCGAACTGGTCGCATTCCAACAGGATCGAGGCGGTGGTGTGGCTCATTCCCTGCGTCATCGTCGCCGCCCTGGGCGTGATCGCCTGGAGGTCCTCGCATGCGCTGGACCCCTACCGGCCGCTGGATTCCAACGTCAAGCCGATCCGCATCGATGCGGTGGCGCTCGACTGGAAGTGGCTCTTCATCTATCCCGACCAGAAGGTGGCCACGGTGAACCAGGTGGCCTTCCCGGCGAACGTGCCGGTGGAGCTGCACATCACCTCCGCGACCGTGATGAATGCCTTCTTCATCCCGCAGCTCGGCAGTCAGATCTATGCCATGGCGGGCATGCAGACCCAGCTGCACCTGCTGGCGAGCGCGCCGGGCACGTATCAGGGACTTTCCTCGAACTACAGCGGTGACGGCTTCTCGGGCATGACCTTCAAGGCTCTCGCCCTGCCGCAGCAGGGATTCGAGGCGTGGCTCGCCAAGGTCAAAGCCGCGCCGCAGACGCTCGGCCCGGCGGCTTACCGGCAGCTCGCCAAAGCGAGCGAGAACAACCCGGTCGCGTACTACTCGCAAGTGCAGCCGAGCCTGTTCGCCGACATCGTCGCCGGGCGGCTGCAGCAGAGCGCGGGCCGGATGGTCGCGCGCACCGCGCCGCACGCGCAGGCCGCGACGCCGATGCCCGCGACGGGCGCAATGCCCGGGATGGCCGGCATGCCGGCGACGAGGAGCAACTGATCATGCTCGGTAAGCTGACGCTGTCCGCGATTCCGTACCAGAACCCGATCGTCATGGGAGCCGTGGTCTTCATGGCGCTCGCCGCGATCGCGGTGCTCGGCACGATTACCGTGCTCGGCAAGTGGAAGTATCTCTGGACGGAGTGGCTGACGTCGGTCGATCACAAGAAGATCGGTGCGATGTACGTCATTCTCGCGGGAATCATGCTGCTGCGCGGCTTCGCGGACGCCGTCATGATGCGTGCGCAGCAGGCGCTCGCCTACGGGCCGCATACGGGATATCTGCCGCCCGAGCACTTCGACCAGGTATTCAGCGCCCACGGCACGATCATGATCTTCTTCATGGCGATGCCGTTCATGATCGGCCTCATGAACTGCGTGCTGCCGCTGCAGATCGGCGCGCGCGACGTCGCTTTCCCGTTCCTCAATTCGCTCAGCCTCTGGCTGACGGTCGTCGGCGCGATGCTCGTCAACATCTCGCTCGCGATCGGCAACTTCGCGCGTACGGGCTGGCTGGCGTATCCGCCGCTCTCGGAGCTGCACTTCAGCCCGGGCGTCGGGGTCGACTATTACATCTGGGCGCTGCAGATCTCCGGCATCGGCACGACCCTCACCGGCGTCAACTTCATCGCCACCATCCTCAAGATGCGCGCGCCCGGCATGACGCTGATGCGCATGCCGGTGTTCACCTGGACCGCCCTCTGCACCAACATCCTGATCGTGGCGGCGTTCCCGGTCCTGACGGTGTCCCTGGCCCTGCTGACGCTCGATCGCTACCTCGGGATGCACTTCTTCACGAACAGCCTGGGCGGCGATCCGATGATGTACATCAACCTCATCTGGATCTGGGGGCATCCGGAGGTCTACATCCTCATCCTGCCCGCGTTCGGCATCTTCTCCGAGATCATCGCCACCTTCTCCGGCAAGCCGCTCTTCGGCTACACCTCCATGGTGTTCGCCACCATGGCGATCGCGCTCCTCTCCTTCCTCGTGTGGCTGCATCACTTCTTCACGATGGGCTCGGGGGCCGACGTCAACGCTTTCTTCGGCATCACGACCATGGTGATCGCCGTGCCGACGGGCGTGAAGATCTTCAACTGGCTCTTCACCATGTACCGCGGACGGGTGCGCTTCGACTCGCCGGTGCTGTGGACGATCGGCTTCATGATCACGTTCGTCATCGGCGGCATGAGCGGGGTGCTCATGGCCGTGCCGCCGGCCGACTTCGTGCTGCACAACAGCCTCTTCCTGGTGGCGCACTTCCACAACGTGATCATCGGCGGGGTGGTGTTCGGCGCCATGGCGGGCCTTACCTACTGGTTCCCGAAGGTGTTCGGCTTCCGCCTGAACGAGACGCTCGGCAAGGCGGCGTTCTGGTGCTGGCTGGTCGGCTTCTACGTGGCCTTCATGCCGCTCTACGTCCTCGGGCTCATGGGGGCGACGCGCCGCATGGACCACTACGACAATCCGGCCTGGCAGCCGCTGTTCGTCGTCGCGGCGATCGGCGCGGCCATCATCTTCTGCGGCATCATGCTGCAGCTCGCGCAGGTGGTGGTGAGCCTGGCGCAGCGCGAGCACGCGCGCGACCTGACCGGCGATCCGTGGGGCGGCCGCACGTTGGAATGGGCGACTGCCTCGCCGCCGCCGGCCTATAACTTCGCCCGCATCCCGGTGGTGCGCGGCCGCGATGCGTTCTGGGACATGAAGCAGCGGGGCGTGGACATGAAGGCGGCCATCTATCGGCCGATCCACATGCCGCGCAACACCGGCACCGGTTTCGTCATGGCCGTATTCATCGGCCTGGCTGGGTTCGCGATGATCTGGCACATCTGGTGGCTCGCGATCGGCGGTGTTGCCGCCGCAATGGTGGCGCTGATCCGTCACGCCTTCGACGACGACCGTGACTATTACGTCGAAGCCGAAGAAGTGCGACGGACCGAGATCCTCCGCGGTCGCACCCAACTGAGGAGCGTGTAAACCATGTCAACGGGTCCGACGATTGCCCACGGCGGGGCGCTGGCTCTCAAGCCGGGATACGCCGACAACGCGGCTGATGCGCTGCGGGATCTGCGTCCGTCGAGCGACGCCGTCGACTTCGAGCTGGAGCATCATCACGATGCGGCGAGCACGGCGCAGCTCGGCTTCTGGATCTACCTCATGAGCGACTGCCTGCTGTTCGCGGGCCTGTTCGCCACCTACTCGGTGCTGCACGTGCGCACGGCGGGCGGACCCGCGCCGCGCGGCCTGTTCGATCTGCCGTACGTGCTGGCGGAGACCGTGTTCCTGCTGGTGAGCAGCTTCACCTGCGGGCTGGCGACGCTCGCGATGGGGCGGCGCAGCCGCAGCGCGACGCTCGGCTGGCTGGCAGTCACCTTCATGCTCGGACTCACGTTCGTCGGCATGGAGGTGCACGAGTTCGCGCACATGGTCGCCGACGGCGCCGACCCGGATCGCAGCGCCTTCCTTTCCAGCTTCTTCACGCTGGTGGCGACACACGGGCTGCACGTCACGTGCGGCCTCATCTGGATGGGAATCATGATGGTGCTGGTAGTGAAGAAGGGCTTCACGCCGGCGACCGAGTCGCGCCTCGCCTGCCTCAGCCTCTTCTGGCACTTCCTCGACATCATCTGGGTCGGGGTCTTCTCCCTGGTCTATCTCTTCGGAGTGACCTGATGAGCGTTGCCAACGAGGCTATCGCAGGCCACGGGCCGCACGGAGCCATCCACGGCGGCGCCCATGGCGGGGCGCACGGCGGGGCCCATGGCTCCCGCAAGTCCTACATCACCGGCTTCCTGCTGGCGATCGCGCTGACGATCGTGCCCTTCGGCTTGGTGATGAGCCATTCGTCCGTCGGCACGCCGCTCGTCATCGCGGTGTTCGCGCTGGCACAGATCGGCGTGCACATCGTGTATTTCCTGCACGTCAACCGCTCCGCGGAGCAGCGCTGGAACCTCATGGCGCTCGTGTTCACGGCCATCGTGGTATGCATCATCATCGGCGGCTCGATCTGGATCATGCACAACCTGTACGTCAACATGATGCCAGGGATGATGCAGGGATCGATGGGCTGAGGATCGCTAGGAAGAAGCGCCGGCTGCGGCAACCTCGGCAGCCGCCGAGCTCCTGCGCGTCGACAGCCAGGAGCCGAGCAGGATGAGACCGAATCCGGTCAGCCCCCAGATCCCGAGCCGCTCATCGAGCAGCGCCACGCCGAGGAGCGTGGCGACGGCCGGATTGATGTAAGTCACTATGGCGGCCCGCGCCGCGCCGGCACTTCTCACCAGATAGAACATCGCCAGCATGGAGAGCGCGGTGCAGACCACCCCCAGTATCGCGACGGACCAGAGTGCCATGGCGCTCGGCATGCGCGTCGGTGTGGAGAGCGCGGCCGGAACGAGCAGCAGCAGGCTCGCGAGCGCGAGACTGCCGGCGATGGGGCCGATGGAATCGACGGTGTGGAGGTATCTCTGGATGATCAGCGCCCCGATCGCGTAGCAGACGGTCGCGATCGCAACGCAGCCGACGCCCGCCCAGGCCAGCGGCCCCGAGAGGGTGCCGAATCCGACCAGCGCAATGACACCCGCGAGACCGGCGATCAGTCCGATGAGCCGTACGAGGTTGAGCCGCTCATGCACGCCGAAGAAGCGCGCGATGAGGGCGATGATGAGCGGCACCGTCGCAATGAGGATCGCGGTGACCGAGGAGGCGATCCAACGCTCGCCCAGGGAGATCAGGCAGAAGGGTATGGTGAACTCCACCAGCGCGAACGCCAGCACCGCCCCCTTGTGGCTGCCGAGCGTACGCAGCGCGCCACGCCGCCAGGCAATGGGCAGCAGGATGAGCGCCGCGAGCGTGATGCGGCCCCAGGCCACGTCGAAGGGCGAGATCTCCTGGATCGCGATCTTGATGAACAGATACGGCAGGCCCCAGAAAACCCCCAAGGCCACGAAGGCCAGCCAGGCGCGTGCGCTCACGTGTGCGGGAACCTCCGGCCGGAGGGCCGGCCGCTGATCGAGGGTATCATGGGCCGCCTCGAGCGGAGGTCGATGCCATGTCCACCAGCCCATCCAGCGTCGCCGACAAACGCCGTCGCTTCCACGAGCTGCATCGCAGCGGCTGCTTCGTCATCCCGAATCCCTGGGACGCCGGCAGCGCGCGCTACCTGCAGGGCCTCGGATTCGAGGCCCTCGCCACGACCAGCTCGGGATTTGCCTGGACGCAGGGGGCTCCCGACGGCGGGATGTCGCGGGACGCGGTTCTTGCCCATCTGCGGGCGATGGTCGCGGCGACGGATCTGCCGCTCAACGCCGATTTCGAGAGTGGCCACGCGCATGATGCCGACGGGGTCGCGCAGAGCGTGCGCCTGGCAGTCGAGACCGGTGTGGCGGGACTTTCCATCGAGGATTCGACGTCCGATATCGCCAAGCCACTCTATGACCTGGATGAGGCCGTCGCGAGGATGCGTGCGGCGCGCAAGGCGATCGATCAGGCGGGGGGCGACACCCTTTTGGTCGGGCGGGCGGAGTGCTTCCTGGTGGGCAGGCCGGATATCGACGAGACGATCTCGCGGCTGCAGGCTTACGCCAACGCAGGCGCCGATTGTCTCTACGCGCCCGGTATCCGCTCGCCCGAGCACATCCGCCGCGTCGTCGAGAGCGTCGCGCCCAAGCCCGTGAACCTCCTCGTGGGTAGCGCCAGCAAGCTCTCAGTGACGGACATCGTTGCGCTCGGTGTGCGCCGCATCAGCGTGGGCGGCGCGCTTGCACGCGCAGCGTGGGATGGCTTCATCCGCGCCGCAAAAACGCTGGCGGAGCAGGGGCGCTTCGACGGCTTTGCGGATACCGTATCGCACGACACGCTCGACTCCTTGATGAAGGCGCCGGCCGGCGATCCGCCGGCCCGCAACCTCTAGCGCACACCATCCGCGTCGCTATACTGCGCGGCTCGCCCGCCCGGTGGCGGCAATTTTTTGGCCCGGCCCGGGCCGCACCCTTTGCTCGACATGTGGTTTAAGAATCTCACCGTTTATCGTTTGCCCGCCGATTGGAGCTGGTCCGCCGCCAACCTCGAGGAGGCGCTCGCGCGCCGGCCGCTGCAGCCGTGCAGCCCGTTCGAGATGCGGAGCATGGGGTGGGTGGCGCCGGCCACGACCGACCGCCTGCTGCACGTCCTGGGCGAGCATCACCTGCTGGCGCTCGGGGTCGATCAGAAGCTTCTGCCAGCCTCGGTCGTGCGGCAGGAGGCGGAGCAGCGCGCGCGCATTCAAGCTAAGACGCAAGGCTTCCCCATGGGTCGTCGGCAGATGCGCGCGTTGAAGATGCAGGTGTTGGAAGAGCTGCGCGCACGCGCGCTCACACGGCGCCGTGTGACGCGGGCGTGGATCGATCCACGCGGCGGCTGGCTGGTGGTCGACTGTGCGAGCGATCGTCGGGCCGAGGAGCTCGTCGAGACGCTGCGCGACACGCTGGGCAGCCTTGCGGTACAGAAGATCGACACGGAGCGCTCACCGAGCGCCTGCATGGCGGCATGGCTGATGCAGTCCGATGCGTCGGGCGCGTTCTCGATCGAGCAGGATCTCGAGCTGCAGTCGGGAGAGCCTGCCAAGTCCATCGTGCGCTATCGCCGACATCCCCTCGACGGCAAGGAGGTTCGTGCGTACGTCGCCGGCGGCAAGCGTCCCACTCAGCTCGGGCTGACCTGGAACGGCCGCATCTCCTTCGTCCTGACGGAAAAGCTGCAGATCAAACGCGTCGAGTTCCTCGAGGTCGCGCCCGAGAGCGGCGATGAGGAGGAGATCGACCCGGCCGAGCAGTTCGACCTCGATTTCGCCGTGATGGCCGGCGAGCTGGCGAAGCTCCTCGGCGAGCTGGTCCAGGAGTTGAACGGGCGCGAGGCGCCGGGGCGCGCGGCGGCGGCCTGATGCGCTTCTACTGAGGTACGGACAGCATCGTAGCGGCGAGCGAGGGTCGCTTACTGATCGCAGCGTCCCACGACGCGAGCCGTGGCCGGCTCGCTCGCCAGCCTTCGCTCGCAAACCGCAGGTCGAGATAACCCAGCGCGCAGGCGATCGAGAGCGTGCCGATGTCGAATGCGCCCGCCAGATTCTCCTTCTCCAGCACATCGAGGGCGGTGCGAATCTTGAGGAACTGCCCGTCGACCCAGGCCTGCCAGCGCAGCTCCTTCGGGCGGACCGCCTCCTCGTAGCGTGTCAGCACGGCGGCATCCATGATGCCGTCCGCGATTGCCTGGCGGCGCAGCGCCGTCCAGCGCGCGGCACCGGCGGCGGGAAAGATGCGATTGCCGCCCGCGAGCGCATCGAGGTATTCGCAGACGACCGGCGAATCGTAGAGCGCCGTGCCGTCGTCGAGAACGAGCGCGGGGATCTTGCCGATCGGGTTGCTGGCGCGCAGCGCCTCGTGCGGGCTCACCGGGGTCAGGGTGATGCTGATGAGCTCGATCCTGTCACCGAGCCCCAGCTCGTGCGCAGTCACGCGCACCTTGCGCACGTAGGGTGAGGCGGGATTGAAATATAGCTTCATGCTCGCAGTTTGCGGGACCGTGCCGGGCCTTGCAATCACTCAGCCTGATGGAAGCGATCAGCTACGCCCTCCTGCCGCCGATCTCATCGATGTGCCGCAGGAGATCGGCCGGGTCTTCGTAGACCCGTATGGCGCCGGAGCGCGCGAGCTCGTCCTCACCGTAGCCGCCCGACAGGAGGCCTACGCCGAGTCCGCGGGCGCGCCGCGCGGCGAGCATGTCCCAGATGCTGTCGCCGACGATCACCGATGACTGGATGTCGACGCCGAGCCGTCCGGCCGCCGCGAGGAAGAGGTCCGGATCGGGCTTGGCGTGCCGCACGTCATCGCGGGTCACCACCGGAATCTGCGCGGGATCGACTTGGAGCGCGTCGAGGTTGTACTTCGCGGAGTCCATGCGGCCGCTGGTCGCGATGGCCCAGGGAATGCCCGCGTCCGTCAGGTAGCGCAGCAACTCTATCGCTCCCGGCAGGGGGCGCACCCAGCTCGCGAGGCGCGCGTAGGCTTCGGCGTGTTGGCGCTGGAGCTTCTCGAGCAGCGCCGGCGTGATCTCGATGGGGGTCTCGCGCAGCAGCATCTCCGTGAACAGGCCGCCGCTCATCCCGATCTTCCGGTGAATGCGCCATACCGACAGCTCGATGCCCGCTGCGTGCAACGCCTCCTGCCAGGCGGACACATGCTGGTAGACGCTGTCGACCAGCGTGCCATCGAGGTCGAAGAGAAAACTGACGTCGGAGCGGCTCATGGATCTGGACCTCGGCAGATGTAAACTTCGGCCAGCGCTGTGCGCATTTTGTGGGAGGCGGACGATGAAGAAAATAGATATCTCGACAGCCAAAGCCTCGCTCGGCAGCGGCTATCCGGCGCCCTACGACGAGCCTTGCCGGCAACGCAAGCGCTTCCGCCTCGGGGACGCGGCGGGGCTGACGCAGTTCGGCGTCAATCTGCTGCGTTTGCCGCCCGGGGTCTGGTCCAGCCAGCGCCACTGGCACACGGCCGAGGACGAGTTCGTGTACGTCCTCGAGGGCGAGGTCGTGCTCATCAGCGATGCCGGCGAGGAGGTGCTGCGGGCGGCCGACTGCGCCGGATTCAAGGCCGGCGAGCGTGATGGGCACCATTTGCTGAATCGCACCGATACGGACGCCGTACTGCTGGAGATCGGCAGCCGCAGTCCAGACAGCGATGGCGTCGATTATCCCGACATCGATCTGGTGATTCGCGCCGGGGCGCGCGCTTTCCTGCGCAAGGACGGTACGCCGTACCCGCCGCGGCCGCGGTGAGCGACGCGGATCGGCTTTGGTTGGAGTACGCGTCCGACCTCAAGGAGCTTGCAGCGGCGCGGCGTCCATCAGGCGCGCAATGCGCTGCAGCGCCGGGGGGTGCGAGTAGTGGAAGGCCGTGTAGAGCGGATCGGGCGTGAGCGTGCTGGCGTTGTCGCGATAGAGCTTGACGAGGGCCGAGGCCAGCTCGCGCGCGCTCGCGTGTTGGGAGGCGAAGTGGTCCGCCGCGAACTCGTGGCGGCGCGACCAGAGCGAGCTGAGCGGAGTGGTGAAGAAGAGGGCTACCGGCACGACCAGCGTGAAGAGGATGAGCGCGGCGTGCGCCGAGGGAGTGGGAACGCCGAGCACGCGGTAGAAGTCCGGCCGCGCGGCAAGCCAGCCCAGGAGCGCGAAGCCGACGAGCATGGTCACGAGGGACACGAGCAGCCGCTGGCGGACGTGCTGCAGGCGGAAGTGCCCGAGCTCGTGAGCGAGGACGGCCTCGATCTCCGCGGCCGCGAGCTGCTTCAGCAGGGTGTCGAAGAATACGATGCGCTTGTGGCGGCCGATGCCGGTGAAGTAGGCGTTGCCGTGCGCGGACCGGCGCGAGCCGTCGATGACGAATACCCCGCTCGAGCGAAAGCCGCAGCGCACGAGCAGCGCCTCGATGCGCTCCTTGAGAGCGGCGTCCGCGAGCGGTGAGAACTTGTTGAAAAGCGGCGCGATGAAGGCCGGCCATGCCCAGGTGATGAGCAGCGTCACCGCGAGCCAACAGGCGAACGCCGCCAGCCACCACCAGCGGCCGGCGTGATCCATCAGCTCGAGCACCGCCAGAACCAATGGTCCGCCGATCAGCACCCCGAGCGCGATGCCCTTGCCGAGGTCGGCGAGGAAGAGTATGGGGGTCATGCGGTTGAAGCCGAACCGAGCCTCGACACGGAAGGTGCGCACGAGCGAGAGCGGCAGGCCGACGACACCCACGACGGCAGCAGCCGTGCCGATCACCACCATGCCGAGCCAGGGCTCGCCCCAGCCGGTGTGCCGCCAGAGGGCATCGATGGCGGCGATGCCGCCGCCGACGGTCAGGGCCAGCGTGACTGCCGCATCGATCACCGTGCCGACGATCCCGAGCCTGGCTTTGGCGATGGTGTAGTCCGCGGCCTTGTGATGGTCTTCCGGCGAGAGCTGGCCGGCAAAGGGCTGCGGGATGCGCTCACGGTGCGCGGCGACGGCGGCGATCTGGCGTGCGGCGAGCCACAATTCCACCGCGGTGGCGACGGCGACGGCGGCGATGAAGAGTGCTGTGGGCCAATGCATTTGGGGGCCGAATCCTGTGTCAGTGCGCTGTGTCGGGCTATGTCGGTGGGCTATGACAGCGGGCGAGTGGGCAGTGGCGGGAATCTTGCGCCTTCTTGGGGCACGGAGCCGCGCTGGCTCACGATGACCGCTGCGGCTGCGTTTGCGTAGGCCGCGGCTTGCGCTCGGCCGCACCCGGATATTCGGGCGGCCATGTAACCGGCAAGGTGTGAATCGCCCGCGCCCGCGGTATCGCCGATGACCGTCACCGGCTCGGCCGGGACATGCTGACATTCCCGCCCCGCTCCGACCCAGCATCCCTCCGGGCCGCCGCGAATCAAATACTCGGCCGGCAGGCCGCTCACGCGTGCGATGATCTGCGCCGTGTCAGCCGCGCCCCAGAGAGTCTTCTCGTCCTCACCGCCCGTCGCGATCAGCGACGCCAACCGCTCGAACTCGCCGATCCGCTCGCGTGCCCGCGCCTCGCTGTGCCACAGGCGCCGGCGGAAGTTGCAATCGAAAACGAGTCGGCAGTCGTCGCGGTGTCGATCCACCCACTGGCAGAGGTGCTCGAAGCTCGCGCTGGAGCAGAGGGCGAGCGTGATTCCGGTGACGAGGAGGAGCTGCGGGTCGCCGAGGAGCTCCTCGAAGCGGCCGAGATCGGCGGATTGCAGGAACGCATGCGCGGCCGATTGCGCCCGCCAGTACGAGAAGCCGGGACCGCTCCGCGGATCGAGAGGCAGTCCGTAGATGCCGGGCTCGCCTTCGAGGGAGGGCTCGGTGACGCGGATCCCTTCGCGTGTCAGCCGCCCCCGCAGCCAGGCGGAATAGCTGCTGTTACCCAGCGCTGTCACGAGCGAGATGTGTTTCGTGCCCGCGCCCAGTATCCGCGAGAGGCAGATCATGGAGTTGGCGACATCGCCGCCGAAGGCAAGACGGACGCCGCCGTCATCCGCCGGCTGAAGCTCCAACAGCGGCTCGCCCAGCGCCGTGATGCGCCGGATTTCCGTCCACTGCCATCCGGAAGGAGCGCGTGCCGTTACCATGGCGTGCAAGCCTACACGACCGATATCGGGCGCGCGAGACTGCGCGGGAGCGACGCGATTCAGCGCAGGAGGCGCGCCGTAGTGAGCCCGGTATCAGGCCGGCACGGCGTCGAAGGCGACGGTCAGGCGGGGCTGGGGGCTCTGGAAGGGGATCGTGCCGTGCCAGAAGTACGACGGAAAGAGGACGAGCATGCCGGGAGCCGGACGGACCGTGTACTCGGGCTCCAGCGAGGGAGTCGTCAGGATTCCGGGCTTGCCGAAGGAGAGCACGCCTTCGTCGGTGCGGTCGTCAGTCATGACGTCCGGCAGCTCGATGTAGAAGGCGGAGGAGATCCAGCCGCGAGGATGGACGTGGCTCGTGTGAAAGCCACGCTCGCGCAGCCGCACCGACCAGCTGCCGTTGAATCGCCAGCCGCCCTTGTTGCGACGGCGCAGGGGGTCGGTGCCCTGGCCGATGTGCTCGAGGAAACGCGCGATGGGGGCGGCGAAGGCCTGGAACACGCCGCGCACCGCGGGATCGGCGCTGCGTGTCAGGTCCTGGGTCGTCTCGGTGCCGTGGCGCAGCGATTGGAAGAGGAGGGCGTGGCCGTTGGGATCGTGCAGGCGGTTGAGGCTCGCCGTGAGATCCGCGAGGAAGCTCGGCAGATCCGCCCAGGGTGCCGGCGGCTCGATGGGGAGCGGCAGCACGAGATTGCGGTAGTCACAAAGCTGCGCGTAGCGCTCATCGCCGAGCAGGCGCAAGGCCGTCGTCTGCAAGGCGATCAGGTACTGATCGTCCGGCGACTGGGCCAGCAACGCCTCGCATTGCGGCAGCGCCGCGCGCGCATCGCCGACCCCGAGCAGCGCAGCCGTGAGCAGGCTGCGCGCCGAGCTGTTGTCCGGCATGTAGCGCAGCGCCCGCTGCGCGAGCGAGAGCGCTTTGGCCGAATCGAAATCGAGCGCGGAGAGTCCGGCGCGCACCAGCAGCACGGGCGGCGCCTGGGCGCGCTCGGCGCGGGGACCGAGGCAATCGAAGGCGGCGCGGGCATCACCGGCACCCTGCAGGATGGCCGCCTTGGTCGCCCAGAGCGCATCATCGTTGCCGAACCTCTGCAGCGCCTGATCGAGCGCCTCGGTGGCCTGAGCGAGATCTCCGGTGCGCATCCAGATGAGCTGCGCGAGGCTGTTGTGCGCCTCGAGCAGGCGCGGCTCGAGCCGCAGGCAGTCGCGCAGGGCGATCTCGGCGCGCTCGTTCGAGCCCTCCGCCATGAGACTGTTGGCGTACGTCAGGCAAAGCGTCGCGGTCCTCAAGCCGCGTACCAGCGCCCGGTGGGCGATCTGGCCGGCCTCCACATGGCGGCCGGCGGCATTCAAGGCGATGGCGAGCGCTTGCACGAGCGCAGGATTGTCCGGTGCCGCGCCGGCGAGGCCGCTATAGAAGGAGATGGCTTCAGACTGTCGTCCCAGGGCGATGAGCGCAGTGACGTGTTGGGTGACGAGCTCGGAGTCCGCGTGGCCGCGAGCGCAGAAGGGTGCGGCTACCGCCAGCGCCTGCGCCTGGCGCCCGCTGCCGTTGTAGTAACGCGCGAGGATCAGCGCCGCGCGCGGATCGGCTCCGGTGCCGGTGAGCGCGCGCCGTAGCGCGGCCTCGGCTTCGAGGCCGCGGCCGCCGGCAAGCAGCAGCTCACCGAGCAGGGTGTACGTCGGCGTCCAGCTCGGATCGGACTCGATGGCACGCCGCAGCAGCGTCTCCGCGCCCGGCGCATCGCCCAGCGCCAGCCTGGTGCCGGCGAGCAGGCGCAGCGCCTCGGCGAAATTCGGGTTGGCCTGGACGATGGCCTCGAGCCGGTCGTGCGCGGCGCGAAGCTGGCCGGCCTGAAGCTGCGCCGTGATCGCGCGCATCGCTTCGAGAACGGAAGCCGGAACTGACACTGCGGATGGACCCCAGCCCCGGAGATCGGGGTAACCAGCGGCGATTCTCGCACAGGAGGGCGGAGTGCGCAGCGGGCCGCCGACCGCGTTTCCCTGCAGCGCACGGCGGCGCTCGGGGGATGAGCGCCGCCGCCGTCCCCCTCGCGCCGGCCGGCGCGAGGGGGATTCCCTCAGCTCAGAGTCTCCGTGGCGTTACCAGTAGTACTTGGCCGTGACGTTGACTTCGCGGCCTTCGATCGAACGGCCGAAACCGACGTTGTTCTGAATCGTGTTGCCGCCGTACCGGGCGTTGCCCTCGGTCAACCCGAGCTGGTTGGTGAGGTTCGAGCCGAGCACCCGCAGCTCCCAGTGCTCCCCGTACATGGCATCGACGCCGAAAGCCAGGTCGTAATAAGCGGGCAACTCCGTCAGATTCGTGTTGTCCTGGAAGCGCTTGCCGATATTCTCGTACGTGACCTGCTCGGTCAACGTGCCCCAGTCGAAGGACTGCGTGTCGCTCGGTGTCACCCGGATCTGATAATTCGGCAGGCGCGCGAGCTGGTTGCCGTTGGACGAGCCGCAGACCTCCTGTCCGGTGTTGATGTTGTCGTATAGGTAGCAGCCCACGAAGCCGGTGTAGGTCGCATGCTCGTAGATGCCATTGACCTCGACCTTGAAGGTACTCAGGGGCTGGTTGGCGCTGGTAGCGAAGGGAGTTACGCTGCCGACGACTCGCGCACCCGTGGTCTCTGAGTTATAGGTCGAAGCCGGGCCGATCGGCTGATCCTGGATATTCGTGGGCTGATACGCGATTCCATAGAAAAGCTTGTGGTAAGCCGCTGCGTCGATGTACACCCACTCGTTCTGGATCTTGAAGCCGCCCTCGTAGTTCCGCACGGTCTGCAGGGGCGTTCTGTTCGGGCAGCCGTTCACGCCGTTGCTGACGTTGCAGCGCACATCGTCCATGTTCTCGAACAGCACGCCATTGTTGACGCGCACATAGGCGCTCATATGGTCGTTGAACTCGTAGTTCGCGCCCACGGAGAACGTCGGCATGGTGTTGTTTTCATAGCCGTGCGACCAAGTGCCGTTGGGCAGGTCGACCGCGTTGTCCCACAGGTCGTACTGCGTTCCCAGCTGGACGTTCGACTGGTTCGTCGTCGCCTGATCCAGGTTGATGTGCTCGACGCGGACTCCGGCGTCGAACAACCAACGATCCCACTTCCATGAATCGGAAATATAGGGGGCGACATTCGTGGCGCGGCCGTTCTGCAGGATGTAGTAGCCTCCGTTGGCGCTCTCGATGCCCTGCGGGCTGGTCACCTGGTAGATATTTCCGCCCGCGGTGGCCGACAGGATGATCGGCGATGCGTTCGGCTGATTGGTGATCAGCACGTTGGAGCTCAACGACCAGTTGTCGTTCATGGTGTAGTGGGCTGCGTATACACCGAGGGTCAGTGTGTCGCCGAAGCCCAGGTCCTTGTTAACGCGAAATTCATCGATGAGGCTCGTGATCTTCTTCTGCACTTCCCAGACCTGCTCGGTGACCACGCTTTGGGCGAGGCTCACCGGCTGGCCGTTCGAGTAGTTGGCTTGCACCATGCTCGGGGTAAGGACTGACGGGAGGCTCAAAGAGTCGATGAATGACCCCAGCGTCTGCGGATTGCCGTTGTTGACCAGCGCGTTGGTGGGAACGAGCCCGCCGTCAAATATGATGTTGTTGCTGA
>Ga0335072_10005286_pt1 | contig 19024 bp, 21 predicted proteins | sample Lox_Sample_21_FD_206725 | JGI IMG/M metagenome (GOLD analysis project Ga0335072, IMG submission 206725) | Soil microbial communities from Loxahatchee National Wildlife Refuge, Florida, United States - Lox_Sample_2.1 | ecosystem: Environmental > Terrestrial > Soil > Wetlands | place: USA...
CTGTCAGCGTCGAAGACATTTGTGAGCGCGCCGGTGTGAAAAAAGGCAGCTTTTATTACGCTTTCAAGTCAAAGTCTGACCTTGCCATTGCTGCCTTTGAGTATTATTGGGATGGCAAACGAGTATATCTCGATCAGATATTTTCCGTGCAGGTTCCTCCGTTGCAACGTCTTGAGATGTTTTGTAACCGCATCATCAACGATCAACTTGAGAAGTACAAGACCTTCGGCAAGTTGCTGGGCTGCCCGTTTTGCTCTCTCGGCTGCGAGCTGAGTACGCAGGATGAAAATATTCGGCGCAAGGTCGAGGAATTAAGCGGCCGGTCGATTCGATACCTCGAACCAGCCATTCGGGAACTTATGGAGAACGGACAGATTCCCCTGGGTGATCCGAAGGAGACATCCCAGGAGATATATTCTTATGTGACGGGAGTCCTGCTTCGAGCCAAAATCGAGAACAACCCCAAAATAGTGGAGAGCCTCTGGAAAGGGGTTTCCCGTCTGCTCAACATTCGGGTTACCGAGTCAGCCGCTGCCTAAATTTTTTTTGTCAATGAATTAAACCAACCAGTCAACTAGATAACCTTATGTTCCATCAACTCACACCCTCACACCAATCACATCCCACCACACAAACACTGCCCGACATTGGCTGGCTGCGTGTCCGCCGGAAGGTTGCCAGTGGAACCGGAACCCTCAAGCAGGACGCCGATCCCTCCTGGGCTCCCATCACCAGCGGTCCGTTCATCGTTCCCGTGACTCGCTGGATTGAGTAAAGGCTGTTGAAAAGCAGACATAGACTGTATGGGAGCCGGGTTTTCAACGGCATGCTACTGAAGACTTAGCAGTTTCTTTTCCAGAAAGGCACGCTCGGACCGGCTCTCGGTAAGACGCAGCGCCTCTTGAAAATGACGGGCGGCGGTTTCTCCACGGTTCCGCCGCGATTCCAATTCGCCGGTCACCGCGTGAAGAAGATAATAAGAGCTTAACTTGTCTCGGTCCCGCATAGCGGCGATGGCTTCCAGCCCGGCATCGGGACCGCGCAGATTGGCCACCGCAACCGCCCGGTTCAGCGCGGCCACCGGCGAGTGGTCGAAAGGAACTAATGCGTCGTAAAACGAGAGAATCTGTTTCCAGTCGGTCGATGCGTAATCCTTCGCCGCGCAGTGACAGGCGGCAATGCCGGCCTGAAGATGATATTCGGAGATTTCCTCGCCGGCGGCCGATTGGGCGAAGTGATGCATGCCCCGCGCGATTGTCGCCCGGTCCCATTGCGTCCGGTCCTGGTCCTGGAGCAAAAGCAGATTCCCTTCCTCGTCCGTTCGCGCCGGAAAGCGGGCGCTGTTGAGCAGCATCAAAGCGAGCAGCGCATGGGTTTTGGGCTGGCGACCCACGGGATGCTCCACGAGCAGCCCGGCCAGCCGGATCGCTTCCCGGCAAATCTCTTCCCGGATCAGCCTCTCGCCGCTGGAGGCATTGTAGCCTTCATTGAAAAGAAGGTAGATCGAGCGTAAAACGCCGTCCAGCCGCCGGGCCAGCTCCGGCCCGGTGGGAATTTCGAAAGGAATATGCGATTCGCGGATTTTCTGCCGGGCCCGGGTCAAGCGCTTGGCGATCGCCGCCTCCGTGGTTAAAAAAGCCCGGCTGATTTCCGTGATGCTGAAACCGCAAAGGATCTTCAACGCGAGCGCGGCCTGCGCCTCCTCCGGCACCAGGGGATGGCAGCAAACAAACATCAACCGCAGCCGGTCGTCGGCGATTTCCTGCTCGGTGAAAATCTCCGCGCGTGGCGCCGTTCCCTCCATCGAATGGATAATCTCGGCTTCCTTGTCGCGGAAAACTTTTGCGCGCCGCACCACGTCCAGCGCGAGATTGCGGGATGCGCGCATGATCCAGGCGGATGGATTCTCCGGCACGCCATAGAAGGGCCACGTTTGCAAAGCCCGCGCCAGCGCCTCCTGCACGACGTCTTCCGCCAGGGTGAGATGTTCGACGCCGAAAATCCTCGCCAGCGTGGCCATCATCTTCCCCGCCTCGTGGCGGAAAAGATGCTCCACCACCCGGGAAACTTCCCCGGATGGTGGAGATGGATCGTTGCTCTCGGGCGGGTTCACTGCTTGGAACAGTGGCCCGGAACTCAAGCCGTCGCAAGCGCAAGATCGGGTGTCAGCTCCCGGGCGCGGGCCATGAGCGGACATTCCTCCGCGACGGGCCGGACTTCAATCTGCGTTCCATACTCCAGGGCCGGTGAAGCCTTGGCCACGGCGACGGCTTCCTCAAGGCTCTCAACGGCAAGCAGGAAATAGCCGCCGATGGTTTCCTTCGACTCCGCAAACGGCCCATCCGCAACGATGGAGCCATTCTTGCCGGAAACGATTTTTCCCTCCCGGACGAGCGGCTGTGCTCCCCGGACAATGCCCTTCGCATTCAAGCTTTCGAACCAGGCCTTGAATTTGGCCACGGCCGCCTGAATCTCTTCGGGCGAGGCATTAGTATACCATTCGGCGCCGCGGAAGAGTAACAGGTACTGATTTTGTGTTTCGGTATTCATCATGGTTTCTTTCTTTGGTGGGTTGATTCCTTCAAAGATACGACGAACAGGCGGAAGCATTCAGGACAACTATTTTGCTTTTTCGTTCATTTCCCAGATGGCGAAAGCGTTGTTTTCCAGGTCCCCGCAAACGGCGAAGTAGCCCATGCGTGGCACCGCGGTTTTGGGCATATAAACTTTGCCGCCGAGCTTCTCGATCTTTGCCACGTACCGGTTCACCGACGGCACGCTGATGTAGTTGGTCACGCCGTGTTGCGGGTGCTGGCGCTTCATCATCCCGCCGTGGATGGCGCGGTCGCCCGCGCCGGTGTCGATCTCCCAATATTCTATCGGATCGGGAAACTTTTCGATCTTCCAGCCAAACAGCTTGCTGTAAAACATCCTGGCGCGGTCGATATCATCAGCCGGAATCTCGAACCAGACGAGGCGGGCTGAATTTGCTTTTTTCTTTTTCGGCTTGGTTTTCTTTTTGCTGCTCATGGCGTCCTTTTCTGGGGTGGGTTTCTCAAAACGGAAAAGGAAATAGGCGCCCTTTCATGCGGCGCGGAGTTTTTCCGAGGACATGAAAAGTAGCCTATCCCTTATTCTGTAGGCAGCGCGCCAGACTGAAAAGTCAGTTCTTTTTCTCGCAGTTGATCATCCAGGGAATGCCGAATTGATCGACCAGCATGCCGAAGCGCTGTGCCCAGAAGGTTTCCTCCAGCTTCATGCAAATGTTGCCCTTTTCCGACAACGCCTTGAAGAGGCGCTCCGCCTCGGCGGGATCGTCCGTGTTCAGGGTGATGTTAAAGCCGGTCGGTTTCTCGTAATGATCGCACATCGCGTCGGAGGCCATGATGGTTTGGCCTTTCACGTCGAGCCGCGCGTGCATGATTTTGTTATGGACTTCCGGCGGCATCTGTTTGGCCATCGGCGAGCCGCCATAGGTCATCGACACGACGATCTTTGCTGGGAGTGCTTTCTCGTAGAATTTGAGTGCTTCCTCGCAATTGCCGTTGAAATTGAGATAAGGGTTGAGTTGCATGGATGTTCCTTTCCTTGGTGGTTGGTATTTTTTGCTTGGTGAAAAACGTGGGGGCTTGGGCTTACGCGCCCGGCCCGGTCTTTTTCAGACAATCGGCGAGTTGATCCAGGCTTCCGCCCCAGCCTTTCTGCATCGATTCATGGCTTTCACCGAAGGTCTTGCGTTCCGCTTCCGTCGGATTTAAGGGGAGCCATTCGATGGTAAGCAGCGTTTGGCCGTTTTGTTCCCCGAAAGTAACTGTGGTGAGTATCTCCAAGGGCCAGACGGGGTGAAATGGATGCCGGGTGGTTTTGCCGGCGGCATCGGAAAAGGAATTGATGAAAACAAGCCGTTGCGGTCCGGCGACTTCGCGGATGACCCATTTGCCCCACATTTCGACGCCGTTCGGCAACTGCATGCGGTAGTGAAAAATGCCTCCGGGCCGTGCATCGAGTTTGCTTTCAAGTAGAGTGGCCCCCTTGGGTCCCCACCACTGTTGCATCCGCTCGCGTTCCGTCCACGCCTCAAACACCAAATCTCGTGGCGATTCGAGGAGACGGGAAATAACGAAGGGTTTGAGAATGGATTGTTCGGTTTCGGTTGTGGTCATGATTTTTGTTTGGTTGTTATTCTTGTTCGTAGGCCTGTTCCAAACCTTTGATCTCGATTTTGGTCATTTGCAGCATCGCTTTCATGACCCGGGCCGACTTTTTGTCATCCTCGTCGTTCAGCATCTCCATCAGGATCGTTGGAACAATTTGCCACGACAGGCCGAATTTGTCTCTCAGCCAGCCGCATTGCACTTCCTCGCCGCCCTCGGAAAGCTTCTCCCAAAAATCGTCGACCTCTCTTTGTGTCTTGCAACTGACAAAAAACGAAATCGCCGGTGTGAATTTGAAATGAGGTCCGCCGTTAAGTGCGAAGAATTTTTGTCCATCGAGTTCGGCTGTCACGATCTTCACCGATCCCTTAGGCCCGGGACCGGCCTCGCCATAACGGGTGATAGATAGGATTTCTGAATTTTCGAAGATCGACACATAGAAGTTCATGGCCTCTTCGGCCTGATGGTCGAACCACAGAAAAGGGGTAATCTTTTGCAGGTGCATCAAGCACTCTCCAGCGGAACATCGATAAGAGTACTAGGCTCTTGCCGCCAGAGATTCGTCCCTGGTACGCGCTTCTTCCATGACCGGGCATACCTCGGCCACGGGCCTTACCTCGACTACAGAGCCATAAGCCAATCCTGGACATTCCCGGGCAATTGCCACCGCCTCGTCCTCACCCTCCACCAGCAAAAGAAAATAACCGCCAATGGCCTCCTTCGATTCCGTGAACGGCCCGTCGGCCACGACGCGGCCGCTTTTGCCGGAGACAAGCTTGCCTTCGGGCAGCAACGGGCGCCCCGAGAGAGCCTTGCCCTCTTTGCTGAGGCGTTCAAACCACGCCATCCACCTGGTGGCGACCTGCTGCATCTCCTCGGGAGAGAGACCCTTATGCCAATTGTTGTCCCGGAATAACAAAAGATATTCTGCTTTTTGTGTGTTCATATGATTTTCTTTCTGGATCGTTGATGGTTTTGTTCGTTCCTAAGATACGACGAATAAGCGGGCCAAGGGAGGACATTTAAAATTGGATAGCCTCTACTCAATCTCAGCCGGCAAGGGCATCCGGGTAGCGAGGTCGGCCGGCTCGGCGTAACAATCCTGGAGTTCCTTGTTGTAATAAATCCCGATCACGAACCCATAATATTCACCGACTGGCTGGCCGGTGGGGCCGCGCGACCCCGGCAACGGCATGATGTAATCGACACCGAAGGCTTCGCTGTTGGTGTTGCCCCAGAACAGAAACGTATTTTCAAACGAGCCCCGGTGTTGAGCCACGTCAGGCAGGAGAGTTCCGTCCGGCATCATCTGATAAAATACCACAAAAGGTTGCAATTTTTTCTGGTTGAAGCCGGGCATGTTCGGGTCTTTTCGCTTAAGCTCGGCGCGCAAATGGAATTGAGGCTGGCCGTTGAGGGTCTCCACCGGCGTTTTTTCAACGTGGTTGACGTAAAGGAGGCGCCGGCGGTCGGAAGGTTGTCTCAACGGATTGGCGGCATCGTTGGAGTCGAGCAACAGCACATGATCCTTGGCCGTGGCGTAGACCGTGCCGACGCCCGGTCCGAGGTCCACCAACCGTTGCCAGTAAATCTTTGACTGCGCCGGGTTGTTCTTTAGATAATAAATCTCTGCGAGATTCTTCAGCGTCACCGGGCCGCGTGGATCGAGGTCCTCCGCCTTAATCAACGTCTCCAGGGCCGTATCGAGATCGTTGTGATGCTCAAAAATCTGCGCTTCATCGTTCAGGGTTGTCACGCGAGTCACCCGATCCGAAGTCGCCGGCACGCTGAGCAACGCCGGGCGTACCTCCGCCTCTTCGATACTTGGCAGGATGGGCAGGGGAGGAGGCAGCGGAGGCGCTTTCGGTTGGGGAGCTATAGGAGATTTAATTACTACGGAGGACGGCGATAGGAGAGGTTGCGGCGTTACTCCCTTTGGAAGGGCGACGCTGACCGGTACAACCATGGCCCGCAACCAAAAGACCGAAATCAACATCCCAATCTGCAATAAAACAACCGCTCCTACCAGGTAAACCGCCACGGAATAGGCCATCGGGCGTAACCTCTTGTTATATTGCGGGATAGGATGAAACCGTGAAGGAGAGGGTAGGTTGGTCACGATTTTAGCTTCAAAAGAGATTGTGCCGCAAGGGCCTCTATTTATGGCAGGGAGGGAGGTCACAATGCCCTAAGTGAGGGGCTTGCGCAATATCCATACCATCTTGCGCTTGGCCCGGTCCATTTGACATGGGAGCTGTCCGCGTTATTTTTCTGGCTTTAAGCCTTCAAGCCTATAAGTCCTTTGCGCCTCAATTTTCTTTAGCTCTTCATGGCGCATTCTCCATGAATAATAAACTAGACCTCGATTACCGTCACTTTTCATCTCCCGGCCAGGGTTACTGGCCCGAAGTTACCCCCGAACAATGGAACGACTGGCAGTGGCAAATGCGCCACAGCGTCAAGTCATTGGAGGACGTCGCCGGCAAGCTTCAGCTCACGGGAGAGGAACATGCCGGCATCCTGCTCGCCAATACCAAGCTGGCCATGGGGATCACGCCCTACTTTTTCAATCTGATCGATCCGTTCGATTCCGATTGTCCCATTCGCCGCCAGGTCATTCCCCGCATTGAGGAGATGACCTATTCTCCCTCCGAAATGGCCGATCCCTGCGGCGAAGACCACGACATGCCCGTGCCGGGACTGGTCCACCGTTATCCCGACCGCGTCCTCTTTCTCGTGACGGACCGTTGCGCCTCTTATTGCCGTTACTGCACCCGCAGCCGGGTCGTCAGCGGCGTGGGTGAACAGGAACTTGAGGTCGACTTCAACCGTGCCATTGGCTACCTCGAAAAGCACACCGAGGTACGCGACGTTCTTCTCTCCGGCGGCGACGCCCTCCTTCTCTCCGACCGGCGGCTGGAAGACCTGTTGCGCCGTCTGCGCGCCATCGAACATATTGAGTTCCTCCGCATCGGCAGCCGCGTTCCCATTTTCCTGCCGCAACGGATCACCCCGGCGCTTTGCGCCATGCTTCGGCAATTTCATCCGCTCTGGATGAGCGTGCACGTCAACCACCCGCGCGAACTGACCACCGAGGTGCGGGACGCCCTCGGGCGCCTGGCCGACGCCGGCATTCCGCTCGGCAATCAATCGGTGCTTCTGCGCGGCGTCAACGACGACCCCGCCGTGATGAAAACCCTCGTGCAAAAGCTGCTCCGCTGCCGGGTGCGCCCCTACTACATCTACCAATGCGATTTGATCCAGGGCTCCTCGCACTTGCGCACTCCCGTCAGCAAGGGCCTCGAGATCATCGAACATCTCCGCGGCCATACGACGGGCTATGCCGTTCCGCAGTACGTCATCGATGGCCCGGGCGGCGGCGGCAAAATTCCGCTTAATCCCGACTATGTCGTCGCCCGTTTGCCGGACCGCGTCGTCCTGCGCAATTACAAGGGTGATATTTTCGAGTATCCCGACGTTGCGCCCGCCGGCACGGGAACGCCGGTTCCAAGCTCCGCCTATCGCGATCTCGAGTTCATCGACCCGATGGAGGACCGTGAGGAAATCACGTTCCGTTCCTGGCGCGCCGGGCGGCGGGATTAGAACATTTTCAAAAATTCTGTAGCCGTATGATCGGTGGCGAACTCAATGCCATCCCGGAGGGATGGCAACTGCGTAGCCGGTGGTAAGATCGCGCGGCGATCGCCACCACCAGTCTTGTTTTCGCGATGAGGCCGACCCCGGCAGGGGTCGTAGGCTTCTGGCATCCCTTACCGGGATGCAAGCGCCTGAGAACCTTTTCCAGTGGTGTCGCGCACTTCGCGCGCTCAACCACCGGCTACGGTTCCAGCAAGCCTCCGGCTTGCGGGAGATTCATTCCATGCGTCTATCTAAATGGAAAACGCGCCAGGTTACGTTCCGCTCGCCGGGACAAGGAGTGTCGCATTTCCAACCCATAGCGCGAAATAGGGACGATCCGAATTTGTCCGCTTCATCAGGATGAGAAACGGCTTGTCGAAGATCATAATGTGCCGTTCGGCAATGGGCATGGCTGCTCCGGCAACCATCATTGCTGCTTCGGATTTTAAAATTGCGCCCTTCTCGTTGAGTTGAAACCGCACCAGTTGTTGGACCGAGGTGATCACCAGGTTTTTGACCTTCATAACCGGCCCTGGTTTAAGGGTCAGGCCTTCAAGTTCCGGAAAATGACGCCGCAAGTCGAAATTCAGTTTGGGAATCGCCAATCGCGGTCCCGGCCCGATAGGCTCGGGCTGATGCCCCGCGATTCGTTCGAGCACGGAGTTGATTGTCTCTTGCAAAGTTGCTCCGGGCGGCAGTTTCGCCAGGATCAGTTCATCCCCCTCCGTTTTCGGTTTCAACTTGATGATGAAATCGTCTTGGGACCGGTAATCGTAAATCGAAACTTGTTCCATCACCCCGTCCGGCAGGAGGTCCAGGTCCTTTCCGAAACCGAAATTTTTCACCTGTGTCGTGCCGAAAGCCATTGGATCGTTGGTCGCGAACGGATGGGCGAACGCCAGGTCTTTGTAGAGATAGGCGTAGGCAACGAAGTCAAACGGGCCGGGGTGCGACGGCTTCGGCGGAATCAATTCGGGTGAGGCCGCGCCTTGAAACGTTTTTTCCAGCGCGGCGCGAATCTCATCCTCCACGTTGTTGCGTTCGAAATCGGCCACCGCCACGTAGCTGCCCGGGTCCAGGTCATTTTCGGTGAAATCTTCCTGATTAAGCAAATCGACCACCGGCGGCTGCTGGACAAAATGCAATTTTGCGCCCGCCAATTTGATCGCTTCGTTCCAGGCCAGTTGCAATGTGCCGCACCAGAGCACATTCTTGCCGTCGTCCAGTGGCGTATCGGGATGCGCGACCAGTTCTGTATCCTTTAGCTTGGAGACATCGGCCTTGAACAGCCCCTCCTTGCTGAAGCTGGCGTCATGCGAGGCCGGGGATGGGTCGGCGTCTGCGGGTATCATCCAGGCTAGGATCAACCCGAATGCAATCCAGGGGAGGGAGTTCTTCATAAAATGAGATTTTGATTGTTCCATTGATTAATATATCATTAACAAAATGCCTTCCCTTAAGCTGACCACTTGCCTTTATTCCGCAAGAAAGCTTTAGTTTAGTGCGTCCATTATGAAGCGCGAAATCCATCCTGTTTACATCGCCCTCTTTCTGATCTTCGGCTGTGCCCTGTTCCGGCTGACCAGCAGCCGCTATCCCGAGGTCATTCCTGACATCTCGCCCTTCATGGCCGTCGCCTACGTTGGCGGCATCTGCCTGCCACGCCGGTGGGGCTGGCTCATCGGTGCCATCGCGATTTTCCTGAGCGACTTTGCCTTTCTGGAGATCAATTCCCGGACCATCGGCGCCATGTTTTCCTGGTGGAGCGTTATTTCCTTCGGCATCTACGCCGGCGCGGGGCTGCTTGGCATTGTTGTTGTCCGGCATGCTTCGCTTTTCAAAACCGTCGCCGGCAGCCTCGGTTGCTCGCTTTTCTTTTACGTCGCCGCGAACACCTTTTCCTGGCGGCAAAACATCGTCCTCAAACAGACGCCGGGTTACCCGCCTACTCTGGCCGGCTGGTGGCAGGCCAATACCATCGGTCTGCCCGGGTACGAACCGACCTGGCTCTTTTTGCGTAATGGCATGGCCGGAGATCTCTTTTTCGTCTTTCTTCTGCTTTTCATTCTCAACCGGAGTCTCCTTTTTGGGCAGACGCCCATTCGTGCCGTTTCCGGCTCCGCCTGATTCCCGGCGCCGGCCAGTTTTTGCATGCCTCCCGTGGCCCTTTCGACCTGCTGGAATTCCCACCGGCACCAGGACGGCTACGACATGCTCAAGGAAATCCGGCAGCTCGGTTTTCCCGCCGTTGAACTCGGGCATGGCGTCCGTCTCTCTCTCTGGCCCGGCATTCTCAAGGCCTGGCAGGAAAATCTCATCAAGATCAATTCCCTGCACAATTTCTGTCCGGTGCCGACCAGCGTGCTGCATCCCAATCCCAACTGCTATGAATTTTCCGATTCGCGCCCTGAAATCCGCACCCTGGCCCGCCGGTCCACCGAGGAAACCATCCGCCAGGCGGCCAAGCTTGGCGCCCGGGCCGTGGTGCTTCATCTCGGCTGGGCCGGTCCGCGCAAGGTCACCAAAAAACTTGAAGCGCTCTACACCCGGGGAGAGTACCTCAACCGCCGCTATACCGCGCTTAAGGTCCGCGCCGTTCAGGAGCGGCGCGAAAACACCACCCATGTCTGGCCGCGCGTGAAGGAATGCCTCGATCCCATCGTGGCCATGGCCGGCGAGTTCAAGCTCAAGCTCGGCGTTGAGATTCGCGAAGAGTTCGAGGAATTTCCCCACGAGGAGGAAATGCTCATGGTTCTGGAGGCCTATCCGGCCGAAGTAATGGGTTATTGGCACGATTTCGGCCACGCCGCGCGCAAGGAATTTCTCGGCTGGCATTCCCACGCCGAAACACTGCGTCTTCGCGCGCCGCGTCTTTGGGGCTGCCACATCCACGACTGCCGCCGGCCGAACGAGGACCATCTGCCTCTCGGCCACGGCGAAATTGACTTTTCCGCGCTCTTGCCGACTTTGCCGCAAACCGCTATCGCTGTAATGGAACTCTCGCCCGGCACCCCGGAAGAGCAAGTTATTGCCAGCCGTAACCTATGGAATTCCTACGCCGCCGCCTCGGGCTGATTTTCCGGGCTTTGGTCTCGATCTTTCTTATCGGCCTTCTCTTCTACAAGCAGAAGATCGATTGGTACCAAGTCTGGATCAATATCCGCGCCATGGATGCCGCGTGGCTGGTCGTCGCCTTTTTCTGCTTCACCCCCGTCATGTTCATTGTCGCCTGGCGCTGGCGCATGCTTCTTGGAGTTCATGGAGTTCATCTCCGTTTTTGGCGCATCTTTGAACTCACCATGATCGGACAGTTTTTCAGCGCCTTCCTCTTTGGCACCACCGGCGGCGACGTCGTCAAAATTTATTATGTCGCCCGCGCGGTTCCTCAGCGCAAGGCGGCGGTTGCCTTTACCGTTGTTGTCGACCGGATCATCGGTCTCATCGCCCTTCTTTTGTTCGGTGTCGGCCTTTCCTGCACTCAGCTCAATCTCCTTCTTTCCACCGGCGATACCCGCTTCTTCACCGGCCTCTTTTACTTCTTTGCTTTTGGTGGCGTCGTTGCCTCCATTGTTTCCTGTCTTGGCCCCTCCCTTCTGCGGCATCAAGGTCTCCGCAACTTTGTCAAAAAACTTCCTTTTATGCATCGCGGAATCTCACTCTTTGAAGCCTACGAGAAAACGGCCCGCGCCTTTGGCATCAATTGTGTCGCTCTTGTCGGCTCCCTGCCCTCCCATGTCTGCAACGTCCTGATGGGTTATTCCATCATGCGCGCCATGCACCTTGAATCGAGCCTGCTCCCCTTTTTTTCCATCCTGGCGATGGTCAATATGCTCATCGCTCTTCCCATCAGTATTTCCGGCCTTGGCGTCCGCGAACAGCTTTTCATCATGTTTCTCGGGTTGCTCGGAATTGACAAGAATCACGCCCTGACTTTCTCACTGACCTATTTCCTCGTCGGCGTTACCTGGAATCTTCTCTCGGGGCCGTTTTATTTCCTCTATCGCCATGAGACCCATACTCCTCCTCCCGACGTGGAAGCGGTCGAGCCTATTTTTTCCGAGCGATGAATGCGCCGGCCCGGGATATCGTCGCGCGTCTCCAAGGGGCCGGATACGTCGCCTACTTTGCCGGTGGTTGTGTCCGCGACCACCTGCTTGGCGCCGAGGCCAAGGATATCGACATCGCCACCAGTGCCCGGCCCGAGCAGGTTCAGCAGCTATTTCCCCGCGTCACCGACCTGACGGGCAAATCGTTCGGCGTCCTTCGTATCCTGGCGGGCGATCAGGCTTATGAAGTTGCCACGTTCCGCCAGGACGGCCCCTATCAGGACGGGCGCCATCCCGAGGGGGTCCGCTTTGCCACGGCGGAAGAAGATGCCCGGCGGCGGGATTTCACCATCAACGGTCTTTTCTACGATCCGGTCGCGGAGCGGTTGATCGACTACGTGGGCGGCGAAGCCGATCTGCGGGCCAGGCTCATCCGCGCCATCGGCCATCCCGCCGACCGTTTTGCTGAGGATCATTTGCGCATGTTGCGGGGCATCCGCTTCGCCGCCCGTCTCCTGTTCACCATCGAGCCGAAAACCTGGGAGGCGATTCGCGCCGCTGCCGCCGCCATCCGCACGGTGAGCGCGGAGCGCATTCGTGACGAACTGAATAAGACGCTGACCGCGCCCAAGCCCGAGATCGGGCTCGATCTTCTCGACCGGAGCGGCCTGCTGCGGGAAATTCTCCCCGATATCGCCACGCTTCACGGCGTGGAACAGCCGCCTTTGTTTCATCCCGAAGGCGATGTCTACGAGCATGTGCGCCTGATGCTTTCCAAGATCGAGCAACCAAATCTCGATCTCGCCTTGGCCGTTCTTTTTCATGACGTCGGCAAAAAACCGACCGCCATGGTCGATGCCACCGGGCGCATCCGGTTCAACGAACATGAGAGCATCGGCGCCGCCATGACGGAACAGATCATGACCGGTCTCCGCTACGACAACAAAACCATTCAGACCGTCCAGGCCGCCGTTCTCCACCACATGCAATTCAAGGATGTTCCCAAGATGCGTCCCAGCACGCTTAAGCGCATGATGAGCCGTCCGACCTTTTCTCTTGAATTGGAACTGCACCGCATCGATTGCGCCAGCTCCCACGGCGACATGAGCAATTACGATTTTCTCAAGCAACAACTGGAGATCATGGGGCCCGACCAGATCAATCCGCCGTCCCTTATCACCGGCCACGACATTCTGGCCATGGGCCTGGCACCCGGAAAAGCGGTCGGTAAAATTCTCGAGGCGGTCAAGACGGCCCAGTTGGAAGGCATAGTCCAAACCCGGATGGAAGCTCTGGCCATGGCGCGTTCTCTGGCCGGCAAAGGCATGGATACCGGGCCATTGCCCGGCCCTCCCAAAGCGACAGGCTCAAAGTAAAGGCCGGTCCCTAGTTTTAGTCACAAAGACATTTCCGGGCCGGTCATTTTCCCGGAACGGTTCATCTTGGGGAAATTCCAGGCTTGCGGGACAAAAATAGCATCGAGTTTGCAGGTGGCCGGCAGCGATGGTCTTCGGTGGGTTGGGTTTCCTGGGACTTCTCCTGCGCGGGCGGCTTCGGAGATCAGAGCGTTGTCCGACTCTTCCGAAAAGATGGGCATAAAGTGAGGGCGGTTTCGTCCGCAAGAGAGTTAGCGCGAAATGAAGTTTCGCAAGGAACAAGGTAAGAGGTCAAAATTCAGAGCAATTGAAAACAATGCGGTAGGCGCAGCGCGGACTGCGGCACACCACCTTGCATTTTTCTTGGAACAACGTCGCTCCGCAGACCGGACAATGGCTGTCCGGCTGTTTTTCCGTTTCCGTTGGCGGCGCTTGCACCGACGAAGGCGCGAGGCCGTTATCCTGCTCCATTTTCAATTTTCATTCCTGCTGATAAACGATCGATTGGGTATCCGTTTGGCCGGCTAGGGTTGTGCTATGCCAGTGGTTCAAGATAAACGTGCGCGTGTAGTTGTCGAGCAAGGGGACTCCACTGGACTGGATGACTTTAACTTGGGTTACCTTCCCGGCGAGGTTGAAGGTAACCGCCATCACCACGGTTCCGGTTTCGCCGAGGTCCTGCGCTTCCTCCGGGTAGGGCGGATGGGAGAGGATATCGTTGCCCGGCGCATAGCTTGAAGCAAACGGGGCCGGCTTGGCCGATTTGGATTTGGTGGGGGATGTCTTTGCCACGTTTGGGGTGGTGTGATGGATGACGGGGCGGGGCGGGGCGAGTTTTGGTTTGAGATCCGGCAACACCGGCACAGCTTCCGGCGGCGGGGTCTCAATCGGTCGTGGAATGGGAAGCGGCATCGGCGCTGTTATCACGAGGGTCGAAAGCGTTATCGCCGGCTCGCTGGCAGGGGATCCCATCTTGGCGGGGATCCATTTGGCTGAATAAAGTGTCACCCATAGAAGCAATCCGAAAAACAGGGCGTGAAAACCACACGAAGCTGCCAAGGCCCCGGCGGGCCGCGCGAAGCCGCCCTCTTGCCTCTGTTTCGGAAGCATGTCAGTGCGAATCATGGGAGGATAAATCTACTTCCGGAGCACCGTTTTCCAAGCCGCTAATTTCCAAGCGACGCTACCTGCCCGACAAAAGCGGCGAAGATGGGTTGGTAGAGAGGGTCGCGTTCGGGATGATATTGCACGCCCAAGCCAAAGGGATAACCGGCCAGCCGCGCCTGCTCGATGACATCATCCGCCGCGCACCACGCCTCGGGGATCAGGCCGGCGCCGGGCCGCGCCAGGGCTTGGTGGTGCGAGCTGTTGACGCGGGGAAATTGAAACAGCGCGCCGGGGATATGGCGCAATTCCTGAATATTGGCCGATTTTGATTCGGGGTGGTTGTGGTTCGGAACATCGAGATGCAGCGTGCCGCCCAGCGCGACGTTGAGCACCTGAAAGCCGTTGCAGATGGCTAGAAGGGGCAGCCGCCGCCGCAGTGCCCTGAATACGGACTCAAATTCCCATGCGTCCCGCGCCGGATCGGAATTCTTGATGAGGGAGGGATCCGGAATGGGCTGCCGCAAAAAGCCAGCGGAAATATCGGCGCCGCCGGTAAGCAGAAGGCCAGTGACTTCTTCCCAGGGTACGGAACCGGCACGGGCATTCCAAAGGCGCGCTTCCGGGAATTCCCGGAAGACCCGCTCGAAATGGGCTTCATCGCATTCCCGGATCCATGTGGCGATGTGTTTCACCGGGAAAGAAGCATATCCCGGAATGAGGTGTGCGCCCAGTTTTGTTCGTGCAGGCTTTTTCAGGTCTAGTTAGGATCAAAACTTCTTTCCACGGGGAACGGTGGCCCGAGGCAAAACCGCAAGCCGCCGGTTTTTCGTGATCGCCCGAGTGATGGAATGGCAGACATACAGGACTTAAAATCCTGAGGAGGGAAACCTCCGTGCGGGTTCGAGTCCCGCCTCGGGCACTTGACTGGTTTATAATAAATTAGGTACGACTAAATTTCCAACCTGGTGGAAAACCTGCAATCGATCAAATCAGGACCGGCGGCGAAGCTCTCGGTAAAGATTCCTGAAATCCGCGTTGGGCTTGCCGGCTTCATCCGAAAGCTCGGGACGAATCCGCAGCGCGATAAACATCTCAAGCTCGCCTTTGCGCTTGGTTGCGATTTTGCCCCGGTTTTCAAATTCAAAGAAGTCCCGGGCAATTTCATAGGTGGTTTGGGAAACGTTCACCTTGCCCGACAAGCCGGAGGACTCCATGCGGGACGCGGTATTGACGGTGTCGCCCCAGATGTCGAAAGCGAACTTTTTGTTCCCGATCACCCCGCCCATGATGGGGCCGGTATGTACGCCCAGGCGCATCTCCCAAAAGTGGCGCCCCGCTTGTGCACGCAATTTTTTCTCCGCTTCGATATAGGCCTGCATTTGCAACGCCACCAGGATGCAGTCCACCGCGTGCGTGGGTGAAGCCACGGGAATTCCCGCGGCAAACATATAGCTGTCCCCGATGGTCTTGAGCTTTTCGATTCCATGCTCCGCGACGATGTTGTCGAAGTGGCGAAAACACAAGTCGAGCTCCTGGACGAGTTCGGAGGGGGAGAGCAATTCGGAGATCTTGGTGAAATCGACGAAATCGGTGAAGCCTACGGTAATGGAATTGAAAGCGCGGGGTTCGACTTTGCCGTGCTTTTTCAATTCATCGGCAATGTCCGAAGGCAATACATTGAGGAGTAATTGTTCGGTCTTCTCCTTTTCGCGTCCGAGTTCCTCGGTGCGAAGCGCGACGCGCTCCTCAAGTTCCGTATTGAGGGAAGCCATCGCCTCCATGTCGGCCTTCCGCGCCGTGATGTTGCGGGCGATGGCGTTGATCTGCGTCACGCGGCCCTTCTCGTCTTTGACGGAAACGAGCGCGGTTTCGAACCAGGCCATGCCGGAGGGGGTCGACATCAGCAAATCGAAGGAAACCGGAGCGCTCGACTCCGCGCACCGGCGGTAGTTGCTCAGGCAACGGTCGGCGATTTCCTTCGGGAAGCAGTCGTGCGGCGCCATGCCGATAAAATGTTCCAGTTTGAGTCCCAGGTTCTCCCCGACGGCATTTAACGAGTTATATCGAAAAGAACCGTCCGGTTCGACGGAGACTCCGTAGATGAGATCGCTACTGTTACTCACGACCTGTTGCAAATGCCGTTCGCTTTGGCGCAGCTTGCGTTCCGCCTCCAGAATCTGGTCCTGCTCGTAAAGCACCAGGCTTTGCCGCGCTGCCGCGAGGACGATCATGGCCACCGCTCCAATGTCGATGACCACAGCGACGCTGTGTTTAAAGTGATAGTTTCCGACGACAAGCGCGACACAGGCGGCAAAAACCAGCAGCAGGGGGAGAAGCCTCTGCACGCGGAGGGACCCTTGTGCGTAGACCGCGTTTGTGGAAGTGGTGCTCCGCCATCGGCCGAGGCCCGCCCCCAGCGTCAGCGCGTAAACCGAGAACCAGTAGCCGACAGACGTCGCGTCCATGTCCTGCCCCAACAGAGTGCGCAGATTCCAATCGAGCCAGCAGAAGGCCCAGCCCGCCAGACCGATAAGCGTCAGGGCGCAGCCAAGGCCAAGACGTATTTTTCGGGTGAGCACAGTCAGCATGCAGATTCCCAGCGTAGTGAGATAGAGAACCGGGTAGAGGACGGCGGCCACATTCGCCAGGATCGAGGTATTCCCCCAAAGGGGGAGATAGAGCGCCAGGGTCAGAGTCAACGCCATTACTAAAATGCTGGCAACGTCGAGGAGGACGGCCCGGGTCTCGCCCCTTGCCAATCCCGTCAGCAAAACGGAGAGGAGACCTACAGTGAGACAAGGAGCCAGGCTTAGGAAAAATAAATCGCTCGGGGCAGGGAAAGGATTCCATCCGATCGCCATCTGAATGTCCCAGGAAATCTGGCCAAGGGCGTAGATGAACCACCCCAGAAAAAACCAATGACGAGCCCGGCGGTCTTCCTTGACGGCCTCGCAACGACCGAGGAAAGTCAGCAGCGAGGCGAGGAGGCAGTCGGTGGTCCAGCGGGCGTTATCCAAAAATCGAATGACTACGATATTATCGGTAAGATGCTGGCCGATGGCGGAGCCGAGGATATAGAGTATGCCAAAGCCGAAAATTAGAAATTCCCGACGATAACGAAGCAGGATTATGTTCATCTGTCGGTTCCCGCGGGGACTTGCCACAGGGGCAATGGAGGCGTCTGAGTTGCAAAATCTTAGCACAAAAAAATTAATTCCAAAGGACTTTGGAACTGGCACGCTCTCGACCTTTGACGGGCAACCGGCCACCCCTGTCCGACCGATGGGATTGACTGCAAGACCATGATTGTGGTCGCAAGCAGCCCTTAAAAAATCTGACAAGCATCTGACAAATTCTTCGTGATTCGGGCTGACTCCAGCGGACACCGTCTTCTTGAAAATTCGATTTTCAGAGACAGGAACTCGCTGGAGTCGTCTGGAGTCCGCATGCGGATGGATTCGACTCTCGCCTTGGGCATATAAGTATAATAACCTAAGAAATAGAGAAAATTACAGTGCGATGTCGGTTTGAGGCCGCCATGAGCCGTCAGTAGCACTCAGGACTTGGCTGGAACGGCGAGCAGAAGAAAGACGAGGCCTTCGGTCATGGTGGGGTGGGCGATGATCGCATCGCGCAGGGGAGTATAAGGCGTCCCCGTAAGTATCGCGGTCTGCACGGTGGCCATGATTTCTCCGGCACGGGCCATGGCCACAATGGCCGCGTTAATCGTGCCCACGGCCCCGTAAGCAGATTTGAGGGCTTGGGCGGAATTTCCCGACATAAAGATCACGGATCCTTTCGATTCCTTCAATGCATTCCAGGCATGGACGGTGATGCGGCGCGCGCCGTGGAGTTTCATGGCCAAACCGTCGTCCCACTGGGCATCGGTCATTTCGAGGATGTCGACCTGCGGCACTGCGCCTGCGATGTTCACTACCGCGTCGATGTGGCCAAACTGATTGAGAGCAGAGTCTACCAGGGTTTTGGCTGCCTCCGGTTGGCGCAAATCGAGCGGCAAGGCCAACGGCTCCGCGCCGGCCTGCTTGGCCAGTGCCGCGGTTTCATTCAGGGACTCCCCATTTCGCGCGGGCGTTTCTCTGACGGTCGGCGTAGGCCTGCCGCTCATCGAAAGAAAACCCGAGGCTGAAGTCTTCGTCAACATGCTCCTGGAAGCCGGCTCCGGAAAGTATCGAAAGTGGCGATAAGCGACTCAAGCCCCAGCTAAAAAGTCAGCTGCCCCAACAAAATGCATCGTTTCCGGCAGCCAGCCTCCACCAATTGACTGGCAGGCGCGCGGAAACAGAGTACGCTGCTTGATATGAAAGCCCGGTTCATTCAATTGAGTATATGCATACTTTGCCTTGTGATTTGCTTGCCGGCGCAGGCCAAGAAAAAGGGTGGAGGCAAGGGCGCGACGGTCAGTAATGTGGACGTGTCTCAAAACAAAGTCATATTGTCGATTAAGGACCTGCCGGGGAAGAAGGCACCGGCTGAAGAAGTCATTTATACCGTGAGCCCCGGCGCCAAGATTATGGTCGACGACAGCCCGGCAACATTGAGTCAAGTTCACACCGGGCAAAAAGTCATCAATTATACCGAAGGTGACGAGAAGGTTTTGGTTGAGCTTGATGTGGAAAATTGACGGCTTAGTCCGTTTAGTGCCGGGAGTATAGAGGCTATCCGAAAAGTAGGCGTGGGTCAC
>Ga0335072_10005287_pt1 | contig 19024 bp, 17 predicted proteins | sample Lox_Sample_21_FD_206725 | JGI IMG/M metagenome (GOLD analysis project Ga0335072, IMG submission 206725) | Soil microbial communities from Loxahatchee National Wildlife Refuge, Florida, United States - Lox_Sample_2.1 | ecosystem: Environmental > Terrestrial > Soil > Wetlands | place: USA...
ATTCCCTTTTACCGGAACATGTTTTCGCTGCTGCCCGCGCCGGGAGGCACGCCTGTGCCGATCGTCTCTTGCCCGCTTGATACCTCCGGGAATCTTTTGCCTGCTGCGCCGAGCGGTGTTCTACAGGATGGCGGCGGCTGTGCATCCGAGAGGCAGGAGTCCTTGAATAACAGCGACACCGAGAACCTCGTGGTGGTGAAGGTCGATCATACAATCAACGCCAAAGACAGCGTCTGGTATCGCTTCCAGCAGGATACGGGCCTACAGGCTGAATGGACCGATCCGATCGAATCGATCTTCAACGCTTTTTCGCCGCAGCCGCAGCGCACGCTGGTGATCGGTTACACGCACGTTTTCAGCCCGGGACTGGTGAACCAGTTCAACCCCGGCGCCAGCTGGTACTCGAGCATCTTCGAGCCGAACCACTATTCTCAAGCGCTCGAGACATTCCCCATCGCGCTCGTTGCAGGCGGGGACAGCGCGCCTTTCACGGCCATCGGCGGGCTTGACGATACGTTTCCTCAGGGGCGCAAAGTCACGCAATGGCAGGTCAACGACAACCTGACCTGGACGCTCGGACGGCACACCTTGCACTTCGGCGTCAATACCCGTCGCGTCGACACCAGCGACTACGACCTTGGCGAAGGCACTGTGCCCACGGTTGCCTACAACGATCTGGCAGAGTTCACTTATGGAGCCGCTTATACGGCCCAACAAAACTTCCCGGTCTCTCTGAAGGAGAGGGTTGCCGTGGGCAACTTCGAATACTACGGGATGGACACTTACAAGCCTTCGACAAGAACGACTATTACTTACGGCTTGCGCGTGACCTGGAATACGAACGTGACCAGCCCGCAGGCTCTCTTCTCTCGCATGACCGGCTCGTTCCTGGATGCCCCACACGCGATCAATCAACCACTGAATCAGGTCATCCTCGGTCACGTTCGCAATCTGTTTCCGTCAACCCCGTTGTTTGTCTATCAGCCGCGCGCTTCGATTGCGTATCAGCTTCGTCCGCGTATGGCTGTTCATGCCGGGCTGGGCGTTTTCAACGACATCATTCCTCAGCAGATTGCCGACAGCGGACTGATGAATGCTCCCAACGATCCATCCTTTACCGGGGGTATCGGCGGGCAGGTGGGAGGTGTGGGAATTGCTCCCGGCGTTCCGGGGAGTGCGGTGGACGCGGCAACCAGTGCCAATACGCTATTTCAGACGACCTTCACGACGGGTGGCGCACCGTGCGCCGGCCTCCAGCCGGGCGCCCCAACCTGTCCGCTGGCCGTCAGCTTGAACACCTTCCCCACCGGAACGCTCAAAACTCCGTATTACTACCAGTACAATCTCGGCATCGAGCAGCAGGTCGGCTTGCACGGCAACATGCGTGCCGACTTCGTGGGCACGCGCGGACTGCATGAGCCCTACCAGGTGCAGCTCAACGGATACCAGAACGTCTGCAATGGATGTTTCGCGCCATTCCCCTACCAACAGCCGCTCGACCAGCGATTTGGCAATGTCACCGAGTTTCAAACCGGCGCCAATAGCAATTACAGCGGATTGCAAACCGTCTACACGCAGCAATGGAGCGGCTTGACCCTGCGCGGCAACTACACCTTCAGCCACTGTCTCGACGAAGTATCGAATGGAGGTCTGCTGGCCTTTTCCACGCAGGGGCTGGAATCGCCGCTGCCTGGGGAGTTGCGCAGGCAATATGCCAGTTGCGACTACGATGTGCGGCATAACATCTCCGCCTTCGGGATGTATCAGATCCCTTTTCACTCCGCCAACCCGATGCTCCGCCAGACCCTCGGCGGATGGTCGTTTTCTGAGACCGGGTTCCTGCACTCCGGACTGCCCTTCAGCGTGTTAAGCCAGCAATATACGGCAAATGGCAATGGCGTCCTTCAAGCCACCAACCCTGCGCAGACCATCCAGTTTGCCGCGCCCGAATATGCGAATCGCATTGCCGGCGAGCCGCCCTATCGCAAGACTCCTTATCCTGGGGTTACCGTGGCCGGAACAAGGCAATGGCTTAACCCCGACGCGTTCGTGTCGGATGTCGATCCGACGACCGGCGCATGTTATAGCGGCGTGATCGGCGCCGAGAACGACAATCCAACGACCTGCCAGTTCGGTAATTCCGGCCGCAATTCGGTCCGCGGGCCACGCTTTACCTATTCGGACATGTACATTACGAAGACCTTTCCGCTCTGGGAGGGAATCAAGCTGCGCGTCGACGGTCAGTTGTTCAATGCCTTCAATCATCCCAACTTTGCCCTGCCCAGCACGGTGCAGGCCGGCGTGCCCGGTTCGATTCCGGCAAAGTTCGGGACGCTCGAAAGCGTGACTTCGCCACCGACTGGCCTGCTTGGCGTGGGACTCGGAGGAGACACTGCTCCGCGAATGATCGCCTTTCAGGCCAGGATCGAGTTCTGAAGCCCCGGCCGGTTCAAGCCGGTTCAGCGCCAACCGCCATCGTTTGGGGTGAAATCAGTTTTTCGTCACACAGAGTTGTTATTGCCCGCACCTCGGGTAACATGGTTCAATTGCACCGTGCACGACCTCGGAAACTGTGGAATCGGGGCTCTGCGGATTGAGCAACGTTGCCCAAGTCGAACAAAATGAGACAGTAGGGGCCGGCAACACGCCGTCGCCCGCGTCGTCTTTTTCGTCTGAGAACAAGTACGTCCCAGGCACAAGCCGTCCTGCGGAGGATGAGCTTTACGGTTTTCGCACGGCATTGGCCGAATCAGTGGAAGCCGAAGAGAGCGAGCCCGCCCCCCCAAAGGTAAATGTCAGACTCATCATCTTGCTGGTTCTGCTGGTGTCGGCGGTTGCCGGCGTGGTGGTTTACGGCAGCATGAACTGGTTCAAGCCGAAACCGCTGGCTCTCTCTATCGACCTGGGCACCCAGCGCTACGATCCCGCGGGTTTAGGCGGACGGCTTATCGCGCAATGGACGGGAAGCGCCAGTTACAAATTCAGTGTCGATCCACTTGATCCGGCGCAGATACCGGGATTTCAGGCAACGATTGCGAATCCGCCGCACGCCATTACGTTCAGCTTGAAGCTTAAGGATGCAACAAATGGCGTGGAATGCCAGAAAGACATTGTGATCCCCGGTGTGCCGCAGGGCGACGGGGCCTTCGATCCGTCTGTGGCGATGGCGCCGCGTACGATTCCTACGGGCGACACATTACAGGACGTTGCCGGCAGCAACGGGCAGATCGGCGAGATGGCCCTGGCGGGCGCACTGCCTTGCAGTCTCGACGCGTTCAAGAAAATTGTCGCCTGGGAGTTCACCACCGACTTTCCCCCGCTTTCCACCCAGAAAGATTGGGAGAAGCACGAAGACCAGGTACAGGCAGAAGCAAAGAAGGGGAAGTCCGGCCGATCATCTGCTCCGGTGAGTATTGGCGGGTACATCCTCGTCAAGTCGCTGCCCACGCCGATCGAGTCAGACGACGTGATTGTGAGCGACAACCCGTCAAAAGGCATTGTGGCGACGAGCAGCGGGCGGGCATTTCTTGTGGGCACGAAGGTGCTGGTAAATCCTGCCCTCGACTGGCAGATTTTTCCAGCGGATATTCATTACCGCTGCGACAGGACCGCGATGTGCATGGTGACGCGGCTCAGTTCGCGTACTGCGGTTAGAGCACATTTGATGAAGTAGCCGCAGCGGCCGCCGCCGCACGGCGTCCTGCATGCGTTCCCCGCCTGCGCAAGATCGCGTGTCCCCAGCCACGAGTCCGCGCTCGTTCCTGTCGTACCATAGTTGCGATGCACGTTCTTTCCGCCGCCGAGATGCAAGCCTGCGACCGCGCGACCAGCGAACAGTACGGAGTTCCGTCGATTCTGCTGATGCGGGCGGCAGCGGCTGCAGTCGCGGACTTTGCGCGCCGGCAATTCAAGGAGGCGCGCCGGGTGACGGTGTTGTGCGGCCGCGGCAACAATGGCGGCGACGGCATGATGGCCGCGCGTTTACTGGTTGAGGCCGGCCTGGATGTGACGACATTGCTGCTGGGCGCGGCCGAAGGATTGAAGGGAGACGCCGCCGATGCCTGGCGTGAGTTGACTGACGCGGTGCGGGGCCAGATCCACGTGGTCAATGCGCCGGGCGACCTGGTGCGATACAAGCACGCGCTCGATACCGACCTCGTCCTGGATGCCGTTCTCGGCACGGGATTCAAGCCACCGATGAAAGGCCTGCCGCTGGCAGCGCAGGAATGGATGCGCGGCGCGAAAGCGAAGGTGCTTGCCGTAGACCTGCCTTCGGGCTGGCCGGCGGATGAGACGAGCGCCCAGGTTAACGATCCCGTGTTTCCTGCCGATGCTGTGGTTACCTTCACTGCGCCCAAACCGGCGCACGTCTTTGGGCAACTGACGCGCCGGTGGGATCAGCCGGTGGTTGTCGCCCCGATTGGATCGCCCGATGCAGCAATTATTTCGACCGAGGGCGTGGATTGGACCGGATCGTCCCTCTGGCTTGCGCAAATGCCTCGTGCTGCCGCGGTCAACAAAGGCAATTTCGGGCATGTGCTGGTTGTAGGCGGCGCATTTGGCACAGCCGGTGGCAAGGCCGGCGCGCCTGCCATGGCAGCTTTGGCGGCGCTGCGCGCGGGTGCAGGCCTGGTAACTGCCGCTGTTCCTTTGCCAGCCCTTCCAGTGGTTGCTTCGTTGGTGCCTGAATTGATGACATGGCCGCTGCATGCGACGCCGGCCGGCGCAGTTTCGTCGCGCGATCTTGCTCCCGCGCGGCTGGCTGCGTTGCTCGCAGGCAAAACTGTGCTCGCCATCGGTCCCGGCCTCGGTCAGGGCGCCGAAACGGCAAAGTTCGTTGCCGGATTACTGGCGAAGACGCAGATTCCCGCGGTGGTTGATGCCGACGCGCTGAATATTCTTGCCGGCAAGACCGCACTTCTGGCGAAGCTTGCCAAGAAGGGGAAACGCACTCTGGTGCTTACACCGCACCCCGGCGAGATGGCGCGGCTTGCGGGCGTGGCTGTGGGCCAGGTGCAGGCCAGCCGGCTTGAGACCGCTCGCGGCTTCGCAGAGCGCACCGGGGCGATCGTTGTGCTGAAAGGGGCGCGAACGCTGGTTGCGCATCCCGACGGACGCGTGGCAGTGAACACGAGCGGTAACCCGGGAATGGCCAAGGGAGGCAGCGGCGATCTGCTAACGGGGCTGATCGCCGGCCTGCTTGCGCAGCATCCTGGCGACTCCGCCAAAGCCGTTGAAGCTGCGGTGTATTTACACGGGCTGGCTGCCGATTTGGCCGTACGCGTAAGCGACGAGCACACGATGCTGGCTACCGATTGCCTCGGGCATCTGGCGCGAGCATTTCAATTAAAGCCAGATGAATTAGCCAAGGGAGGCAAGAACGGGTATGTTTGGTTGCAGGGGGCACATTGCGTGCAGCGGAACTGAGAGCGCATACGGCGGGCCAGGAATTCAAGCAAGTGCCCGGAAAATGCGTAGATTGGATGCAGCGGCCTTGCGCCGCTGGGCGTCAAATAAAATGTGCGTGCAGTTGACGGGAAAGAGGGCCCAGCAATGACAAACGCCGCACCAGTCGCGGAAGGCAAAATTCACGAGTTCACCACACAGAGCGGTGCGGATACTGTTGCTGTGGGCCGCAAGCTTGCCGAATTGCTGAAGCCTCCGCAATTCCTGCTGCTGCGCGGCGAATTGGGCACCGGCAAAACAACGCTGGTGAAGGGTATTGCGCAGGCGCTTGATGCCGCCGAGCCGGACGAGGTGACCAGCCCCACTTTTACTCTGCTGCATGAATACGACGGAACGCGCAAAGGAAAGCCCGTGAAGCTTTACCATCTCGACGTCTACCGCCTGGAAGGGGAGCGGCAACTGGAGACGCTGGGTCTTGACGATCTGCCAACGCAGGATGCGCTCGTGCTGGTGGAGTGGGGCGATAAGTTTAAGAGCATTCGCAAGCGCGCCACGGGCGAGATCGTAATCACTGCCGAGGGCGGCGACGCGCGCAAGATCACCGTGACGCTGAAAGAGTAGCCATCGAGCAAGCCGGAAGGTCGGCCAGCCGGCGCAATGTTCTGTGCCCTCTGCATTAATCTCATTGCAGTAGCCAATGAACCGAATTCCCTTCGACACAGTTCAAAACGTACTTGCCGCCGTGCTGCGCAAGCTCGGATTCGCAGAAGATCGCGCGGAGACCTGCGCGCGTCTTTTTGCGGAAACCACGCGCGACGGCGTCTACACGCACGGCATCAACCGCTTTCCTCGCTTTATTGAAACCATCAAGAACGGCCGCGTTGATGCCAGAGCCGAACCGGAAACCGTCGCGCGTTGCGGTGCGCTGGAGCGTTGGGACGGTCGCCGCGGACCGGGCAATCTGAATGCGCTGGCCGCGATGGGCCGGGCGATCGAGCTGGGTCGCGAGCACGGTGTGGGTTGCGTCTCGCTGGGCAACAGCAATCACTGGATGCGTGCCGGAACGTATGGCTGGCAGGCGGCGGAGGCCGGGCTGGTCGGCATCTGCTGGACGAACACTATGCCTAATCTGCCGCCGTGGGGCGGAGCCGAGCGCACCATCGGCAACAATCCGCTGGTCATCGCTGTGCCGCGCGCGGCCGGCCCGGTGGTGCTGGACATGGCCATGTCGCAGTTCTCCTACGGGACGCTGGAGAGCTATAAGAAACGCGGCGAGCTGCTGCCGGTTGATGGCGGCTTCGACTCCGACGGCAATCTTACGCGCGACCCGGAGGCGATCGAGAAGTCGTGGCGGCCGCTGCCGGTGGGCTATTGGAAGGGATCGGGGCTCTCTGTTGTTCTCGACATGATTGCCGCCCTGATGGCGCTGGGTCAGGCGACACACCAGATCGCGGACGATCCGGTGAAGGAGACCGGCGTATCGCAAATGTTTTTGACCATCAACCCCGCGGCGTTCGGACCTGCGCCGCGCGCCGACGAGATCGTCGAGGGTGTCGTGGCGTCGTTGCACAATTGCCCGCCCCTCAAGCCGGGCGGCAAAGTGCGCTATCCCGGCGAGCAAACTCTGCGCATGCGCGAAGAGAACACAAAGCTGGGGTTGCCGGTTGAGCCGGCAGTGTGGGAACTGATTCTTGCCATGTGAGAAATACGGGAGCAAGGGAGCAAGAGTGCGAGGGGGCTTCCAGCTCCTTGCTTCAACGCTTGGCCTTTGGAAACCGGCCGCAGGTTGTGGCTGCGGATCGGGTGGCTGGGCTGAAGCTACGGTTGAATAGATGGCGCTCAGAACCCGATTATTCAGAACCCCATAATGTTGTAGCCGCAGTCGACGTAAACCACCTCGCCGGTCACCGCGCTGGCCAGGTCACTGGCCAGATAAAGCGCCGTGCCGCCCACTTCCAGCTGATCGACGTTGCGGTGCAGCGGCGAGCGCTCAGAGTGGGACTTGAGCATGTCGCCCAGCGCGCCCACGCCGCGCGCCGCCAGCGTCTTGATGGGGCCGGCGCTGATCGCGTTGACGCGAATGTTTTTGGGGCCGAGATCCCACGCCAGGTAGCGCACCGCCGATTCAAGCGATGCCTTGGCCAGGGCCATCACGTTGTAGTGGGGAACCACCTTTTCAGCGGCGTAGTAGGTGAGCGTGATGATGCTGCCGCCTTCGGTCATCAGCGGCATGGCGCCGCGGCTGACGGCGATGAGAGAGTAAACACTCACGTCGTGAGCGATGCGGAAGCCTTCGCGGCTGGTGTTGATGAACTCGCCTTTCAGGTCCTCGGCCGGTGCGTAGGCGACGGCGTGCACCAGGATGTGCAGCTTGCCGTACTTCTCCTTGAGCGCCGCAAAAAGCTCGGCGATCTCCTGGTCGTTGGAGACGTCGCACTGGAAGCCGCTGGCGCCGGGAAGGTCGTTGATCAGGCCTTCGGCTTCGGCCTTCATGCGCTCGTTCTGATAGCAGATGGCCAGGGTGGCGCCGGCCTCGTGAAGTTTTTGCGCGATGCCCCAGGCAATCGACCGCTTGTTGGCCAGCCCAAAGACCACGGCCGTTTTGCCCGCCAAATTGATCATGCTGTTTTAGGTTCCTCCAGGGAGTTGCTCCGAAATTAAGACAACGGAGTTGCGTTGTTCAGGATAACAGAGCGAATTTCCGGCACGTAGACGTGGTTGTCATCCTATGTATGAGGGCGCATTGGGAGAGCGAGATCATTCACGAAGGACAGAGCAGTCTTCAGCCGCCCAGATCGATCAGCTCCACGCGGCCCACGGGCCGCCCCAGGAAGCGCGAGCCCAGGCGCTCAAACTTCTCCACGGAATCGGTGGCGAAGCATTGAATCTCGGTCGATGCGGGAGGAGCCGCGCCCTGCGCACGGCCGTCGAGCAACTGAACAGCCGCATTCGCAGTGGATTCGGCGGAGTCAATCACGGTACGGCCGGGCCGCACTGCCCTTTCGAAAAGCGGCCGCAGCAGCGGGTAGTGCGTACAGCCAAGAACCAGCGTGTCGGGATCCATGCCCTGCGCCGCAGCTTCAGCACGCAACTCGTTCAGGTAAATCTCAATCACCTCTTCGGTGATGGGGTGGTCGGTCCAGCCCTCCTCGACCAGCGGCACCAGCAGCGGGCAGGCCTTTTCCAGGACGCGCAACCCGCGCGCCTGGCAGGCTGCGGTGTAGGCGTGGCTGCGGACCGTGGCTTCGGTGGCGATCACGAGCACGTCGCCGGTGCGGGAGGCGGCGCGCGCCGCGCCTGCGCCGGGCTCGATCACTCCCAGGACAGGAACAGGCACGGCGTCCTGAATGGCGTCGAGCGCCAGCGCACTGGCCGTGTTGCAGGCGATAACCAGAAACTCGGCGCCCTGTTCGCTCACCAGGAACTTCGCGCTTTGCGCGGCGTAGCGGGCGATCGTGCGGCGTGACTTCGATCCGTAGGGAAGGCGCGCCGTGTCGCCCAGGAAAGCGAAGCGCGCATGCGGCAGGCGGTCAATGAGGGCACGCAGCACGGTGAGCCCGCCGAAGCCGGAGTCGAAGACACCGATGGTTGCTGCGGGATTCGTTGCGGTCATGGGTGTATCCCCTCGGTCGGAACGGTTTCCGCAGTCAGGTAAGTCCGGCTCAGGTCGGCGTGGCCAGCGAGGGTAGCGCGCGGCTGACCATCGACGAGGAATCGCACCTGGGTGACGGAGGGCAGGTTGGCGCGCAAGGTTGCGCAGATGGAGAGGATGGTAAGCGATTCGGTCTCAATTCCCGACGGATGCCCGGAAGCAAATGCGCCGGACAGATTGACGACGGCGAGTTGTGCGCCTGGTGACTCTTGCTGCGCTGGGCCATTCGCCTCGGCGGGCAGCAGAAACACCTGCGCGATGGAACTGGCGCCGCCCTGCACGGGGTGCAAAGCGCCGGGCGCGGCATAAAGCTCGAGGAGCTTGCCGAGAATAGCGCGGGCGCGGGCCTCGGGATTCTGAGGCAAAGGCAAAGCGAGAACGCGAGGCGAGACCGAGTCGTCGGCGTCGCTTGCCACCATCAGTGTGGCCTGCTCGGCGGGAGCGACCTGCGGCGCCTGCGTCGGCGCCGAGTTTTGTCCCTGGAGCAGGCGCTCGTGCGCGCGCTCACGGAGGTGCCAAAGCACCGCCCCCATGATGATGGAAACCACGAGCAGCAGAATGAGAATGACAACCTGGTGGCGGGGAATCACGGCTCGCTTGCTCCCCTCGCGCTGCCTCGATCTTGCGATCGCCATTCCACCAGCGCGGCGGCCAGGGCTTCGGCCAATTGCGCCTGGACGCCTTGATCCTCAAGGCTTTCAGTCCCCGGCGAGTCCGCAGTGCGTTGCGGCGCAATTTCCACCGCCAAGGCCGGGCAGGTCATGCTGTCCAGCGCAGGCATGCCGACGCGGCCCAAGGTGACGGCAATGCCCGCGTGACTCAGTGCCGAATTGAGTACGCCGGCCAAGGTCAGGCTACGCGTGATCCATGCAGCCTGCGCGGTTTTCCACGGCATGAAACGCGCATCAATCACCGGCGCCAGAGAAGAAACAAAGAGGTGGACGCCCGAACCGGCGTCGGTGGCGTGCAGGCTAAGGCAGGCCATGGCGTTGGCGTGGTTGGCAATATCGGCGCGGCGGTCGGCGTCGACGCTGGCGTCGGATTCGCGCGTGGTCACCACCTGAAATCCGCGCGCCGCCAGCAGCGAGCGCAGGCGCACGCTGAAAGCCAGGGTATAGGCCTTTTCCTGTTGGCCGCCCAGGCTCGCGCCGGCATCGTCGCCGCCGTGCGCGGCATCGAGCACAACGACCGATCGCTGCTGAGCGATCGGCGGCGGGCTTTGCGCAATGAGTAATCGAGGCGCAAAGGCGAGAATCAGGCCGAATGAGAAGATGCATCGGATAGCGGCTGCGTCACCGGGTTCGCGGCAGCTCTGAGCTTTCGCAAACCATGCCAATGGAGCACGGCACAGATTCATCGGCGCACCATCCAATGTTCGCTGTTCACCGTCCGCCGACCACCGTTCACCGTTCACCAGGTTCACTCCAGCGAATAGATCGTAAGGCCACTGAGCAACTTGGGATAAAAGTCGGTGGACTTTTGCGGCATCACTTCGCCGGCAAAGGCCACTTCGCGCAATTGTTCCATGGTGACCGGATTGGTGAGGAAGGCGATGTCGGCCTCGCCTTTGCCCACCTGAACGACAGCTTCGCCGGCATCGCGCAGGTAGCGGATGTTGGTCTGTTCGCGCACCTTTTCGGCATCCAGACCCAGCAGACGGTCGAGGATGATGGCATGCAGTTGCGTCAGGTCGAGCTGGCGTTGGCGCTCCGGAATGCCGGCCAGTGTTTTGGTCACGGCCTCGGGCCGTGCCTTGAGCAGCAAAGCACCGTCTTTGGTGACGGCGACGAACGCGGTTCCCTGTTGCGCCTTCAGGGCGTTGATATAGGCTGGGGCATCGGCGGGGATGAGCATCTCTGTGGAGAAGAACTCGGCAGCGGCATTGCGGAAGGCCGCCTGATTGAAATTCTCCAGGCTGTGCACCACGCGATGCGTGGGCAGAATCAACAATCCGTCCGAGTCCATGTTCACGAATGTCATCATGACCGCAGTCTGGGGATACGGCGGCTGGGGCAGGCCCGTTGCGCTCATTTCAGGCTTCGGCGCTTCGTTCGGCGCGTGTTGCTTTGCGTAGTTCAGGGCCGTCTCATAGCGATGGTGGCCATCGGCGATGATCAGTTTCTTGTCGGCCATGGTGGTAGTCAGCAAGCGAATGGTCGCCGCATTGTCGATGCGCCACAAGCGATGCAGTACGCCATACTCGTCGGAGACTTCGGCATCGGCGGCGCCATTGCCCTCGTAGAGAATCTTCTCCACGCTTCCCGACGGGTCGCTATAGAGCATGAAGATCTGCCCGAAATGGGCGTGCGTCGCCTCCAGCAGGTTGAGACGGTCGCTCTTCGGCTTGGAGAGCGTCTGTTCGTGGCGGAAAACGACTTGATCGGAATAATCGTGCAGTCTGCCCAAGGCGATGAAACCGTGCCGCTCCTTCAGAGAGTCGCTGCCCGGAACCTTGAAGCGCTGCGCGTAAGCAAATACACAGGGCTCGTGTTCCTGAGTCAGCACACCTTGATCTTGCCAGGCGCGCAGGTCGCGCGCGGCCCTCGTATAGACGTTTTCTCCCCTATCGACGTCAAATAGTTGAGGCAGACCCAGAATGATGCGGACAAGGTTGAAGGGACTGCGCTGATAATAAGCCTGTTGCATCGCCGGTGAGATCTTGTCGTAAGGCTGCGTGACAACATCCTGAAGGCGAACAGTGGAAGGATTGTAACGCCAGGCGCGAAACGGATAAATACGAGCCATGAGGAAGGTCTTGCTCTCCGTGGGGAGGGTTGAACTGGAGAGCCGCTTTGGTCATGAAGGAGGGCTCTCTCGGTCGATTGTATCCCAGCGGTTGAGCCGGCTTCCCATTGGCTGGCGCGAGCGGTTCGGCCATTGGAAAGCAGTCGGCATCCGCGCAAGGACCCGGGGTGCGCCGAGAGCGAATCCGAATTACAATCTGGTTAAACCAGAGACGCGCTAAAGTGCTACTATCGCGTTCAACCCCATGGTGATCTATGACGACGCTTGGCAAGCAGCGCGTTAGCCAATACGGCGCAGGAAGCCTTCGCTCGCTTTTGCCGCGGGCGCTGGTGAGCTGCATTGCCATGGTGTTCTGTCTGGCGCAGGCTCGCTCCCAGGAAGATCAATTAAACAAGGTCCACGTCGAGCCATCGACTTCAAATAGCGCTCCCACCACGGAACCGGGCGGCGCAGAAAAAGGCCCGGAGTCGGGCGCGGGCTCTCTGAAGATTCATCCCGGCTCGTTCATTCGCATGAACGTGGATCTGGTGCTGGTTCCGGTCACGATTACCGACCCGCTCAACCGGCTGGTGACAGGCCTGGAGAAAGAAGACTTCCAGGTCTATGAAAACAACAATGAGCAGCACATTGTAAGTTTCGCCAGCGAAGATGCCCCGGTCTCGATCGGCATCATCTTCGACCTTTCCGGTTCCATGACATCGAAGCTTATCCGTGCGCGGGAAGCGATTCTGCAATTTATCAAGACCGCCAACCCGCAGGACGAGTTCTTCGTGATTGGCTTCAACGACCGCCCCGAGCTGATCGAGGACTTTACCAGTTCCGTCGAGGAAATCCAGGCGCGGCTGGCAACGGTCCACGCCGAACATCGCACCGCGTTGCTGGACGCGATTTACTACGGGATCAACAAAATGGCTGATGCGCATCACGAGCGCAAGGCGCTGCTGGTGGTTTCCGACGGCGGAGACAACCGCTCCCGCTTCACCGAGGGTGAAGTCAGGGCCAAGGTGCGCGAGGCCGACGTCGAGATCTATTCGATCGGCATCTTCGATCCCTACGCGCCGACACCCGAAGAACGCACCGGGCCGCAGCTTCTCGACGACATCAGCTCATCGACAGGCGGTCGTCTCTTCCGCGTGGACGACGTGGATGAGATGAGCGACATTGCTGAAAAAATCTCCACTGAGCTGCGCAACCAATACGTAATCGGCTACAAACCGAAGGACCTGTCCCGCGACGGCAAGTGGCGTAAAGTGAAGGTAAAGGTAAATCCTCCTCCGGGTTTACCTCCGCTTACGGTCTATGCTCGCACCGGGTACTATGCGCCTTTGCAATAACGCGATCTTCTTCGCTCTTCTCACAACGGCGGGGGTTGTTCTTTCGGCCCAGCAGAGTTCTGCGCCCGGGCCCGGCGGGCAAGCCCCGCCCGGCACGCCGCCGGCTCTCACCCAGGACACCGACCCGGTGCGATCGCCCGATGCTGTGCCAACGCCAGCGCCAAACAACGAAATGCGAAAGCTTGGCGAGGGTTATCTGCTGCACCAGGATGTCGAGGAAGTCGTGCTCAACGCCACGGTGCTGGATGGCACGCAGCTGGTCGAGAATCTGACAAGAGATGATTTCCAGGTATTCGAGGATGGGGTGAAACAGACACTCATCAGCTTCCAGCACACCGATCTTCCCGTCTCCATGGGGCTGGTGATCGATAACTCGGGCTCCATGTACCGCAAAAGGCCATCGGTCAACAAGAGCGCGCTCGACCTGGTGCAGGCCTCGAACCCGAATGACGAAGCCTTTGTGGTGAACTTTTCCGATGAAGCATTCATCGACGCCGATTTTACGAATAATATTGGCAAGCTGCGCGACGGATTGTCGCATATTGATTCGCGCGGCGGAACGGCTCTTTACGACGCAGTGGTTGCTTCGGCTGACAAGCTGGTCGCCGACGCCAAGCGGCCCAAGCAGGTGCTGATTCTCATCACCGATGGCGAAGACAACGCTTCCAGCTTGACACTCGAGCAAACCATTCATCGCGTGCAGCAGTTGTCGGGGCCGGAGATTTACTCGATCGGGCTTCTTTTCGGCGACGAGATGAGCCGCGCCGAGGTGCGTCATGCGCGGCGCGCCCTCGAGATGCTTTCAGAAGAAACCGGCGGCATGGCTTTCTTCCCCAAGTCGATCGACCAGATCGATCAGATAGCCGCCGAGGTGGCGCGGGACATCCGCAGCCAGTACACGCTGGGCTATCACTCCACCAAGCCGACCAGCGAACAGGGGTTTCGCCGGGTTGAAGTGACGGCTGAGGAGAAGGGCAAGGGCAAGCTCACGGTGCGCACGCGAACGGGCTACTTCCCGGTGGTGCGCCCCGCCCGACAGGCGGCTTTGGCGCCGAACTAGCCGCCCTCCACGTTAAGCTAGAAGCTAGGAGCCAGCATCTAGAAGCCAAGAACATGCCCCAGTACAAGTACTCGACTCTTGCCGTTCATGCCGGGCAGCATCCTGACCCGCAGACGGGCGCGGTAAATGTCCCCGTTTACCTCTCTTCGACCTTCGAACTCACCGGCATTGGCAGCGATCGCGGGTGGGACTACTCGCGCGCGGGCAACCCGACGCGCGACCGGCTGGAACTGGCTCTCGCAGCCCTGGAGGGTGGATCCAGCGGCCACGCCTTCACCACCGGCATGGCAGCGATCTCAGCGCTGGTGGCGATGCTGCGTTCGGGCGACCACATCGTGTGCTCGCGCGACGTTTACGCGGGCACGGTTCGCCTTTTTGACCAGATTGTGAGCGGTTACGGCATCCAGGTCGAATACGTCGACACCAGCAACCTGTGCACGCTGGAAAAGGCGATGAAGCCCAACACGAAGCTCGTGCATATCGAGACTCCGAGCAATCCGCTGATGGTGCTCACCGATATTTCCGGCGCGGCGAAGATTGCCCATGCCGGCGGCGCCGAGCTCAGCGTCGACAACACGTTTCTGTCGCCGGCGCTGCAGAGTCCCATCGCGTTGGGCGCCGACATCGTGATGCACTCGACGACGAAGTATCTGAACGGCCACTCTGACGGACTGGGTGGCGCGCTGATCGGCACCAAGCCCGAGCACAAGGAGCGATTCCTGCTGATACAAAAAGCGGCTGGCGGCGTGATGTCGCCGTTCGAGTGCTTCCTTGTCCTGCGCGGCATCAAGACGCTGCCGCTGCGCATCAGGCAGCACGAAGAAAACGGCCGCGCCGTGGCGGAGTTCCTCTCCACGCACCCCAAGGTGAGCAAGCTGGCCTATCCGGGGCTCAAGTCGCATCCGCAATACGATCTGGCCGTCAAGCAGCAGCGGGGATTCGGGTCGATGATGAGCTTCGAGCTCAAATCCCGCGACGAAGCGGAGCGGTTCCTGAAGGCGATCCGGATCTTTCTCAATGCCGAATCGCTGGGCGGGGTGGAATCGCTAGCCTCGCACTCGGCCACTACCACACACGGCTCGGTGAGCGAAGAAGTCCGCCGCGCGATGGGCATCAACGAGGGACGCATCCGCCTGTCGATTGGGATTGAGGACAAGGGTGACCTGATTGCCGATCTGGAACAGGCGCTGGCCGCGGTGTGAGGAAGACCTCGGGGCCTGCGGAGTTAGCGGTTTTCTCACGCAACGGGGTTTGGCTGGTTCTGCGGGTTTCGCTTTAAGGGCCGGCCGGCAACCGGATTGAAACCATGAAAGCATTTCCGCTTCTGCTCGCGATCGACACCTGCGGGCCTTCGGGCTCCGTGGCGCTGGGGCGGATTCCCGGCCGCGATGTCGAAGTGCTGGGCTTGACCGAGCTTGCGGGCCGCACCTACTCGGCGACGCTGATCGCGGCAGTCGGGAACTTGCTGAAATCGTGCGGAGCTAAGATCGACGATCTCGACGCGATCATTGTGGTGAGCGGTCCGGGCAGCTTTACCGGTGTGCGCGTAGGCGTGAGCGCGGTGAAAGGACTTGCCGAGGGCAGAGAATTGCCTGTGGTCGCGCTGTCGCGGCTTGAAATCCTGTCCCGCAAGTCCGGGGTACCTTCGGCGGCGCTCGATGCCCATCGCGGTGAAGTCTATTTGCGGCTGGAGAATGCCGGCGCGGTTCCGCGCGAGATGCTTGCGGGCGCGGATGAACTTGCCGCAATCGATCTCGTGCCCGTGCGCGTGGCCGTTTGCGACGACGGCGCAGCAGCAGTGCTGGCGAGGGCGTGGCCGAGCGCGCAACTGGTGCGGAGCGCGGCTCCGCTTGCTTCCGACGCGCTGCGTCCGGGCGAGGCGCGTCTCATCGCCGGCGGCACTGTCGATCTGGTGCTGCTAGACGGCCACTACCTGCGCCGCTCCGATGCAGAGATCTTCGGCAACGACCTGGTCCGGCAGGCCGCCGCCCCGGGTAAGCAAAATCCATGAACGGTCTGGCGGGCGCAATGAAGATCAGGTCCATGGTTGAAGGTGATCTGGACCACGTGCTCGAGATCGCCAATTGTCTCCCCGATGCGCCGCACTGGGCTCGCTCGGCCTATGCGGATGCGCTGAACCCCGCATCCATTCCGCGTCGTCTTGCTCTCGTTGCCGCCCATGCGTCTTCGGGCCAGGTTGCCGGCTTCGCCGTGATTCGTCTCGTCTCGCCTCAGGCCGAACTGGAGTCGATTGCCGTCGCCTCAAACAGCCAACGCCAGGGTGTCGGCCAACTTCTTTTCGAGGCTCTTGCCGATGAGCTCGCGCATCAGGGGGTCGAAACGCTCATTCTGGAAGTGCGGGCCTCCAATTTGACTGCCCTGGCCTTTTACCGTTCGCTTGGATTTGTCCAGAATGGGCTTCGTCCTCGCTATTATGTTGATCCTATTGAAGATGCGGTTCTTATGGTGCTTCGGCTAAAAGCCTAGGAACGATACGCCGGTTACTGCCTCAGCGCGGACGCCTTTCGTTTTGTCAGCTTCTTTTCTCTTTGCTTTTTGAGGGCAGTTCTGGAGTAACCGGAAGTTACTCGGATTTTCACAGCTTTCCATTACTGTCGGCTGATTTGAGACTTGCCGATCTTGCCAAAAGGGCGATATATGTAAATGTTCTAAGAAAATCGGCGGCAAATGCATGTCTAAGCCAGCTGCCGTACCGGGGAGGTGCTTGATGGATGAGGTAAATGGGTTCACGCTGGGCGAAGAGATTGATCGCCTGCACGCCGAACATCGCCGCTACGCTCAGCGTTTGGAAGAATTGCTTCAAAAGCCCTATCTCACTGAAGACGAACTACTCGAAGAAGTCCGCTTGAAGAAGCTCAAGCTGCATGCAAAGGATCTGATTTTTGCGCTGGAGCGCCGCATGGCGCCTGCCGTTGCTTAGATCTGATCGAGACTGATTTCGGGCGCCCGGCTCCGGGACCCTGGAGCGACGGACACGGTGACCGCCGTCAAGGCGTGAAGCGTGATGCCTGTCTTTGGTCACTGTCCGCTCTGCGCCGCAATCCCTGTTGACAGTTTGAATCGCCGTATAATCATTGAGGACGATGGTTCGCGATGGTTATATTTACGCTTTGAGCCTTTTGGCGGTTGCCGCCGTAGTAGCGTGGTTCACACGCGGATGGCTCTGGCCCATTGCTCCGGTCGTACTGGCAGTCTTCTTCCTGTGGTTTTTCCGGGATCCTGAGCGGTCTGTTCCGCCAGGGGAAGGTGTCGTGGTTTCGCCGGGAGACGGTCTCGTGACCGAGACTGCTTCGATCAACACACCCGATGGTCCCCGCCAGCGCATCAGCATCTTTCTCAGCGTCTTTGACGTGCATGTAAACCGTTCGCCTATTGGCGGTGTGGTGAGTCATGTGACCTATCAAAAAGGCAAGTTTCTCAACGCCATGAATCCAGCTTCTGCCGAGCGGAATGAGCAAAACACGGTGACGGTTCGTGGCGAGGGACCGGACGAAGGCTTTGAGGTGACCTTCAAGCAGATTGCCGGTCTTCTGGCCCGGCGCATTGTTTTTCGGTGCCGGGAAGGGCAGACGGTGGAGCGCGGGCAACGTGTTGGGTTGATCAAGTTCGGCTCCAGAGTCGACGTCGTGCTGCCCGCATCGGCATCGTTGCAGGTAAAGGTCGGCGAGAGGGTGAAGGGCGGCGCCAGCGTGCTGGCCTTCATGCGGCCGGAGGAGCGCGATTGAATCACTTCGAACCGGCAAAGCCCCGGACAAGAGCGCAGGCGCGACTGCGGCGCGGGATGTACCTTTTGCCCTCGTTATTTACTGCGGGCAGCCTGGGCGCCGGTTATTTTTCCATCACCCAAACCCTCGAGGCCATCAGCCGCGATGCGCAATTGCATCTGGACTGGGCCGCGATCGCCATTCTGCTTGCCATCCCGTTTGACGCGCTCGATGGCCGCATCGCGCGGATGACCAACACCGCCACGGACTTCGGCAAGGAACTCGATTCTCTGGCCGATGTGATCACTTTTGGGGTCGCGCCCAGTTTGCTGGCCTTCGTCTGGGGATTTCATTTTCTGCCTGATTCGCTGAATACCCAGCTGCACCAACACCTGATGCAGGCCGGAGCATTCATTTGTTTCCTTTTCCTTCTTGGCGGAGCCTCGCGCCTGGCGCGATTCAACATCAGCCACGATGCGCAGCCGCGAAATCCCGGTCGCCCGGGCCGGAAGTATTTTGTGGGTATGCCCATTCCGGCGGCAGCGGGCCTGGTGGCCGCCAGCGTGCATCTTTGCTATGGCATTGCGAACCAGTACTGGTGGATTGCGGTCGGGTGGCTCATTCTCGTGGGCACAATCAGCTTCCTCATGGTCAGTACCTGGAGGTTCTGGTCGGCAAAGGAGATTAACTTTTCGCGCCGTCATCCCTTCCAGTTGCTCGTCGTACTGGCCGTCATCGCCTACATCGTGATCCGGTTTTCCAACGGCGTAGTGTTTCTGGTGGCGCTGGCTTATATGTTCTCGGGAATCTGGGCGCGCGCCGCCTACGGCTGGCAAAGGCGCCGCCGCAAGAGGCCGCTCGGCGAGCCCGCGGCTCCGCCTTCGCGAGAACCGGAATCTCTCGGGCCCAGGTATTCGGGATAACATCAGGATTGTGGACGTCGCGTTCTCTTCTGGATCGCGGGATCGTCCGCTCGCAGCTGCAAAGGATGCCTTTGTTCAAGATCGCCATTGCCGGAGCCTCGAGCCTGCTGGGGAGAGAACTGAAAGACGTTCTGTCGGAATCTCCCCTTGCCGGCGCCAGCTTCGCGCTGCTCGATGAA
>Ga0335072_10005288_pt1 | contig 19022 bp, 21 predicted proteins | sample Lox_Sample_21_FD_206725 | JGI IMG/M metagenome (GOLD analysis project Ga0335072, IMG submission 206725) | Soil microbial communities from Loxahatchee National Wildlife Refuge, Florida, United States - Lox_Sample_2.1 | ecosystem: Environmental > Terrestrial > Soil > Wetlands | place: USA...
ATGGTCTCAGTTCCATCGTGTGGATGCATACAAGAAAATGACTCTTGCCATGCAGGAACTTGAGATCTTGTCAGCGCTTCGTCTTCGGATTTTTCGTCGTCCGGAGAGACGGTGTCATCTTCGAGGAAGTGAGACGCTGTGCCGAATCGACGGACTTCCAGAATGGCATCGTCTAGCGCATTTTGAGGGATTTGAGTTAGAGGAGTGAGAGATTCCTTGTCTAGTTGTTCTCGTTCAAGAACTGCTGGAGGAGGAGAATTACGTCCGAAAACGAAATCCTGTATATCTTCGCTGTCGTTTGCAAATGGTTGAGATCTGGCATTAGTTTTGTTGTAAAGTGAGATATACTGAGTTTCGGGATCCACTCGTTTCTTGTGGATTTCTGGTTTAAGTTGGAGGGATCCGTTCAACCACGGCTTTAGAATTATTTCTGGGCTTCCAGAATCGTTGGACGTTTGAGATTGTATTCCAGACACTGTAAATCGTTCTTTGTTCTTGTCTACAAGTTTCCCAGCCTACAATCAGCTCCTCCTTGGTCGGTATCCTACCGCCAGACTCTCGGGTATCCACAGCTCATTCACGACAGCCACACCCAGCTTAAGTTAGCCAATCCAAGAGAATGCCGGTACCGGAATCTGTTCCCATCGCATGACTTGCAAGACCTTGTCGCCATTAACATTCTGATCACAAATGATATGAGTAATCTCATCACTCCAAGTATCCCGTATATCAGCTCCATGCTGTGCGAACAATGTCATTCGAAATCGTCTGACTCCATTCTTCCTTGAATTGGGGATAAAGAATAAGACCATTCCGTCCAGGAGGTTTGATTTCCTTGGCGTTTCAATTTCCTTGCCCGATGATTTTGAATTACTCCCGGCTGATTTGCTCCTATGCAGCGCAGGTGGAGTGCTTTTCACTGGTCTCGGATCTTCTGGAGACTCATTTCGTATCCCAACTCCAGTGAGACTGGCCGCTGAAGATGAGCATCTTCGCTTAGAGTCCCGGCCAATATTGTCTGATCGACGACGCTTGCTCTCACGAGGACTAGGATGTTGGTCCGGTTCGGGGGCCCTTCGGAACTCGTCTATCTGAGGAATGACCAGTGTTCCTGTTGAAGGAGTGTTGAACGCCTTGTCCAAAGACAGAAAGAAGTCTTCCTTCTCCTTTTTAGTCTTCCACGACATGATTGACCCTCCTATTGTCTCAGTCTCTGTTTACCGGGATAATCAAAAACACCTTAAATTGAGCGACCGTGTAACATGCACGTGATGAATCTCTAAAATTGATTTACAAACTTTACATCTTTTGGCGGCAACGATGAACTTTTTGTAAACCTAAACTGCCACATTTACAGCCTTTTTATATACATTCCAGTCATGCAGACCAACCAAAATCGAATAAGTACATTCCAAGAGAGAAAGTTGCTCGGACCTACTTTTGCAGCACAATCTCTCTGGAATGTAGAATGGTCAATCACAAGGTAAAACCCAGGAATGTAAAAATCCGGTAAAAATCGTGGCTTATGTTTGAGGACACCTTAGTAGAGTTTTCAGTCCTCGTTTTGCTGGATTTCATGCCCCTTGATCCGTTTGAGGGAAGGATACAATTCTTGGACCAAATTCGACACCTCACCGCCTCACAATCAGCCTCCATAAAACTCTGTCAGTTCGCCTTAAAGCACAGAAATCTTCATGAAGATTTATACTCGTGTATCGTTGAAGAATTGCCTGCGACAAGTCTCAATGACAAGGTCAATATATTCTATTTCTTAGGAACTCTGGTTGAGCAGAGTGAGAAGGCTCAATTTAGACCATATGGGGATATGGTCAGACGGGATCTTGAGAGAATAGTAGCAGATGTGGCGCCTCTGGATGGTGGAGCTGCAAATATCCCTCCTGCACGAAAGGTAAGTTTTTGCTTCCGGATTGGTCTTATTTCAGGTGTTAAGGGATCTATTGGACAAGGAATTGATTTCCGAAAATCTTTATGCATCTGCGTTATCGATACTCAATGCCCGAGACTCCAGGTGAAACTTTCTCATAGTCGACATTAATGGTAGTGCTGTCCCAACTCAAGAATCACAAGCTGGTAAAGAATACTTTTCCGAAAACGAGATTAAAAGGAGAATGGAAGAGGATAGAGAAAGAGTAAGACCTCCTTGTCTTCGAGCTCACATCAGCACAAATTACTCCGGGAGAGTATTTGGATGATACCCCAAAATGCAGGACCAGATGCAGAATTTGAAATGATGTGGGAGACCACAAGTAGTTTTGGCGACGATGATATTGAATACATGCAAGAAGAAAACTCAAAAAGGCGAGTATGAGTATATCCTGTGTTGTGAAGCATTAGCCAGCCTTCAAGGAAGTCACAATGTAGGATATAAGGAGAACACATGCACAGTGTATAGGATCTAATTATTTTACAAAATGCTAATAACCCAAACTATTGCGCCGGCTAGTCTGAAAACCTATCTCAAAAGCAAACTCCTGTTGTTACAAGGTCCGTGAATCATCACCCTTTTCAATCTTTTGTAGCCAAATTAGCAAGCAGCAATAAGCCATCTTCATCTTTCACACTGTCTCCAGAATCTTCTCTTTGCAATTCAACTTTCTCAGCAGTACCGGGAGTAGAAGGAAGAGGCGAATGGTTGACCCCGATTGTGGAATTTGATCTACTCTCAATGGTAATTGCAGGCTGACTGCTCATAAGAGGATCTTCGACGCCACTCGCATTGCGACTTTCTGGAGTCGGTGTCGAAAGATATTCTTTGCTTGAATTCACCTTCGTTCGGCGTCGTTTGCGAGGAGTTCCTGAACTGTCACTCGCAGCGGGAGCCGGTCTTCTTATTCCCCGTGAAACCCTCCTAAGGCCTGCCTCGGCGTCTTTCTCTGCATCTTTGATCAATTGTTGCCATTCATTATAGGCAGCTATTTTCGGACTCTTTGGACTTTGTAATGGCGGAGAAACCTCGCGTTTCTGCAGAATCGTAGCAGTTTCAGTCTCATTCGTCTTTGGTTTCGGAGTCGTGGACCTTTGTTTTGGAGTTGTGGACTTTTGCTTTGGAGTTGTGGGAGCTGGAGAGTTGGTGAACTTCAGACGTCTCACCAGCTTCCCGGGAGCAACAGTGCTGACAACTGGAGGGGAAGACGATGGCCGAACTCTCATTGCCCGGGGTGTTGATGTGCTTCCGGCTTTTGCAGCATCCAAAACGAGCTGTTGGTACTCGTCATAGTTGGACAATTTAGGTGTAGGCGTAACTTCGCATTGGGATTCCGGCTCCTTGACCACTTTGATAGTAGAACGGGGTGTGCTAGGCTTTCCTGGATGAGAGGCAGAAAGAATAATGAGTTCAGCTTGATCTATGTCATTGGATTTTCGTTTCTTGAACGGTGAAGGTGTCTTGCTTTGTTTCCGTTTTTTAGACGGCGACGGTGTGGATGCAGAACTCTGGGCTTTGGACGGCGACGAGCTGGTTCTATCTTCTTCTGACTCCAATTTTGTGGACAATTTGCGATCTTCCTCTTTTAAGAATGGTCGGAGATCAAGGGCTTGGCCAGGTGGAGGTAAAGATATCTTCGGTGACCCGTAAAGACGAACGGATCGTTTTGCGTCCTGAAGGTTGAAGGTGCATGATTTGGCTGATCGTTTCGAGTTAAGAACGTCGAAAGTGTGTTGAAAAGGACTATCTGAGAAAGGAGGGACTCGTAATGGATAGCGAAGGTCGTAAATAGCAGCATGGCGGCGACAGCGGCGACAAGTAATCGGAGCCCACCTAAGGTCAGATACCGGATTTAAACGAATGCACCATTTTTCATCGTGGGAGAAAGATCCTTCGCAGACTGTGCAGAGAACATTGATGGCCTGTGAGGAGACAGGAAGTGAGTAAATCGTGTCCTGATTCGGGACAGTTTCGCCGTCGGAAGGGATGGTCGGTAATGGAGTTGAATTCGCCGAGTCAACGGTAGCTGGTGGAGTAGGCAAATCGTCATTATTGCTCATAATGACCTTTTTATTCCTCAACAGTCGTCCTTCGATCTTCTTCTCTTCTGCATTTGGTACATTCAATGTAGAAAATCCTCCAGTCCCTCTTTTCTCACAAGTTTTGCAAAGGCAATTCTCATTATCCTCACCAAAATACTCGGCTCCATAAAACGTTGTGATCTCCTCTCCACACGCAATATCTCTCGTAGCAATAAACTCCACCTTAGGCTTCTTCCCCTCGAAATGTTTAAATTGCGAATTTGCATCACAATCATGATTCACAAATCTTCCAGGTCCTAGAAAGAGACCAGTACCCTTACGTCCTGATATTAACACTGACCAATCTTTGTTCGCGTCTTTTAGGTGGTCTTCTTCGTCGGGGGTGAGTTTGATGAAGATTCCGGTTAGCGCAGGGATGGTTTCGCCTTTTCGGATTGGGGCAGTTGCGAGGGCACAGGCTTCTAGTTTGTCGCTATCGGCCTTTTTGTATCTGTCTGTGGAACTCACTTCGAAGGGCGTGCCGGGTAAGTACATGGCGAGATAGCGCTCGACGTGTCTGCTGTTAGTCGGACATTCTCGTTCAGTGGTAGTACTTGGAAAGCTCGGTCCTGTTCTCAGCATCAAGACTTTTAATCCACGGCCTGAGACCATCCAAGCTCACTATCAGACATTTTAAGAAAGTCAAAGGTACCTTAATACTGACGCTGCAGCTTGCCCAAGAGTCTGCTTTCCACGAACCAGACTTCGAATAATGTCCAATACTTCGCGGTCTGAAATGTTCCTTTTTGCCTTATAATGGTCCGCCATCTTGTGAATTTTAGACCAGAACTCGACCTTATCCACAAGCAAATCCGTACAAACATCATCCAAATCAGACATCATCTCCACTTCAGTCTTCTTACGGTGAGCAGAAATTGATTTCGATGCCATGGTCAACTCCGGGAAACAAAGCAAATCTGAAAAGGGACAACTGTGACAAAGTCGCTATAGTAAACGACAAGTACAGAAAAATGTCATATCAACCAAGACAACCGGAGTTTGTGTTTTGCAAGGGTTGAGTGAAAGGGTAGCAAAGTGTTTTATGTCTTGGTTGAGTGACGGTGGATCATAAACCATCACCGAAAACACAGTCAGCTGGTAGTGCGAAAAACCGGCCTTTTCTTGGAACCGGACCGTGCGAGTCTAGACTTTTGATGATCTACGCAAACTTCCTTTTGCTTTTTTTCTTCACGCGACAATTCGACCCCTCAATGGTAATTCACGAATGAATTTTGCACTATTAGATGGGCTAACGGCCAAAATGGAAGAGCCTGTAAAGTATGGTGTAAGGTATTCCACCCTTCCTGGAATTGCTCCGGTGATGAACTTATCAAGTTGGGAATCTCTCTGAAAACCTCTGTCGATACTCCAAACTTGCTTCTGATCTCTCAAACATACTTTGCACATTTTCTGCTAAGAGTTATGCTAACTAATAGGAAACATGTGGAGAAATATCACGACTCACGCCGCATCAATTTCGAAGATGGTAAGTCTTGATCTACCTTCCCGTTCTATGATGTTCTAGTTTTGTTTCAAGACGAGTCTGAAGTATTCTGTCGACACCGAACCGCTTCTCTGAGACCTATTCCATCTGCATTTTCTTTATTTCCTAATGCCCATGCTAAGAGGTAGAGGTGTAGGATCTTGTGACGGAAGATTCGAGGGGTTATACACTACCCGATATCTTTAGGTATTTCAGGTATAAGACCTCGATAACCCCTTTCTGCTATGATTATAAACCTTAAACCGCTTCGAACTGTAACCTCTTTGAGGTAGTGGAGCACAACTCAGCTTTCACCGGCTCGATGAGCTCGTTCGCCTAGCTTTTTGCGTTTTTTGCATCTACCAACGCACTGACGAGGTAGGGTTGGATTAGACACTAGTTGGTTTGGATTCTTTTAAAAAGGATCAGAAGGAAGATGTAGATATGTAATGTAATGTCATTTCAATTGAGGAATTGCTCGACTCGTACCGCCCACCAGGGAGATATAGTTATACAGACCAGCATCTTTGCCGACACCAAAAAACTCATCTGTTACCCATAACGAAGAAAGACCTTTCCCAACAGGACCCAATTGAACACTTTATTGAGGAGGGCGCGGCATGCCTTTAGAAATAATCAGTAAACGCCATATGTGGTCGACGAACCTGGTGGAGGCATCCCTGGAGGAGCACCACCCAATGGAGGAGCAAACCCTCTTCCGAATCCAGGAGGGGGAGCTGAACCCACACCTCTAACAGGCCCAGCAAGACCACCAGGTGGTGCACTAGCAACATTCGCCGTAATAGGTAACCCTCTCCCCACTGGCTTAGCAGTTCCAAATCCACTCTGTATCGGTGCCAATCTTCCAGAACCCTCAGTCACAGGAGGTGCATCAACACTCAACGAAACAACTTGTTCTCCTCTCAGAATAATCAATCCTAATGTTCTTTTCTCCTCCTGTTCTCCATCTGCTTGCGCTGTTGTCGTTGATCTTCTTTTAATTCTGCGAAATTCTTCTGTATCTGCGAGAACCAGATTCATGAATTTGTCGAATGCCATGAGTAGACCGGTTAGTTGACGACCGTCTTCCAGTGTAATTCTGACCCGATAGTCAATCAGGTTTTGCATTTTACTGCCTTTTCCAGCCTTTTGAATGTTAGTGGATGTAGACCCAGAGCAGCGTACCATGATTGCAGTTTGAGGACTGAAGATATATAACTCTAGTGAAGATGAACAAGCAAACTCCGCTGATGATTTTGCAAATGCGAACTTTTACTATTTTTGCAAATATCTAAATAAAGTAAATAAGGTAAATATTACGTTGGTCGATCAATCAAAAACGTATGGACTTAAAGGCAGTGAGACCGCCCCTTTTTTTAAGTATACGGTCTGCTGCTCTACTTTCCATTCTCGCTTTCAACATACCAGATTCTCTTAGTGACCTATTTCTCATTGCTGGTTTCTTCTTGCTCAGATGCCAGGTAAGTCAGTTCTCTAGCTTTTTCTGACCCCTTTTCGCAGTCATAGGTCTTCTCGAGTTCATTGAGAGAGACAGAAAATTCATCAAAATCAACTCCATCGACAAGGAACTGTCTCATGTCGCATTGGGAATTGATGCAAGTCACTACATCCGTCAACTTTATCTTCGCGATTCAATACAATCGAGTCTTTCAGTTGCACTTGGTGGCGTCCCTATTGCCTTCAAGGCGGAAGTAGAAAAGGATTTGAAAGTATTCCGACAGTACAACATTACGCCTCGCTTCGTATTTGATGGACTGGATCTGAACCATTACAATTCAAGGAAGGATAAAAGTATAAAGCTTGATCCATTAGTGGAGAAACGGAATGCTGCTTGGGAGGCATGGACCAATTTGGCGGAAAAGGGTGAAAGTAAAGATCTTCCGGAAGCTGAGAAAGCAACAAGAGATGCTTTCAAATTTGGTATTTCGCTTTTGGGGTTAGAACTGATGTAGCTACTTCACTGGCAACAGGGATTGAACTACATTTGATGCAAATTCTACGGAATGAGTCAATTGAGTTCGTAGTTGCCCCCGTCTCTGCAAAAGCGCAGGCATGTCTCCTATTGAGTTATAGCTAATAGCAGCTCACTTATTTCAACAACAGTCCCAAGCAATTCGTTCATTGCGTCTACAGCGATGCCGATATTCTCGTGTACAATATCGATCGGGTTGTCCTTGAAATCGACTTTGACGCAGGAAACTTCAAATGGCTCTTCAAAGACGATGTGCGAGATTACAAGCAAAGCGCTTCCCAAAAGTCTCACTTCCCCGCTGAAGCTTTTCTGGATGCTTGTATATTTGCTGGCGGCCTTTACGATTGTCCCAGCTTTCCAAGTCTTGCGGGATCTTCATCAATTAGCCCAGCCTTCACATTTGATCGCGCACTGGATCTCCTACGGACGTACGGGACTGGACTAATTGCCATTCGAGAACAACTTCCTGCTGAGAACACCGATTACACTGAGAAATTTGCACGCACAAAGGCAATGTTGACTCATATGATAATCATGAATGACAAGAGCAAGTTTCAAACTATGTCGACGGAGAAAATGCCAAATGATCTTGCCATGGTGATTACCCCGAGACTTGCTGATGAGATTTACTTTTACATTTTTAAACGGCTTGTGGGGACCAGTATGTTTGATTTGTTGATGTCGGATAGTATTAAAGTTCCTACGCCGTTGGATGGAGGTGAAGCTCAGGAACAAAGAGATTTGGTTCAGAAGATGATGCCGTTGACTTTAACCTGTCTTGCTCTTCTATCTGGTCATTCAAATCGGTTTTTCCATCATAAACATCTGGTTTTATCTCCTTTTAGTGTTCTAATATCTAGACGATAACGTATTGGTGGCAACCTGATACGCCGGTGGATATTCCCACATATCATATATTCAACCTTGCCGAATCTCCCTACGGACGCACAAGGAATTGGAATGTTCGCCAATCCACAATTTCGTCCATCTCAAAGTCCACTGATATGAGAGGCTATGTTCTCGCTCTCCGCACCGAAGCAAAGAAAACCGTACAGCCAAAACGAGCAGATCATCTTCTTTCCTCCGAGGGAGAACTTCTCGCCAATACATTGTGGAGATTTCTTCAGCTTCGCGACTTTGTCAATTCAGATCATACACTGTCGCCATGGGGAGTAGCTCTTTCGGTCGGCTTAGAGATGCTTTCTGATTATCCGGATTTGTATGATCCGTTATACCTTGGCTTAGAACTCTTCCGACTCAAAGCGCTCAATCATGAAGAGTTTAGTATACACTATCCTGGTGAACCAAGACATGGCACTGGTAAGCTTTTTCCCATGGTAAAGTTAAATTTTAGACGAAGAACGAAGTCATATCAGGTTATTAACTCGAGTCGCCTCTTTAACGACCTTAACGAAGACTCCTTACCCATGGAAAGGCTCAGTAAGTAAAGCCTTACTTGCATATAATTCTATGGTCACAGAGGTCCAAAGGAATGTCCGCAATTTGATTGAGATGGTGGTGTTATCCATGTGTGCGCACGGTGATGTAAACCGATTATCCAAAAAACCACACGAATGGACCACTGTCGGCATGCGGTACATCCCTCCAAAATAACAAACTGAGTTGTAGCCTTCCATTTTCAGAGACATTGAATACAGGGTTGGCAATCTTAGCGAGACGTCACCTCGAACAGATGATGGTCATCAAATTGGATCAAAAGAATTCCACACGAAAGTATTCGTCGCTCGTGGAAGTCGATGATGCAAACGAAACTGTTGATGATGTCTCCACTGAAATGGCGCGAGTATACGCTCTATGGGATGCAGTATGTTTCTCCAATGACTTATGCCTAATGTGTAGCTGGTCTCAGCTCTGAAAGCGGCAAGAGATGCAAATGCTGTCACAACAGATAATGCTAAAATCGACGATGAGGTGAGCAAATTCGAGAAAACAGATGGTTGGTTGAAAGGTTTGAGAGCTTAGGTACGTCTCAAAGAGAAATTCCAAAAGGCTATTCTCGACCTTCGAAAAGGGATGAGGACATGGTGTTGAAAAGTTTTTCATAAGTAGAACGAGTGAACATGCTCGAGGCTGGCATGTTTAACTTGATCTTTGTTTAGAGGACTTTGGTGTCGTCGGACGTACTTTTAGACGTTTGATTATGTACCAAGACACTATTTAATCCTTGACATGATTCTAAGATGCCCATGCATGCTCTGATCTTTCCACTCTATTTGAGTAACGGTCCCGAGAATGTCCGCAAGTTGTGTGAATAGAAGGACAGTAACGTCGTCTGTTTGCCACTCATACCGAACCGCGCTACGTGATAAATGTACTTACTACGCATCTCCAAATCCTCTTTTCACACTCCCTCTTGGTAACGGCTTCGGTGTTGTTGCAGCTTCTTTCCATCCTATGAAAAAGATGATGTGAAAGGTGGCCGGTAACTCCTCTTTATTCTCCCCTTCTCCATACAGTTCCCGATAAATGGCTTCAGTGCTAAGTAACAGATCTCTTCCCAGGTAATTTTGCCGATTCAGATGAGCGGCAGAATCACCCGAAGCCCGTAAATCCGTTAGAAGAGATGCGACATCTGGATAGGCAACAACTACATCCTCAACATCAATTGTCAATAATTTGAAATTGGCACGAGAAAGCAAATTGCCAACATCTTTCACGTCTGCAGTGAGATAAATCCATAGCTGGAAGAAACCTGTCATTGGTGATATATGTGGAGATACACCCCCTCGCCGCTCCTGTTCTGCAAGTTGCATACTGCCCCGTAATTCATAAAGAGTATCTCCTCCTAACATCGCAGCCAGAAACAACCCATCTGGAACAAGCGATCGATTAACTTGGATAAGAATTCCAGGAAGATCGTTAATCCAATGTAGTGCCAAATTGCTTATAACACAACCTACACTCGCAGGGTCCAGCGGCAGTGATTCCAAAGTCTGGACATGACGTCTTTCAACAAAGGGTGGCAAGATATCTGCGTCTCGATCAAGCATATGCTCCGCCGAATCGATCATTATGAATTTACTCATTCGCTCACACGGTATATCGGACAACACTACATCCCCATCTTTTGGCGTTTTTGGTTGGTCTGAGAATGGCGGAGGGAATGGTTGAGTCATTAACTTTGCAAGATGTCCTGCCCCTGCGCCGAAATCGACTACCGTCTCAAATGAACGGTTTATCAACTGTTCTTAGCGCCTTATACTTAGAGCTCGAGTACCATGAATCGGTCTATTAGCCGATTGGCGATTTCATCACGCAAGTAATCGGTTTTCCTCGAAGATGAGGGGTCTAGTGTTGCAGCTCGGTTTCGTTGATGCCGCTTCGTTTCCGAATTGAAGACATTAAACGGTGTGCTCGAGGAAGGTGTTGCAAGGAATCTTTTGCATTTGAACTTAAGAATCTGTGTCGATTGCCTTCGGGCTGAACTCGAGAGCGAATTCATCTGTCATGAAGTTTGTTGGTCTTGGAGTCCACAGCGGCAACAGTTACGGAGACGTACCCCGAATTGAGACGCCGATCTTCAGGGGAGAAATTGACGAACACGTTCGAAGACTTATCTCAAGATACTAAATATTTCGCAATATCTTTTCTACTCCTGGTATCCCATAATTATGAACTGATGCCTATATCTGTGGTCTTGGTGCTTCATACCGCTCATTCTCAGCTGTACTTTCAAGGTATCGATTTTCGTTGTTCCGCCGCTGCTCATCTTTGAGCACCTCCGTCTCAATATATTTTGTCCATTCTTGAACTCGTTCATAAGCCACCCGAACGCAATCGAGCACTTCACCAGCCTCCATAGATAGCCCACCCGATTTATTTAGCCAACATACTTCTCCTGATTTATTTAATGCAACTACCGTCAAAACGGTGAGATAGACTAGACTAACCTGTAAAAGTTCCACTTCGCAATTGCTCCTCAGCGAAAGTGGCATCAATAACCGTGACACGTTCACCCTTTGACGTACTAGCCGCACTCATGGCGACACGTCCTGTAATAGGCTGTACAGGAGGTAAAAAGAAGGAAAACGTCAACGTCAGGGGGGTATGCAAAACAGCCAACTTCACAGGCGGTCGTTCCGTCACCGGAAACTACACGTCAATTCCCAATACAACATGAACAAAGGTTGTACAATTTGAACTTCTTCACCTCTGACTTCGACGTCTTCTCTTCGGAAGGCCATTAGTGCAGCGATAACAGCGACACAAGCTGCGTCTATTAATCCCCCATCGTGGTCAAGAAAATGCACATCCACACGAAGACTCCAAACTAATTTCTTAGCAAGTATACATAGAGATTCCAAATCCACTGCCCTTGCTCTTCGGAAGGTATTGTCTAATGTGCGCGATAGGAGAAGTTCATAGTTTCCACCTCGTCCCTGGTCGAAGGATGCGCTTGCCATAGGAGAGAATTCAGTTGTGATAGTGAAAATGCCTTCAAATGGAGAATCATCATATGGCTTTACAACTGATGCAGACACTTGTGCCATGACCCTTGAATTAGCAATTCCTCCGGGATAAGCGAAACAAACTTTGTCTTTCCTAATTCAACGTAGGCACATCCCAAATTCTCCCCGAATGTCAGCTTCAGTGGTCTCGTTTCATTGAGTGCTCTTGAATCGATACGTAGATTCTTCTGTAGAGCTTCTAGTGTGAAATTTCTCGTATTCAGAGAAGGTTCAAGGTCTCGAGGCATAGTTGATGCTATGCAATTGGGACCTGGAGTCCACGATCTACGATCAACAAAAAAGTGCGAAAATTTCAGCAGCGACTGCAGATCAAGGGCCAAATTTCGGAAAAGCGTCTTGGAGGTTCTTCCTATCTAAACACAATTCCCTTCAGAAGCGAATGCGGCCACGGCCCATATCTCGACTGATACGCATCAATCGAGGTAGTTACTCTGTAAACAATATCTAACAGTAGCTCACCGTCGAGGATTCGTTCATCAAAAGCGTCCAACAGCCCGAGAACTTGACAAGCAAGCTGAAGAAAATTTTACTCTACAAGCAACATCACAACCCGCTCGAGATTTGATTCATAGCCCACAACGAGATGTGTACAGTTACGATAAAAAGCCTTCTGTGAGATTTGCTACGCCGGCATTATCATCATTACATGCGAGAATTGGACTCCCCTCTGCTTTTCCGCTGAGCACGCTGCAGAGATGTTTAACGGATCCGAGTGTCGAGAGTGATCATGCTAAACATAATGAGGCATTGAGTGTGTTGGGGTCGGGGTTACTTAATTACTATGTTTCAGAGTATTTATGTGTACGGTGGCCGCGATTACCGATGAGTACGCAGATGTCTGCGTTGTGGGCTTATACGGGCGAGAGCGCGTTGGCGAGAACAGCGAGAGAATGGGGATTACAGTCAAAATCCACATGGGATCCAGACAAAGAACGGGAAATAAGGAATCCTGTCGATGTGGATCCTAGAATACTCGTTCGACCTCCGAGTACACCAGAAGAACGTGAACAGGCTGCGAAAAACGAGCGGATGAAATGGGAAATTCGGGAACAAGCTAAGCAGGGCTGGGTTGAGGATCCAGATATAAAAATCAGCGAGAAAGAGTACGAAAAGAGATTCGTATTATTGGCGCTGCAAAGATTCGTGCAAAGCTTGGTTGGCGGAGTATATGTTCATACTGTACTTGCTTTGTCTGTCCAACATCATTGATTATAGGACATCCACGCCACTCAATCCTTCATAAACGCACATATTCTCTCACGAACTTTGCCGCCATTGTCAACGTTTTATACCCCTTCAACACTTTCATCACCATCACAAGAAGTCACTCGTTTATGCGAACGACTGAAAATTGACCTACCGATATCCCGTCTAATAGCTGAATCAGGACGTCATACACGCTCTCCGATATTCGTTGTGGGTGTCTACTCCGGCAGAGAAAAGTTGGGAGAGGGGCAAGGCTCAAGTTTGAGAGAGGCCAAGGTAAGAGCTAATACGAATGCTTTGCGAGCATGGTATTTATACGAGCAAGGAGGATGGGAATTGGCGGTGCCGAGTAGAACTGAAGATCCTGAGAAAAGTTATGTGACGGGATACATGGATCCAGGGGCTGTTGTAATTTAGGCGATCGACCGATAGAGAGAGACGCTAAAAAGACTGCATATTGCACTGGCATTGATTGTCTCATCTGTTTGCACCTTTGAAGAATAAATGTCGTTCTTATTAAAGATGTTACAGGAATTTCGAATTCCTTATTACGCCCCTACGTCCTCTCCCCAGACAGATTAATAGCCGTGCATATCAACCGAGCAGGCTGAGAAAGAGGTTCCATACTACTTTTCTGAATCTCCCAACGTTCTTCCCCGTCGTCTTGGTGTAGAGTATACATACTGCTTTACGAACTCTCCAATCTTCTCGAAATATCCTGCCTGAATGCATGTATCATTATGTTGTCCGTATGGCCACGATTTCCATTCTAAATATCAGCTGGACTCATTTGTTTGGGAGCACACACCCTTCGCTTCTGTTTTTTCCAGACTCTCATAGAGTTGTTTCATGTGTATTGTGGGTATTACTTCATCCTTTTCACCCGCTAAGAAGAGGATGGGGAGTTTACTTAATTTAGGCATCAGATTTATGGATCGCCATTTCTCGCTGCAGAGCAGAGGAGCAAGGTAATATAACCCTGGTATTCCGAGACTAACAAGTCAGTCGACACTCACAAATGGAAACAGACTTTCTAGCCACCGTAGGCATATCAGTGAACGTATTCTCAACCACCAAAGCATCCACCTCACCCTGATGTTTGTCCGCCAAATAAATTGCTACAGCCCCACCTAGACTCTGTCCATAAAGCACAATAGGACAATTCCTCAACTCTTCCCTCCCCAAAATATACTGAAACGCTGTTTCCGCATCAACTTTTAATCCCTTCTCGCTTGGCGCACCAGTACTTTTACCATATCCTCTGTAACTGAAGAGGAATACATTCCATCCGAAATCACGATAGAATTTAGCGGCGATGGGGACGCGATGGCCCATGTTTCCGGCGTTGGCATGGCACAGGAAGATTATTTTTGTGGTGCGTGGATGGTGTTCTTGTAAGAGGAGGTAGGCGTGTAGTTTTTCGCCATCGGGGGTAGTGATAGTTAGGTCTTCGTAGGGGATGCCGTATTCGTCGTACGGGTTAGGGACATCTGTACGCGAGCCTGGTGGGAAATTTGAGGGATACGCGAGCTGATATCTATGTTAGCGACAATATACAGATTTGCGAAGAACAGTAATACATAGAAGAAGGGTAAAGGGAACAAAAGGTTACAGCGAGAAGGGTGAAGGGAGAGGGAGCTACCTGACGTTGTCCACCCCATAGAGCAAGATACGCTATGAAAGATAGCGATCCTATTCCGATACCCACTGCTTTAGCAGTGGAGGCGAGATACTGGGTCATTTGTGGATGGAAGTATAAGCGCGATCGTGGCGTCAAGATCTTTGACTTTGCAAGAGCAGATCAACGATCTACTCGTTTGAGAAGCCGGCAGCGATCCCGATTAGCCAGCCCAAATCATAATCCAAAAATGCATTTCATAGCGCATCTTGAATCATCTGAATCAATAGCGCCTCACGCAGCAGCAGAAGGAAGTAAACTCAGACATGTCTCAACGGACTGCCCGTCAAATGAGCATATCCTCTATAGAATTGTGGACCCACCATTAGACAGATAAATCTCGACTCCACTGCTTATGAGACGTTCTCGATGCCCTTTGTCTCTCGAAATTCTTCACGGCCGGAGCCGCTTTATCCGACGGCGATGGTTTACGTTGGTGATCTGATGATCTTTGTGACACGTTGCCTCTGAGATCTACTACTTTATTACTCCTTAGATCTAGGTCTTGGCTGCCTTCAAGCGGTAACCATTAAATCCTGTCTGAAAGCAAATAATCCTCAAATCACTGCTTTTGACCTCAATAATTCTCAAATCGTTTGCGTTGAGAGGTCATATGCATATGTGGAGAAGTTTCATATGACTGAGGGTTTTACGCAGACTGGATAATTTGGGCCTGAAAATTGAATCGGAAAGGGTCGGTAAATTTTTCCGGGGCGGAAATCGCTCGTGGGGGACAAAATGGCTCATTAAATAAAAAGCCTAAAATCAGCCATCGCATTAAATGCGCTGCTAGCCACGAGATGGACATCAACATCCAACAAGAGTCAAAATTGCCGATGCGACGTGCGTTATTTTCCACTCTATCAATAAGGCCCCAATTGCCGACGGGAAAGGACATAAACTTCCAATAAAGGCTGTTTGTGGTATGTCTAAAACATACACTATGGTATTATTAGTGGGGGTGGCATAGGCACCGGGTGGACTTGCCCCTGAAAATAAACTCTGGTGGCCGCTTGGGATGAAAATACCTCATTCCTTGAATATAATTCTCTCCAAACGAGGATAAAATATAAAGAACGATCGACGTGGCAGCGACTCCGGTATATAAGGATCGGAAAATCCGCTCTGTCGCTTTTGTTCCAACAAAGATGACTATTATGACAACAAGTGAGGAAGAAGAAAGGATTCCTAAGTTGGTTCCTACATCGACCTCTTCGGTCTCGAAAGCGGGTACTAAGGTCCTAGTCTGCGACGCTAATAAGCTTAGTCTCCAACGTCCGGAATGCCGATGGTTCCGTTCGGGCGAGAATACATTTCGCTGAAAAGCCTGAGAACCCGTATCTAGAAAAGATGCTCGATGGTGTTGAAGGTACTGCAGTGACTTGGGAAGTCCATGGACTGAAACCACACGCTGCATTTCGATTACGAGTCTGGTAACCTGCTCCCGCGGCTATTTGCATGACCTCTTTCTTACTAACTGATATGTAGTGAATTCGGAGATTTGCGACGCGGAACGCACAGTGCCGGTCCTATAATGTCAGATATCCTGACCTTGAAATACCTGGTTATCTGCGGTGAAGACAGTGGATGGCGACGTAACGCTTCGAGAGATGAGCCGTTGCTGATTGCCAATGCGGAGGGCATAGCACAGGGAATTTCGATAGAGCCGGAATTGCGAGTGCACGATGTATTGGGAAGGATGATTGCAATTCTGGAATTGTATTCTAAAGATATGGATATCACGGAAGCAGAACATAAAAAGCGAGGGCCAGCGCTTGGCGTTGTAGGTTGTCAGTGCCTTAAGAGAAGTCAATAATAGAAGTTGAGATTGACAACTGTAATTTCAACCATCATTTGGAGAGAGCGCATCATTTCTGATATTCTACATTTCTGATCTAGTCCGTCACATGGACTCCCGAGTGTCCTTTATAAACAATACAATTACTTTAATCTCTAATTATGCTATTTTTGGTATAGTGTCCCAAGAACAAGCACGACAACAATTTCAAGTTATTCAACGTCCACCAAAAGAGTCTTTTTCCAAGCAGCACGAGCTAATTCAACCAAAATTTCCATCTCTCCACTTTGTTCTACCATCCCTTTAAACACAGAATCCTGCTTTTGTAATAATAAATGAGGATGGTCGTATTCTTTTACTTGGCCCGCATCTAAAACTAACACTTTATCAAAATCAATAATCGATCTCAATCGATGCGCAACTACGATTAGTATCGATTCAACAACCAGGAGCGAGGAGGAGAATACTTGTGAGAATAGTTGAATTGACAAATTCCTTGCGGATTGTCATTTGGATTTTCGCATCTGTCGCGTAATCGATGGAGGCGGTTGCTTCATCCATGAGAATTACTCGTGGTGCTTTCAGTAATGCTCTGGCAAGACACATTAATTGTCGTTGTCCTTGAGACAGATTGCCTCCTCCTTCAGCAATTTCGGTATCCAGATTGAGGAAAACATTCTGGTTTATTGTACCGTCGTCTTGTCCCGCATTCCCAAGTTCACTCGGGTTGATCAGATGGACTCGTCTCAGTGCTTCATAGATGCTGGAATCAGTATGTTCTCCATAAGGATCCAAATTGAATCTCAATGACCCTATCAATCACTACTAATCGGAAGAGGAAGTTACCTTTGAACAGAGTTGGATCTTGGGGAATAATAGCCAACTTGCTTCGTAATTCCTCTAACCCAATCTTCGCAATATCCACATCATCAATAACAATCCTCCCACTCTCCGCCTCCATAAACCTGAAAAATGCAGTCGCAATCGTACTTTTCCCAGCTCCCGTTCGTCCCACAACAGCAACTTTAGCATGAGGTTCAACTTCGAACGAAACATCTCTAATCACAGCCGGCAAATCCGGAGCATATCTCAATGTCAAATGTTCAACTTTGATATGACCGTTTGGAGGCCATGACGGTGGAGGTTCTTTGCCGGGAGGAGAACGGCGAGCGGCTTCTGAATCAACTTTTAGGTAGTCTCGGATACGTTCGACACTGTTCATGTTCATTTCGTTGTAGCTGTATAAACGGACTACCCAGAGGATGTGTTCGGTGAACGTTATTGCGTAAGTAAGAGAGAGACCTGCGAGGCCTGCATCCAATTTATCGATGTTTGTTAGGATAAAGACGCCTGCGAAGAAGGATACAAGAGCGCCTGCTACATCTACTCGTACTCCGAGCCAACGGTTAGTTGCCTATCACAATCAGTTTTGATCTCATGGCATGCAAGGGAGGCAATACCCATAGAAGCATAAAAGGACGATTGTTGTCGTTAATCTTTCGTAGATTTTCCCGAATGAAGCGATTTTCATCTCCATATGCACGGATTGTAGAAACTCCATTTAACGTTTCGCCGAAGTGTTGGAAGATAGGACTTCGTGTAACACTTTCCAATCTCTTCAACTCGACGCTAGATCTCAAATACGCTCTCCCAATTAAAACGAAAATAGCAGTAATCACAACCCCAGCACCCAGGAAGCCTGGAGTAATTACAGTAATGAGGACGACAATCGTTGTAACTGTGAGAATATCGCTAAACACAGCGACGAGAACCCATGACGTTTCTTGATCAACTGTTTCCATGTCCTTTGAGAAGCGATTCATGACTCGTCCGAGGGGAGTCGTATCAAAAAATCGAAGTTTGGCGTGAGTTACTGAGGCAAGGAGTTTTTGAAATAATACTCGAGAGGCTCGAAGACCGCCCCAGAAAACCAACAATGTTCGCATGAAAGAAGCCAACACGTAAGTAAGTCCAATAATTGAATATCCAATGATATAAAACATATCTCCTTTCCCTCGAATACTGTCATCGATTCCATATGTCGAGAGAGTTTCGTTGGCGATATGGATCTGAGGAAAGCCTTGAACAATTGAATTTCCCCACGCCATTGTTTGCATCCCGGCAGCATAAGTGAATCGTTGCAATACCACATCCGCCTTGCGAGTTCCATAACTAGCAGCCCATTCTCTAATCCAATAACTTTGAGCCACTTGAATGGTTTGTTGCAATAGAAATGCGACGAGAATGAGAGCCCAATACCACCATGGACCCAAACTATCGATATACGTCTTATATACTCGCCATGAAACTGAGCCAGTTGCCTTTTCCTCATCCTGAATTAGTCTTCC
>Ga0335072_10005289_pt1 | contig 19020 bp, 23 predicted proteins | sample Lox_Sample_21_FD_206725 | JGI IMG/M metagenome (GOLD analysis project Ga0335072, IMG submission 206725) | Soil microbial communities from Loxahatchee National Wildlife Refuge, Florida, United States - Lox_Sample_2.1 | ecosystem: Environmental > Terrestrial > Soil > Wetlands | place: USA...
CACATTGCTCGACGCGCTGTTGGACGCGCGGATCCGCGCGTACTGGTACGCGTCCGCCGCGATGTCCGCGATGAACTTCTGCGTCGCCAGCGCCAGCAGCCGCGACAGGTGCGGCGAGGTTTGCGGCGGGGGGGGGAGGCCGGCTAGCGTCATGTAGTAGTTCGTTACCGCGTCGGGGATCTGTACTGGTTAGCTGTGAGGGCTCTGGTTTGCGAACTTCCTTGTGCGCTTGGGGTGGGTTTGGGACACGGGGAATGGGTTCTTACGATCGGCGCGTAGTCGTCCATCTTGTTCAGGAACTCCCGCAGAGTTGCGTCCTTCTTCACCGGTATCCGCGGCTCTGAAGACTCCGCTCCGACGCCCAGAGGGTCTGCCTGAGTGGATTCGTTGGCTCCGTCGATGTTCATGGAGTCCTGCTGCGTAGTCGATTCGAGGTTGATGCCGGCGTCCATCGAGGCGTCGAGGTCCTCTTGCGTCGCCTCCTGCAGCTGGGAGGGCGCATCTGAAGAGTCGGCCATGTTTGATTCGGTACGAAGCAATCAAAGGCGATGTTTCGTGGACCTTGGAACTACCGAACAAATGGTGCATTGATGTCGACTTTGCCAAGGATCGCGACGTGAGGTTGAAGGCCTTACTAAACACGCAAGCGAGGCCATAAGGCTTCTCTCATATACTCGAGGCCCAAAGTGCTTCACCATCATTCGCATTGTACAGTCTGGGATTCTCCTTGTTTCTACCCCTACTGCTTCAATAGATATGATTGGATGGATCGCACATCATTCAGTATCACTGTGGCTTCAACATAACTTGCTGTCGTACCCGTGTTTCCGCAACGTATCTCTTGATTTTTAACACTTTCAATAAACATGGGACTAGCCGAGATTGCGTTCATGCAAAAACCATGTTTGAGAACACTGAATTTCATTGACTCGCTCCAAGAACGCAATGCATGGTATCATGATATGACATCGCCTCCAAACCTCCAAGTTGTAATGCGCCAAACGCGGCAAGTCGACGAGCTTGCCCGTGCTCAAATAAAACTCCATCTACTCCTGGTCGTCTCGACCTTGCTGCCACGCGTCATCCTGCGTAGGGCCTCGACATTGATCGTCGGCGTTGACGAAGCAAACATCATTCATGGTCTGAATCATAAAGGAGTGGCTGTGCAGTTTCGTGGGGTTTAGATCGCCAGCGGACTTGAGTCGAGCCGACGACCCTCGGCCGTAAATTGTTTTGTGAGTCCTTTGTCCACGCGGCTTTGATTTCTTCTCCTGACCAGAGACCGTGGTCCGACACTGGTATGCGATCAAAACAAGAGCCATGGCGCTCGTGATGTTTTTGGAAAGATATTGAAAACGGGTTCGCATGGTGCCTAGTCAAGTCTTGGAGTTGGAGATGGATTCGTCGACCGACGACGAACTAACGGATCCCGTTAGTCCCAGTCGGCTTCTTTCCTCCTCCATCTGCCTCAATCTCTCCTTCGCCTCCCTCTTGGCTGCTTGCGCCGGGGCCCTTGTCTTCAGCTCCCCTGTGACCCTTTGCAGGTACACTGGCACATCGATGCCACTCTTTAGGAAGAATAATTTTAAATTGCGGGCCTTATCCTTCAGCTGAACCTGGTTTCGATCCTTCAATACCTCGCTGATGCTGCCACCATTTCCGTAGAGAGCTAAAATCTGTGACCAATGAGGGCCTTTGACTCGGTCTAAGCCATCCATCAACGCTTTTTCTTCGTCCTGCGTCCATGGACGGCGCTGAGACGGAGCGCCAGGCCTTCGAGAGAATGGTGGTGCTTTAGGATGTGCCGTTGCGCGAGCATTTTCATACTGAATCGTCATCGGTGTGGAAGAGGTGGTGGGAGGGCTAAGGGATCCGTTCGATGGTCGCTTTTGGCTGGAAGTGGTGGTATCCGGAGAGGCAGAGGCAGCAAAAGGATGAGAATTTGACCGGTCGTTGGAAATGGCAGCATGGGCAGCGAGGGTGGCTTTAGCGATGGTATCGTCGGGCATTGAAGGCGTAAGGTGATTATTATCGACTCGACTGATGTCCTGTGGCAATCGATCAGACCAAATGCACAAAAACCTTCCGTGTCACGAGACTTACTTTCATCGCGTCCATGCCTTCCAAAGCTCTTCGCACGCAAATGCGGACTTCTTCGAGGAAGTCTGTCCAGTTGTATTTCTGTGGCAATTGGTTTAAGGTTTCGTAGCTAGTCGCACCTGCCGAGAGATACTGTCTTCTCGTATTCAAGCGGCCGATGAAGTCTTGCTCACTGGGAGCGAGGTGCGTAGGCTCTGACCGGCGCCGTAAGATTGAGAGGTGAAGATCGGATGGAAACAGGCGTTCGAGGAGCTCCTCTTTTGGCACGCTGTTACTCATCATGATGGCTATAAACGCCTGTGTCTTGAGTTCTAATAAGAGTGCGCCCTCTGATTTCAGGAGTCGTGTCCCGGTCGGCATGAAGATATCAAGGAAAGCGTCATCTAAATCGAAAAAAGGTACGTTGTGGCCTCCAAAAACACATGCGACGAAGGTGGCCAGGTTGACCTTCCGCATTGTTCGGAGGTATTGCTGGTTTGGCGCGTGCATGGCATCTGAAGTATTAATAAACAGGTGATCTCTGCTGTATAGCTTCTTATTCTGGTCGAAGAGCGAAAGAAGCGTGGAGTATGCTTGGCCTTTGGGAGTGTCGGAGACCGTCGCAACGGTCAGGAAGTCTTTGACTGAGGTGGTGAGTACATCGGAGAGGATCTGATTGGAGAGGTTATCGAGAATGTGTAGTCCTGGAGCCTGAAGATTTGGATCGACGGCTGGGTATTGCCATCCTAGGTGGTCAATCTGCGCCGGATACATGCCAGCATCTCGGCCCATGCCGCCAGTGCTGTTGGAATCTCGGTGGTCATGATAAACAGGGTCAACGGCGAGTGCGTTTTGGTGAACATCACCCTGTAGATGCACGCCGCCGTCCAGATTCGAGCCGAAGTAAGGCTCGGGTGGAGCGCAATATGGACTGACATAGCCGCCGTTGTTGGTGACCGGCACGCCGGCATCCGAGATGGTACCTTGGACGAACGACCAGTACTGAGCGTGATAAGGGCCCAGCTCGGGCATTTCGTACTTTGCCGGCGATGACGGGCGGTGTGAGCCGTGGTGAACAGTCATCTTATCCGAAGATAAGTCGTACATTCCGCCGAGCAAGATGGGATCCATATTCGGGTGACGTGCGACGTCGAGGACATGACGCGTCGGCGAATCCAAGCTTCGATCGATGAAGCTCTCGTGCGCCGTGGCACTGACCGGGCCCGGCGAAGAGGCCGATGGCAGGCGGACGGGGTGGAGAGAGATTTGTGGAGAGTTTGCGGCGGTGGAAGTTGCGTCTGGTGGTGGTGACGGGCTGCCGTGGAAGTGGCCGGTGGGCTGCCGAAGTGCCAGCTGATAGGCGTTGGCGCTTTGCGATCACATCCTCGGCCTCTGCTAGCTGATTGCAGCTGCGTGGGCCAGGCACATTCTTGCTAAATAAGGCTCCCAGACACACAGGTGTGCTGGTGCTGGTGCTTACACGGTTTACGTAGGAGTTGACAGCCGGTCGGAAGGATTATTAAGAAGGGAAGTGGCTGAATGGTACGTAGTAGGCGGATGCTGGTGGATATGCGTAGGGTGCAGGCGCTGTTGGTGGGCCGAGTGCCAGTGCGCGACCCAGCGAGTGGCACTGGAGGCACTGATGGGGACTGATGGCATTTGGCTAGTGGGCGAGCCAAACGAACACTCGGGTCTGGTAGGTAGGGTTCGGCGAGCTCAACCGACGGCCACGCACACGGCAGCTGCTGCTAAAAGAGCGGGGAAGCTGATGCTGGACGGGCGTGATGGGACGCGGCAGGGCGTGAGCATGGCGCGGCGTGGCATGGGCGCTATGCCTCTGGCATGGTGCGCTTTTTGGTTGAGACGTTTCAGCGGCACACCACCCACACTGGCAGTCTCGCACCCATATTCCCGCCCCCATCCCACCCGCGTCGCCCACTCTACCCGCCAGCGTGGTCATCTCTCGGAACGCCGCCGAAAGCTGCGCTGCGAAGGAAGGACCATCGCCAGGGTGTTTCCCCTTACCTTCTCCTGGCCCTTGTACGTTTGGAAAAACGGCCCTCCGATCTACCGGCCGTCGTAATACCGGCCGCGTGCCGGTTGAAAAGGCTAAAGCAGCCCCTGCGGTCCTCAGGGGACAGGCCACGGATGAGCAGGTCGTGGTGGGCAAGTGTTAGCGAGTGGACGAGAGCGATACGGAACAGAGCCGGGTGCACGCGCAATACCAATCTAGCGGTCCGGAAGTGCGCCTCCAGGAACTGCTGCTGCAAGTTGCATACATACTGGCAAGCTATGGCGCGGGGGACCGGCATCGTCTTTGTGCAAATGCGTGGCCAACGTTTATTACTCGCCCGCGCCTCGCGCGTGTATGTGAGAAATGCACGAACTGCAAAGTCCCTCAGGCTGCCAGTCATGGCCACGCGAGCCTAATTTAGCCTTGCAACTCGCAGCTGTTGGTGCATCCAGTGTCGCTGTAATTAGCGGAGTAAACACCCAAATCCGTATTGGTGGAGACTTTTTGAATTTTGCTCTATGACGTTTCGAGTTTCAGAGGAGAGCCCGCTCAAGCTCGAAAACAGGCGGCCATTTCGCATCCTTCCCCACCCCGTCGCTCCGGCCAATCCATCTGGCAACGAAGATTCCCTAATCCGGCATCCTTCGAACGTTCTCACCAGCAGCCCCAAGTGTCAGGCTGGCAGAGCCGCACGCCTTTGTTTCCTGCAGCCGTTTGACACTCCAAATTAACTACTGACGCCTAGTCCCGACATCCCTTAGGGCATAGCCGTGAGGCTTTCCGGAAGAGTGGTTCGGGTTTGGCTCACTTCGCTACGTGCTTCCAGGTCCACCAAGCAGGGCAAACCTTCTTACGATGCTGGGTCCAATCTCGTCGTACTCTGCCTTGGTGTGACAATAGCTACGGAATTCCGGCGTTTGGCCGAGTAAGCTGCCGCCGAACCAAGGACCATGCCGTTGTCGCCTGCAAGGGGTGTTAGGATTAAGGTTGCGTTGCCAGTATTGGTGCCGAACAAGGTTTTACCTGTGTGTGATCACTTGCACATCCAATCCTCCTGACTTGGCCCCTCCACTTCTTAACTCGCTGGCACGGATACGTGCATCGACGAGATGACGGATATCACGTTGCAATCTTCGCCCGAAATCCTTGTAAAGGGTGGAACCTACAGAATTCGATCAGCAGGCAGGTTTTCCAGATATTAGATCCCTCAGCTGGTCGAACGTCAAGGACCAAGTCTCCTTCCTCGATGATAAGATCATTGAAACGGCCATCCGCTTATTTAGCAAACTGAATGCCTGTCTCGACGGGATCAAAGCAAAGCGGTACGGAAACCTGATCCATCTGAGCACATCTCGTACCAGTAGCAACTCACCTCCGCTCAGGACAATGTTTTTGTAGAGACCACGACCTAATATATGTCAGTCACGGTCATCAACGCCTGTTTTCTAGGACCTCCATTGCCTTAACTGCCGAACACTCCATCCGATCCCCGGCTAGATTTCAGAATGTGCAGTCTGAAGCTCTAGATAGTTGGTACGAAGGATGAAGGAACAAGCCGAAAGGCACGAAGAATACATCAAGTGTTCACTTACGGACGTCAATTGGCGATGACACAATCGCGGCATCCACGATCGTGGGTAGCGGCGTTAAGAAGTCAGACGAGTAGATCTCGGGGTTGAAGAAAATCTCTGGTGCCAGGAAACGCTCGTAACCGACATCAACTACCACCGACTTTCCATTCGGATAGGTGACAGTGTGTTTGGTGAATCGATCTGGCTCGCGGTCGAAACGAGAGAACTCCTTGACAATGTCGGGACAGACGTAACAGTATTCCTCCTTTATTCGTTCCGCAGTTTTCAAACTGCTGTCAGGCTCTCCTCTGTCTCTGAGCAAGGACTGCACAAAGTATGTGATGTCGCGACCTGCGATGGGAATCGACTTGATTGATGATCCGATGACATATCCTTCAGCGACGGGAATGACATGCGTAACGCCTTCGCCAGAATCGATGACGGTTCCGGTCAATGACCTATCCTGTACCTTTGATGATGTCCATGAAGCTGCGAGAGCGAGAACAGCTTGAACTGCGATGTAGAGCCCAGCACAGTTAAAGGACTCAAAGAAGATTTCTGCAGTATTTTCCCGATTTTCTGGAGGATTCAAGGGCTGTAGTGTGTAAGTAAGCCAAGTCACGTTGTCGGTAACCGAGTTCCAAGCATACCGGCTCTGTAAGCAGAAAATAGTGATCCTCTGGTTCGACACGTAGATACTTGAATATGCTGTTGGACCCTTGATACCAATCGTCAGTACAAGCCTCACCGACACTATTGCAGATAAACAGCAAGGCACGTCAAGACGTACAGAATCGTTCCATCTGATCCCAATTTTCTATCTGGCCGTGCCGTATGGGGTAGTGCAAGCCATAACCAGGTCCACTGGCAGCAGCCAACGCCTCATCTCCGATGAAGAAGTCTAAATCTTCAGTCCCTCTCTTGGCAGACAGTTGAGAGCTAGGCCCTGCTCCACCGGTGAGGAAGGATGGTTTGTTTGCGACAGATGGTCGTCCTGATCCAGAGCCACCAGCTCCACCGGCAGCTCCGCCTTTCGTGGCAATGGCGGTAGGAAATACGAAGCTGTCGGAGAGTTAGTTCCTGAAGAAAGTATGTGCTCGATTGGCAAACGTGCCTTGGAGAATCGTTTCCGGCAAATCCCAGTTCTATGTACCCGGAATATGTCAGCGTGAGTTCTTATAGCCATCAATCAAGTAAATGAACGAGTAGGAAGTTGATTCTTTTAAGCAAGCTGCAAGCGACACCCTTTTTAGCCTCCAGCCGTGCGGCCCGAGGCGCAAATGAAGATGCGGAATGAGGAGGTAATCGGAACAATGGGTATCGTGGATCACATACTGGAGTATCCGGTTCCGTTCTATACGATAGATGTTAGTTTGTCATCTTCCGATAACAATGATGGTAGTGACATGGACTTACGTCTATGACCACAGCGGGCGTTTGGGGAGCCATGGTGGCTCGTATGCGTCCCGAGATGGTAAGGAGCGGACAGGATGAAGAACGCTAGGAGGGAATGAGAAGGACTTTATGGCGTGAAGGGCTGGGCAGGCATCAACAAAAGAGAAAAGCCCCGATATGTAGACGGTGACGAAGCCTCGACCTGGCGACTTGGAGGTTCAGAAATGCCACTGCAGCTGACCCCGCGCCATACCTGGAATGGAATGTTTGGCGAAAGGCCGCGGCTGACTGCAACGAACGAAGTCGATAGTCGATTGTGCTACGACTTCAGAGAGCAATTGCTTGCTATTCATTCATATCAGACCCTCAACTTCATTGACGGTTTCGCTCCTTCTGATATGAGCACAATGGGATCGCATGTAGATGTCAGCGCTTCACGCTCGAGCAAAAGTGCCTTGGAGGACATGTAGAACACTCAACTCTGTAGCTACCCGACGGAGGCAGGAGCCTCACTCAGTGGACGAGCGGCAAGAAAGAGACGACATACCTCGTCTAACTTCATTTTGCGGCCTTTCTCTGCTTCATTTTGAGGTTCATTCAAGAAACCTCTAGGCATTTCTCCACGATCCTTTACTTGGTTACGCATTCATAGACTGATTGCATTGCACCAAGGACGTCGGCCTGATTTTCATTCTTTTCCATCACCTCTACTCCATCTCTCACTGTCCAGTTGCAACATCTCCGGCTTTGACGTCGTCCTATGGTCACCTTAATGTTCTACTATCCCTCCGCCAGTACCGCAACATCAGCGACGACCACGCAAAACTTGGGTGTTGGAGAACACCTCTCATGACCATTGGTAGAAGTCGCTCCAGTGTTGTGTTGTCGTCTAACGAGCCCGGCATACAAACCAACTTCCACAGCGAAGCCACTTCATATTTTGAGTCATCGAAGCAAAACATCAACTCCTCTTCCACCGCTGCTCGTCGTCCCATCCATTCACTCCGCCTGCGGATCCTCTACCGTCGCGTCCTCGCTCTCGTGGAGGTCGGTTCGAAAATTATACGCGTGAAGGGATCCAGTTCACTCCATCTTACTATGTCTGCGACTCCTCGAAAGGCCAAAGGCCCTTATATGAGTGCGATCTTCGTCCATGCAGGTGCTGGCTATCATAGCGTCCAGAACGAAGGAATTCACCTTGCTGCTTGTAATGAGTATGACTTCACCTCTCACAGCCACATTTTTCAAGCTCTCGAACGATATTGCTTTCTGTACATCTTACTGACGCCTACAACCACCTATAGTTCCTGCAGTACCGCCATGAAGATGCTACGTCGAGGTGGATCAGCTGTCGAAGCAGTTGAGGCCGCCATCATGCTACTTGAAGATCGCGAGGTCACAAACGCTGGCTACGGAAGCAACCTTTCAATGGACGGTGTTGTTGAATGCGATGCATCAATTGTCGATCATTACGGTCGGAGTGGAGGTGTTGGAGCAGTCGCCCGTTAGTTCAAAATACTCAGTGCAAGTGTGCGTCTTGCACAGGTTGTCGTCTAACATGGCTTATAGAAGTCAAAAATCCCATCTCACTTGCTAGGTCTCTTCTCGAGCACAGCCAGGAAGAGCTCACTCTACGCCGCGTCCCTCCAAACTTGCTTGTCGGTCAAGGTGCAACAGACTTCGCCTTCGAACGCGGATTCACCGTACTCCCTCACGATTCTCTCGTCTCTCCTGCTGCTAAAGATCGGTGGAATAGATGGAAGCGCGATTTACATTCGGCCGATAAGAAGCTTCGCAAGGAAAATAAAATCGCCCGAACACCAATGCTGAAGACCACCTACTCAAACCCACTGGTCGTCGAGGCTAAGATCAATCGAGAGCGGGAGCAACACATGGAATCTTTGCTCTCTACTTCGCCAAAGCACCCTTCATCATCTTCATCTCCTCCTTACGATTCTTCAGCTAGATCCAACTCGGCCTCTCCTACATCCGATTCATACGACTCCCAAGTCTACGTTGATCCCACCGGACCTCCTCACTCCATTCACGAGTCGTCAATTAACGCATTCATCAATAGCTCGGCAAGCATTCCTACGCTTGCTGACATGGCCTCACACGTTTCTCCAGCGAAATCAGATACCATCGTCCATGGTGTCGAGAATGATGTCGAAATGTCCGATGTGATGGGCGATCCTATCATAGCAGCAATCCGTACCTCTGGCCAGCCAGTACCTGTTCAAACGCACGATGGTTCCGAGGGTGGTGGTAGCGAAGATGTCCAGCTCTCCTCTTGCTCCGAAGCTTCGGCTCCGAAGCTTCCTTCGTTGACGCCATCTCCCCAATCTCCTACCGGAACTGCCGGTGACGCTACTTTGACAGGTGGCGCTGCTTTGACTGGTGACTCTGCTTTGACTGGTGATACTGCTTTACCCGATGGCAGTTTCAAACTCGACACTTCAATCACTCCAATTGAACACCAAGCCGCCACGATTGGTCTTTCTGCGACCGCTGACGATCAAGATGAGGGGAAGAGCCAGAATTCTAAAGACGATAGCGAAGAGAGGGAGGACGGAATCACGGATACAGTTGGTGCGATTGCAATTGACAGCTGGGGTAACATCGCCTGCGGCGCCTCTTCTGGAGGCATAGGTATGAAATATCGCGGACGAGTGGGTCCTGCAGCGCTGCTCGGTATCGGTACGGCAGTCATCCCCGTCCTGGAAGAGGACAGGATGAAGACTTGCGTCTCAACAGTGACCAGTGGAACCGGCGAGCACATGGGTACCACAATGGCTGCTCATACGGCTGCCGAGCGCCTACACCATGGAGTGCACCGCACGAAATCTGGAACTTGGGATTACGGCAACGATGATGAAATACTGAAACACTTCATCGAGCGCGAGTTCATGGCCCATCCCAGCGTCAAGTACAGCTCGTCCGTAGGCGCCATTGGCCTCTTAGGCGTCAAGAGAAACGCCCAGGGCATTCAGTTCTACTACGCACACAACACCGACTCCTTCGCCGTCGCGTCTATGCACTCTGACGAGAGTCATCCGGTCTGCACTATGTCGCGGATCCGGAAGCATGGCAGCATCGCGTATGGCGGACGACTTGTTCGCGCCAATCGGAGACCGAACGGTCATTAAGGCTATTCTATACTCCCCTCGACGAACACTCGCGGAAGAAATAGGAGCCCACTGATCGATGCGGACTTCCAATCACGTGTTGTTCCGTCGGCCTCTGCTCATTTTCAGTTATCTCAACACTTTAATTCAACTTGCCGCTGGATCTGAATCCGGTGGTATGACTAGTTCGTCCCTGTTGCATTTCGTTGGCGCCTACACGGCCAGAGCGTTCTTGAGCGTTAATATGAGTGGGCGGTGTAGCTATTTGCATTGCAGGAGTATGGAATAGGCGCAGACTAGCTCAATGGATGCGTATCAAACGGAGGTGGAGACTTGCTGGACCCCAATGGAGAATGGTATGGCTTTGGAGCGGGCGTTTTCAACCGACCATGATGACTTGCGGAGACTACTGTACCCTAGATGTCCTAAATAGCTTCGCATTTTCCCATCTCGACCTGACCTAGTACATGCTCAATCAATATTTGACCATGCCAACGCTTACGTCCAGTTTGTCTCGCATAACAGAAAACAGGCCAAACTAGAACATCGTACGGATCGGCTGAAGTCTTTGAGACGAACATCTATCGCATTGTGCTGCTGTGGGAAATGCCGGTAGCTAACAAATATACACGCAGCGCGAGTCCGACAATCCAAGTTCAAATAGGACAAAAACGCCATACCCCACGTATTTCTCCGCCCATGCAGAACTACAGGTCGCTTCACGCGCGAGACTTTTCTTTCTTTCTCTTCCTCTCCCAGTTAAACAGCAGCGGGTCTGCCTGGCCTAACACATTGTGTTCTGTCGTCCGGATGGGATATCTGATTGGATAATGTTCCTCAGTACACCTTTTTCTTCTCATCAACGGAAAATTGGCCAGGCCCCATGTTGACGAGGAGGAGCAGGCCACCGACAATGGAGAGAATCTGGAAGAAGTCGTACTTGGCGAAGTCCTTGTGAGGATGGTGGGGATGGAGCTGGAAGCGAAGTCAGTCAGCAGCAGAAAATCGACGCGAGGAAAACGAAAACCTACCGTCCACCAGTTGTTGACGAGCACATTGAAGATGCTGAGGATGAGCACGAGCAGCACGGCGCTGAACTTCGCCTTGAACCCAACAACCACCATGACGCAGGCAACAAAGCCAAACAAGCTAACAAGCACCCTCCACACGCTCCACTCGCCGGCGAAGACAAACCCGCCAAAGAGGAAGATGAGCAACACGCGGCCGGCCAGCTGGACGTACATCTTGCGGTCCTTCTCGTCGAGCTGGGGCAGGCCGGCGGGCGCGAAGGTCTTGCGTACCCACGAGTCGCTCAGCACCATCAACAGGCCGCCCACCACCGACAGGTTGCGCAGGAAGAAGTTGAGGTCGAAGATCAGGCCGTAGCCCAGCGCCTGCGTCACCACCACGCCCATCAGCCCGCCCACCGCGTAGTTCGTGTGCCGCCGCATGATGATCAGTACCGAGGATGCCGTCATCGCGATCACGTTCGCGATCAGGAACAGGTGCGTGATGCCGCGCGGGACTGTGTGTGCGTGCGAGGCGCCGGTCAGCGTGTGCTGCTTCTAATGCTCTCCGCCCCGTGGAGGAGGGAGGTGGGAACTTGCGCCGGTTTGCGCAGAAGAGGACTTACTGTGGCGGTAGTCATGCAGGTAGATCAACTGGTCGCTCCATTGGGTTATTATTCGTAGCGCGTCTTCGAGGAACGTCACGACGATAAGGAAGCGGCCGAGGGCTGGCAGATAGCTGTTTGTGCACACACGTCAGCAAGCTATCCGAATGTTTGACGGGAGTCTGAAGTAGCTAGGAAGAGGCAGCAACGGGTCCAATTCAAGCTGTAGACTCGCTGCCGGAATGAGGAAGAGTTAGACGTACGGTTTTATCGGCTCGGATAATGTGTCTAGATAGTCTTCAATCTTGCTGGTTTGCTCTCGAATTGCATCGAGAGGGCTTGGATCGTTGGTGGCATCGTTGTTGGACGGGCTGCCAAAGGCTCCCTGGGTGCCCAAATGGTAGCCCGCAGTTCCTCTTATCTGAGCCATTGTGTGGAAATTGGAGAAGGGCAGTGGGATTCGAGTTCAGAATTAAGTGGGTTGAGAGTGGTGTGTATAGGGTACGGAGTATCAGCTTTAGGGCCGGCGAGTGAAAAGGTGCAAGCTGGCCTCACCTCATACAGCTACAGTACATTCAAAATTAGCCAACGGCAGCGCCGCTAGCGTACAATCAGCACAGCGTCCAAACCTTTTTGTGGCAGGGCTGCGCCTGGCCAATATACAAAGTCTGACACCGAAACCTCGCTGGAATCACTCAGCGTCACAGGCTTTGGGTCAAGTGGTCTATTGGTGAGCCGTCCATTTCGTGTTCCCAGACCCAGTGTTGTTCTACTTCTTGCCACGAAACACATAGGCCAGCTTGCATATGTCTGAATTTTAGAGGGAGAAAAAACGTACTCTACGTTCGTTCCAGCAGCCAAAGAAGATCGGCGCTGCCGGTTGATGGGTGGTGCCTTAACCATTTGCATACGGTATGCATGGAACTTATCTAACACACCAGCCTCTCTATCTTTAGCATTTAATCCTCCGTACAAGTAGCAGAACGAATTGAAACGTTTAGTGGTGCATGGTCACTTTAGAATCCCCGATCTGACGCCAGCCACAAACGCCATGTAAGATCTGGCAGTTCAAGATCTGGGCACAGTCAACAAGTCATACGGAGATCCTAATAAGTTTCCCCACAATCTTATCCTCAAACTCAGCCTCAAAAAGCGCGGCTTGGTACGTTGGGAAATCGATAATGGTGCCCGCTTCCGTTGAACTACCTCCCAAATTCACCACCGCACAACTAAAGACACGGGAAATAGCACCAATCAATCGTCAATTTTTTCGACTCTAGCATACATTTGGGAGATGAAATCTCCATTTCTCTTTAGCTAAACCTGTCCATTCTGCCTCCGTAACCCATAGCGACGACGATGATGATAAAGAAGGTGGCTGCTCAATCATATCATCTGTGCTGCCCCCAAAAGAGCTGTAGCGCTCATCTCAAGATGATACTTTTGCGCTTTTGATAGGAGACCAGGTGGTCCTAGGCCTCTGTGTACTGCTGCTTAGGGTGTGTGTAGATGAATACCGGCACGCTTTTGGTCCTTTCAACTCCGCAATATAAGAATTTGACAAGTATCTTAACAAAGAAAAGAATTGCGATAACCTCAAGCTCAACATGGCCACGCTGAAGCTGCCATGGCACTGGGTGAGTCGGGAAATTTAAGATTTTGGTGGCACGCTAGCCGTTGGCAATGAGATCGAGAAGGTACTGCAATGCCGAAGAAATCCGATAGAGTTTGGTATCTTTGGCTCATGGCGGCATGAGCGCAAACGGCCGTCAATATGTTGAAGCCTCGTCCTGAGGGCTCATACCTAACGCCGGTAGAATACATGAAAACCTAATGCCTGAAACTCCTCCAAATCATGCAGAAACGCAAGACGAAGTGTGGACCTAAAATATGGCCGTGAAATATTTCGATGTGGAAGCAACGAGACTATGCCACTTGCCATTCGAGATCTATCACCATGTTAGCTTGGAGACCGGAGTACTAAGGTCCTGTCGGATGATGGATTTACCATCTTGTGGCCTTTGGACGGCCAGACTGCCTTTGGTGTCCGTTTCGCTGTACTCCGTTTCGGTAGTATCGGCACCGGGCTTCTCAACTTGCTTCTTTTTGCCACGTTTTCCACCCACGGGGACGGTGTGCCAAGCAGATTCATCCTGCTCCATGATCCTCCTCATCTGCTCGTCTTCGTCAGGCAAGCCTGCCTCCCAATGCACATCTCCGGTTGAGTTCGAGGCGGCGCTGTGAGGAACATTGCTGGAGCCCGTGGACACGTTGTCCGACGTAAAGGTGTCAAGAAGCGGGCCGGTTGAGATGGGAGTTCGGACGGCGCCGGCATGTTTGACTCCGTTCCAAGGATTCGAAGGAGACGCACTTGAAGACATGACGCCATTTTTGGCTGGCTCACCGCGAGCCACACGAGCAGTTCGACGCTGAGCTTCCTCCATCTTCTTTCGCTGCTGCTCAAGGTCCTGTTGTGCCGCTTGCTTCTCTTCCTTCTTCTTGCGGTTCTGACGTTGCTTCTTGGTCTCCTGGACGTCTTCTTGCTTTGGCTGTGGCTTTGGCTTTTCGCGTTCGGGCTTCTGTGCTGGTTTGATGCTCAAAATAGTCGGTGCTGGGCGACCTGGCTCAAGCATGTCAGAGACATCAACGCCGTTGGGCAGCTCACCGCCTTTGGTGGCATTCAGTGCGGGTGATATGACTGGGGAGAGGTCATCATCAGCCTCAGCGCCAGTTGTAGACGAGTTAGCAGAAGGGTCACTCCGTTTGTTCACATCCGCTTGCTTCACGGTCTTCTGGAGCGAGTCCTGACGACTTGAAGAAACGAAGGTGGTGCCTTTCCGGCTCTTCTGTAGTGCTTCAGCGAATTCCACGTCGTCGCCTTCTTCTTCCGGTTCATTCGTCTCGAGCACTTCGAAGCGAGAGCCACTGCTCTTGGCTGGCTTGGGCTTCTTCACCCGGCCATTGGCGCTGCCACCGTCACTGGAAGGAACGTCTGAGGTATCTCTTTTATCTTCACGCCGACGGGCTCGTGATAGTCGTACAGTGTTCGATTCGGAGACGGATGAAGGAGCACGACTGGAAGGGCCACGGAATGCACGTCTATTGCTGTTCGCGGTTTGGTAGTAATAGTAAGCCCATCCGCCAGCGCTAATGACCACAATCCAGCCGAGAGCTGTGTAAACGGCTTGGTCCGACATGGTGCTGGGTGAGCTCGAAGAGTGTGGCGCAGGTTATTGAGACGTGGCCGGTACTTGTCAACGGCCTCGAAGCGGGATTGGTGTGAGGATGTTGTAACTGGAGAAAGAGCGGTGGAGATGTGGTGTGCGAGTAAGCTGTGAATCGCGCTTGGTAGCGGTAAGCAGGGTGTTGGGTCTGGTGGATCTATTCTTTGTTGAGTATGCAAGCGAGCAGTCGGACGCAAGGAGGTGACGCCGCAGGGTTGCAGAGTGGCAATTTGGTTCAATTAAGGTCCAGGTGCGATCTGCAATGCGAGCAGCCGTCAAATTGGTGGAGAGAGGGCTCTTGAAGGGTGGAGAGGCGTGCAGGAAAGCGTGCAGAGATGTGGTGTCGTAGTCTCATTCAAGCAGGTCAAGCCAGGGTGCATTCGTCGGGCCAGGAACGGCCGCTTAAAATGAAACAGGAGCGAGATTGGCCGGTCGGAGATTTGCGTGTGTATGTGTGCAGTGTGTTTTTGGCTTTGCTTTTCCCTTGAAGCCGTGTGTTTGTAGCAGCGGGCGGGCTCGAAGGTAAGTAGCGAGCGGAAAGGAAGGGCCAGGTGGTGTACGGAAGGGTTGCGCGAAGAATGAACGGGATGGGATGGATGGGATGGGTGGCTTTTACGCCCGCGAGCCACCGATCTGGCCAGCTAGACCGTGTTTGAGGGTCTGGTCGATATTTTTGCTGCAGCGGCTGGCGTTCGACAATCCTGGGGTAGAAATAAACGAGTCGCTGCAGGGCAAGGGTTGCATCCATTATTTTTGGTATGACATTTATTGGAATTTTTTGACGGAGCCTTGTTGGACAGACTGATAGTCACGAGCGACGCGAGCCATGGACACGGAAGTGCCGCTATTCTCTTCAGCTGTAAGACTCGTTTCCATTGCTCCACCGTTCGATGCGCTGCTGCAGTGTGCGGATACCGTATTACATATGTGGCCTTGTCCATTCAAGCTCTGGGTGCATGCAGCATGCAACTCCCTTTGGGCTGCGAACTTGCACGCGTTTATCAGATGGGGACCCAGCATGCATGCTCCAACCTGCTTCTAGAAGCCCAGTATTCCCGAGCAGGGAGTCCTACTGTCTGCCATTTCCATTGAGCCTTGTTTGGCACCGATGCTAAGACCGCTCACTGATTATCCACTCGACGAAATTGAGCCCTTCAAACACCGTCCTTCTCTAACCGTATCTCTTCAAACTTTCAAATTAAAACCCACCACCTATAGGCTATACCACGCTGAGCTGCCGCAATCACCGCTAATGGCACAAACTGCGCACTGGCGAGTGGCGGGCCCGGCAGTAGCTCCAGCTCCAGCTCCACTTCCAAGAAACCTCATATTAGGAACTCCTGGCTTCTTTCGTTAAGCGCTCTGGCGCCCAGTTCTGTTCACACTCGCGAAATTTGTGGCAGTACGCGTAATGAAGGCAAGCTCGGGTTTCGGCATGGCTTAAGAGAGCCGATCTTTATTGCTTTTCTCACCTGACGAATTGTCACATTGCGCACATTATGTCTAACTGCATTAGATTACCGATTTTCCAATTCTGTGTCCGTTTTACGTTGGGAATGTGGAACCGAAAATGTTCATCATCATCGACCCCTTTTGGCCAAGTGTCTCCATTATGATCTGAAGTACAGCGTACGCTTTGAAACAATGTCACGAAGGAAACCAAAAGACGAGAGACATGCGCATGTCTTGACGTCTTGTCTTCTCTAGCTTATGCAGAGCCAAGGGACAATGCAATGCATCAATTTTCATGCGTGAACAACCCGGAACTATCTTTAATGGGTAAAGTTGTTGATACGAAATTCCCCTATAATTCAGGTGGCACCCACTTCGGCCGTGCTAACAACTAAATAAAGCCGCAAAAGAACGTCGCAGGAAGTAAAACGATTGTCATTACTACATTAACGTTCATGGATGAGCCGTTTGCAACAGACCTGTCTAGTGGAAACTTGGTATCGGAATGGTTTCCAATGGCTTCCACTTTTTCTCGTCAAAGCGAATTTTCCGATGATTGTCTTTGCCTCGAATCATCAAGACTTCGATTGCCTCATTTTCCTCCCGCTTCCGGGTTGCTAAGAATACCTGAAGTGTACTCGAATCCAGCACTACGCATTCGACATGACCATTTGAGTCTGAAGAGCCTCCGATTTCGCTCCAAGAACCCCATCGATCAGTTGAATTCCAGCTGAGATGATAGACAAGGCCACCCGTTCCGATAACATGGAGATCGAGCTTCTCAGCTTCACGGGCTACAGCGGAAACCTGGGAACCGGCCTTGAATCCTCCCTCGAGACACCGCCAGCCCCGCACGTTTCCTGACCACAGATTCTTGCGGAAGATTGACCAACTAGTGTAGACCTTTCCATCTGTACCGCAGGCAAAGAGATCGATTTGGTCCTCATGCCTGGATACAGCTGTGATGAAGCCGCCGGGCACTAGGGGGGATTTTCCGAGCGATGTCCACTCTTCATCCCAACCAGGTCCTTTTGTCCACTTCTTGTAACGAACCTGACCGGCATCGCCGCAAAAAAAAATCTCGAGTGTTTCCGGCTCTCTGGATAGAGCTGCGACGTTCGCAGCGGACGCAGATTTCTGATGCTCCGCTCCACCAAGATCTCGCCACTTCGTAAGGGAAGAACCTCGTGGGCCTGTCCATAGCCTAGCTTCTTTGCTCCACCAGCAGGTGTAAATGTTTCCATTTCCAGCACTGGCGAATACGTCAAGATGTTCTGGATTCCGGGCGACGGCAGAGATTCTGGTTCCTGGGAGAAAGTCACCGCCAATGTCGCGCCATTTGTAGTGCCAGCCACTGTCGGTGTTCCACCATGTCGTGTAAACATGCCCATCGTTGCCGCAGATAAAGAGATCTAGCTGACTTGGTTTACGAGAGAGCGCGGCCACTGGCGCTCCTGGGGGAAATGTTTTGTCTGGCGGAGTAGGGAGGCAAAGCCACCCTTTGAGATCGGCCGACGCAAAGTAGCTTTCTGAGGAGCGTGCTGCGTATACTTGACCATCATCTGCGCAAATAAAAATGTCTAGGTGCATTCCTCGTAGTCTCCGGTGTACTACTGACATTGAAACGCCGCCCTTCGGCTTCTGGAGAACTGATTCGATGATTTCGATCTCGTCTTTGAGCTCATTGTTGTGGTACTGTCCGGGAAGACCAATTAAAGAGAGCAAAACTTCAATAAATGACCTTCCGTCTGGTGCTTTTGCCGAAGCCATCATAAGAATTAGACTTGACCACTGCCCATCTGCGATAAACTTGTCTTGTCTGGCTGCACTGCCCAAATGTTAGCATTGTTTCCGCTCAGCGACTATATACTTGATAGTAATATTTTGAGCAAAGATTGAACATTCAGGGTTTGTAAGTGACATGAGAGGGATTAAATTTAACTGACTTGAGCATAGTCCGAATTCCCATGAGTAGTTCGATGTCACTCCTCAGAGTAAGCAGGCTTCGGTCAAACCCAGACTTCCCCCACGCAGCTTCGACGCTCTGCTTGAATCCCAGAACTGACCGACCTTGCGAGTTGGAAAAAGATCCGAGCCTCTTCGTGATGTCTTTTATGACATCGTTGCATCTTCCTATGGAAACGTCTAGAACGTCGGCCTCGGCTGGGTTTAACTGTCGATCCTTCTCGACGAACTTGAGGACACTCTCGAGGGTTTTTAACTCAGCTTTTAAATTGGCTATGTTCTCGCCTGCTCCTCTCACATCCCCAATAACTCTCCATGCTTTTTCAATTAATGCTAATCCGAGTTGAGCTGCGCCGATTGGGTCAACCATACTGGCAATATTCAGCTTTGGTTACGGAGTTGGCAAGGATCTTTAAATCGAACTTGTGAAGTCACAATGCGAAGGGAAATCTTCCCTTAAGATCACGTGAGGATAGCCAAGGCACTACAGGATGATATTACATGTATCTCGCAAACCAGACGCCTCTGCGAGGTGTGGATAGGGATCTAGGATCGAATTCAACCTAATTAATTGAAGCCCATT
>Ga0335072_10005290_pt1 | contig 19018 bp, 22 predicted proteins | sample Lox_Sample_21_FD_206725 | JGI IMG/M metagenome (GOLD analysis project Ga0335072, IMG submission 206725) | Soil microbial communities from Loxahatchee National Wildlife Refuge, Florida, United States - Lox_Sample_2.1 | ecosystem: Environmental > Terrestrial > Soil > Wetlands | place: USA...
TGAGTTGGATTAGTTTGAATGCTGCTCGGGATCGGTAGCCTTGTTCTTTGGCTAGATGGTAGTACTTGTCTAAGCGGCCTTTGCCCGTTTTCTTTTGGGCTTTGGGCATAGTGTCCTCTGGTATTCAAAGGGGATGTTTGTCACTGAGGAGATGTCAGGAACGATCGACGAAAGAAATTTTTTGCTCTCTGCTCTTTCCTCTTTCGGCCGTCACGTGATGCCACTCGCGATTCTTGCTCCTGAGTCGCGAAGGTCGTCGAGATTCAACCAAGCAGACGATGACCTCCGCCAAATACGACAACCTCGTCTCATGGGCACGGTCAAATGGAGCAATTATCCCAGAGACACTCATATTCCCATCTGAACCATACGGACATTGTAGGACTACAGCTACAGTCCCTCAAGGAACCCAACTCTTCCATCTTCCACACAAAATCATCATAACCCCAGAAGTCGCAAGGAGGAAGTTTCCTCCCTTACGGTTCGAGAATGTACATATCCAACTATGCACTTTCATAGCATCGCAAAGAAGAAAGGAAGGGTTCTGGAAGGACTACTTTGATTCCTTGCCAGAAAGATTTACTACCCCTCTCTACTTCTCTCCAGAGGAACTCAAAGTTTTGGAAGGCACGAACCTTGCATACGCCTGGAAAGATGTAAAAAATATATGGAAGAAGGAATGGGAGAGAGCTAGTATCATCGTGGATCACCTTCCTTGGTAATGTCTCTGCGAAATTGTTCTGAGTTTGAGGGAAGATTACCTCTGGGCTGCAACAGTTGTTGCATCAAGATCGTTTCCTTCAAGACTTCTAAGCGAGGACCTGACCAATCCGGACGATCTGAGTATAGCTGGAAATGATGATCCAGTGATAATACCAATCTTGGATATGTTGAACCATCGTCCTAATCAGCCTGTAACATGGCTCAAGTCTCCCAACACGGTAACTTACATCGCCGAAGTCGACTATCCAGCTGACTCCGAAATATATAATAATTACGGTGCCAAGGGGAATGAAGAACGTATGTCACTTGAAATCTTCTATCTCACCTCAAGTCTTGTTGGGATACGGGTTCTGCATTCCCAACAACCCACATGACTGTATAACCCTGAGTATTTCTGGCAATGCATCTCTGTATAAAATTACCAGGACAGAGTTGGCTCCGAATGAATTGGTAGAAACCTTCCGCTTGGAAGAGACTTTTCGAGAGCGATTCACCGATATCACCACAAAAGCAAGCACATACAGAGCATATACCGATCTTCTCAAAGCAATTCGACGAAAACTCTGCACCATGGGATGGTATAAACAACCATGTCCATCTCCAGCGGGGAGGAACGCAGAGCTATACTTTACGAGCCAACGAGACTTGTTACTTGCTTCATTCAATCACGTAGTGCAATTGATGGATGCTTTAATCAAGGAACATACTATCATCTCCATAAATACAGTATTTCGACAGCCTCCGGAAAGACGGAAGAAACGGGTTAAAAGGGACTCTCCCGATGAAGGTATGATCGATTGGCTATTGAGGCATATAGCAGAATATGAAGGTGAAGAGAGTTTTTTGGACGAGATGGACGCGGGACAATTGGACGAGGAACAGAGCGAGTATTTGCAAGAGCTCATCGGAAATTTCTACGGATTAGTGGATTGGCTCGATGTGGATGGATTAAGGAATATAGGTCACAGGATTTACCACAAATGCGGCCGCATTGCAGATCAGTCCGGGTTGAATGTAACGATGGAGCAGACAAGGATGGCATGGATGTTGTGGGATGAGGAACACCTTGACGTCTATTCCTTTCCTGATGTAGTGGAAACTTTCAAGAAAATGAGAAAAGATAAGGTCGGAGAGTTGGAGGAATTGATGAAAGGAGAGATTGTCGACACAGTAATTTTGGAGGAAGAGATTGAGGAAAGAGACTGCGAATTCGACTCCCATCAATTAGTTCCGTTCGAGGACGATTAAGAGGACGGTGCATTTAAGTATCAAAGAGGAAACCCCTCGACAGTGTCTAATAGTATAATGCTATCGTGAACAATCCGCTACACATGTAAACATCGCTATGCATTATAAACAATCGCCAACAAAACTTTCAAACAAAGGCTTCTTCGGCGACGGCAACTCTATTTTAGGTTTCCTCAAATCAAAACTGCCAGTCCCAAGACTCATCGGTATACCCATTACAATGGATGCAGTAACTCCTTCGATGGGATCTACTTTGCCAGCAGCTGCAGCATCGAATAAATGATCCACAGTTCTAATTGTTAGTTATTCCTAACGAATTAAGGGGACATACCTTTCGAAACTTGCTTTGTGCAAGATAGAATCCTTGATTTTTGCCACACCGACGCGATTAATTCCGTCGATCTCACCTCGGTAGGTCATCACATCGCCAAGTAACATGATGTGCCGTGGATCCACAAACATGCCGTGTTCCTCTGTTATGTTAGATACCTCCAATGCAGAGCATACGCATCGTATATTGAATTTCATTGATGATGGATTGGCGAGCGGCTTCAATTCCTAGATAGCGTCTCATATCGGCTATATGGTTCGTCGTAGTCTGTGTTCCCACAATGCCAGGCGTATTCATTACTTCTCGAAGACCATAGCCTTCAACTAGTAGCTGATAGTGACCCGACTTTTTCTCGATCTCGCTGATAACAGCACGCGAAATTGTTGGTACTCCCTAATATTAACAAAGGAGCTAGGGCGGCGGGTGTACCTTGACGATGACATTGGGCAACTCGCGACTGTAACGTTGTAAAGTTGACCAAATATCGCCTTTCTCCAAAACATCATCTGAAATGGAGACCTTGATTTCATTAGCTCGGCGAATTTGCACATCCTACAGGTTACTCCTACTACCAAACGGAAGTTACCCGTTGCTTTAGTTTGATTTTCTTGGTCTTCAAAATTGCGCGTCTGACTTGACCAATCGTTAATTCCAAGCCCAATTTGTTAACTGTATCCCAGTCGATACGGATTAAGATGTAACACTCATTCGGTCCAAAGACTTCCTCCATATGTTTTGATATCTAGTTCGTCAGATGTGAAAGGTAGGGTGAATTACATCTTCCAAGACGCATTTTTCTATTCGTGCTTTGACAATACGTGCAACTCGAGTATCTGTATCATTTTCCAGAGCAGCGGTAATGATAGGCGTACTTATACTCTTTGAAGCACTGATAATTTCCTTGATTCGAGGGACTCCAAGGGTAATGTTCATACTAGCCACACCAGCAAAGTGGAAAGTCTTCAACGTCATTTGTGTTCCCGGTTCTCCGATAGACTGGGCGCTGAGAGCACCAACAGCAGTACCGTATTCCAACTTGGCTTTGTGGTATTTGTCTCTTAGCAGGAGAAGAAATGCCTCGATCTGTGGTTTTGTGATTTTGAGAATGTTGTTGACGGCTCTGACTTTGGGGTCCGATTCATCGTAGTCAATATCCATCCCATTCGCTTCCCGTTCAGGTAATTCGAACCGTTCCCGCAGCTTTATAAGTCGTTTTCGCAACTCTTCGAAAAATTCTGTTGTCGTCTCAACAAATCCTGTCGTCGTTTCAACAAACTCATCCGATGTCTTCTCTCCCAACTTGAATTGTTCGGAAAGTTCAGCAAGTGCAGGCATAATTTCCTCTGGTTGCAAAGCAGGATCTTCTTTCCCATCGATCAAGTTCTGGATATGTAACCAACTTCGCTCAAAGTCGACAGGTTGGTCATCACCCTCAAGATTTGTGGGATCAAGACCATCATTACCAAATTTAAACTGGACAAGATTGCCAGTAGCATCTCGCACAGTCATATCATAATGACAAGATAAATCTTCCAGAGACTTAATGAGTCGTCGTGACATGTACCCTGTCTCAGCTGTTTTGACGGCTGTATCGACAAGACCCTCTCTTCCTGTGATGGCGTGGAACATGAATTCGGAAGGAGTCAGTCCAGAGTAAAACGAATTCCGCACGAAACCCTTTGCATCAGGCATTTTCGCTAGAGATTAGTCGAGATCAGAAAAAGGGAACTACATCTCTTCTCAAAATGAGGCAAAGATCGATCTTGAAATCCATCCGGAATACGTTTACTCATAATGATTTGTTGTCCAACACAAGCAACCATCTGCGACACATTGATAAACGATCCTTTGGAACCAGCAGTTGCCATAATAAGAGGCGCATTGCTCCACGGCAGTTCGTCACGACAAATCTGGCCAGCTTCTTCACGGACCTTATTAAGTACTCCACAAATCTTAATTTCAAGGGTTTCGTCTTCATTACATCCAGCCTGGGTTTGTAAATTTCCTTTCTTACGTTGGAAAATCATATCTTCAACTTGGTGGTATGCTTCATCGATGAGTTGTTCTTTTCGTTGCCGAAGGATGCCGCCTGGTTGAACATCGTCAATACCAACTGAAAAACCATAATTGGATAACCAGCGAGCTGATAGTTTGGATAATCGACACATTGCATCAGCTGCTTCTGGAGCACCATAGTCTCTCAAAATAACGTAGAACAGTGTTCGTTTTCCCTTTGCTCCAATTGTTTGGCTGTCAAACACACCACACATAACTTCAGAATTCCGAATAACCATGTACCCATCCTGCTCACACATATCAGGAGCGAGTCCACCTTTGGGTTTGATAAAGGACTTCGTGCGACATTCGAGATTGACTTTAACAGGACTATTTTTGTTCGGTCTCATTAGAACGTTGAATACTTGTTTTCCTGTCCATAGTCTGCGTGGTTTCAGGATAACTGGAGGCGGTAAATCGATATGGGTATTCGCATCCACCATGTGACAACAAATCTGAGCAAACTCATCTCGATCGTAAAATCTGTCCTTTCTACTTAGCAGAAAGGATGCAGTAATAAAGTCCTGTATAGCAGCAATAATCGGATTACCGCTTCTAGGAGAAACGAGATTGTTTTGAACAGCCATCAAATAACCCGCTTCTATTCGAGCTTCTTCTGTTTGCGGAACGTGGAGATTCATTTCGTCACCGTCAAAGTCGGCATTGTAGGGTTCGCAAACACATTCGTTCAGTCGGAACGTCCGATAGGGGCGGACTTTTACGCGATGCGAGAGGATACTTAGTCTGTGTAGCGAAGGTTGTCGATTGAATAGGACGATATCGCCGTCTACGATATGACGATCGACAATATCCCCAATCTTCAAATCTTTTGCCAGTTGTTGCCGGTCAGCATACTTAACGGACCTAGAGTAAGAACACGCTACAGTGGAGGAATACTTTTTGGAACCGTTCTGGAAAGTGACGGCGATAGCACCAGGATGCTTATCATGACCTCTCAGAATGGCATCTCGAAGTATAGAGATATTGTGTGCATTCACCCTCTCCGGAAATGTCATGACAATGGCAATCTTCTCCGGAACCGCAACCTCATCAATTTTCAAGTTAGGGTCTGGACTGATAACCGTTCGTCCAGAAAAGTCGACTCGCTTACCGCTCAAATTTCCCCTGAAACGGCCTTGCTTTCCCTTTAATCGTTGAGCAAAGCTGCGTTGTGGCTTGACGCCGGCTTGAGCAGCTGCTAATCCTGGAGCTGTGGCGTTGAGATAGATGGCTACTGTTTGTGCGAGATTATCCCACTGTGTTATTATGGTATGGATCTCACGCCCTGTTTTGATTGAGTTGCGCAGTATGGCGTTGCTAAAGATGATTTGTGAGAGTTGTGAAGTGAGGTCGTCTTCTGTGGTTGCGTTGTCTGAGGGAACGGTTGGACGGATGCACGAAGGTGGTGCGGGGATGAAGCGCCAGAGAAGGTTCTTGGGATCGCTATCTCTTGCAATACCCAATAATGGATAGTCCTTATTGTCAGTTTATTGATCATTAAGACAAATATACCTGTAAAGCTATCCGGTCGAACAGTTGCTCACAGATTAAAGGATCAATGTTGTCAATAGCTCGATGCAGATGTCTCTGGACGTCGGGATTAACTGAGATCGCATAGGAGAAGGATCTCTCAAACTGGGTCCTCTCAATGGCTAAATCCTTCTGAGCCCCAATATTTCTGTATTTTTCGTGAACTATTCGTAGCGCACCGAATTTCTTAACCATGCCGTTCATGCGATTACAGTGTGGACATCGTCGAACTTTCCGACAAGCTTCTGTGACTTTACGAAGTATTGCGTCTCGCTGCACAGAAGACACGTTCGGTTTGCGAAGTTCTTTAAGGAAGTGTTGGCGTTGGTTTGAACCCAGAAGGATTCTTGCACATTCCTAATCTTAAACCCACCCGCTGCAGCGAGGACATACTTTGCAAATACATTGACAGATAGTAAGAGTATGTTTGAAGTATCCAATATGAAAGACTGGAAGAGCCAGTTCGACATAACCAAAGTGTCCGACACAGTGTTGCTGACTTAACCCACATGTACCACAAGTCCCCGTCTTGACAGATGAACCCTAAAGTTAGTCCTTGAACCGGCAGTCCGACGAACCAAACGCAGGTCAAGAGCTCCTCTTGGGGCTGGGGTTCTTTCTGTTGACGTTGTCTCCGAAATCAAATATAAATCTCGATTCGTCAACTCCACGACTCCATTCTTGCGAATCTCATCCGGAGTAAACGTCTCGAATTTGAGTTGAGCACTGTTGAACGATTAGCTACTTCTCTACCAAGGAAAGAAATAAGATGATACATTCTCTTGGGAGTTTGATCAATGACCTGATCTTTACCCATTCCGCATAAATTCGAGAAGCTTCAGACAATATCTATATGTTCATAGATGTTTGTTGACGGCTTTCGTTGGTCGAGTCAGAGAAATTTTGGAGTCAAAGAGTTTTGACGATTGATTGATTGATCGGCACTTCGACCCAAGCAAAACGAAAAGGGGAAGAAAAAGCCCCAAAAATCTCAGTGCAAATCGCAATTTCGAATCGCGTCTTCATCAAACACCAGAAGAAAAAGGAACAAATTCCAAGATTTACATTTGAAGGAGTATCTGGTCTCTGAAGAAAGAACCATATAATGTCCGATATCCCCTCTGAGATATCGCTGGACAATGCAGTCGTAGCGCAAGATGAGATGGGAAGACCTTTCATCATCGTAAGAGAGTACGTCCCCCCTGAAATTGTCATGCTGACTTTCTTCTTTTCAGTCAGGGACGAAAGAAACGGCTCCATGGCGCAGATGCGATAAAGTCACATATTCTAGCTGCAAAGACGGTGTCTGGGATTCTAAGAACCTCATTAGGCCCAAGGGGTAAACTACTTCTGGTGATGGAACTTTTGCTAACTTTCTGCTACAGGTCTTGATAAAATTCTCATTTCCCCTGACGGAGAGATTACTGTGACAAATGACGGTGCTACAATCCTAGGAGGAATGCAAGTAGAACACCAAATTGCAAAGCTCATGGTCCAACTGTACTCTACACCGTACCACGAAGACTGACAATGTAGATCAAAATCTCAAGACGATGAGATTGGTGACGGTACTACGGGTGTGGTCGTCCTAGCCGGTGCACTACTCGAACAAGCTGAAGAATTAATCGACCGAGGCATTCATCCCATCAGAATCGCAGACGGCTTCGATCAAGCTTGTAACCTCGCCGTTCAAACTCTCGATACCATAGCCGACAGTTTCGAATTTTCAAAAGATGACACGTCAAACCTGTTCAGAGCCGCAAAAACCAGTTTGGGAAGTAAAATGTACAATCTCTTTCTCGTAAGAATAGGCTGATGATAGTGTGTCCAAGGCACATGATAAATTTGCCCAGATTGCGGTTGATGCTGTCCTTGCTGTTGCAGATCTAGAACGCCGAGACGTAGACTTTGAACTCATCAAAGTTGACAGCAAAGTCGGTGGTGCCTTGGAGGATACAGCCTTGGTCAAAGGCGTAATAATCGACAAAGACATGTCGCATCCTCAAATGCCACGCGAAGTCAAAGATGCTCATATTGCAATCCTAACATGTCCTTTTGAACCACCCAAACCCAAGACCAAACATAAATTGGACATTACAACCGTTGAAGAATTCAAGAAATTGCAGAATTATGAAAGAGAGAAGTTCCAGGAGATGATCCAACGATTGAAAGATGTGGGGACTACTTTGGTTATTTGTCAATGGGGATTTGATGATGAAGCGAATCATCTTCTGTTACAGAATAAGTTGCCTGCTGTCAGATGGGTTGGAGGACCTGAAATTGAGGTACGATGCCTTCTCAGATGCATTTAAACTTAACCTTTTAGTTGATTGCTATTGCGACGAATGGACGAATTGTCCCTAGATTCGAAGATTTGACGCCTGAGAAGCTTGGTCGAGCAGGAGTCGTGCGGGAACTAGAATTCGGAACTACTCGAGACAGGATGTTGGTCATCGAAGAATGTGCTAATACTCGAGCCGTCACAATCTTTGTCCGTGGTAGCAATAAGATGGTTACTTACCTGCCTCACTCATTATCTAACATTTTAGATCGTGGACGAGGCTAAGCGCGCTTTACATGACTCATTATGCGTTGTGCGTAATTTGGTTAGGGATAATCGCGTCGTTTACGGTGGTGGAGCTGCTGAAATAGCTTGCTCCCTTGCCGTTGCTGAAGCTGCTGACAAGGTAATTCCTAAGTTAGCGTTGCACTCATTGTAGACTCCTGGAATAGAGCAGTACGCCATGCGAGCTTTCGCAAGCGCTCTAGATACGGTCCCAATGGCCCTTGCAGAAAACTCTGGCCTTTCTCCGATCGAAACTTTAGCGTCTGTGAAGTCAAGGCAAGTCAAGGAGAAGAATACACGATTGGGAATTGATTGTCTACAATTGGGCAACAATGGTATTTCTCGTGCAGGGTTCAGAATCTGATATACGTAGATATGAAAGATAATTTTGTGCTTGATCCGTTGATTGGAAAGAGACAGCAATTCTTGCTGGCCACTCAACTTTGCAGAATGGTGCTAAAAGTTAATGATGGTATGTTTCTAGTCTCGAGATAAAGCTGATCTGACAGTCATTATTTCTGGTCAAGGTGGTGAGGATGAATAGACGACTTAGTATAAGAATCTACTCTAATCAGGAATCGTAGTTGATAGTAAGAACTAGAAGAGAAATTCTTCACCGGGTCGAAAAATAATTCATTTTATCTAGTTTCGCCTTTGTCCATCTGAAGGGAAGGGGGTCGCAGACTGAGATTACGTGAGGATCTGTATGAGGACGACGATCGAACTTCGCGTCGCCAGTCCAACTCGTAATTAGACGAGAAACGAACAAACAAATTCCCCCCCAGCATTCTCCATCGCCATCCACCAGCGTGACTCATCTTCTTTGTCGCCTTTCTCTTTTCGGTCGAGAGCAACAATGAGTGAGGTCAAGCTAGACGCCAAAGTCTTTCATCGCCGCGCGAGAAATCTTCTCTCCTTCTGGAAGGTACGTGATCTGGAGTCCTTGGAATTTTCGCGACGGGTCTCGGGCTCAAGAGACTTCCCCTAAAAGTCCTAGAGCAATACTAACGTGATGGCGTAGAAGCAGAAAGATGATCCTACTCTGTTCTCGGGAGTACAATCGATTCTTGTCGTTGTGGGACAATCTGACGAAGACAACCCGTACCAGAAATCTACGTCCCTCCACGTACACGCTCTCTTCCGTGAGAGCAGCTTCTAATGAAACAGTCATGGCTATTCGGATACGAGTTTCCTGGGATGGTGATGCTTTTGACTCTTGATAAGATTTACTTTTCAACTAGTATTGCTAAAGGTTCGTATGTTCGGTGCTGCGATTCTGACATTAGCCAAACATCTTGAGACTCTCACTGGCAAAGACGGCGGTGTGCCACTGGAGATTTTCAAGAGAACAAAAGATGAAGAGGTCAATAGAAAAGCATTTACTGATATCACAGATGCTATGAAAGCTGCTGGGGTGTGTCCTGTCTGTGCTGCACCCTACTAATGAACAGGATAAAGTGGGGATCTTGGCGAAGGATAAGTTTCAGGGAAAGTTCATGACCGAGTGGGAGGACGTGTATAAGCTAGTCAAGGGAGACTTCGAAGAAATTGATGTGAGTCCTGGGGTCGCCATGGCTATGAGCGTTAAAGACGACGAGGAACAGGTATTGATGCTGTGGGTCATGAACTAATCTAGAAATCTATCAAAGCTGCTAGCCAAACAAGTCTTGCATTACTAACCAAATACTTTGAAGACGAGATGGGCGACATTATTGAGAATGAGAAGAGGGTGAGTCATTCGAAACTCGCGGAAAGGATCGAATCAAAACTGGATGACCAGAAGTTCCTCAAATCTCAGAAACTGGGCGCTGACGTACTTTTCTATGCTTACCTCTCTGACGCATAGTTTGACCCTGACCAACTCGAATGGGCTTACACACCCATCATTCAAAGTGGAGGTGTATACGATCTCCGTCCTTCTGCCCAATCTGACGATTCAAATCTTCATGGAGGCGTTGTCGTCTGTTCCCTCGGAGTACGATATAAGTCATATTGTTCCAATGTTGGAAGAACATACCTTTTCGATCCCAACTCTGCCCAAGAAAAGTACTACAACTTCCTCGTTTCATTACAAAAGAAGGTCTTTGAATCAATTAAAGCTGGTGCCGTTATTAAAGATATATATGGCCACGCCGTTGGTCAAATTCGTGCCAAATTCCCCGAACTAGAATCTCATTTTGTGAAAAACATGGGAAGCGCTATTGGCATTGAATTTCGTGACTCGACCACCTTACTTAATGCCAAGAATACACGGGTCTTGAAAGCTGGAATGGCTCTCAACGTCAGCATCGGATTTCAAAATCTTGACAATCCAGAGGGAAAAAATTCCAAGGAATCGAAATATAGTTTATTGTTGGTCGACACAGTTCTCGTGACCAACGATGCTCCAGTGGTGCTCACGGATTCACAAAAAGAATTGAAGCACATATCCTTTTTTATCAAAGATGAAGAATCCGAGGAGGAAAAACCTGCTCCTAAAAGGTCGGAGAAACGCGGTGAGGCGAAATCAACGAGTGTTTTCACTCGAGATCGAACTCGCGGACAAGGTAAAGACGTCGACGATAGTGATGAAGTGCGACGCCGAGAGCATCAAAAAGAACTTCATGTGCAGAAACAAGAGGAGGGACTGGCAAGGTTTAAAGATCAGGGTGATGGTGACGCCAATGGAACTAATGGTCCTCAAATCAAGAAATTCGAGTCTTACAAACGACCAAACCAATTACCATCGAGCGTGGATGAACTCAAAGTCGTAGTGGACTCGAGGAATCAGACTGTTATAGTTCCTATATATGGTGTGCCGGTGCCATTCCATATCTCGACATTGCGAAACGCGAGTAAGAATGATGAAGGCGACTATGTATATCTTAGACTCAACTTCATGACTCCAGGTCAAGGAATTGCCAAAGCAGATACCTTGGTACGGTCTTCTTCCATAATTTTACTAATCCCAGCCTTTTGAGGATTCAAACGCTAACTTCGTCCGAAGTTTAACGTTTCGCAGTGCTGATGCTGGAAGAATGTCGGATATCTTCCGCAACATTCAAGACCTGAAAAAGAATGCTGTGAAACGGGAAGCAGAAAGGAAGGAAATGGAAGATGTCGTCGAACAAGAAAATCTCCGCGAAATCCGGAACAGAAGACCTCAAAGGTTGCTCGACCTCTTTGCCCGACCAACTGCCGATAACAAACGTGTTCCCGGCGAACTCGAGATCCATGAGAACGGTCTCCGTTATCAGACTGCTGTGCGAAGTGACTCGAGAATCGACCTTCTTTTTAACAATATCCGACATGTTTTCTTCCAGCCGAATGACTCTGAATTAGTTACTATTATTCACGTTCATTTAAAGAATCCGATTATGGTTGGAAAGAGAAAGACCAAGGATGTCCAATTCTATAGGGAAGTTACGGATGCTGCGGTCGATGAAACTGGAAATCGAAAGCGCAAGTATCGGTATGGAGACGACGATGAACACGAACAAGAGGCAGAAGAACGAAGACGACGAGCGGCAATGAATAAAGAATTCAAGGAATTTGCTCAGAAGATTGCAGATGCGGTATTAAAATTGTCTAAAATTAATGCTAATTATCAGAGCAACGGTGAAATACAAGTCGATATTCCTTTCCGCAATCTGGGATTCAACGGTGTTCCATTCCGTTCCAATGTGCTTTTGCAGCCGTCTACCGAGTGTCTCGTGAACCTCACAGAAACGCCATTCTTAGTGGTGACTTTGGCAGATATCGAGATTGTCCATTTAGAGCGTGTCCAGTTTGGATTGAAGAACTTTGATATGGTGATGATCTTTAAGGACTTTCATCGAACCCCTGTTCATATCAATTCTATTCCTATGGAACACCTTGATAACGTCAAGAGTTGGTTGGATTCATGCGACATTGCTTTCTCTGAAGGTCCCCTGAACCTCAACTGGACGACCATCATGAAGACAGTCAACGAAGACCCTGCACAATTCTTCAAAGATGGTGGTTGGAAATTCCTTGAAGTTGAATCAGATGACGAATCCGACCAAAGTGAATCCGCCTCTGAATTCGAGATGAGTGAGGAAGAATTTGAAGAGGAGAGTGAGGAAGATGAGAGTGATTTTGATGACGATGCTTCAGATGACGATGGCAGTGATGCAGATGAAGATGAGAGTGGCGAAGATTGGTCCGAAATGGAGGAAGAAGGTAATAATCCCTCCTGAACTATGGAGGCTGATTTTAGCTGCTCGAAAAGATAAACGCAAAGCAAATGGCCAGGATGGAAGAGACCCGAAACGGAGAAAGTAGTGATTTCGAATTTCATTGCAGTCGGGTTGCAGATAGTGGACATCGATTCCGAATTAAAGCTAATGCTCAAGTCACTTCGTTCAGTTGAACAGCGAGCCCTGAACTGCAAACTTCCATTTTGTGATTGTGGATATATACATTATTCCATTTAGTCCATTATGCTTGTCTAATCTATTCCGTCAAGAAACGGATACTCATGCTATTCCTCTGATGCTCCATATAATCACTATCCTCAAAGTCTTCGATATTGTCCACTTTCCTTTTCTTATTTAGCAAAGGAGATTCGAAGTCGGGTGAATGTTCTTGCTTTTGCGGCGTCGGTCTTGGTGTTGGGAGATATTCCATGACCCGAGTGGTTGTTGGTGTGTTAAATGTATTATTTTGATGATGCTGTGATTCCCGTATTGTGGCATATTCGATATCTGACAGGGAGGGCGAAGAGAGCGTGGAATCCGTGTCGTAACTTAAAGGTGGAGTAAGCGGACGATGCATTTTTGTTTCGATTTTCTTCAGCTTCTTTTTGGCAGGTCGATTTAAACGTTCCAACCTACGCCTTTCCTTTTCATCTTCTTTCGCAGCCTTTTTCAATTTCCTTTCCAACTGCCGTTTTTGGCGTTCTTCCTTTTCTAACTCTTTCTCTTGCTTCCGTCGCTGTCGAGCATGTTCCTTTTCCTCCTTTCGTATCCGCTCGCGTTCACGTCGTTCTTGGCGTTCTTCTTCTGCCCTAGTCTTCTCCTCTTCTTTCCGCTTTATCTCCTCTTCCTTGAAAGCTCTCTCTTGCTCCACCAGATGGTCATATTCTGAAAACAGGGCAGGTATTCGTTGACAATTTCCTTTGATCCAAATATCGAAATCCTTCGTTGGTGGTGGATCCAAGTTAATCCATATCGCTTTCCCCCGAGGAGTATGGTGAACCGCTTTTATACTCTCCCTTACAATTCTCTTAGTTCCCGGGATTTTCAGACTCGTTCCAACCACCACAAGCAGATCAGGAGGAGGTCGAGAGCTTATATCTGCATTAGACACCGCACCAATCGCGTCGGCATCAGGGTTCACTTCATGATACAAAACGACCCGAGGGCGAATAATACCAACTCCCTGACAGCGTTTTCCCACGACCTGACGAACATTATCTGCCTCTCTGCATTCCATACATCCCATATCAGCGTCTGGAGCTAATTGCGTTGGATCCAATTCCCCTACCCACCGGCATTTAGAACATACTGCATAATTCAGATCGCCATGCAGTTGAATCGTTTTAGGCCAAGGTCCCTTTTGGGGTAGCGGAACCTTCGTTGCCAAGGAGGTAAACCGATTTTCCAATGAATCAATGTTTTGCGTATATAGGCGAAGCAGTCGGGGTGAAATCTGATCCAAGAAGGAATGAAATGGAGTAGGATTTGCGGCTCCCGTCATGGCGTGCAACGAACTGATCATATCATTGTATGATTGCGTTCCTGCTTCACTCTGCAGCATTAGCACCAAAGCACCAAAGCGAAATATACTTGATATACAGATGCATCAAATAATGCTTTCCCTGAAGGTTTGAACTTCGTATCCGCTTTCAGGGTCGAGAAGAGTCCATCGGGGGATCGGAAATCTGGTATTCCCGCCGCCACACTGATCCCTGCTCCAGCAACTACAAGGATTCGCTTTGACTTGGCAAACAGCTTCATTGTCGCTCGGCATTTGTCAGAGGCTTGGATGCCGTCTATAGCAATGTCCAAGACTTCATAAGGAACGCCTCCTCTGTCGTTATTCCCCAGTGACAGCTTGGAGATGGGGATTTCGACCGTGACAGTTGGCAGGTCCACTCTCTCGGGAGAAGAAGATGCAGTATCATCGGTACTTGATTCTACAGTCTCTGGATCCCCCTCGCTGCCTTCGTCTCGCTTTAATCGAGTGGTTTGCGACATACAAAGAGCTGAAAACGTGATGACTGCAGAAAAGAGGAGGCGTCACGATCGGACGTCCTTAATTAGCCGGTCCGAATGCAAATGCGCGTGTGATTGGGCGGAACACACGCCATCTCATCAGGGGTCCAGATGAAGTAGACAACTACCGAACAATAATCTAAGGTAATGTGGGAATTTAGGACAGATCTAATATCATAATCTGCTCTAGCTAGTCCTCGAGAAGATGCGCGTATTCCTCTGCACTAGCGAACGTAGGTAAGCTCTTCAGCTTCCGTTTCTTCGTTCTATCCGCATTTACCTTCTCAACGGGAACCACAATTTCCTCATCGCTACCAACGATATCATCCTCAGAATCTCCGAACTCAAATCGACCGTCCGCCCCATAAGATTCATCATCCTCACCCTCAGTATCTTCTTGGGCAGCAACTGAAACATCTTCGTCGTCAATGCCATCAGCTTCTTCAGCTTCATCGTCGAAGAAATCTCGCAAATCTTCTCCTTGCTCCGCATCAGAATATTCCTCGTCCTCCTCCCAATCGTCATGGCCCTCTTCAACACCGTCATCACTCTCTACAAGCGACACCTGTTCGGATTCAACCATCTCCTCATCGGAAAGATCCTCCACTTCAGACACTTCCTCGTTCATCTCAGCAGCCATGTCGTCGTCCAACTCATCATCACTCCAATCGACATCCTCATCATCCTCGTCATCGATATCGACGTCTCCCAATCCACCCTCCTCCTTCGAACTCTTCACAAGAGCCTCCCAAACTTCGTCTTCATCCAACTCTTCTTCGTCTTCTCCACGTTTCCTTTTCTTTCCTGAAGCCTTAACCTCACTCTCCTCCTTGGTTACAAAATATTTATGGAAGAATATTTCGTCCGGTTTAATTTTATCCATTTGTTGTGCCAACCATTCTTCAGAGTTGACCGCAATCTCTGTTTTAGCATTCCCTCGTATTCCCAATATTAATGAGGTATCTGTTCCCGGGAGAGGTTGCATGATACTAGCTCCCCTTGCCACATTCTTGACTTTAGGATTGCGATACACGAAGCGGTCTAGGAAATGTTTCACAGTATGTAAAGCAAGATCCGGTTTCGTGGCATTAGCTTGATGCGAGAGTAGATTGTTGGCATAAAGTTGTACAGTGGGATGATAGTGGTCCAGAAGTTGAGATAATTCCAATAGAGATGACGTTTCTGCATTGGCGAAGAGAGGATCACGTTTCCGTGGATCGTATTCCGAGGACTGGGAAGAAACTGACCAAAGACTTCGTAGTTCCGGACGGGAAGCCGCCAGCTCCGCTAGGAGAAAGAGCATACCGCACGTGAATCCAGGGGTTTGAAGAGACGTTATTTGCAAGATACGTTTCACAAATGCTTTAATGCGGCCAAGGTTGGTATCAGCTTTCAATGATTTGAAAAGCAGATTGAGATATAATGCTTGCTTCGAGGAGGTCGCCAGTCTTTGGTCCAACAGAGATTCATACAAAGTTCTATAATATCGATCCAGAACGAGCTACATTAGCCAAAACTCCAAGGCGGAAAGATACCTTCTTCTCGGTCGCTACTTGATGAATTAAGATTAGTGCCTGTATGGCAGTATTAAAATTAGCATCATGTGTAATCATGAACAACACATCCATATGTTTTTCAAACCTAGCATCAGACTTAGCTGTAGTGGAAACATACACTTCATTCTCGACCATCGAAAATGGGAATGCGCGATTGACACCAGTCAAAACAGCAGACAACACTTTCGAATTCACTTCCTCTTCTTGTTGATTTAATTCCTCCCAATCTACAGCTCCACGTCTCTTCTTCCCTTTAGACTTTATCTTTGGAGCAGTTGCCTCTTCGGGAGCTTCATGGACGCCAGCTCTTAGTAATTTGGCAAATAGCATAAAATAGACTTCAACTAGACGGTTCGCGATCGGAGTCTCACGAGTTGTGAGTACTGTTTGATTCATGGTGATAATAGCGTAATATTGTCCATGTATTGAGGTATTTGGTCGAAAGAGAAGATTCTCTATCTCGTGAAGGATGATAGACTTCATCTGAGGATGTGCGGCTTCGAGTTGTAATAGGAAATACGATGTTTTAGCAGCAATCTTTCGGGTGCCATCGCCCTACTATTAGCCACATTTTGTGTGTGGTTATACCAGTTTGTTGACGAGCAGACGCAACAGCAACTGTTCTTGTTCAGGCTTATCCCGCAGCAGTTCAAAGATATACGAAATCATGTGGTTCCTGACGAAAGGCAATGAATCCGTAGATAACCCCTCAATCACTTGAAGAACTTGAAAATACCATCCTTTAAGCCAATCTTCAAAGGTCCATAGAATCAATTCCTCATCCGTCGATTTAGAACTCAATGAGGCTTGTTTTCCAAAATACACAAGTTTCCTATTGGGAAGGAGATTTCCAATCAACAAATCCTTCAGCGCCGCTATTGCCTGAACAGCATCATTTCGAGATTTCTTTCGAGCCATATTCATTAACGCGTCGAGTTGCTTCTGACAATGTAACGGACTCGAACTAACGGACAATGTTAGGGCAGATAATTTATCACTTTGCGTTCCTGAAGACATAATTGTGGATAAGAATTGACGATCTGAGGAGCTGAGGTGGTTTGATGACATGTAACTTTCGGCCTCTGCTTGAAGTAGGTATTTTCCTCGTGCATGCAGATGGGTGATGGTTTCGGCGTTTGGAGGAGATGCAAGTGGAGCGGTTGAAGGGTGTTCAATTTCGTACCATAGTGCATGAGGCTCGAGCTTGAGTTTACCAGGCTTCTGACCACGTCCATTTGTCTGGAGTTGAAGTGTAGATTCAGGTTGAAGTCGAGTTTCAGATTTCGCCTCCCTTTTGGACTGAAGGTTCGGAGATTTCTTTGGAGGAAATGAATCATCTTCGTCCTCGTCCATCCATTCAGATTCTGTTTCAACATCGGTGTCGTCCTCCGCTTCGTCTAGGAATTTGCCAGTTAAGCCCAGTGATTGTAACTGCTTCTGTAACTCTATTTGTAACTAGCTGTCAGCTGAATGCAGTCGCGGGGTAACCTTCTTATCATTATCTTTGTTGCCAGATTTCTGGTTCGTTGAGCCAGTAACTAAGTCATCCTCAGAGTCGATACCATCCAGCAGCTCGAGGTCTTCTTTGCTCCCTCCAAGAGCAAGGATTTCGTCCAATAGAGATGGCCCTTCATTCTCTTTCCTATCACTAGGGTCGCTGTTTCTGGCCTTTACTTTTCTTTCGTTCCCTGGCTTAGTTTTACTTCCATTTGACTTCACATCTTTGCTGCTAACAGGATCTGCTTGACGTTCTCTCTTCTTCGGTTGAAAGTCGGACCCGCGCCGTTTTGGAGAGTCCACTTGGGATTTTGGAAATCGCTTTTCTGTCTGCTTCCCGGAATTTTCCTGCTTCTTCTCCTGTCTGTCCTTTCTCTGCGGTTTATTGTCCTTCTTCTGTATATTTTCAGTAGCATTTGGCTTCTCCTTTTTCTGAGTTTCTTTAGGACTCTTGTTGTTCTTCTGCTTTGGAGGACGTGGTGATTCAGCCAAAACACCTTTCAACTTGTTTGCCAAGTTTTCAAGGGTGGCAGAGCTAATACCGATATCAGGATGTGAGCTCTGTGCCATTTAGTCTGGGTATTGCTTGTTTATTCGTCGAACCCTTCAATTTCAGGGCCTTCGAACTTTGCGAACGAAAGTATTTTCTCACAGCAAATTTTGCAGATCCTCAGCCACTCACGTGAAGTTCCTCAATCGTTCGTCCTTAGAGTTCAAGGGACTTCAGATGAGAAGGACAAAGTCAAAGGGTATGGACACAACGAAAACAATATGTATAAATGAACCTTTATTGAAATCTAAAAATAAAATCACACCAAAAACTTTTAATTAAATATGACTGCCGGAGCTACTCTTCCATCCCTCACTTTTTGAGGGAGGCACCCCACTTCTTGAGCCTTCCACTTTGCAATCGAATGAATCCCTAAAAGATCAGCATAAAGTTAGAAAAGAAACATACGCCTGCATCAGAAGGTTCAAATCCACCTAAAATGTCCATACTACTCTCATTCTCATCATACAAATTCTCCGTCTCACTCTTACGTCCAATCGCAAACACACTGCCTTTATAACAACGTCCCCTAACAAACCCATTAACAGTCTTCTGACTAGCAGCCAAAGTAGAGGACAAAAATTCCCGCTCGGGAGTGAAGTAACCTCCATTATAGAGGATTTTGCCGAAATTGAAGGTGACGAATTGGTCTCGAAGGGCACGGACTTCACGATCCAATGTTAAACCTTCTAAATCAATGTGCATTGATCGAAGGACAGTGAGACCGGGAGTTTCGTAACAGCC
>Ga0335072_10005292_pt1 | contig 19013 bp, 24 predicted proteins | sample Lox_Sample_21_FD_206725 | JGI IMG/M metagenome (GOLD analysis project Ga0335072, IMG submission 206725) | Soil microbial communities from Loxahatchee National Wildlife Refuge, Florida, United States - Lox_Sample_2.1 | ecosystem: Environmental > Terrestrial > Soil > Wetlands | place: USA...
CGGGACGTCCCAGCCGTCCTCGGGACCGGTTCCCTCGGCCGCGGGCGGCAGCGGGGAGCCCTCCGGCTCCTCGCCGTCCGGCCCGGGCTCGGGGGACGGGTTCTGGACCATGAGCCGCCTTTCGCCTGGGGAATACTATGGGAACATTGTGTCGAACTCCAATACAATTAGCTACTCTATTCTGGCCTTTTTTCGAGCCCACGGATAGCTGGGACACACGTACAGAGTGCGGGTGCTTTAGGGCGCCGAATCGGGGTGCTACCGGCGGGCGGTGACGCGGGCGATCAGCTTGAGCGTGAGCGAGGATTGCATGGGCTGGAGCGGGCCGGGGTCAGCGGCGTGGTGCTGATGAAGTAGACGTCGGCGCCGTCGATGGTCCATCGTGGTGACGTCGATCGCGGTGACCTCCAGGCCCTTCCCCAGCAGCCCGATCCCCAGGTCCGCATCCGCCACCGAGGCGTCCAGCTCGACGATCCTTTTCATGGCCTGCTCGCCGAGCAGCTTCCTGGCCTGCGACAATGCCGGGCCGGCCGGCGTCCCCGCGCCCGGCTTGAATGTCAGGCCCGGCGGCCCGGACGCCGTCGCCAGCACGCTGTCGTAGCCGACGCGGGGGAACAGGCACGCGACCAGCACGCAGACCACGGTCATCTTCGCGGCCAGCGCCCGGTCCTACCTGTGACCTGAGGGCGCCTCCCGCAGCGCGCGGGCGATCACGTCCCCGGCGAGCAGGTCCTCCAGCAGGCCCCGCCGATCCAGCTCCGCCAGCCAGTCCGTCCAGCAGCCGGGCCCGGCCGCGACCCGGGCGGCCATCGCCGCGGTCTCGTCGTGATCCTCCGGCGGCGCGGCCGGCGTGGACGCAGGAATGATGACCATGGCCAACCTGGCGGGCAACAAAGCTCCAGGTGAACGAAAAGGGCGTCGACAATCCCGTTCCTACCAGGAGCTTTGTTCTATCTCAGGGACCACCGCATCCCGTCACGCCGCCAGACCGTGACCAGGTGCCTTGGCGCGCAAAGACATGACCGTCTCCTGGTGGCCCCCGTTTCCAGGGCATCAGCATATCGACGGCGCAAGTGCAAGCGCGGCAGCTGGCCTTGGGGCCTCGCTCATCCGATGGGGGCGTTGCATGCTCACCCCGCGAGGGGTGATGCATGATGGTCCGGCGCGGGACATGGTGTGTCATCAGGGGTGGGCACGCAGGCCCACGTACGTAATTCACCGATGACCATGTCGCTCTATGATCTCGCTTGATTCATGGTGGTGGCCCAAGCGGCCGATCCCAGTGCCGAGGGCCTGGGTCGCCGGGCTTCTGGCGGGCTTGGGAGCGGCGCTGTTCGGGGTCTCGGCGCTCTTGCTCACGACGGGAGCGGTCGGGTGGGATGCGAGCCTGTTCCGGACGCTCAACGAGATCCCGGCGGCCGCCGCATCGATACTGACGCCGTTCTCGCACCTGTTCCTGCCTTCGGGCGTCGCCATTGCCGCCGCGCTGATCGTCGTCTACGTGGTGGCCAGGACCCGGAGTGTCCTGCCGGTGGCGGCCGGTGCGGCGGCCGCCGCCGCGGCCTGGCTGCTGGCGCATGTGGCGAAGGACATCACCGACCGCTCCCGGCCGTATGAGGTGATCGCCGACGCCGTGCTGCGCCAGCAGCCCGCGCACGGCACGAGTTTTCCCTCCAGCCACACCGCTGTCACCGTGGCCGTCGTGATAGCGCTGGTGCCGTTCCTCGGCCGGCCGCTGGCGGCAGTGGCGATCGCATACGCGGTCCCGGTTGGCTGGTCCCGGGTGTACTTGGGGGTGCACTATCCGCTGGACGTCCTGGCCGGAGCGGGTATCGGCCTGGCCGTGGGTGGGGTGATCATGCTGGGGCTCGGGGTGCTGCTGCGCCGCACGGGCCGGGCCACCTTACCCCGGATCGTCGTCGGCGGGCGGGGAGCCCGGCGCGGCGAGGTGGAAGTCGACGCGAGCGGCCGGGGTGCGCTCCTGCTCGCGGGCCAGCAGGGTCAGCATGCGGACATCGGCCGCAGTCGGGCGGTTCAGGTCCAGGGCGCGCGGCCACAGCCTGGCCTGGCGGACAGCCGCGATTTCGGCCGCGTACACCAGCGCCTGACCGACCAGGTAGAGCAGGGCGAACATGCCTGCCACGGTGGCGAAGCTGCCGTAGACGGGCCCGGCCTTGGTCACCAGTCTGGCCAGCAACGGCGCCCCGAGGTTGAGCACCACCGTCAGTGCCGCCGCGCCCACGACCGCACCTGGCCACAGGGCCCGGACCGGCGCGGGCCGCGCCAGCAGCAACTTGGCCCCGAGCAACAGCACGGCGAAGATGACCAGGGCCGACCCGAGCACCGCCGCCGCCCGTTGCACACCGGGCTGGCTGGGCAGTGCGGTGGCCACCACGGTGAGCGCGCCGACGGCCAGCGCGCCGAGCATCAGCATCGCCAGCACCACGAATGCCCGGACGTACCGTGAGACAAAGCTGGCCCGGCGGCGGTGCGGGACGGCCGCGACATGGTTGAGCGTCTGATAAGCGGAGAACACAACCCCCGTCCCGGACAGCAGCAAACCGATCAGGCCGGCCACGAACGGGACGGTGGAGGTCGGCAAGGTGGCCAGCGAGTGCTCGACCGTGGGCCACAGCACCGGCGGCACGATCGCGGTGACCAGCCGCTGGCGCAAGTCCTGGTGGTCGGCCAGCACCCGGGACAGGACCGCCACCCCGAGCAGGAGCAGCGGGAAGGTGCTCAGGAACCCGTAGTAGGTGATGAGCGCCGCATGCCGGCCGCCCTCATCGTCGCCGTACTTCTTCACCACCGCGTACGGGAACCCCAGCACGCCGTGCTGGCGCTGGAGGCGGTCCGCCCAGGCCATGATCCGGTTCACCAGGCTATTCAAGCCTGTTCACGTGAGTGCGGGCGGGGGGATTCGAACCCCCACGGTGTCACCACCAACAGGACCTAAACCTGCCGCGTATGCCATTTCGCCACGCCCGCTGACCGCCACTACCTGGCCTTAGTAACCGTACCGCCTAGGCTCCGACCTCGGTCAGCAGGCGGGCGACGTGGCCGGTCGCCTTGACGCCGTACATGGCCTTCTCGATCGTGCCGCCGGCGTCGATGACGAACGTGGACCTGATCACCCCGACCGTCTTCTTGCCGTACAGCGTTTTCTCCCCGTACGCGCCGTAGGCCTCGAGTACGGCGTGATCCGGGTCGGACAGCAACGGGAAGGTCAGGCCTTCCTTGTCGCGGAACTTGGCCAGCTTGGCGGGCTGATCGGGAGAGATGCCGAGGACCGCGACGCCCAGGTGGTCCAGGCCGGCCAGATTGTCGCGGAAGTCGCAGGCTTCCCTGGTACAGCCGGGCGTCATCGCGGCCGGGTAGAAGTACACGATCACCCGCTGGCCGCGGTACGAGGACAGCGACACCGGGTGGCCGTCCGCGTCGGACAGGGTGAAGTCCGGCGCCGGGTCGCCGGGCGCGAGCCGATGGTCGGTCACGTGAGCCTCCCAGTTAGATGAACGCCGTGATGAACGGGGCCAGCGCGCGGAAGGCGCGACCGCGATGGCTGATCGCGTCCTTGGCTTCCGGGGTCATCTCGGCGGTGGTCTCGGTGAAGCCGTCGGGCTGGAAGATCGGGTCGTAGCCGAACCCGCCGGTGCCCTTGGGCGCGCGGATCAGCCGGCCCTCCACCTGGCCGGTGACCACCCACTCGCGCGCCACCCCGTCGGCCGGGACGACCAGGGCCGCGGCGCAGACGAAACGCGCGCCGAGACGGTCCTCCGGCACGTCGGCGACCTGGGCCAGCACGAGGTCGAGGTTCGCCTGGTCGTCGCCGTGCTGGCCCGCCCAGCGGGCCGACAGCACGCCGGGCATGCCGTTCAGCGCGTCGACGCACAGGCCGGAATCGTCGGCGACCGCGGGCAGCTTGGTGTAGGCGGCGATGGCGCGGGCCTTCAGCAGCGCGTTGGCCTCGAACGTGGCCCCGGTCTCGGGCACGTCGGGCGCGCCGGGGAACGCGTCCAGGCCGGCCAGGCCGACCTGGTCGCCGAGGATCCGGGCCAGCTCGCGCAGCTTGCCCTGGTTCCTGGTGGCCAGGACCAAGGCGTCAGCCGGCATGACGAGACAGGGCCTCGGCCTGCAGCTTGGTCAGCTCGGCGCAGCCGCCCGTGGCGAGGTCGAGGAGCTGGCCGAGCAGGTCACGGCTGAACGGCTCGCGCTCCGCGGTGCCCTGGATCTCGACGAAGTCGCCGCTGGCCGTGCAGACCACGTTCATGTCGGTGTCCGCCGCCACGTCTTCCTCGTAGCACAGGTCGAGCCGGGGCTCGCCGTCGACCACGCCGACGCTGACCGCGGCCACCGAGGTGAGCAGCGGGTTGCCCCGGGTCCGTTTCCGCTCCCGGAGCCAGGCCACGGCGTCGGCCAGGGCGACGTAGCCGCCGGTCACGGCGGCGGTGCGGGTGCCGCCGTCGGCCTGCAGCACGTCGCAGTCGATGACGATGGTGTTCTCGCCGAGCGCCTTGTAGTCCACGCAGGCCCGCAGCGAGCGCCCGACCAGCCGGGATATCTCCTGCGTCCGGCCGCCCAGGCGGCCCTTGACCGACTCGCGGTCACCGCGGGTGTTGGTGGCGCGGGGCAGCATCGCATACTCGGCGGTGACCCAGCCCTGGCCGCTGCCACGGCGCCAGCGCGGGACCTCTTCGGCCACGCTCGCGGCGCACAGCACCCGGGTACGGCCGAATTCCACCAGCACCGAGCCCTCGGCGTGGTCGAGCCAGCCCCGGGTCAGCTTGACCGGCCGCAGTTCGGTCACGGATCGCCCATCGGGTCGAGACATGACGGACAGCCTATCCGGCGGTGGCCGGCCCGAGGACCAGGCCGGAGGTCGCCGCCGACAGCGGGCCGCAGTAGCTCCCGGCCGCCTCGGCCAGCGACCGCTCCCGGTCGTACCACGGCACCAGGTGGGTGAGCACCAGCTCACCGACCCCGGCCCGGCTCGCGTACTCCCCCGCCTGCCGTGCGGTCAGGTGCAGGTCCGGCGGGTTGGCGTCGGTGTCGCGGAACGACGCCTCGCACAGCAGCACATCCGCGCCATCGGCCAGCCTGGCCAGGGCTTCGGTCGCGCCCGTGTCGGCCGAGTAGGCCAGCCTCCAGCCCGCGTGCTCGACCCGGAACCCGAATGTCTCGACCGGGTGGTTCACGTGTTCCGTCGTGACGCGGAACGGCCCGATCTCGTGAGATCGCGAGTCAAGGTCGCGGATGTCGAACCGGGCCCGGACGGATGCCACATCCTCGCCGCCGAGGCCCGCGATCCGTTCCGCGGTCCCCCGTGGACCGTAGACCGGGATGGACGGCTTGGGCCCGTCCGGCGCGTACCGCCGCGCCACCCAGTAGGAACTCAGGTCGATGCAGTGATCGACGTGCAGGTGGGACACGCAGATCGCGTCGATGCCGAACAGCTCCGCATGCCGCTGCAGGACCCCGAGCGATCCGTTACCCATGTCGATCACCAGCCGGAATCCCTCGGCCTCCAGCAGATAGCACGATGCCGGACTATCCGGTCCCGGGAAACTCCCTGAGCACCCGATCACTGTGAGTCGCATGCCCGCCATTATGTCGCGAGGGATGAGACAGGGGCCGCATCTCCCGACGTGAGAGGCGCGCTCAGGCCCAGAGCTGGCCTTCGAGGCGGGCTTCGGCTTCGTCCAGAGTGCCGTCGTAGGCGCCGGTGGACAGGTACTTCCAGCCGCCGTCGGCGATCAGGACCACGACGTCGGCCGGTTCGTTTTCGCGGGCCGCCTTGGCCGCCATGGCCAGGCCGGCGTGCAGCGCGGCGCCCGCGGAGATGCCGGAGAAGATGCCCTCGGTGGCGATCAGCTCCCTGGTGCGGCGCAGGGCGTCGGCCGAGGACACCGAGAACCTGGTGGTCAGGACGCTGGGGTCGTAGAGCTCGGGGACGAAGCCCTCGTCCACGTTGCGCAGCCCGTAGACCAGCTCGCCGTAGCGGGGCTCGGCGGCCACGATCTTGACCTCCGGCTTGTGCTCGCGCAGGTAGCGGCCCACGCCCATGAGCGTGCCGGTGGTGCCGAGGCCCGCCACGAAGTGGGTGATCTCGGGCAGGTCACCCAGGATCTCGGGTCCGGTCGTCTCGTAGTGGGCCCGGGCGTTCGCCTCGTTGCCGTACTGGTAGAGCATCACCCAGTCGGGGTTCTCGGCCGCGATCCGCTTGGCCACCCGGACCGCCTCGTTGGAGCCGCCCGCCGCCGGGGAGCCGATGATCTCGGCCCCGTACATCCGCAGCAGCTGGCGGCGCTCCTCGCTGGTGTTCTCCGGCATGACCACGATCAGCTGGTAGCCGCGCAGCTTGGCCACCATGGCCAGGGAGATGCCGGTGTTACCGCTGGTCGGCTCGATGATGGTCGCCCCGGGCGAGAGCAGCCCCTCCTTCTCCGCCTGCGCGACCATGAAGAACGCGGCGCGATCCTTGACCGAACCGGTCGGGTTGCGGTCCTCGAGCTTGGCCCACAGCCGCACCTCCGGAGATGGCGACAGGCGGGGCAGGCCGACCAGCGGCGTATGGCCGAGGGAGTCGAGCAGGTTCTCGTAACGCAAGACCACGGTCCGTTCGGAAAAATAAAAAAAGCGCTCAGCCGGCGCCGCCGGCCACGGCGGGCAGGACGGTCACCGTGTCCCCGTCCTTGACCGGGGTGTCCAGGCCGGCCAGGAAGCGGACGTCCTCGTCGTTCAGGTACACGTTGACGAAACGCCGCAGGCCACCGTCGTCCACCAGGCGGTCGCGCAACCCGCTGTGCTTGGCGTCCAGATCGACGAACAGCTCGCCGAGGGTGGATCCGGTCCCCTCGACCTGCTTGGCGCCGTCGGTGTAGGTGCGCAGGATCGTCGGGATGCGAACCTCGATGGCCATAGATAACGCTCCTTTGTCTGCCTTCGGTGCCAACCCGGCCCGGTCCGGGATCATTCCACCACGGTCACCGGCTCCTCGGTGACCTGGCCCTCGATGATGCGGTAGGAGCGGAACTCGGCCTGGTCCGGATCGCGCGTCGAGACCAGCACGTAGTGGGCGCCCGGCTCGTTGGCGTAGCTGGTGTCGGTGCGCGACGGGTAGGCCTCGGTGGCGGTGTGCGAGTGGTAGATGACGACCGGTTCCTCGTCGCGGTCGTCCATCTCGCGCCACACGCGGAACTGCTCGGTGGAGTCGAACTCGTAGAACGTCGGCGAGCGCGCGGCGTTCGTCATCGGGATGAAGCGCTCCGGGCGGTCGCTCCCGGCCGGGCCGGCCAGCACGCCGCACGCCTCGTCGGGGTGGTCGGCGCGGGCGTGGGCCACGATCTTGTCGCGCAGGTCGTTGCGAATGGTCAGCACCGGCTCAGGCTAGCGCCTGGACCAGGGACTCCTGGACGGCGCCGAGCCAGGCGTAGACCTCGTACGCGGCCCACTGCGGGTCGTCGGCGCGCAGCCGTCCCCACTGCTCCTCGAACTCCTCGGTGACGTTCAGCCGGACGCCGAGCGCGAGGCGGACGTCGTTCAGGGCCTTGAGCCAGGCCTGGGCCTGGTCGTGCGTGAGCTGGATCTTGCCGCCCGTCTCGGGCAGCGTGTCCAGCATCTCCTGGGCGGCCTGCTGCTTGGCGCTGCGCAGCGAGGACTCGGTGTACTTACGGAACTCTTTTGACGCATCTGGATCGTCGCGGTACCCGTCGGGCAGCAGCCGGGCCAGGACCGGATCGTCCGAGATCTGCGGGTCCATCTCGGCCTCGAGCAAGTCCCAGTCCAGCGGGTCATCGGTCTTGCCCCGTGGCGGGCCATCGGGGGCGATCAGCGTGATGACCTGGCCGACCAGGCTACGCAGCAGGGATGCCTCGGCGGGGGCGAGAGCGGCGCGCACGCCGCCGCCCCGGGTCGACCGGAAGGGTTCCATCCGGGTGTGCTGACTGCGCTGGCTGCTAGTTGTCGTGCTGCACGGTGGCCCACAGGCCGTACCCGTGCAGGACCTCGACGTTGTGCTCCATCGCCTCTCTGGCCCCGGCGGCGACCACGGCCTTGCCCTTGTGGTGCACGTCGAGCATCAGGCGGGTGGCCTTCTTCCTGTGGTAGCCGAAGACCTGCTGGAATACGTAGGTCACGTAGGTCATCAGGTTGACCGGGTCGTTCCATACGATGGTGACCCAGGGCTTGTCTGAGACCGGGTTGTCTGCGGACCGCGGAAGATCCACCTCAGCGGGCGCCACGCTCACAACTACCCACCTCCCACTACGTAGTCTTCCACCTGTGACGAATTCGGTGAACCACCAGTCCCGGGCCGGGGCTGATTCGCTCGGGCCTGAGCTGGCTAGCACAGGCCTGCTGACCGACCACTACGAGCTCACCATGCTGCAGGGATCGCTGCGCAGCGGTGCGGCCCACCGCCGAGCTGTCTTCGAGGTCTTCGCCAGGCACCTGCCGCACGGCCGCCGGTACGGCGTCGTGGCGGGTACCGGACGCCTGCTCGACGCCATCGAGCGGTTCCGTTTCAGCCCGGCCGACCTGGAGTTCCTCGGCGGCGCGGGCATCGTGGACCCGCCGACGCTGGCGTTCCTTGAATCGTACCGGTTCAGCGGCGACGTATGGGGTTACTCCGAGGGTGACAGTTACTTCCCCGGCTCGCCCATTGTGGTCGTCATGGGCACGTTCGCCGAGGCGGTGCTGCTGGAAACGGTCACGCTGTCCATCCTCAACCATGACTGCGCCATCGCGTCCGCGGCATCCCGGATGGTGACCGCGGCCGGCGACCGCCCGCTGATCGAGATGGGCTCACGCCGGACCCACGAGTGGGCCGCGGTGGCCAGCGCGCGGGCCGCCTACATCACGGGCTTCGCGTCCACCTCCAACCTGCGGGCGCGGTTCGACTACGGCGTGCCCAGCGCGGGGACCAGCGCGCACGCCTTCACGCTGGTGCACGATAGCGAACGGCACGCGTTCGCCACCCAGGTCGAGGCGCTGGGCAAGGCCACGACGCTGCTGGTGGACACGTACGACGTGCCGCGCGCGGTGCGGACCGCGATCGAGGTGGCGGGACCGGAGCTGGGGGCGGTCAGGATCGACAGCGGCGACCTGCCGGTGCTGGCCCGGCAGGTGCGGGCCGAGCTCGATTCGCTGGGCGCGGTGAACACCCGGATCCTCCTGACCGGGGACCTGGACGAGTACTCGATCGCGGCGCTGGGCGCGGTCCCGGTGGACGGCTACGGGGTCGGCACGTCGCTGGTCACCGGGTCCGGCGCGCCCACCGCGGCCCTGGTGTACAAGCTGGTGGCGCGTTCGGCCTCGGAGGCGGAGGACAGCGAACTGGTGCCGGTGGCCAAGCGGTCGGTGGGCAAGCCGGGGCGGGGCGGGCGCAAGTGGGCGATGCGGCACATTGACACCAGCGGCATCGCGCTCAGCGAGCGGATCAGCCTCAGCCCGCCCGATCCCGGCCCGCGGGACCGGGAACTGCTGGTGCCGTTGGTGTCCGGGGGCTCGATCGTGGGGCGTTCGGACATTTCGGCGGCGCGGGAGCGGCACCGGGCGGCACTGGCCGAGCTGCCGCCGTACGCGCTGCAGCTGTCGCGCGGCTATCCGGCCATCCCGACCATCTTCGAGCCCGACGGCGCCGAGGACTAGCTGTGCCCAAATTGTTACCGAGCCGGCTTGGTACGGGCTGGACGCTCAGGCGTGTCTAGATACGTGCCCGTGTCCACCGATGACTTCGCGGAGTTCTACCAAGGCAGCTACGGCCGCGTGGTCGCGCTGGTGGCCGCCATCGTCGGCGAGCGCCACCAGGCCGAGGACATCGCCCAGGAGGCGTTCGCCCGGGCGCTGACCCGCTGGTCCCGGGTGGCCCGCTACGACCTGCCTGAGGCGTGGGTCCGGCGGGTCGCGCTGCGGCTCACCATCGACGCGAGCCGGCGGACGCGGCGGGCCGTGGCGCTGTCGGCGCGGCTGGCGGCCGGCCAGCGTGGCGCGCAACGCGACCCGCATGACCCGCTGGCGGCGACCGCGCTGAGCGTCGCGCTCATGCGGCTGCCGCTGGCCCAGCGGCAGGTGGTCGTGCTCTACTACCTGGCCGACCTGCCGGTGGCGGAGATCGCCCGCGACTGCGGCGTCTCGGTCGGCACGATCAGGACCCGGCTGGCGGCGGCCCGGCACCGGCTGGAACGCGAGCTCGCCGAGTGCGACTCGGCCGACGCTTCGGAGGAGGTGCCCCGTGCTCGATGAGGAACTGCGGGCGGGTTTGCAGGCTTGGGTCCGGCCGGTGGCCGGCCTGCCGGCCCCGGACCTCCGGGTCCTGCGGAGCCGGGCCCGGCGGCGGCGGGCGCGCCGGGCCGCCGCGGGCGTGCTGGTGACCGCGGCGGCCGCGGCGGCCGCGATCGGCGTGACCGTCAGCTGGCCGGGGCCCGCTCGCGCCCCGGCGGTGGCGGCGCCGCAGGCGGCGCCGGGGACGTGGTACCCGGGCCGGTGGTTCCCGGCGGGCCCGCTGCCCGCTCCCGGCGCGCTCCCGGCGGCGGCCGCGCCCTATGTGGTCACCATCGGCCACGGTGCCGCGGCGGTGACCGACGCGTTCACCGGACGGGCCGCGGGGACGGTGAACCCTCTCGCGGGTTCGCGCTTTGCCGGCGTGGCGGCGGCGGGCGACGACCACACGTTCCTGCTGGCCGCGGCGGGGACGGGGTCGGTCGGCTTCTACGAGGAGCGGCTGGCCGCCAACGGCCGGCCGGGACGGCCGGTCCTGGTGTACACGCTGCCGGGCCGCACCGTGCCCGCGTTCGCGGTCTCTCCCGACGCCAGCCTGCTGGCCTATACCACGCCCACCGGGATCCGGGTCGTCTCGCTGGCCACCGGGGCGGGGCGGTCCTGGACGGCCAGCGGCGGCCGGACGGCCAGCGGCGGCCGGACGGTCAGCGGCGGCCGGACGGTCAGCGGCGGCCGGACGGTCAGCGGCGGGCGGGCGGTCAGCGGCGGGCGGGCGGTCAGCGGCGGGCGGGCGGTCAGCCTGTCCTGGGGAGGCGACCGGACCCTGGCGTTCGAGTGGCTGCCGGCCTCCTCGCTGGCCCATGCCCAGGTACGGCTGCTGGACACCGCGGCGGCGGGGACGGGACTGCTGGCCGGGCCGGTGCTCGCGGCGCCCTGCGCGAACCCGTACGCCCTGGTGTGCGTGCCGATGAGCCCGCTCATCACACCGGACGGGTCGAAGGTGTTCGCGACCTACCTGTTCAACGGCAAGACCGACCTGGTGGCGCAGGTGGAAGAGTTCTCGGCCCGGACCGGGCGGCGGCTGGGGGCCGTCACGCCCAGGGTCAGCTCGCCGCAGTCGGGCGTGGCCTGCCAGGTGCTGTGGAGTGATCCGGCGGGCACGGGGCTGATGGCGTTCTGCGGGCGGGCCGGGGTGATCGCGGGCGGGCACTTCAGCCCGGCCGCGCTGGATCTGCCCGCCGGGGCCCTGTCCGGCGCCTCGTCAGGGGCCTCGTCCGGGGCCTCGTCAGGGGCCTCGTCCGGGGCCTCGTCAGGGGCCTCGTCCGGGCAGAGCTTCGCCTGGTAAGCGGCTCAACGGGTTGGCCGGACCGGGGGCGGCCCGGCTAGCCTGCTTGTCATGCCAGTTGACTTCGCTGCCTTCGCTGCTGTCCTGCGGGATCTGGGTGTCGCGGGCGAGGTACGGGAACTGCCCGAGCCGGCGCCGACGGCCGCGACCGCCGCGGCTCAGCTCGGCTGCGAGGTGGGCGCGATCGCGAACAGCCTGATCTTCAGCGCGGACGGGGCGCCGCTGCTGGTCATGACCAGCGGCGCGCACCGGGTTTCGGAACCGCGGGTGGCGGAGCTGGTCGGGGCCTCGGCGGTGCGGCGAGCCGACGCCCGTTCGGTCCGGGAGTGGACCGGGCAGGCCATCGGGGGCGTCGCGCCGGCCGGCCATCCCGCGCCGATCCGCACCCTGGTCGACACCTGGCTGGACAAGTACGACGTGATCTGGGCGGCGGCCGGGCACCCGCACACCGTGTTCCCGACCTCGTTCGCCGAGCTTGTCCGGATCACCGGGGGCACGCCTGCTGACGTCGGCGCGTAACGGCTTTCGCCGTCGGCGCGTAACGGCTTTCGCCGTGGGCGGCGTTACGGCTTTCGCCACAGGAGCATGTAGCGAAATAGCAGGAGGCGGCGGTAGCGGACGCCGGGCAGGGTGTGTTCCGCTGCGGCGCGGACCTCGCGCCAGCTCAGGTCGGGGTCCATGATGGGCGCTCCAGATTCGCCGCGGTTCCGGATGGCCCGGTAGAGCAGGGCGGCCGGCACGCCGGGGGCGCCCGCGAGGCGATCCCTGACCGACTTGTCGGCGGCCAGGCCGATGACCGCGAACTGGCCGCCGGGGCGCAGCAGCTTGGCCATGGCCGTCAGCGCGGCGGTGAAGTCCATGTGATGCAGCGAGGTATTCGCGCAGGCGAAGTCGAAGCTGGCCTCGGGGAAGTCGTGGGTGAGAAAGTCACCCTCGATGAGGGTGACGCCGGGGTGATTGGCGGCTCGGGCTCTGGCTCTGGCGATCATGCGCGGGTCGCGGTCGATGCCGGTCACCTCGGCGCAGCGCTCGGCGAGGCGGCAGGCGAGCATGCCGTCCCCGCAACCGACGTCGAGGGCCGGGCCGCAGCCTGCTGGCACCGCATTGAGGATGACCGGCTGGTAGTGAACATTGTGATTCCAGTAGTCGGCCTGGGCCATGATGCCTCCCGGGTCCGGAGGATACCGTTGGCCCTATGCGTGCGCTGATCATCGTCGACGTCCAGAACGACTTCTGCGAGGGCGGCTCGCTGGCCGTGGCCGGCGGGGCCGCGGTGGCCCGGGCGGTGAGCGAGCGCCTGGCGGGCCCTCATGGTTACGCGCACGTCGTGGCGACCAAGGACTTCCATGTCGACCCGGGCAGCCATTTCTCGGCCCACCCGGACTACGCGACGTCCTGGCCGCCGCACTGCGTGGCGGGCACGCCGGGCGCGGACTTCCATCCGGATCTGGACACCTCGGCGGTGGAGGCGGTGTTCCGCAAGGGGGCGCATGCCGCGGCGTACAGCGGGTTCGAGGGTTCGGATGATCAGGGGACGCCGCTGGGCGACTGGTTGCGCGGCCACGGCGTGGACGAGGTCGACGTGGTGGGCATTGCCACCGATTACTGTGTGCACGCGACCGCCGCGGACGCGACGCGGGCGGGGTTCGCGACGCGGGTCCTGCTGGACCTGACCGCGGGGGTCGCGCCCGAATCGACGGCGAAGGCCATCGAGGACCTGCGCGCCGGGGGCGTGGAGCTCACTGGTCACGCCTGACGGCGGAGCCGTGGGGGTTTGCGGCCCCCAAGCGGCCAGCGTTTGGGGCTCGTGGCACACATGCCCCGATAGACGGGGGTCGTGGCACACATGCCCCATTGGATGCTGGCCGGAAGGCGGCGAGGGCGGACGGGGGCGGGGCTGGCCGGGCTGGCAGGGCTGGCAGGGCTGGCGGGGCTGGCAGGGCTGATGGGGCTGGGGTTAGCGGCCGGAGATGGCCCAGGCCCGGACCTTGGCGATGCGGGCCTGGATCTGGTCGGCGGTGGCCTGGGGTAGCGGGGGGCCGCCGCAGGCCTGGCGCAGTTCGGCGTGGATGACGGCGTGCGGCTGGCCAGTGCGGTGGCTCCAGGCGCCGACCAGGCCGTTGAGCTCCTTGCGGAGGGCGGTGAGTTGCTGGCGGCTGACCGGGAGCGCGGCCGACGTCGCGGGGGCGGCGCGGGCGGGGGCGGACGGGGCGGCGCCGGCGGGGGCGGACGGGGCGGGTTGGGCGGGTCGGGAGCGGGCGGCTCGCTGAGATTGCTGGCGCTTGCTGAGCAGGGTGCGGACCTGGTCGGGATCGAGCAGGCCGGGCAGGCCGAGGAAGTCTTCCTCCTCCGGGGAGCCTGCCGCCGCGGTGGTGCCGAACTCGCCGCCGTCGAACAGGACGCGGTCGAAGTGGGCGGACGCGTTGAGCGGCTGGAAGGCGGGCTCGTCGAGGAGGTCGGGCGTGTCACGCTGGCGCTGGGCCTCGGCGAGTTCGTCCTCCTCGGGCTGGTCGCTGGGGGCGGATCGAAGCACGTGGTCCCGTTCGGCCTCAAGTTCGGCGGCGAACCCGAGCAGGACCGGCACCGATGGCACGAACACCGATGCCGTCTCGCCCCGGCGGCGGGCCCGCACGAAGCGGCCGACGGCCTGGGCGAAGTACAGGGCGGTGGACACGCTGGTGGCGTAGACACCGACGGCCAGGCGCGGGATGTCGACGCCCTCGGAGACCATCCGCACGGCGACCATCCAGCGCTCGTCCGAGGCGGCGAACGCCGCGATCTTCTTCGATGCCGCCGGGTCGTCGGACAGGACCACGACCGGGCGCTTGCCGGTCAGCCCGCGCAGCAGCGCGGCGTAGGCCCGGGCGTCCTGGTGATCGCCCGCGATGACCAGGCCGGCGGCGTCGGGCATGCCGCGGCGCACCTCGGTCAGCCGCTTGTCGGCCGCTTCCAGCACCCGGCTGACCCACTCCCCCGCCGGGTCCAGGGCGGTCCGCCAGGCCTGCGCGATCTGGTCCTTGGTCATCGGGGTGCCCAGGGTGGCGGTGATCTCGTCCCCGGCCCGGGTGCGCCAGCGCATCTCGCCGGAGTAGGCCAGGAAGATCACCGGGCGGACCACGCCGTCCTCCAGCGCGGGCCCGTAGCCGTACACGTAGTCCGAGGCGCTGCGCTTGCCGCCATCTGGTTCGTCGGCGTAGGTCACGAACGGGATGGGGTTGGCGTCGGTGCGGAACGGGGTGCCGGTCAGCGCGAGCCGGCGCCGGGCCGGATCGAACGCCTCCCGGATCGCGTCGCCCCAGGACAGCGCGTCGCCCGCGTGGTGGATCTCGTCGAAGACGACCAGCGTGCGGCGGTTCTCTGTGCGCTGCCGGTGCAGGGCCGGGTGCGCCGCGACCTGCGCGTAGGTGACGGCCACCCCGTGGAAGTCCGCAGCGGCCCGGCCCTGGGCGTTGCGGTAAGCGGAGTCGATGGCGATCCCGAACCGGCTGGCCGCCTGCGCCCACTGATGCTTGAGGTGCTCGGTGGGAGTGACGACGGTGAGCCTGGCGACCTCGCGCCGGGCCAGCAGCTCCGCGGCGACGGTGAGCGCGTACGCGGTCTTGCCCGCCCCGGGCGTGGCGACCAGCAGGAAGTCGCGCCGGGGCAGCCTGAAGTACTCGTGATAGGCGTCCTTCTGCCACCCGCGAAGACCGGTAAGAAGATCAGCCGCATCGGATCGTGGGGTGCTCACGAGGCCGAAATGTTACCGGGCCAGGGGGCCGGAGCCGACCCGGCGCACCGAGGGCTCAGTCCTCGCCGCCGTCACCCTGAGGGATGTGCTCGTAGATCTCCGCGCACGCCGGGCAGATGGGATAACGGTCGGGGTCCCGGCTCGGCACCCATACCTTGCCGCAGATCGCGACGATCGGCGTTCCCGTCACCATGCTGTCAACGAGCTTTTTCTTGTCGACGTAGTGCTTGAACCGGTCGTGGTCGCCGTCGTCACCGTGCGACAGGTCGGGCCTGGTGTCCTCGCGGACGCGCGTGCCCTGGTCGGGAAGAACCTCAGTCTCGCTCACCCGCGCGAGTCTAGTTCAGGCTGCGGCTAATTCAAGCTCGGGTCATCGGGATACGTGGCCACGTAGGCGAGTTCGCCGCCCTGACGGCGCAGGACGGCGGGCCACAGGCGTTCGGGCTCGGCGCTGAAGGCGTCGGCCGGCTCGGCCGGGACCACGTACCACGCCCCCTCCTCGATCTCGGCCTTGAGCTGGCCCGGGCTCCAGCCGGCGTAGCCGGCGTACACCCGCAGCGAGGTGACGGCCGGGGCGAGCAGGCCGGGCGGGGCGTCCAGGTCGACCAGGCCGAGCCTGGTCATGGCCGGGGCACCGCCGTCCAGCGGGTGCCAGCCGACCGGCTCGTCGGTCCCCGGCACCAGGGCCAGGGCGAGCGCGCTGTTCGGCGAGACCGGGCCGCCGGTGAACACCATCGGCGGGTCGGTGGCCAGGTCGGTCCAGGGCTCGAGCACCTGGCCGACCGGCACCTGGGTGGGCCGGTTCAGCACCACGCCGAGCGTGCCCTGCTCGGGTTCGTGCTCCACGACCAGGACGACGGTCCGGCGGAAGTTCGGATCTGCAAGCAACGGGGTGGCGACGAGCAGGCGACCCGTCAGCGCGTCCGATGCTATGTCGTCCATGTCTCTATCATCGGTCAAATTCGGCGGTGGCGGCGTCGCGGACCGCGGCCGCGACCGACGAGGTTACGTCTGGATGGAAGACCGAGGGGACGATGTAATGCGGGCCGAGCTCATCGGGCGAGACCACGTCGGCCAGCGCCTGCGCGGCGGCGATCAGCATCGCGTCGTTGATGTGCCGGCTCTGCGCGTCGAGCAGTCCGCGGAACACGCCAGGGAAGGCCAACACGTTGTTGATCTGGTTCGGGTAGTCGCTGCGGCCGGTGGCCACCACCGCCGCGTACTCGCTGGCCGCCTCGGGGTCGACCTCGGGCTCGGGATTGGCCAGCGCGAACACGATGCTGTTGCCGGCCATGGTGGCGATGTCGGCGGCGGTGAGAATGTCCGGCGCGGACAGGCCGATGAACACGTCGGCGCCGCGCAGCGCCCCGGCCAGGTCGCCCGCGTACCCGTCGCGGTTGGTGTGTTCCGCGATCCAGCGCAGGCTCGGGTTCAGGCCCGGGCGGCCCAAGTGCACCGCGCCCTGGTCGTCGGCCACGATCACGTCGGTGGCCCCGGCGCCGAGCAGCAGCTTGAGCACAGCGGTCCCGGCGGCGCCGGCCCCGGCCATCGCGATCTGGACCTCGGGGAGCTTCTTGCCCACCACGCGCAGCGCGTTGGTCAGCGCGGCCATGACCACGATGGCGGTGCCATGCTGGTCATCGTGGAACACCGGGATGTCGAGCAGGTCACGCAGCCGACGCTCGACCTCGAAGCAGCGCGGTGCGCTGATGTCCTCCAGGTTGATGCCGCCGAAGCCGGGCGCGATGAGCTGGACGGCGCGCACGATCTCGTCGGTGTCCTGGCTGTCCAGGCAGATCGGCCAGGCGTCGATGTCGGCGAACCGCTTGAACAGGGCGGCCTTTCCCTCCATGACGGGCAGGGCGGCATAGGGGCCGATGTTGCCCAGGCCCAGCACGGCCGAGCCGTCGGTCACCACCGCCACGGAGTTCCGCTTGATGGTCAGCCGGCGCGCGTCGTCCGGGTGTTCCGCGATGGCCAGGGCGACCCGGCCGACACCCGGGGTGTAGGCCATGGACAGGTCGTCCCGGTTGCGCAGCGGCACCTTGGAGCGCATCTCGATCTTGCCGCCCAGGTGCAGCAGGAACGTCCGGTCGCTGACCTTGTGCACGGTCACGCCGTCGATACCGGCCAGTGCCTGCACGATGGCCTGGGCATGGTCTTCGCCCCGAGCGGCGCAGGTGACGTCGACCCGCAGCCGGTCGTTGCGCCCGGCGGTCACGTCCAGCGCGGTCACCACGCCGCCGGCGCTCTCCACCGCCCGGGTGATCTCGCTGACCGCGCGGCCGCGGGAGGCAACCTCCAGCCGCACCGTTATCGAGTAGGAGACACTGGGCGCCATGGTCACCGGGATCCCCGCCTCGCTGTCTGGCCGCCTGGGTCGGCGGGGCTTGCCTGGCCGTCGGCGGCGGCTGGTCCGGCCTGGCCGTCGGCGGCGGCTGGTCCGGCCTGGCCGCCGGCTGGTCCGCTGGACTCCAAGCGTACGGTGCACACCGCGTAGGCTGAACAGGTGAGCATGGAACCGGTTCGCAGGCTGGCGCTGGCCTCCGACGCCCAGGACCAGGGCGACGCCGAGATCGACGTCACCCGGCTGCGTGTTGCCCTGGCCCGGCTGTCCCGCCGGCTGCGCCGCCACGAGCTGGCGGGCCTGACGCCCACCCAGCTCGCGGCGCTGTCCACGATCGGGAAGACGGGGCCGATGCGGCTCGGCGACCTGGCGGCGGCCGAGGGCATCGCCCCGTCGACGCTCACCCGGCTGGTGACCGCGCTGGAGGACAGCGGGTACGTCCGCCGGACCGCGGACCCGAGCGACGCGCGCGCGAGCACCCTGGCCATTACCGCCCACGGCCAGGACGCGCTGGAGCGCATACGCACGGAGAACACCCTGATGCTGACGGCCAGCCTGGAGCTGCTCACCCCGGAGCAGCGGTCCGCGCTGGCCGCCGCCCTGCCCGTCCTCGAGCAGCTCGCGGACGCCCAGGGCGGCGCGGGGTCCCGGTTACCGCTGTTCGGCTCGTTGCTGTTCGGCTCGTTGCTGTTCGGCTCGTTGCTGCCCGGCTAGGCGGCGGGCCAGCTCGTCACGTTCCCTGATGACCTCGGCGAGCCGCTGCTCGAGGTCGATGATGCGCCGGATGGCGTGCAGGGTGATGCCCTCGTCGGCCATGGTGACGACCTGCTGGATGACCCGGATCTCGTAGCGGGTGTAGCGTCGCTGGCCGCCCGCGGACCGCTGCGGCGAGACGACCTGCAGTTCGTCGACGCGGCGCAGGAACGCCTGCTTGACCGCGAGCATGTCGGCGACCTGCCCGACCGTGTACAGCGGGGCGTTCTCGTCCTCAAACGGTGATGGCGCCATGGCCCGGCCTCCTTCCTGGCCAGATAGTAAGCGGCCGGCGGGACGCATCTGCGCCCGCCGGCCGCTGGTATTCGTTACAAGGCGGCTGCCGACTGGGGTCAGGCAGCGAGCTCCTTGCTCTCGTCGCCCTGGCGGACCTCCACCTTGCGCGGCTTGGCCTGCTCCAGAACCGGGATCCGGACCTCGAGAACGCCATTGTTGTAGGCGGCCTCGACGGCGTCGGTGTTCAGGTTCTTGGACAGGTACAGGCGGCGCGTGAAGGTACCCATGGTGCGCTCGCGGACGAAGAACTTGTCGTTCTCCGTGCGCTCCTCGTCCCGCTTCGCGCTGACCGACAGGACACCGCGGTCCACGGTGACCTCGAT
>Ga0335072_10005293_pt1 | contig 19010 bp, 14 predicted proteins | sample Lox_Sample_21_FD_206725 | JGI IMG/M metagenome (GOLD analysis project Ga0335072, IMG submission 206725) | Soil microbial communities from Loxahatchee National Wildlife Refuge, Florida, United States - Lox_Sample_2.1 | ecosystem: Environmental > Terrestrial > Soil > Wetlands | place: USA...
TCCCCACCTATCGCCTCGTCATCATCCTGATCGCCGTTGCCATCGCCACGGCGCTGTGGGGCTTGCTCGACAAGACACGTCTCGGCGCCATGATCCGCGCCGCGGTGGACGATCCCGCCATGGCGCGGGTCTGCGGCATCCGCGTCTCGCATCTCTTTACCATCGTCTTCGCGCTCGGCGCCGGCCTGGCAGGCTTCGCCGGCGTCATCGGTGGGCCGATCCTGTCGGTCTATCCGGGCCTCGACCAGGACATGCTGCCGCTCGCGCTCGTGGTAGTGATCCTGGGAGGCACCGGCAGCCTGTTAGGCTCGCTGGTCGGCAGCTTTGTCGTTGGCTTCCTCTATAATTACGGTCAGGTACTCTTCCCCGAACTGGCGTACGTCGTATTGTTCTTGCCAATGCTCATCGTGCTGGTGGTCCGCCCGCGCGGCTTGTTCGGTCGGGTAACGCTATGAAGCGCCCGCATGTCATTGCGAGGAGCGCAGCGACGAAGCAATCCCCTTCAAGCCAACGCATCATGCGCTGCAACCACGAAGATTGCTTTGTCGCGCCGCGCCTGGCAATGACAGAAGGGGACAGGCCAACGCGGACCCGCAATGCATTGCCATGTCGGGCCAGCGCATGAAGATCCTCGCCCTCCTCCTCGCCTGCGCCGCGCTGGTATCGCTGCCGTTCTGGGTTGGCAACGCCTACTACATCAACATCGCCTCGCAGGTGCTGATCTACGCCGTGCTGTCCATGGGCCTGAACATCCTGGTCGGCTACGCCGGCTTGGTAACCCTGGGCCATGCCGGCTTGTTCGGTGTCTCCTGCTACGCTGCCGCAACGTTGATCAACGCCGGCCATGGCAGCATCGTCGCCACGATCGGAGCGCTGGCCGCAACGCTCGTCGCCACCGCCATCTTCGCCATGCTCTCGCTGCGCGCGACCGGGCTCGGCTTCGTCATGATCACCGTGGCGCTGGGCCAGATCGTCTGGGGCATTGCCTTCCGCTGGATCAGCCTCACCAACGGCGACAACGGCGTATCCATCAACACCCGCCCGCATCCCTTCGGTATCGCCCTGGACAACGCCCCCGCCTTCTACTGGGCCACTCTGGTCGTATTCCTGATCGCGCTAGGCTGCATCACGGTCTTCGTCGCCTCCCCCTTCGGCGCCGCGGTGCGCGGCACGCGCGACCAGCCGCGTCGCATGACCGCGCTCGGCTACAACGTCTGGCTCACGCGTTTCCTCGCCTTCCTGCTCTCCGGCTTCTGGAGCGGCGTCGCAGGCTTGCTCTACCTCTACTACAATCAATTCGTCTCGCCCGAGACCGTGGCGCTCAGCTCCTCCGCCGAAGCATTGCTGATGGTCATTGCCGGCGGCACCGCCACAATCTTCGGCCCGATCTTCGGTGCCGCATTGGTGGTGATCATCAAGGACGTCGCCAGCGCCTATATCTCGCGCTGGAACTTCATGCTCGGCGCGATCTTCGTTCTGATCGTCGTGTTCATGCCGGAAGGCTTCGTCCCAGGCTCGGTGCGCCTATGGCGTTGGGCGATCGCATCGCGCCACCCGCGCGCGCGCGTGTTGACCGAGGAACGCGTGCCATGAACGCGCTCGAAGTCCGCGGCCTGAGCAAATCCTTCGGCGGCCTGCGCGTGACGAACGGGGTCGAACTGCTGGTCGCGTCCGGCGAGCGCCGCCTGATCATCGGCCCGAACGGCGCCGGCAAAACCACATTGTTCAACCTGATCACCGGCGAACTGGGTCCCGACGCCGGCAGCATCGCCGTGTTCGGCCACGACATCACGCGGATGGCGGCGCGGCGGCGGGCACATCTGGGCCTGACGCGCACCTATCAGATCATCACGCTGTTTCCCAACGAAACGCTGCTGCGCAACGTGACGTTATCCTTGCTGGGCCTGTCGCCGCTGCGCTGGAATCCGATCGTGCGGCTGGACCGCCAGCACGCCCTGATCGACCGCGCCGCTGACGCACTGCAACGCGTCGGTCTGTCGCATCTGGCATCGCGCCCGGTGGCGCAGACCTCCTATGGCGAGCGCCGCCGCGTCGAAATTGCCATGGCGGTGGGCCAGGCGCCAAAGGTATTGCTGCTGGACGAACCCTTCGCCGGCCTCTCGGTGGACGAACGCCGCGACGTCGCCGCCCTGATCGCCACCATTCCGCGCGACGTGACGATCGTGATGATCGAGCATGACATGGACGTGGCGCTGGAATTCGCCGAACGCATCAGCGTTCTGCATTTCGGCGAGGTGATCGTGGAGGGCACCCGCACCGAAGTGGTAGAGCATCCGCGCACCAGGGAGATCTACCTTGGCGCCGCCTGACGCTCTGACGCTGAGCGAGATTGATGCCTATTACGGCGACAGCCATGTCCTGCACCGCGTCTCATTCCGCCTGGGTGAGGGCCGACTGCTTGGCTTGCTCGGCCGCAACGGCGCGGGCAAGTCCACCAGCATGGGTGTCGCGGTGGGATTGGTACCGCCGCGCCGCGGATCGGTTTCGGTCTATGGTGTCTCGGTCGGTGGCCGCTCGCCGGAAGCGATCGCCGCGCACGGCGTGGCGTTGGTGCCGCAAGGCCGCCGCGTATTCCGCAGCCTGACAGTACGCGAGAACCTGATCGTGGCAGCCCGCAAGCCGCGCGCCGGCGGTCCGGAGCCTTGGACGTTGGACCGCGTCTACACCACGTTTCCGCGCCTGGCAGAGCGGCGCGAGCAATATGCCGGCTACCTGTCGGGTGGCGAGCAGCAGATGCTGGCGATCGGGCGAGCACTGATGTCGAACCCGCGTGTCTTGCTGATGGACGAGCCGTCGGAGGGGCTGGCGCCGCAGATCGTCGCGGAGGTGATGGCGACGATCCGGCGTTTGAAGCAACGCGGGCTATCGATCGTGCTGGTGGAGCAAAATGCCGAGCTGGTATTCAATGTCGCGGACGATATTATAATTTTGAACAGTGGACGGGTGGTCGTGGACGAAACGGTGGCGGCGCTGCGGCGGGATGGCGTGGATTTGCACAAGCATTTGGGGGTGTTTTAGCATCCACGCTCGGCAAGCGTAAGGCGCGCGGTCCCCGCTCCCACCCACGATGTCATTGCGAGGGGTGTAGCGACGCAGCAATCTCGTTCAGAACTGTGCTCACGCATTCGCCGCTGCCCCCGTCCAGACTTCGCGGTACAGTGCCACGATCTCCGCTGCCTCCGGCACCCGCGGATTATTGGCAGGGCTCCCCGACGCCAGCGCCTGCTGCGCCATCAGCTCCATCTTATTGTTCCAGTCCGCTTCCCTGATCCCGTAATCGGCTGGCGACGGCACCGACAACGCCTTGTTCAGTGCCTCCAGCCCGGTCAGCAGTTTCGCCGCCGCCACCCCATCCGCATCCCCCGCCTCGGCAAACCCAATGCAGCGCGCGGCCTCCGCATAGCGTGCCTCCGCCCCCGGTACTGAATACCGCGTGATCGCCGGCAGCAGCATCGCGTTGGAAAGCCCGTGCGGCACATGGAAATGCGCCCCGATCGGCCGCGACATCCCATGCACCAGCGCGACAGACGAATTGGAAAACGCCAGCCCCGCCTGCGTCGCGCCCAGCATCATACCCTCGCGCGCGGCGGCGTTGCGAGGCTCGGCAAAGGCAGTGCGGATGTGCTTGCCGATCAGCGCCATCGCCGACAGTGCCAGCGCATCGGAAAACGGGTTGGCCCGCTTGGAAACGAACGCCTCCAGCGCATGCGTCAGGCTGTCCACGCCGGTATCGGCGGTGGTGCGGGCCGGCACCGTATAGGTAAGTTCGTAATCCACGATCGCCGCCAGCGGCAGCGCGCCGAGCCCCGCGATCAGCATCTTCTCGTCATGCTCTGTATCGGTAACGACGGTGAAGCGCGTGCATTCGCTGCCCGTGCCGGCGGTGGTGGGAACAGCGATGATCGGCAGCGCACCCGTGTCGGCCGCGACCGGCGCCTTGTAGTCGCGCATCTTTCCCCCGCCCGCGGCCAGGATCGCCATCGCCTTCGCCGTATCGATCGGCGAGCCGCCGCCAAAGCCAACCAGGCAATCGAACTTTCCCCTGTGCAACGCGGCAACGCCGGCCTCGATCACGCTATCGGTGGGATCGGACACGGTGTCCGAGAAAACCGTCACGGCGATCCCCGCCCGCGCGAGCGGTTCCAGCACGCGCTGGATCAGGCCCGTCGCAACCATCACCGGGTCCGACACCACCAGCGGCCGCAACAGCCCGAATTTCCGCAGCAGGTCCGCGATCTGTCCCACGGTGCCGCCGCCCACCACCAGGACGCGCGGCGAAGCAATGGTGGCGTTGACGGTGCTCATGGCGGTTTCCTCCTATCGGCGGCGGTGGCGGGGCACCGGCCGACACTTCCCCCACAGATTGCCGCCAGGTGATCCGCCCCGCAATGACGCTGGCAGGCATTTGACGATACCCTTGGCGGCATCGTCCTGGCCTCTCATACTGACCACATGAATGACGGCGAATCGCCCGGCCCGGTCCCCGCCCTCGAAGAATCGCTGGCCGCGTGGGATGAACAACTGGCTGGCCTGGAACGGCAGGCCGGCGCGACGCTGCGCGCCGCCAAGAAGCTGCGCAAGGCGGCGCATGAGGGCACGGTCGCCGGCTTCCCTGCCGCGGTCGCGGAACTGCAAAAGAATGCCGCCGCGCTGCACGCCGCGCTCGGAGACGTGGCTGCGCCGGAGATCGACCTTGCCGGCGCCTTCGCCGATGGGCGCTTTCTCGCGGAGCTTGCCGCCGCCGCCGCGGCGCTGAACGTGACGGTGGTGCAGCGCGACGGCCGGGTCAGCGTCTATCCGCTGGCACTGCGCCTGGAGCCTCGTTCCCAGGCGGTGCGTATCGGCCGGCGGCTGGAGCGGCGCATCCGGCCGAGTTTCCTCGCCCACCATCTGCGGGACCTGCAACAGCGGCCGAACCGCTTCAATGCCCGCCAGTTCCTCGACCGGTTGCTGCGTGCCTATGCCGCGCTGGCCGCATCGCGAGACCCGGCCTGGCAGGTCAACCGCCCCGGCGAGGGGCCGCTGGTGCCGCTGGCGGATATCTATGAATTGCTGACCCTGCTGCCCGCCGCCGCCGCTGACTATCCGTTGGAGGAATTCCTTCTGGATCTGCTGCGGCTTGATCGGCAGCCGGACGCGCGCAGCGGGCGCGGCCATCGCTTCGAACTGGGCGGATCCACGGGTACGAAGGGCGCCAAGCGGCTCTCGGCCTATGACGAGACCGGCGCCCAGCACGACTACTACGCGATCCGTTTCATCTCGGAGTGACGCCCGATGGACGTGATCGACGTCCAGCCCGTGCCGCTGACCCGATGGTTGCAGGCCGTCGAGCCAGAGTATTTTTCCGAGTACCTCCCGGCTGGCGGCGCCGCGGTAAAATTCCTGGTCGGCGACGAGACGGCGATCGTGCACGCGATCGATGCGACGCCCGTGCTGGCGCAGCGCCACAACATGCTCTTTCTGCACGTCAGCGCCGGTGCAGCGCGGCTGCACATGTTGCAGGACGTGTTCTTTGCCTTGGCGCGTGCGCTGCCCTGGGACGATTTGTTGCAGCGCTACGCGGAAGGCTTGTTCAACCGCAACGGCTATGCCTGGCCGCGCCCTGGCACCGCGCTGACCATGCCGGAGCTTGCGTCTGCCTTCGGCACCGCGGTGCCGCTGCTGGAACGCCAACGCGACCAGTGGCTGGCCCGCGACCTGTGGGCGGATGCGACGCTGGCGCAGGATTTCCGCTCCGCCGTCCTGAGCCTGGTGCTGGCGCGGCTGGAACCCGCCGGCGCAGAGGAGGCCGACAGCCTGCCCGTGCTGCAATGGCTGCGAGGCGAGAAGGTGGGGCTGACTCCGTTGCGGCATCATGGCATCGCCGCCCGCATCGCGCGGACCAATGCGCGCGCCATGCTGGTGTCGCTGTGCCATTTCGTGCGCAAGGCCGGACTGGGCGGCCTGCTGCTGACGCTCGACCTGCGTCCTGCCTTGCGTGCCGCCGGGGCGGGTGAGGCGGTCGTGCGATACTCGCCTGCCGCGGTGATGGACCTGTACGAGGTGCTACGTGAGGTCGTGGACGACGTAGAGCATTTGCCCGGCTTGTTCCTGCTTGTGCTGGCCGACCAGGCGCTGATGGCCGGCGACCGCCGCCGCACGCTTGATATGTACAAGGCGCTGGAAATGCGGATCTGGCCGGATGTGCGGCCCGGCGACCGGCAGAACCCGCTGGCTCCGCTGGTGACGGTGAGCGGATGAACCTGGAAGCCCGCACCGCGATCGAGGCGCTGCGCGCCGGCGTGCCCAATCGAGCCGCCGTGCGTCTGATGGGCACCGCTGAATCCGGCATCGAGCAATCCTTCGACCAGCTTTTGTCCGCGGTCTGGTCGGAGGGTGCCACGCCGCGCGGCCTGGGCATCGCCGGCGGTTTCGGCGCCGGCAAGTCGCACATGCTGGCCTATCTGGCCGAGGTCGCCCGCACCCATAGCTTCGTCGTCAGCCGTGTGGTGGTGAGCAAGGAAACGCCGCTGGCCGACCCGAGCCGATTGTTCGAGGCAGCGATGCGGACCGCCGTGCTGCCTGGCCGCAACGATGACGCTCTGGCCGGCGCGCTGGCCGCGTTGCGCGCTACGCCGGAGCAATTCGATGCGCTGGAGGAGGCCGTGCGGGACCCGGAGAGCCGGCTGGCGCCGGTGTTCTCCGCGGTATTGTTCCTGCTGCGCCGGAACACGGTCTCGGCGGAGACGCTGCGGCGGTGCGAGCGGTTCCTGGCGGGGGGACGCATGGCGTCGGCCGTGTTCCGGCAGGCGCTGGCGGGCGTGGGTGCGCCGCGCATGTTCGATGTGAAGATGCCGGCGACCGCCGAACTCGCGATGCAGCGCATCCGCTTCGCCGGCTTGTTGTTCCATCACGCGGGTTACGCCGGGTGGTGTTTGCTGCTCGATGAGGTGGAGCTGATCGGGCGCTATACCCCGCTGCAGCGTGGCGTGGCCTATGCCTGGTTGGCGACGTGGCTTGGGCTGGAGGGGGCGGTGCCGTTTCCCGGCGTTGCCACGGTGTACGCCATCACCGACGATTTCGTCTCGGCTGTGATCGATTCGCGGCAGGACACGGAACGCCTGTCTGAGCGCCTGCTGCTGAAGGGGCGTGAGCAAGAGTCGACGGCGGCGGTGGCGGCGATCCGGCATATCGAGGATACGGTGCGGCGGCATCGGCTGCCTCTGCCGGGGGCGGAGGAGCTGGCGCAGGACTGCAACAGGCTGCGGGAGATCTATGCGCAGGCCTATGACTGGGCGGCACCGGCGCTGCAGCCGGGCGAGCGGACGGCGACCAGCACCATGCGGCAGTTCATCAAGGCGTGGGTAACCCAGTGGGACATGCAGCGGCTGGGCGGTGCGGATGGCCCGATCGTGGCCGAGGCGATGGCCAGCAATTACCAGGTCGATGAAGGGATGGCCGTGGCAGAGCCGGAGGGCGAGGGGGACGTGGAGTCGGGCTGACGGAGGCGGCGGGCCGATTGTTCGGGGCATGGCGGCGTTTGGGGGTTTGCCTCGGGGGAGGCTGCGGTGCGTGGCGGGTCTCGGTGGAGTCTCATTTCGCTGTAGGTGGGACAATGAGGGTTGGGGCGAGATGGTCGGGGCGTCGTTCTCGCGGATGTCTCGTTTCGCTGTGGGTGGGACGCGCTGAGGGGAATTGAGAGCATGTCTGCGCTTGTCCCGAGATTGTCTCGTTTCGTTTCCTGTGAGACGCTGGCGCCAATTCTGGGACGCCAATTCTGGGACGCCAATTCTGGGACGCCAATCCTGGGACGCCAATCCTGGGACATAGCGGCCTGCAACCAGTCGCGAGCAGCGTGGCTGCGGTGAGCGGGCTGGTGTTATGCCACGCCATTCTCGGCGCAGCTGGCATGGCCGCCCTGGCGAGGCGATGTTTCAACCGTTGGCGCTGCCGATCGCCCTTGGGCCGTGAGACGGCGCAGCCGCGGCATCGCACTGCCTGGCGGGGACGGGTAACTCAGCCAATGCCTGCTGCATGGCGCGCCGGCAGGCCTCACGGGTTGCTTCGTCCTGGGCGCGTGTCACCGGATCGGCATCCCGCTTGCGGCGCAGGGCCTGCACTTGCATGAGTTGCTTCCGGGCCGAGCTTGCCAGACGCAACGTACTGGCGCCGCAGGCGGCCCAGCGCTGCGCTGTTGCGGGATCGGCGACCTGAGCGCGGCGCATGCAATCGGCGGCCTGTGCCGTGCAGGCGATGTACTGGGCGGCAATGCAGGCCTCGGCGGCATTCGCCGGCGCCAACGCGGCCATTTGCTCGATCGCGAGTTCAACGTAATCGTCCGGGGTTCCCTGCCCGGGCGGCGGCAACATCCTGACGAGGTTTTGCATGGTATGGCTGTAGACGAAAGGCTCAATCATATTGCTTATGTCCAAATGGTTGACTCCCGGCGGCAGGATACCGGCGGTTAGTTGTTCTGTCAATTCCGATTTTGGAGTGCGCAGTACCGCGGCGGAGAGTGCGCGCAGCCGGGCTGGATCGGATGGAATGAGGTGTGGTGCTGGCCGGCGCGCTTTATGCACAACCGCGTTCAATCGCGGCGACGTGGCTATGTACCTGCTGCCCAATCAAGGTTCTGCTATGGCAGTGGCAGGTAAATATGGGAACCGCAGATGAACGCTGATGAATGCAAATAGAACGTGCGACACCGACTTATCTGCGTCAATCGGCATTCATCTGCGGTTCCAATTTCTTAAGGACCGCTTTTGCCGCAATTCAGCAAGTTTCAAAATGCGTCGCCGGATTCACGAAACCTTGGATAAGGTTGGCTTGATGAGTGCGTTGGCGTCGTAGCCGCGCAATCGGTGACAGGCTTCGAACCTTGCAGCCATCCCCTGGTGCGCACGTCGCGCGAACTGTTCATGGCCCGGGCGCCGCGTTGCGTGCCATCATCCTATGTCCTGCGGGACATTTTGTGTCGCCCACCGAGGTCGGCCTGAACAGATTATGGTCACCGCTGGCGGGCGGATCGGCTGTCGCCTCACGCTGACGCGGTCTCTTGCTGCTATCCATGGTTGGCCGCTCCGTCATGCGGAAGATCGAACGATTGGCGGGCGGCGCATCCCGCAGCGGCAGATCACCCCTCGGTGACGCGCCTGCGCGCGCGCACACGGGTCAGCGGCGGGTTTGCCTGCCGCAATCGAAGCCAGGCGGGCGAGCGGGCGCTGCCATTAACCATAGGTTCAGAAATCTCGGTCAAATTGGGGACGAAGGAAACTCTCTCCCATGCGGTTGCGCCCGCCATCATTCGTGCCGGATTTTTCGCATCCCTTTGCCAGGCAACTTCTGGTGGCGGTCAGCCTCGGCGTCGGACTCTTCCTGGCGGTGGCGATGGCGTGGTACGCCGTTACGTCGCGGCGGGCAGCGATCGCCGACGCGGTGCGCGAAATGCGCAACGATGCCCTACTGCTCGCCGAAGACCAGGATCGCCTGCTGGGAGCGGTCGACACCGTGCAGCGCGGCCTGATCGAGCATATGCGAGAGATCGGCGTCGATTCGCCGGAAACCCTGGCGCAGGTTATGGCCCTGCAGCCGGTGTACCAGAACCTGCGCGACCGGATTGCCGGCCTGCCCTATATCTCGGCGTTGCTGATACTCGACCGTCACGGCCAGCTGATCAATTTCTCCCGTTCCTGGCCACCGCCGCAAATCCACGGCGGGGAAAGGGACTTCGTCCGCGACAACACCAACGCCGGCGTGCCGCGGCCGTTTCTCAGTGCGCCATATCGTGGCAAGGTCTCGGATCGCTGGGAAATCTATCTCAGCCGGCGGTTCGAAGCCGCGGATGGCCAGCTCCTTGGCTTCGTCGTCAGCGCGATTGAGATCAGCTATTTCGAGCAATTCTACGCTCGTTTGCCGCTGACGGGCGGCGGCAGGTTCACTCTTTATCGCCGTGATGGCACGCTGATCGCCTGCTATCCGCACGCCGATGCCGAAATCGGCAGGAATTTCGCCGATACGCCAAATTTCGGCCGTTTGCTCGGTGCCTTGGACGGCGGTGTGGTGCGCCAGAACGGCCGCTTCGATGGCCAGGATCGGCTGATCGTGCCGTATGCGATGGCACACTTTCCCATCATCGTCTCGGTCACCGACACAATGGCATCGATCATGCGTCTCTGGCGGCAGGGCGTCCGTATCCTTGTTGCCACGACGCTATTGCTGGAACTGGCGATTGCCGGCGGTGTGTTCCTGGTGCTGCGCCATCTGCGCAACCAGGAGCGCTTGCTGGCGGCGGAATCGGTGCGGGGGCGGGTCGAGTCGGAGTTGGCGCGCGCCGAGGAACGTGCGCACGCCGCCACCGCGCTGCACTTGCAGGAGCAGCGATTCCACGTCGCGGCACAGAACATGCTGCAAGGCTTGCTCATGGTTGGTGGGGACGGCAGCATCCTGGTCGCCAACCGGCGGTATCATGAGCTGTGGGGACTGCCGGCGGACAGCATCACGACTGGTATGCGCTATTCTGAGATGCTCGATTTCGTTGCGGTAGCCGGCAATGTCGGCCGGGACGACCTGGATGTCGTCCGCCGCCGCCGCGCGGACGCAATTGCCGACAGCGAGCGCTCAAACTTTCTGTGGGAGCTGTCCGACGGCCGCGCCGTTGCGATTACGCACCAGCCCATGCAGGATGGCTGGCTTGCGACCTACGAGGACGTTACCCACCGGCGGGTGGCCGAAGCGAGGATTGCGCATCTGGCGCGCTACGATGCTTTGACCGATCTGCCCAACCGCGCGTCGTTCCGTGAAGCACTGGATCATGCCCTTGCCTTCGCGCGACGCGGCCAACTGCTTGCATTGCATTACCTTGACCTCGACCAGTTCAAGGCGGTGAACGATACGCTCGGCCATCCGGTGGGCGACGGCCTGTTGCAGGCCGTGGCACGGCGCCTGCGGGACGGCCTGCGCGAGACCGACACCGTCGCCCGGCTTGGCGGCGACGAATTCGCGATCGTGCAGAGCGGGCTCGAATCGCCGCTGGACGCAACCGGATTGGCCAACAGGATGATCGACGTGATCGGTGCGCCGTTCGAGGTCAATGGACACCAGATTATAATTGGCGCCAGCATCGGCATCGCCTTCGCGCCGGCGGATGGGCTGGATCCCGATGAGCTGCTGAAGAACGCAGACCTCGCTCTGTACCGGGCAAAGCTTGACGGGCGCGGCGTCTACCGGTTGTTCCATGCCGCGATGGACGCCGAAATGCAGGCGCGGCGGTTGCTGGAACTCGATCTGCGCCAGGCACTGCGCGGCAATCAGTTCGAGCTGTTCTATCAGCCGCTGATCGACCTGCGTCTGCAGGCCGTGGGCGGATTCGAGGCGTTGATCCGTTGGCGCCATCCGCAACAGGGGATGATCTCGCCGGCGCGGTTCATTCCCCTCGCCGAGGAGATCGGCGCGATTGTGCCGATTGGTGAATGGGTCGTGCGGCAGGCCTGCATAGCCGCGACATCCTGGCCGCGGGAGACGCGGGTGTCCGTCAATCTGTCACCGGCGCAGTTCAAAAACCGCGAGCTGGTTGCCACGATCGCGGCGGCACTGCATGATTCGGGTCTGGCGCCGGGGCGGCTCGAGCTAGAAATCACCGAGACCGTCATGCTGCAGGACACCGCGACGACGCTGGCGACGCTGCATGAACTACGCAGCCTGGGCGTCCGCATAGCGATGGACGATTTCGGGACCGGCTATTCGTCCTTGAGCTATCTGCGGCGCTTCCCGTTCGACCGGATCAAGATCGACCAATCCTTCGTTCGCGAGCTTGGCCATCAGCGCGACTGCGGTGCCATTATCCGCGCGGTTATCGGGCTGAGCCACGAGCTCGGAATTGCCACGACGGCCGAGGGCGTGGAAACCCCGGACCAGCTCCGCGCGCTCGCCCGCGCCGGGTGCTCTGCGATCCAGGGTTATCTGTTCTCCAAGCCAGTTCCGCTGAGCGATATACCCGCACTGCTGCATTCCATGCCCAAGCCGACCGAGCTGATGCTCGAATCGGTGCTGGCGGAGGAGATCCTTGTGGCGTGAGGCGGGGGGGTGCGTGAGCGTGCACGGGATGGCCGTGGGAGATGGCCGTGGGAGATGGCCGTGGGAGATGGCCGTGGGCTTGACCGGCCGAGGTTGCTTCGTCGCTTCGCTCCTCGCAATGACATATCGGAGTTAGAGCACTTCCTTGTTCACGACGTTGTCGCGGTTCGGCGTGCCGTCCAGCACGCTGAGGATGTTCTGCGCCGTGGTCCGCGCCATGCCGGCCACTGCTTCCGTCGTCACCCCGGCCATGTGCGGCGAAGCGATCACGTTCTCCAATTTCAGCAACGGATTGTCGGTGGGGGTTGGCTCGGCCTCCCAGACATCCAGGCCGGCGGCGGCGATCTGACCGGAGGTCAGCGCCGCATGCAGCGCGCGTTCGTCGATGATGCCGCCGCGTGCGGTATTCACAATATACGCGCTGGGCTTCATGCGGGCGAACTGCGGCGCGGAGAACATGCCGACTGTTTCGGGATTCTTCGGGCAGTGGATCGAAACGAAATCAGCGCGTGGCAGCACGCCATCCAGGTTGTCGACAACCTCGCATCCTGCAGCGCGGATGACCGCAGGATCGACATAGGGATCGCGCACCAGCACGATCATATCGAACCCGAGGCAGCGCTTCGCCAGCCGCGTGCCGATGCGGCCGAAGCCGACGATCAGTACCGTCTTGCCCGCGAGTTCCATCGGTAGGCCGCCATGGCGTTCCCGCCAGCGGCCCTCGCGCACCATGCGGTCCAGCGCGACGTTGCGCTTCGACAGCGCCATCATCAGATGGAACGCTTGCTCCGCCACGGAAACGGAATTGGCGGTGCCGGCGATCATCAGCGGTACGCGATGCGCGGTCAGCACCGGGACGTCCACGGCGTCGTAGCCGACGCCGATGCGCGCCACCACTTGCAGCGCCGGCGACGCGTCCATCTCGGGTTGGGAAAACGGCGTCAGCGACAGGGCGATGCCGGAGCAATCGGCCAGCATCGGCAGCAACTCCGCCTGGCCAATGGTCGGCGGGTAGATTACCGTTTCGATGTCGTCGCGGGCCCGCAGCAAGGCGACGCCTTCCTGCCCCATCGTGCTCGGCACCATCACCTTGCGCCGGTTCGTCGCCATCGATGCGCGTCCTTCACAGCTTGCGTTGCAGATTGGAAACGTAGGTGCGGTTGTGCGTCGGGCCCAGCATCACCTCATTCATCACCACATGGCGCGGCAGGCAGGCGATGTAGCGGATCAGGTCGCCGCAATCTTCCGACTGCACCATGCGCGCGCGCTCCTCCGGTCCGACCGGGTTGGGGCGCCTGTCCAGGATCGGCGTCGCCACTTCGCCCGGCAGGAACACGGTGGAGCGGATGCCGTTGACGCATTCCTCCATGTTGATGGTGTGGCTCATGGCCACGACGCCGTGCTTTGCAGTGCCGTAGATCGGGCCGGAGAAGCCGCCGATGAAGCGTCCCGCCATAGAAGACGTGTGGATCATCACCCCGTCCTGCTGCGCGCGCATGAACGGCAGCGCCACGGTGACGCAATACAGCGCCGCCATCACGTTGCCCTTCATCAGTGTGTCGATGCCTTCCGGGGTCAGCTTGTCCCAGTGGCGGTCGATGATGTTGACGCCGGCGTTGTTCACCAGGATGTCGAGCCGCCCCAGTCGTTCGCGAATGAAATTTCCCACGAGCTGGACCTGGGTGGCGTCGGTCAGGTCGGCCGGCTGCACATGTGCCTCGGCGCCGCTGTTGCCCAGGCGGCGGGCGACGTCCTCCAATGGCTCACGGCGGCGGCCGGTGAGCACCAGTGTGGCGCCTTCCTCGGCCAGTGCCAGCGCCGCCGCCTCGCCGATGCCGCTGCCTGCACCCGTGACCCAGGCGACTTTTCCGGCGAGCTTCGGCATGCGGCGTTCCTTCCTTGCGATGGCCGGCGGCATTCAATGGAGGAACGCTGCCGGGGGCAAGAGGGCTGTCCTGACAGCGATACGGGTTCATGGCGGGTATTGCAGCGCCGCGAGTAACTCCAGCGGATAGGGGTGCCGCCCGTTCAGCTTATGAACAGGTGCGGCGCGGGCCAAGAGCAGATTCGCGTCCTGGTTGGGGGGCTCGGGGCCCGAGAACAATACCTAGGGCCAGTGCGGTGGCACACCTGGAGCCAATGGGGGAGCCAATGGGGTGGCACGGCCGAGACCTTGGGGCACTGCGACCATTGCATTGCGAACGCCGGGTTGGTCCGCAGCAGATAGCCGAATCATTGGTGGAAGCGGCCATGACGACCGGCCCGTCCACCGGCTTCGGCGTTCGTGGCGGTGGAAGGTCTATGTGCGCGCCCATAGGAAGTTGCTCGCCTGGCCTGGATCAGGAAGTTTTTCTTAGTATCCTTTGCGTCTCTGCCTGTCTCGGCGATATTGGCGATTCGCTGGTCCGGTCCGCCTTCCGCCGCGCCGGCGCCATGGTTCCGTCCGCTTGACTCCGGGAAAATCGCGCGTATGTGTGGCGGGGTCGCTCGCGGCGCGAGCGTCTCCGCCTATGATCCGCAACCCGGCCCGCGGTGCTTCTCTCCGCGGGCAAGTCGTGTTTCCCGGTGGGAATGCGCATACCACGGCAACTCCCGGGCCGCCGGCCCGGACATCCGTAACGGAAACCACATACCATATGGCAGCATCCGCCACCGCCCGCGCCATCGCGCCGGCCCCAATCCAGGACCATTTCAAGGGCGAGAACTTCGCCGCCTTGCTTGATGAAACCCTTGGCAGAGATTCCGGCTTCGACGGCTCCGTCGTCACCGGCCGCGTCCTGCGCCTGACCGACGAATTCGCCGTCGTCGATGTCGGCCTGAAGTCGGAGGGCCGCGTCGCGCTCAAGGAATTCGCCCCGCCCGGGGTGAGGCCGGAGGTGAAGCCCGGTGATTTCATCGAGCTCTATGTCGAACGCTATGAGGACAAGGACGGCGCCATCATCCTGTCGCGCGAGAAGGCGCGGCGCGAGGAGGCCTGGACCAACCTGGAGAAGGCGTTCGAAACCCAGCAACGCGTCAACGGCACCATCTATGGCCGGGTGAAGGGCGGGTTCACCGTCGATCTCGGCGGGGCCGTGGCGTTCCTGCCCGGCAGCCAGGTCGATATCCGCCCGGTCCGCGACGTGGGGCCGCTGATGGGCTCGCCGCAGCCGTTCCAGATCCTGAAAATGGACCGTGCGCGTGGAAATATCGTGGTGTCGCGCCGGGCGGTGCTGGAAGAGACCCGCGCGGAGCAACGCAGTGAGCTGATCCAGGGGCTGAAGGAAGGCCAGATCCTTGATGGCGTGGTGAAGAACATCACCGATTACGGTGCCTTCGTGGATTTGGGCGGGGTGGACGGGCTGCTGCACGTCACCGACATCGCCTGGCGGCGCATCAACCATCCGTCGGAAGCGCTGCAGATCGGCCAGCAGGTGAAGGTGCAGGTGATCCGGTTCAACCCGGAGACCCAGCGCATCAGCCTGGGCATGAAGCAGCTCGAGGCCGATCCGTGGGAAGGCGTGGCGGCGAAATATCCGCCGGGCGCCAAGTATTCCGGCCGCGTCACCAACATCACCGACTACGGCGCCTTCGTGGAGCTGGAGCCGGGGGTGGAAGGGCTGGTCCACGTGTCGGAAATGTCCTGGACCAAGAAGAACGTCCATCCGGGCAAGATTGTCTCCACGTCGCAGGAAGTGGAGGTGATGATCCTGGACGTGGACAGCTCGAAGCGCCGGATCTCGCTGGGCCTGAAGCAGGTGCAGCGGAACCCGTGGGAGCAATTCGTCGACGAGCACCCGATCGGGTCGGTGGTCGAGGGCGAAATCCGCAACATCACCGAGTTCGGCTTGTTCATCGGCCTGTCGGCGGACATCGACGGCATGGTGCACATGTCGGACATCTCCTGGGACGAGGCCGGCGAGCAAGCCATCGCCCATTACAACAAGGGCGATGTGGTGAAGGCAAAAGTGCTCGACGTGGACGTGGAGAAGGAGCGGATCAGCCTGGGCATCAAGCAGCTCAAGGACGATCCGGCGGCGACCGTGCTGGAGGGCGTGCACAAGGGTGACGTGGTCACCTGCGTGGTGAGTGCCGTCCAGGCCAACGGCATCGAGGTGAAGGTCGGCGACGTTCTGACCGGCTTCATCCGCCGCGCCGAGCTGGCCCGCGACAAGGGCGACCAGCGGCCGGACCGGTTCGCGGTGGGCGAGAAGGTGGACGCGAAGATCACCGCTGTGGATCGTGCCGCGCGCAAGCTGACCCTCACCATCAAGGGGAAGGAGATGGAGGAGGAGAAGCAGGCGATGGCGGAATACGGGTCGTCGGATTCCGGTGCGTCGCTGGGCGATATCCTTGGGGCCGCGATCCGGCGCCGCAACCAGCAAGCGCAGCAGGAGAATTGATAGTGTCGGGGCACCTCTCCCGGTTCGCGGGAGAGGCCGCCGCGCCTGGCGCCACGGGCGAGAGGCAGCCCCGGACCCGATCCGGGGCGATCGGCGCGGGGCAGTGAGTTTGTTTGCAGCGCGCAGACCCGATCACCCGGACCCGGGTCGCTTCGTGCCGCGCCTTGATGCATTGCGCGGCGCAACCCCGCAAGCGCGAGAGGTTTTGTGAGCCTGGAAACCGATCTGCTGCTGGATCGCCATCGGCTCAAGCGGCGGCTGATCTTCTGGCGCAGCTTTGCCATCCTGGCCGTCCTCGCCGCGGTGCTGGTGGCGGTGCGGGGCAGTGGCTTCGGCTTCACCGGCGACCATGTTGCACGTCTGGATGTCAGCGGCCTGATCACCGAGAACCCAAAGCTTACCCATGCTGTTGAAAAGCTGGCCGATGATGCCAGCGTGAAGGCACTGATCGTGCGGGTTGACAGCCCAGGCGGCAGTGTGGCCGGCGGCGAGAGCCTGCATGACGCCATCGCTGAGGTCGCCGCGAAGAAGCCCGTGGTGGTGTGCATGGGCGCGCTGGCCGCTTCCGCAGCCTACATGATCTCCGTGCCGGCCACGCGCATCTACGCCCATGAAGGCACACTGACCGGCTCCATCGGCGTGCTGCTGGAAGCGCCGGAAGTAGGCGGCCTGCTGTCCAAACTGGGCGTGGATGTGCAGACCATCGTGTCGGGGCCGCTGAAGAACCAGCCCAGCCTGACGGCGCCGCTGTCGCCGCAAGGCCAGCAGGTGCTGGAAGGCCTGGTGATGGACATGTATGGCCAGTTCGTCGCCATGGTTGCGGCCGGGCGTCACATGGACCCGGCGAAAGTGCGCCAGCTTGGCGACGGACGCGCCTATACGGGACAGCAAGCCTTGCAACTCGGCCTGATCGACGCAATCGGCGGCGAGCATGATGCGCGGCTGTGGTTGGCCAAGAACAAGGGCGTGCCGGAGAGCCTGCCGGTGGAGGACGTCTCGACCGAAGGCTTCGCCGAACGCACCCTGTCCGGCACGTTGGGGCCGATTCTGACCGGTGTCTGGAAAAGCGTGATTTCCCAAGGTGTTATGCTTGACGGAGCGTGGGCAGTCTGGCATCGTTCCGGCGGCTGACGCTCTCAGCCGATAAACCGGGGAAGACGGCGTGACCAGGTCGGAACTCATTGCCGAACTCGCGAGCGCCAATCCGCATCTGCGCGCGGCGGATGTCGAAACCATCGTGGCCACGATTTTTGAAGAGATTTCCGCTGCCCTTGCGCGGGGTGAGCGGGTGGAGCTGCGTGGCTTCGGTGCGTTCACGGTGAAGCGGCGGGATGCGCGCACCGGCCGCAATCCGCGGACCGGCGAGGCGGTGCCGGTGGACGAAAAAGCGGTACCGTTCTTCAAGGCCGGGAAAGAGTTGCGTGAGCGGGTGAACAAGGCGGGAGACAGCAAGAACCTCGCGCGCGAGGGCGGGAGAGGTCTGGGCTAGAGGTCGAGGACTGTTGGGGGCGGTACAGTGGCTTGCTGCGTGCCGACCCGATCACCCCGGTGCTTGCCGCTCGACGTCTCCCGCTGGCACGGGAGAGGCTGCCGCGCTCATCTGATTTGCTTGCTCAGCACTTCGCTGCCTCCATTCGGCATCAGATCGATCGCGCCGACTGGGATGATGCGGTTATCGATTGCCACGATGGCGACCTGTACGGAGATTGGGCCATCAGCGCCGTCATGGTCCCGCAGGGGAACCTTTCCGGAGATACCGGAACAAATCGCATGCAGCGCCGGATAGACGAGGCCGGAATTGATCGCAATCTGTACGTCGGGACGCGGGCGCCATATCGGCAGGTGAAGCTTGTGCCCGCCGAAGGCCATCTCCACCGATTTCACACGATCGGCGGCCGCGCACCATCCCTCTGCTACGATTTCGAGGCAATCATCGGTTTGCTGAATCGCCAGTTCCAGCCACAGGTCCAAGGGGGCCGGGGATGCGGATGGCGCTGCCGTGGCCGCTTGCCGAGGCGGAGCCACCGGCGCTCGCGGCCGCGAGGTCTGCTGGCCTTCCTTGGTCAGCCAGAACAAATAGCTTGGCGAGCGGTCCCTGGGCTTTAGCGAAGCGAAGTACCATCGCTGCGCCAATGGCCAGAGCTGCCGCATAACGTTTAACGCGTGTTCGCTCACACCGCATTGGTCAAGATAGACGCGAATCGCATCCCAACCGGTCGGATCAACGTGGCACGGTAGCGACATTGCGGTTGTGAAGCCGGCATCCTTGGCCATGGCTTCAAAGGTCTCTGCTGTGAACTGGTGCTTGTCTTCGCGATCGGCCAAGATTTCTGCGTCGCCGCTGTTGACGACGTTGCAATGAACTTCTGCCATCCAGTTGTACATCACGCTCATGTCTTGCTCCGGGATGACCGGCTGGCGGAGCGATGCGGCCAGGATGCCGGCGAGCGTTGACGTGAGGGCGTGATGGAAATGCGCATTCGGCTCCATGAAAAAGGCCCGCCCGCCGGGCTTCAGTGACCGATACATATGCCTGAGAAAGCGCGGGACATCGGT
>Ga0335072_10005294_pt1 | contig 19010 bp, 8 predicted proteins | sample Lox_Sample_21_FD_206725 | JGI IMG/M metagenome (GOLD analysis project Ga0335072, IMG submission 206725) | Soil microbial communities from Loxahatchee National Wildlife Refuge, Florida, United States - Lox_Sample_2.1 | ecosystem: Environmental > Terrestrial > Soil > Wetlands | place: USA: Florida...
ACGACGGGTCGATCTCGGTGAACACCGCTGGCACGCCGAGCGGCGCCGGGCATGTCCTCAACATCGGTACCAATGCGTTCAACAACTACGGCACCATCTCGGTCGGGGCAACCTCGAGTCCCGCGAGCCTGATCGCTGCCGGCGCCGGCTTCACGAACGAGACTGGCGGCACGATCACCGGTGCCAACGACGCCCAGGTGAGCTTCCAGAACAATTTCACCAATGCCGGCACGGTGACGATGAATGGCACCGCCGGCGGCACCACGATGCTGCAGATCGGCACTGCGAGTACCACCTCCCCGAGCGCCGCGACGCAGTGGAGCAACACCGGCACCATCACTGCGGCGAATACCAGCGTGTACCTGGGCGGCAGCTTCACCACCGCCGATGTCGGTACGCTCAACCTCTCGGGCAGCTCCACCATCGCGCTCAACGGCTACCTCACCAATACCAGCTCGACGCTCAACATCGCGAGCGGGCCGCTCGCGGGGATGACGATGGCCGGTGGGACCATCCTGGGGGGCACGGTCCAGGGGGGCTCGAGCAATCTCTACACCGCCGCGAGCTCGTCCGGCACCCTCGATAATGTCACGCTCGATGGCCCGCTGAGCCTGACCGGAACCAGCTCGACCGCGTACATCGAGGATGACCTGACGGTCAACCAGACCAACGGCAGCAGCGGCGGCACGATCAACGTCAACGGCAACGGGACCACTCTGTTCTTCAAGCCGACGACGAACAATCCCAATCAAACCATCAACAATGTCACGATCAACATGGGTACCGGGAGCAGTGCCGGCTACACCTATCTTGATGCGGGATATGCCGGCGGCGAGACGCTCACCTTCGGGTCGAACACCAGCATTGCCTCGAACGGAGTGAGCGGGTTCTCCGACACAATTGGGCAGTCGAGCACCTCGACGATCGTGAACGACGGCTCTATCTCGGTGAGCACCACCGGCACGCCGAGCGGCGAGGGTCACTACCTTTATATCGATCCCAGCACCTTCACCAATAACGGCACGCTCACGGCTGGACCCAGCGCGGCCCTGGTCGTGGACCCCACCGTCTCCACGTTCACCAACATCGCCTCCGGCACCCTCACCGGAGGCACGTACGTGGTGAATGCGGCCGGGACGATGACGATCTACGGGACAACGGCTGCGCCGGCGACGATCACGACCCTCGCCGCGAACGTGCAGCTGAACGGGACCGGCTCCACACTGCAGGCTTACATCTCCGCCACCGGCGTTTATACACCGCTCGAGTCGAGCCTCACCACGATTGCCGCATCTGGCAGCCTCGGCATTCTCGGCGGCCGCAACTACACCACGAGCAACGCGATCAGCAACGCCGGCGTGCTGCAGCTCGGAGGCGGCACCTTCACCGCCGCGAGCCTGACGAGCACCGGTACCCTGGAGGGCAACGGGACCCTCGCCAACAACGTGACTTTGACCGGCGGAACGGTCATTGCCGGCCTGGGCACCACGCCGGGAACGCTCAACATCACCGGCAACCTCGGCATGTCGGGCACGACCTACGATGAGATCCTCGGCTCCTCGAGCAATGGACTCATACATGTTTCGGGCTCGGCAACGCTATCGTCCTCGCCAACGCTCGACATCGTGCTCGGCACTGGATTCACGGGCGTGGACGGCACGCAGTACACGGTCCTCAATGGCGTCGGTGGGCTCTCGGGCACCTTCGCGAATGGCTCATCGTTCCAGGAGGACGGCTACAACTGGACGCTGAGCTACTCGGGCAACGATGCAACACTCGACCTGGTGTCTTGTGTCAGCTGCGCGCCGACCAGCTACACGGCGACGTGGTCCACCGGCTCGGGTGCGTGGACCACGGCGACCGAGTGGAGCTGCTCGCCCGCCCCAACGACGTGCGTGCCGAACAACACGGCCTCGAATGTCTATGGCGCGGTGATCGATTCGGCGGGGAATACGCTCACGCTCGGGAGCGGGAATGCATTCACCGTCAACACTCTGGAGCTCGAGGCCGGCACACTCGATATCGCAAGCGGCGCCTCACTCAACCTCGCCAATCAACCCAACGGCATCACCGATATCCCCACCGGCACCGGGCTCGTCCTGGGCGGTACGCTGACCGTGAATGGGACGACCAATGGATTGGCGCAGCTGGGAAGTGTCGAGGGGGCCCTCACGCTTGCCAACGCGGCGACCACGACGGCCACGCCGGGCAGCGGGACACTGACGGTCGCGAGCACCGGATCGGTGAATGTCGAACAGGGCTCGACGCTGGCCGTGACCGGAGCATTGACCAACGCCGGCGCGATGGCCCTGGGCAGCGACGGTGGAGATCCGGGCAGCAACAGCCTCACGGTGAGCGGTGCGCTGACGAACTCCGGCACCATGGCGCTGGATGCCGCGCATGACAGCGTCTCGGCGGCCTCGCTCACCAACTCCGGCGACCTGGGGCTCAATGCGGCGCACGAGTCGATGAGTGTGACGGGCAACCTGAGCAACGCGAGTGGTGGGATCATCGCGTTCGACGGGCCGAGCCTCGACTCCGCGATCACCGTAGGGGGCACGCTGAGCAATGCCGGCACGCTCAATCTGACTGGCAGCGGGGACACCCTCACCGTCACCGGCGCCTTGACCAACAGCAACTCCATGCAGATCGATACGGGCGAGACGGTTGCGGCCAACGGTGGGTTCACCAACAACTCCGGCGCAACCGTGCTAGTGGACGGCGGCACGCTCAGCTCCACCGGCTCCGTCAACAATGCGGGGACGATCGAAGGCTCCGGCACGATCGCGGGCCTCACCAATACGGGTACGATCAATGCCGAGGGCGGGGGCACGCTCACGATCGATGGGAGCGTGACGAACCAGAGCACGGGCAGCCTTGTGGCAGCCTCGGGCAACACGCTTGCGATAACGGGCGCAGTCACCAGCGGCGGCTCGGCCGCGATCACCCTGGGTGGCACGCTCAGCACCGGGTCGGGCTACACGAATCAGACCGGGGGAACCATCCAGCTCAGCGACGGAACGCTGGCCTCGAGCCTCAACAACTCCGGCTCGGTGAGCGGATCGGGAACGATCGGGACGGGCACGCAGAGTGTGACCAACAATTCCGGGGGCACGATCAGCAACACCTCCGGAACCCTCACCGCCAATGTGTCGAGTCTGTCAAACACCGGGACAGTCACGGTCGGGGGAACGCTCAACTTCTCCAATGCGGCAGGAACGTTGAGCAACGCCGGGACGGTGAACGTCTCCTCGGGCGGGAGTTTGACGCTGGCCTCCGGGGCCGCCTATACGCAGAGCGCCGGCACCACCACGGTGGGTGGGAGCCTGGGTGGCAGCGGGGCGAGCCTTGCGATCAACGGCGGTACGCTGCAGGGCACGGGCACGGTGAGCGGAGCCACGACGATCGGGTCGAGCGGGACGCTGCTTGCGGGGACGGGTCCTTCCACCCCCGGCACGCTCACGGTGAGCGGCTCGCTCACGATCAACGGAACGTTGAACGAGGTCATCAACTCCGGCACCGCCGGGTCGGGCTTTGGAGTCATTCACGACAGCGGCGCGCTCACGCTGGGCTCGGGCAGCACGCTGAACCTCACTCAGCTCGACAGCTACGATCCGGCGGTGGGCACGACGCTGACGATTGCCACGGCGGGTTCGACCATCACGACGAGCTTCCACTCGATCCTCGGGCAGACCTTCGACGGGGGACTCGAGAAGTGGGTGGAGGCCAACTCCGGGGATAACCTGGATCTGATCGCCCAGAGTGTGGGCCAGCAGGCACAGGCGAGCAGCGCAACACCCAATCCGATCAACTTCGGGAATGTGCGAGTGGGTGCCACGGCGCCCAGCCAGGCGCTCTCGATCAGCAACACCGCGACCGCGCCGGCCGACGGGCTCGATGCGTCGATCGCAACTGCTACCACTGGACTTACCGCCACGGGCAGCTTCACGAGCCTGGCACCGGGTGCCACGAACAACACGAGCCTGGTGGTGGGGATGAACACCTCATCGGCGGGCTCGCGCAACGGCACTGCGACGATCACTCTGGCCTCGGACGGCTCGCTCACCGGGTGCACGGGTGCCGCCTGCGCCCTGCCGTCGCAGACGATCACGGTCACGGGCGGGGTGTACCTGACGGCGCAGCCGACGAGCGTTGCGAGTACGGTGGCGCTGGGTAACTACCACGTGGGGGCTCCCATCACGAGCTCTCCGCTCAACATCACCAACACCTCGGTGGCCCCGGTGGGCTACCAGGAAGGCCTCGACGTGACGCCCGGCGCTGCCACCGGAGGGGCGACGATTGCAGGCGGTGGCACCAACATCGCAGCGGGCAGCTCCACGAGCGTGACCGTGGGTCTCACCGGCACGCAGGCCGGTGCAGTCTCGGGGACGGCGACCGTGGGCCTCGCCTCGAACGGCACGATCGATGGGCTTTCCAATCTCTCGCTGGGCTCGCAGACGGTGACCGTGACGGGCACGGGATACAACCTCGCCTCCGGGAGCACCTCGCCCTCGCCAGTTACGCTTGCCAACCAGCGTGTGGGGGGGACGGGCAGTCAGCTGCTCAGCGTGAGCAATACCGCTCCGACCGGATCGTACACGGAGGTCCTGAACGCAAGCTTCGGCTCGAATACGGGCAGTGCGACCAACAATGGCGGGGCGATCAGCGGGGGACTGGGTGCCGGGGGGATCGCGGCAGGCAGCTCCAATGCCACGGCGCTGAGCGTTGGGGTGGATACCTCGAGCGCCGGAGCCAAGAGCGGCACGGTGACGCTGAACTATCTTTCCAACGGCACCGGCACGAGCGGGCTTGGCAACACGAGCCTGGGCTCCCAGGTGATCAGCGTCTCGGGCAACGTGTATCAGGCGGCGATCGGGCAGCTCAATAACACCGGCTCGAACCCCAACGTGTTCAACTTCGGCACCATCCAGGTCGGCCAGACCGTGACCAGCAATGCGCTGAGCATCACCAACGCTGCAACCGGAGCAAGCGGATACGTCGAGGACCTCAACGCAAGCTTCGGCTCCGTGAGCGCCAATAGCGGCACGGGCTCGGCCACCATCACCGGCAATGGCTCCATCTCCGGCCTGCTGGCGGGGGCCACCAACAACTCCTCGATGACGGTGAGCGTCACGGGGGAGACGGTGGGAACGATCGTGAGCGGGATCGGTGTGAACTTCGTGACCGCCGGGACCGTGAATGGCGTCTCCGATGGACTCGGTACGGCCGCGGTCGGGTCAGCCTCGTATGGAGTCAACGGCAGCATCGAGACCACGGTGGTGAACGAGGCCGATCCGGTGGTGAACAACTCGACGGTTGCGCTCGGCAACGTACGGATCGGGTCGACCTCACCCACTGCGTTCGTGAGTGTGACCAACCAGGCGACCAGCTCCCCTCAGGCGGCGCTGGATGCCTCGATCAGTGCCAGCGCCCCGATCACCGCCTCTGGGTCCTTCAGCGGACTCACCCCCGGCAATACCAACAACACTGCGCTTCAGGTGGGAATGAGCACCGGCACGGCCGGTGCGGTGAACGGAACGGCCACACTGGCCCTGGTGTCGGATGCCTCCAACATCGGCAACTGTGCCCCGAACTGCCAGGTGACGCTCGCCTCGCAGAACGTTGCGGTCTCCGGTGCGGTGTACCGGCTGGCCAATGCGACGGTGAACACTGGAAGCGTGGCACTTGCGGCGCGGGTGGGGGATGCGAGCCCCATGGCGAACATCAGTGTGACGAACAGCTCGCCTGATCAATACACGGAAGGGTTGGCCGCGAGCCTTGGAACAAGCCCGACGGGGTGGACCACGAGCGGCAGCATTACAAACCTTGCCGCTCAGGGCACCGACAGTGCGAGTCTGAACGTGCATCTGAGCACGGCCACTGCGGGCACCTTCACGGGCAGCCAGGGTGTGAGCTTCGTCTCCAACGGCCTGGTGGACAATGCGGCCCCGGTGAGCGTGGGCAGCGGCTCGGTGTCGCTCACCGGCAATGTGTACACCCCGGCGGTTGAGCAGGTGAACAACAGCACGATCAACCTGGGGATCACCCATGTCGGACAGGCGGCCAGCGGGGATCTCTCGGTCACCAATGCAGCTGCGGTCACCGCGCTCAATGATGTGCTGACGGGCAGCTTCAGTGGGGCCTCCGGACCCTTCACCGCGAGCGGTACCCTGGGGGCCGGCCTTGCTGCGGGCCAGTCGAACGGTACAGGAACCCTCATCGCCGGGATCAACACCAGCACCGCCGGGACGTACACCGGCACGGCGACCTTCAGCGGCGCGAGCCACGACTCACAGCTCGCCGATCTGGGCCTCGGAGCCGTGGAGGTGACCCTCGAGGCCACCGTCAACAACTACGCCAATGCCGCCTTCACGCTCGACTCCGGCAGCGGCGGCCTCAGCCACAGCGGCAGTGAGTATGTGCTGAACCTGGGCGACATCACGGAAGGCACCACGGACACCTCGCACCTGAGCGTGCTCAACGACACGACCGGGCCGTCGGATCTGCTGGAAGGGGACTTCACCAGCGGAGCCTCGACCGATGTGACGCTCTCCGGTTTCGATGCGTTCTCCGGGCTTGCGGCCGGGGAGAGCTTCGGCGGATTGGTGGTGCAGGCGGGTGGGAGCCTCGGCAGCTTCATCGACACGATCACGCTCAACGGGACCGGATACAACTCGAGCGGATACAGCGGTGCGGATGACATCACCCTCGAGGTCGAGGGCGATGTGGTCAGCTCGGGTCCGCCGCCGGTGCCGGAGCCGGGTACGCTCGCGCTGCTCGCGCTGGGTGGCGTGCTGATGCTCTCGAGCGCGGCGCGCCGTCAGCGCCTGCGCGATCGAGGGGCACGCCGCTAGTTCCGCCCTGAGCGACCTCCCTCAGGGGGCGATTCCCGGCCCCTACATTTGGCGGACGATCTGCGCGACGTGCTCCGCGATCGCAAGAGATGCGGTGAGACCGGGAGACTCGATCCCGAAGAGATTCACGATCGGCGCCGAATGCATCTGCGGGCCATCGATCCGGAAGTCCGCGGCCGGCTCGCCCGGCCCGGAGATCTTGGGACGAATGCCGGCATAGGCCGGCTGCAAGGCTCCGTCGGCAAGCGCGGGCCAGTACCGCCGGATCGACCCATAAAAGTGCGCGGCGCGTGCCGGGTCAACCTCGTAGTCGAGTCGCTCGACCCACTGCACGTCGGGTCCAAAGCGTGCCCGCCCCGCCAGATCGAGCGTCAGATGAACTCCAAGGCCGCCGGGCTCCGGGACCGGATAGACCAGGCGTTGAAAGGGCGAACGTCCGGTAAGCGTGAAGTAATTGCCCTTCGCCAGATGAGCTCGTGGGACCCGGTCCGATGGAAATCCCTCGATCGAGCGGGCGAGCCGAGGTGCCTCCACGCTTGCGGCATTGATCACGATCGAGGCGAGCAGCGCGGGTTCCTCGCTGTTCACAGCGATCGCAACGCCACGCTCCCGCAACCACATCTGCGTGACGCGGCTGTCGTAGGCGCAGGTGGCCCCGTGGGCCTCGGCCTGTCCGAGGAGTGCCAGCATGTAGGCGTGGCTATCGATGATGCCGGTCTCGGGGGAGTGCAGGGCGGCACTGCAGTGCAGGTTGGGCTCGAGAGCCAGCGCCTGCTCGCGCTCCAACCGGGCAAGCTCGACGCCGTTTGCACGGGCCACGGATGCGATGCGCTCGAGCTCGGGGACCTGCATGGGCGAATCGGCGACGATGAGCTTGCCGCAGCGCCGGTGCGGGATGCCGAAGCGGGAGCAGAACTCGTAAAGCTGCGGTCGGCCGGCGACGCACAGACGCGCCTTGAGCGAGCCCGGCGTGTAGTAGATGCCGGCGTGGATCACCTCGCTGTTGCGCGAGCTCGTCCCCGTTCCGAACGTGGACGCCGCCTCGAGCACCAGAACCTCGCGCCCAGCCTGCGCGAGCACCCGGGCGATGGCCAGGCCCACCACCCCAGCGCCGATGACCGCGACTTCGATCCTGTCCACGGCGCCTATCTTAAACGGCGCCTCTCAATACGCGTTGCGATCTCGCCAGACCACACCGATGGTTTTCAAGACGATCTTGAAGTCCAGCCACGGGGACCAGTGGCTCAAGTAGTTGAGGTCGTACTTCACCCGCTCGCGCATCTTCTCGATGGTCTCGGTCTCCCCGCGCAGTCCGTTCACTTGGGCAAGGCCGGTGATGCCTGGGCGCACTTTGTGGCGGATCATGTAGCCGCTGATGAGCTTGCGGTACATCTCGTTGTGCGCCACCGCATGGGGGCGCGGTCCCACCATGCTCATCTTGCCCTGCAGCACGTTGAAGAGCTGGGGCAGCTCATCCAGTGAGCTCTTGCGCAGGAAGCGCCCCAGGGGCGTCACGCGCTGGTCCTGCTTCTGGGCCTGGGCGATGACCGCACCATCCTCGCACACGGTCATGCTGCGGAACTTGTAGACCAGGATCTTCTCCCCGTTGAGCCCGTAGCGGCGCTGGCGAAAGAGCACCGGGCCGGGGGAGGTGAGCTTGATGGCGGCGGCGATGGTGAGCATCAGGGGTGACGCCAGCAGCAGCGCGAGCGATGCGAACACGATGTCGGTGGCGCGCTTGAGCACTGCATCCATGCCGTAGAAGGGGGTATCGCACACGGCCAGCACCGGCATGCCCTCGATATCCACCAGCCGACCCTGGATCAGGTCGAAGGCGAAGATATCCGGGACGAAGTAGATCGAGGCGGTCGTATCGCGCAGCTCCCGCACCATCTCCCCGATGCGCGGGACGTTGGCGATCGGTAGGGCGATGTAGATCTTGGTCACTCGGTGGCTGCGCACGAACTCGGCCACATCGCGGCAGTGCCCGGCGAATTTCTCCGGATCGATCACCTCGGCCACCCGCTCGGGGCTGCGGAAATCGAAGAAGCCCAGGAAGCCGTTCTGGGGCAGGCGCCGGAACAGCTCGAAGCCTGCGTTGTTGGCCCCGATGATGATGTAGGAGGGGGCGCGCGCGGCATTGGCCAGCACCCAGCGCGTACGCGAGCGCAGAGCATGCGAGGCGCACAGCGCCAGAGGGGTGGCGATGAACCAGGTCATGAGCATCAGGCGTGAGAAATCCCCCGTGATCTTCAGCGCAAAGGCCACGAACAGCAGAACCGCAACGATGCCGCCCCACTCCAGGAAGATGCGCGAGTAGACCCTGGAGGTCGCCTGTCCGGTGAGCTCCCCCTCACGTGCGGAGCGATTGAAGACGTAGCTGGAGACGAAGAACGTCAGCACCGCCAGCGCACAGACCGGACGCGACAGCGCTCGCCCATAGATGAGCTCGGCGGCAATGAGCATCAGCGCTGCCACCAGCGGATCGAGCTGCTTGAGCAGCGCGAGCACCGCCGGCTCGGCACTGCCTAGACGTATGCGCGTTGAGCTGCTCGCACGCGTGTGCGAACCGCTCAGCGACTGGACGACCGCCGCCACAGACCCACCTTCGTCGTAAATCTCGAATACGGAACGTTCGAGTTCTTCGTCGTTCGACTGCTTCAGCCGCCGCATCATGCGCCGGAACTATGACTCCATCGCTACATAACCGTTATGTAACGCCGGCCCCATCGCCGGAATGGCTGAAGTACTGCGGTGCAGCGGCTTGTACGACATTTTTCACTGCCCGCACCCGTTGATTATATCGCACGGCACCCGGTGAGCACCAATGACATCTTGGTTATAAGCGCGCAAGAACGCACGCTGATCAGTACGCGTTGCGATCTCGCCAGACCACACCGATGGTTTTCAAGACGATCTTGAAGTCCAGCCACGGGGACCAGTGGCTCAAGTAGTTGAGGTCGTACTTCACCCGCTCGCGCATCTTCTCGATGGTCTCGGTCTCCCCGCGCAGTCCGTTCACTTGGGCAAGGCCGGTGATGCCTGGGCGCACTTTGTGGCGGATCATGTAGCCGCTGATGAGCTTGCGGTACATCTCGTTGTGCGCCACCGCATGGGGGCGCGGTCCCACCATGCTCATCTTGCCCTGCAGCACGTTGAAGAGCTGGGGCAGCTCATCCAGTGAGCTCTTGCGCAGGAAGCGCCCCAGGGGCGTCACGCGCTGGTCCTGCTTCTGGGCCTGGGCGATGACCGCACCATCCTCGCACACGGTCATGCTGCGGAACTTGTAGACCAGGATCTTCTCCCCGTTGAGCCCGTAGCGGCGCTGGCGAAAGAGCACCGGGCCGGGGGAGGTGAGCTTGATGGCGGCGGCGATGGTGAGCATCAGGGGTGACGCCAGCAGCAGCGCGAGCGATGCGAACACGATGTCGGTGGCGCGCTTGAGCACTGCATCCATGCCGTAGAAGGGGGTATCGCACACGGCCAGCACCGGCATGCCCTCGATATCCACCAGCCGACCCTGGATCAGGTCGAAGGCGAAGATATCCGGGACGAAGTAGATCGAGGCGGTCGTATCGCGCAGCTCCCGCACCATCTCCCCGATGCGCGGGACGTTGGCGATCGGTAGGGCGATGTAGATCTTGGTCACTCGGTGGCTGCGCACGAACTCGGCCACATCGCGGCAGTGCCCGGCGAATTTCTCCGGATCGATCACCTCGGCCACCCGCTCGGGGCTGCGGAAATCGAAGAAGCCCAGGAAGCCGTTCTGGGGCAGGCGCCGGAACAGCTCGAAGCCTGCGTTGTTGGCCCCGATGATGATGTAGGAGGGGGCGCGCGCGGCATTGGCCAGCACCCAGCGCGTACGCGAGCGCAGAGCATGCGAGGCGCACAGCGCCAGAGGGGTGGCGATGAACCAGGTCATGAGCATCAGGCGTGAGAAATCCCCCGTGATCTTCAGCGCAAAGGCCACGAACAGCAGAACCGCAACGATGCCGCCCCACTCCAGGAAGATGCGCGAGTAGACCCTGGAGGTCGCCTGTCCGGTGAGCTCCCCCTCACGTGCGGAGCGATTGAAGACGTAGCTGGAGACGAAGAACGTCAGCACCGCCAGCGCACAGACCGGACGCGACAGCGCTCGCCCATAGATGAGCTCGGCGGCAATGAGCATCAGCGCTGCCACCAGCGGATCGAGCTGCTTGAGCAGCGTGAGCACCGCCGGCTCGGCACTGCCCACGCGCACACGCTTCTGGGCACTACGATGCGTGACCGAGCCGCCGAGCGACTCGAAGAGCGCCGCCACTTTGCTGACCTCCCGAACTTATGCCGTCTCTAAGAGCGTTCTTTCTTGGTTCTTCGATTTCTGAAGCGTTCGTTCTTCAGTTCTTGAAGAGTTAGTTCACCATCAAAAGGCTCGCTTCGCCGCACTCCCCCGTGAAACTGCGACGCATCTCGCGTTTTGCGATCGTGCAACTTCCGTACCGTGGGACCCACAGCCTCCAGCGACCAGGCTGAAATGCTCTGGCGTCAACACCTTCTGAGACATTCTTGTGGCTCGCAAGTTCATGCATCGATGTGTCAACGCGTGTTGACGAGCACCAATGTAGGGCCGAAAAGCCCCCGATGCCCTCGGTCAAGGCATCATGAGTCGGCCCGATGTCTGACACCGGCGCTCATTATGTGAAACAAAGCCAGCGAGCCGCCTACGAGAGTGGATGGCGAAGGACGTCGAGGAGCAGCTTCTCCAGCTCGATGAGCTCGGTCCGGGTGCCTGCGCGGGTCTGCCACCACGCGTCGGGATTGAACTGCGAATATCGCGAGTACACCACGATCACTCGGGTTCGCTGCCCTTGCAGGGCGCGCCTCATCACGCGGCGCATTCGACGCGAATGATCGGTCGTGCTCACCAGCAGGACCGTGTGATATCCCTTTTGGGTGCACCATTGTGGAAGAACGCTTGCCTCATCATGCGTCCCCGCGACGCTGCGGGGAATCAGCTCGGTCGAGGTGATCCCCAGAGCATGCAGCTGCCAGAGCTCCACGGCGGCGAGGTCGTAGTACGGGGCGCCGCGCCGGATGAACTCTTGATCGATCCGATCCGGCGGATCGGAGAACAGGGCAATCCGCGGTGCAATGCCCCCGCGCAGGAGGTCTGCTGCTTCGAGCACGCCCGCCCCGTCGGCATCGATCGCAACGACGATCACGTCGGCATGCCGCGGTGCGTCGCTTGCAACAAGCGCCCAGCCCGCCGCGCGCAACAGCGCCCGGTGAACCGGCGGAATCAGCATCGCAATGAGGACCAAGCCGAGGACGAGCGCCGTCCAGCGGGCCCGCGAGGAGAGAGGGCGAACGGTCACCCGCGGCTAGACCGGCTCCGCCGGTGAGAGTTCCAGGTTCGCCTGGCTAACCGAAGGGCGCAAGACCACCTGCGCTCGCAGCAGGTGGCCGAAGATGCGCGGTCCGCGCACCAGATACCGGTGCGCCAGCCGACGCGGATTCCGGAGCAGCCGGTAGAGCCACTCCAGAGCGAGACGCTGCATCCAGCTCGGTGCGCGCCGCTCAACGCCCGTGAGGAAGTTCAGCGAGGCTCCCACGCACAGCGCGAGCCCACGCGCGATTCCGCGACTGTGCAGCATCTGTGCGATGACCTCCTGCTGGGGCGATCCCACGGCGAGGAAGCAAAACCGGAAGGGGCTCTGTTGCTCCACGAACTGCAGGCAGCGCTCGACGGCTCGCGGGTCGCGGATGAAGCCCATGGGCGGGTCGTAGTGCTTCAGATTCAGCAGCCCGTAGCGCGCGGCGATCCGCTCGGCCTGCTCGGCCGTGCCTCCCACGAGCACGATGGGATCCGTCGGACGGATGACCTCCTGCAGCAGCGTCGCGGTCACGTCCGCTCCGGTGCAGACCGGCAGCCGCATGCGCTTCAGGATGAGCAGGAGGTAGGCGACGAATCGGCTGTCCATGAGTACGTACGCAGCCGAGCGGTAGAGTTCCCGGAAGGCGGCATCGTCCCGGTAGCGCAGCATATGGTCCGCGTTGGGCGTCACGACGTACGCAAAGCGATCGCCGCCGAAGCGTCCCGCCAACGAGATGAACTTGCTCAGATCGAGATCGTCGATCACGTGCGCGTGACGCGACGGGCTTGACGCCAATCCTGCATCCACTTGCGACCACCCGTGCGCCCAAAAAATGGGCGACTTTCTACTGCTTTTTTCCGATCGTCCTCTTTGTGCGCGGGAGTATATCCGTCGCAAACCCCGCGTACCAGAATCGCCCGATCGGCGGTGTGACGACCAGACTGAGTGTGTCCCGCGCCGCGTCGCGGGTTATGTGAAATTCAAACGGGCTCCTGTGGCGCCGCAGCACCCCGGCGGGCCCGAGCACGTCGGGGCGTCGGCGAAGGTACAATCAGCCCACGACGTAGAACCGTGTCGTCGGGAAGGGATTGTGACCGTCGCGTTGAATCAAGCAGCCGTGCTCGTCGGCCAGGAGAGAGCCGCGAGCGAGCGCCCACACGAGTCCATCGCACCGGCGGGTAACCTGTACATTCCGTCGCTGGACGGAATTCGGGCAATCTCGTTCTTCCTGGTCTTCTTCGCTCACGCCGGTCTGGGTGAGACCCTGGTCCCCGGAGGCTTCGGCGTCAGCATCTTCTTCCTGCTGAGCGGATTCCTGATTACCACGCTGCTGCGCAGGGAGTTCGCCCGCTATCGGCGCATCAGCCTGAGCAGCTTCTACCTTCGGCGTGCGCTTCGAATCCTCCCCCCGCTCTATATCACCCTGGTGCTCGCGATGGTGCTGGTCCATGTGGGCAAGGGGCCCGCGACCATTCCGCTCGTGGGGACTCTCACGCAGGCCTTGCAGGTCTCCAACTACTACCAGATCTATGCCAATCCCGCGGTGATCATGCCCGGGTCGGGCGTGCTGTGGTCGCTCGCGGTGGAGGAGCACTTCTATCTCCTGTTTCCGCTCCTGTACGCCTGGATGTGCCCCCGGCTGCCGGCCAGCCGCCAGGCGCTTGCCTTGCTCGCACTGTGCGGCGCTGCTTTGGTGTGGCGTTGCATTCTCGTGTTCCACTTCCATGCGGGCTTCCTGCACACCTACTACGGTACCGACGCGCGCTTCGACTCCATTCTGTTCGGCTGCGTGCTCGCCGTGATTGCCAACCCGGTGCTCGGGGATCCCCTACACGAGCGGCTCCTGCGCCGCATGCACTGGCTGCTTCCGCTTAGCGTAGCCGTGCTGCTCTTCACTTTCCTGGACCGCAACGAGGTGTTCCGCGAGACGCTTCGCTACTCCTTGCAGGGACTGGCGCTCATACCACTCTTCATCGCCGCCATTCGCTATCAGAAGTCATGGCCGGTGCGCTTTCTGAATCTGACCTTCGTGCGATTCCTGGGCGTGCTGTCCTACACCTTGTACCTCTGTCATCACATGTTTCTGGAAACCATCCAGGGCAGCTGGAATTTCAATCCGCTCCTGACCGGCTCCGTGGCACTTGTGTGTGCGTTCCTGTTCGCGACGGCCGTTCATTACTGGATCGAACGGCCGTGCACGCGAGCCCGCAAGCGCCTGTCCAGGGCGTCCGCGGAGTAATCAGGAGGGTCTGCTTCCCGAGCGGCCGGGATCTGCGCGCACGTGCTCTGCGCGAAACACCAGGTAGCGAGTCGCGACGAAATTGAAAGCCGTGCCGACGGCAATGCCGATCAGTGCGGCGAGCTGCGGCGGCATTGCGGGTACATCGCGCAGGACGAGCAGGGTCAGCGCATAATTGATCAGCGCGCCAAAGGAGGAGGCGCCGACGAAGCGCACGTATTGCAGCGCCCACGAGCCGTGACGAGCGAAAGAGAAGCTGAAGCGGCGATTGAGCACGAAATTGAACGTCATGGCGACCCAGATCGCCAACCCCACCGCCCAGCGTATCGCCAAGCCCACATCCACCAGCGCCGTGAGAGCGGCGAGGTTCACGAGCGTTCCCAGCGCGCCGACCACGAGGAACTGGCTGAGCTGGGACCACAGCCCGTACTTGAAAATGTAGAGACGGCGTAGATGCCTCAAGTAGGCGAGCTGCTGGGCGAGCGTGAGCTTGCTCACACCGAAGCGGCGATTCTCGAAATGGATCGGAATCTCGACGACGCGCTCGCAGCGGCACTTCACGATGAGCTCGAGCCCGATCTTGTAGCCGATGGGATTGAAGTCCGCGCCGGCCTGAAAGGTTGTCCGCGAGAGCGCGAAGAATCCCGCCATGGGGTCGCGAATGCTCGTGAGAGGGCGCGCCAGCGCAGTGGCCACCCGGCTGTTGAGCCAGCGCAGCAGCCCCCAGTCATCGGCGGTCGTGCCGCCCTCGACATATCTCGACCCCACCACGAAATCTGCGCCGGCTTGTAGCTTCTGCAGCATCAAGGGGACGGATTCGGGCGGGTGGCTGAGATCCGCGTCCATGCAGACGAGGATATCGCCGCTTGCGTTGTGGAAGCCTTCGAGGACTGCGGCGCTCAATCCGCGGTTGCGCGTGCGAACGATGAGCCGCAACCATCTCTCGGGGCGGCTTGCGATCAGCTCGACGGTGCCATCCCGGCTGTCGTCATCCACGATCAGCAGGTCGATATCGAGCGCGCGCTCTTCCCTTACCCTCGCGACTCTGTCGATGAGGTGGGGCAGGTTTTCGACTTCGCGGTAGGTCGGAACGACGATCGTCAGGTGGGTGCGGCCTGCGAGGGGGCTTTCCTCGCCCGCCTCAGCCACTGTCGGAGGCAACATAGGTGTCGAGTTTTGGGGACTGCAAGCGGCGAGAGCGCGCGGACGACCAGAAGCGCTTGAGTTGCAGGAAGTAACGCTCGAAGTACTCGTAGCTCAGCCAGGCGATGGCCATCGAAGCAGCCATTCCGGCGACCGCCAGAATCGCAAGAGCGGCGAAGTGGGACCCGATCAGCGATGTGAGTGCGCGCTCGGTGCCGTGATGGGAGAAGTAGTAGGAGAGGAAATGATGGTAGACGTACAGTCCATAGCTGTACTTGCCGAGCGTGATCATGGGGCTGCTGCGGAAGAAGCGCGACCAGAGCGAGGGGGCTGGTGCGCACAGAGCCTTGAGCAGCAAGGCGGCAAGCAACAGGTGGAAGGCCCCGCCGCGCAGCGACTCCACCACGTTACCGCGGTCGATGAAGTGCCGGATGCCGAACTGCAGCAGCAGCACGCCTATTCCGGCCGACGTCATGGGAAGGATGAGGCGCCGCGCCGCGGCCTCCCCGCCCGGCTGCCGCACGTACACGGCGAGGAATCCGCCCAGCGCGAGCGCATCGAGCTGGAAGGGTGTCAACACGGTCGTCACGATGGGGCTTGCGCCGTAAAACGACGCCACGATCCGGCCGCCGAACGAGGCCGCAGCCGCCGCGAGCGAGAACACGAGGAATAGGCGCGGCTTCCCGGCGACCAGCCACACGACCAGCGGCCAGACGAGGTAGAACTGCTCCTCGATCGCCAGTGACCAGAAATGCTCGATGTACGAGAGCACCCAGCCGTCGTGGATTGCGAGATAGATATTCACGGCATAGAGCCAGGCCCAGGCCTGATGGCTCCGCAACCCCGCAATCTCGGATCCATGCAAGGCCGGTATGGCGGGAACGACCAGAAAAACAACAGCCAGGACACCGTAGTACAGCGGGAAGATCCGCAGCACCCGGCGCATGTAGAAGTTGCGGAAATAGGCGGGATCGGCACGCGAGTCGTACAGAATCCCGGTGATCAGGAAGCCGGAGAGGACGAAAAAGAGATCGACACCCAACGCGCCGTAGGTGAGAAGCCACGTCAGGGCGTCATCGATCGCACCTTTCGGATTTGCCGGGATGCCAAAGTGAAAGAGCAGGACGGCAAGGATCGCGAGGCCGCGCACGCCATCGAGTGCCGGCAAGTGGCCTGCGAAGACCTGGCCAGACCGCCGCTTGGCGCTGCTGGGCGGCGCCGTCGTGCCGGCTTCGGGCGTCGAGCTGATCGACGATGTTGGGCCGGAAGCCTCCGCAACTGTAGACACCGACGGCCCTTCCTCTGGTGCACCGACTGCAAACTGCGGCAACGATACCTGAGGGTGCCATGGGGATGCACGACTTGTAGCCAGCCCCCCACCTACCAGCCGCTCGAAGGCGGCTGGCGGTGGGGCCATTCGCTGCGGCTCACGCGCCTTTAAGGTGTTGGCACGACGTTTGGGGTGCCTGCGTCGTAGCGTGCCTTGGCGGGCAGGGTGTAGGTGGTGCCGGTGGTGGGATCGACCCAGGGCCAGCGGTCCGATCCGAAGAAGGCCGGTGTACTCGTGTAGTAGAGCGAGTTGGGCAGCGTGGCTGCCGTTCCGGTGAGCCAGGTCTGCCTGCCGAGGTAGGAGTCCCAGTTACCGTCACGCACCGCGGTGGCGGCCACATTGGCATCGGCCGTATAGGGGGATTTGTCGTTCCACCCCATGAGCCATATGGTGGCCGGCCAGGGCAGCACGGAGGCGTTGGTGACTTGGTCCACGTAGCCGTTGGCGGCGGTGGTCAGTCCAGGCTCCCCCAGCACGTTGCCCACGAAGCTCATCCAGTAGCTGTAGCGCATGGCCCCGGCCGCACGCTTGGGGCCGCTGGGGTTGGCGCTGCCGCCGGGGACATTGTCCACATCGTTGATCGTGTCGCCGGTGTAGTCGCTCTGGAAGGAGCTGCGCACGCTGGTGGTGTAGTTACGGAAGTAGAGGTTGTAGGTCGAGTTGCCGTGGGTGGTGTCGCTGTCGATGTTGAAGCTCTGGTTGCCCTCGAACAGCACCATGTGCGAGCCCACCATGTGCGAGGCGTTCAAGCCGATCTCGATCCAGGTTTCATCGGTGGCGATGTAGCCGTCGTCCATGTAGTTGTAGCCCACCACGGATCCCGCCCCCGATGAGCGTGCGACCATCACCTTGTTGGTCTTGACCACGATGTTGTTCTCGATGAGCGCCTCGGAGGAGCCATTCGCCAGGCTGATCGCATAACCGGCACCACCCGGCTCGGCCCAGGCGGCATCGTGGATGTAGGAGTCGCGCAGCTCGTCACGGAAGCCATTATCGATGGCCACTCCCTCGTCATACCACTCGGTCACCTCGATGTTTCGGGCCCAGGAGTACCTGGCGTTCTCAAAGCGCACCGCCCCATCTCCACCACCCACCAGGGTCACCTGCTCCAGGCCCGCATTCTCCACCGGTGCGTTGGAGCCTGTGTAAGTGGTCAACTCCGCGTAGTGGCTGGTGCGGTAGCTCTTGGTCAGGGGCGAGGTGAAGGTGATGGTGTTGCCGCTGACGCTGGCGATCTCCTTGATCTCATTCTGCGGACGGTCCTGGCGCGAGAACCAGCACGCCCCATCGCTGCCGTTACCCGATCCGGAGTAATTGTTGGCGGTCGAGGGCGTCACGCCGGTCTGCACCGGATCGTCGATGGCGGAAACTGCAGGGTTGTGCACTTGCCAGGTCACTGCGTAATCCGAAGAAGCCCAGATGGAGGTTGAGATCTGCGCCACATCCGGCATCCACTGGGCACCGGAGGTCTCATCCAGGAGCACCATCTGGCCGGCGGAGAAGATCGAGCCGTTGGCCACCGTGATCGAATACGATCCCTGCGCGCCATCGGCGGACAGCAGCTGCATGTACTGCGTCTGGTAGGCCGTGAGGCCCTGGCAGCGCGCATCGCCATCCGGATTGACCCAGCGTCCAGGTCCCACAATGACGATCGGGGTGGGATCGGAGGGGGCCTGATTGGAGCTGGTGGCAAATACGTTGCGCGGATTCTTCAGGATCGTGGATCCCGCAGCCGCCCCGCGCACGACCACGCCCTTGTCGATGGCAATGTAGTCACCCTCGCCCATGAGAAAGGTGCCCGCTGCCAGCTGCACCACCGTTCCCGCGGCGCACTGGCTGATCTTGGCGTTGATCTGCGCGCTGTCGTCGCTGGTGCCGCTGGGGGTGAGCGGGGTGGAGTTGCACACCGGCCAGCTGGCCGAGGGAATGCCACCCTTGGACATCATCCCGGGATCCCACGCCGTGGTGCGACTGGAGGGCAGGGCGTACTGAGTGCCGCTGCTGGATGAGGAGCTCGACGACGACGAGGAGGAGGAACTCGAGGATGACGACGACGACGAGGAGCTCGAGGACGAGGATGAGCTCGATGA
>Ga0335072_10005295_pt1 | contig 19010 bp, 18 predicted proteins | sample Lox_Sample_21_FD_206725 | JGI IMG/M metagenome (GOLD analysis project Ga0335072, IMG submission 206725) | Soil microbial communities from Loxahatchee National Wildlife Refuge, Florida, United States - Lox_Sample_2.1 | ecosystem: Environmental > Terrestrial > Soil > Wetlands | place: USA...
ACTCTGCGCGGAACTGATCGTAGGGGCGGCCGGTCGCGATCTCGATGTGCCGGACGGTGCGGGGCGTAACTGTGATTGCAGACATGCCGCCGAGCCTGCCGCCGGGTGCGCCCGCCGCGCATCACCTGACCGAGTGATTCACGCACGAGGCTAGGACCTGCTGGGAAGGTCGTGAACAGCGTGGCAGGGATGAGTCATGCGCGGCGTGCCAACGCGGACGCGGCTGGCGCTGCACTCGAAACGTGAAGTTCGGCTGGGCCGGCTTGGAGCCGGTGGCCGCCCGGGCGACGTGGGCCGGCAGCGCTGGTGTCAGCCGCCGTCGGGCAATTCCCAGTAGTCTTCGCCGGCGAGGAAACCGCCGCGCTGCGCGATCGTTTTTGCGTTGAAGTGCAGCACCGTGACGGCGGGGAAGGGCCGCAGATACACGCTCAGCTCCGTAACCTGCCCGTCGCTGTTGAGGCGCCGGTCCCAGATCCCTTCCATCGGGTATCCGTCGGCGTCGCAGTCGAACAGCTCGATCACGCGGTCGGGTGTCGCGATGACGCAGGTGTACGAGGACTCGCTTTGCACCTGGTGGGCGATCCGTACCGCTTCTGTCACCTCCTCGCCGCCGGTGACGGCCTTGGCCAGGATCGGGCTGTGCAGCACCATGTCCGGTGCGGGGTGCAGGGGTCGCAGGGCGATGGGGGTGAACACGCGGCTGCCCGCGGTTTTCTGGCCCAGTTCCCATGCGGCGGCGGGGAACTTGTCCCCGATGCGTTCGCGGATGGCCTGCACCAGCAGGTTGACCACCGGCCAGGGGCGTAGCACGGCGCGGACTTCGCGGATGCGGCCATCCGCGCCGTCGATGAGGATCGTTACGCCCTGCACAGGATGCCCGGCGACCGCCCCGTCCCAGAACAGGAGCGTCTGGTTCTGGTCAGCGACCTGTGAGGTGTAGGCGATCGGCTTGGCGACTTGCGCCACTTCCGCTAGCAGGTCCAGTACGAGTTCGCGGCCACGGACTGGGTCGGTCAGGAGCGGCGCCCACATCGTGACGTTGGGGTCGAGGATCGCCCCTAGCTGCTCCCGCGACGCGCCGTCCTCGATTGCCGTCTGGAATGGATGCTTGGCCATGATTGGTCCTTCCATATTCGATGAGCTAGCACGAGTCTGAAACAGGCGGCACGGTGCGGGCATCGCTAGCGCCACTCGGCCCAATGCCACCCGGCGCGAACAGGAATCACCCAGGGAACAGGTAGAAGTTCTGCAGCCCCTGCATGGCCGTGCCACCGTAGTCCGGATAGGCCGCCTCCAGGAGCCGGTTCATGTCCTCCGGGCCGCTGGCCGCGCCGTAGAACTCGCGGGCGACGTCGAGGTAGGCGCGTGCCTTCTCATAGACCGTGGCGTCGGCCGGCAGGCCGTGGCCCGGCAGCACGACGTCGTACGGAAGTCCGGCGAGTTTGTCCAGCGCCTGCTGCCAGGTGTCGAACGCGTGCTCCCCGATAAACAGGTGCACGTCGTGGTAGACGACGTCCTGGGCGATGAGGATTCGCTGCTCGGGCAGCCCGATCGCCAGCTGCTCGGTAGTCTCGGCGTCAACCGGGGCGATGAACTCGAACGTGACGCCCTCGATGACCTCGGTGCCCGGCTCCACGACACGGTCGACCGGGCGGGCCGACGGAAGGTTCTCGGTGTCGTGTCCGGGCGTGTAGCGGTAGCCTCGCTCGATCCGCAGGTCGCCACTGCCGTTGATCAGGTCGCGCTGCGAGGCTAGGGCGTACGTCTCGGCGGTGAACGCGCCGGCCCCGACGAAGTGGTCCGGGTGCGCGTGCGAGATGTACAGGCGGGTGATCGGCTTGCCGATCCGTTCGGCGACGGCCAGGACCTCGGTGGCGTACTCCGGCGTCAACTGCGCGTCGAACGCTACCAACTGGTCGGGCAGTTCGATCAAGTGGCTGTTGGCCCGCCAGCCGTGCTCGGGCGCGGTGTAGGTGTGGACGGCTACGCCTTCGACCGTGGTCGTGGTGACGGTTCCCCGCATGGCAGCTCCTAGTCGGTGGGTGTGATCAGTTCGGGCCGGGCGTAGACGACATGCCAGGGCGTGAGCGTATGTTCCGCGACCACCCCGGCTGCCGTGTACGGGTCGGCAGCCGCGATCGCCTCCGCCTGCGCCACAGCGTCCCCGTCCTCGGCGCTGGTGGCGTCGACGACGTAGAGGAACAGCGCACCGGTGCCGTCCTCGAACGGGCCGCCGGCCGCCAGGCGGCCCTTGTCGCGCAACTGCCGCATGTAGGCGCGATGCTCGGGCCGCGCCGCCGCCACGGCGTCAAGATCGGCGATGTACCGGACGTGGTTGGTGACTAGCATCAGGCTTCCCCCAATACGACCAGCGGGTTCTCTCCCTGCCAGTACTGCGGGCCGAGCCGGTCGCGCAGCAGCTTGTAGACCTCGCCGCGGAAGAAGGCGGAGACGGGCCACGGCCGGCTGTAAACCCGCATGTCGGCGATCTCGCCGTCGCCGTCCAGGCCGAACACGGCCCCCAGTTGCCAGGCGTGACCGTGCACTCTGGCGTCGTACAGCACCACGTACGCCTCCCCGAACCTGCTGACGACGCGGAACCTGGGGGCGCCGGATACGTCTTCGACCGCCTTGAGGATGATGCCCACCAGTTCGCCGCCAGCTGCGGTGTCCGTCAGCACGGGCGAGTGGAACGCCACGTCGGCCGAGCGTCCGGGCAGGCCGGGCGGTTCGGTGCGGAAGCCGCCGGGAGGCCCGGCGGCCACGTACGGCACCGACAGGTCGATGTCGGTGCGGAACCGCTCGTCGGAGGCGGCCAGGTGATCGCGGACCAGCTTCACGAACGGCCAGGGCCGGGCGTACAGGTCGACGGCCGAATACGTGCCCTCTGTGCCGCGGGTGAGGACCGCAAACAGGCCGACCTCGCGCCCCTGGCCGCTGCCGACGAACGTGACGAAGGCCCGCTGGTCGTCGGCAGCGACGAACTCCGGCTCGCTGATCCCGAAGGAACTGGCGAGTTTACGAAGAACAGGCACGGCCTCATCCCGGCCCTCGATCCGGGACATGGTGAGCGGGGTGGCAACGGAAACCGCCTCGGCCAGGGCTGCCGGGAGCTGCCCCAACACGGCCTTGGCCACGTCGCTGTCTTGTGACATCTGAATCTCCTGTTCGCTAGGCGATGTCAGGCTCAGCTTTGTCGGGGACGGATCGCACTGGCATCACTTGATCGCGCTATTCACGGCCCGTAAGCCGGAACGGCAGCCTCGATGAACCTTCCGTGGAAGATCCGAACTGGTCCGGTGCGGGGCGCTGTTGCGCAGCCGGGGGTCGCTGAAGGGCATGGCCGGGAGGGTTGATCACAGGATCAGGTGATGCGCCGCGGGCGCACCCGGCGGCAGGCTCGGCGGCATGTCTGCAATCACAGTTACGCCCCGCACCGTCCGGCACATCGAGATCGCGACCGGCCGCCCCTACGATCAGTTCCGCGCAGAGTACGAGGCCGCCGTGCCGGCCTTCGACCGCCTCGAGGCCATCGGCGTCGTCACCAGCGGCGCGGGCTGGGCCGGCATCGAGGCCCTGTCCGACAACACCGCCGTCCACGGCCTGGTCAGCTTCTTCACCTTCGACCCCAGCCCGGTCATGCGCCTGAACGGCAGCACCCGCCGCGGCGTCACCTACCTGTCCGGCAACATCGTCGAGGCGGAAAAGGGCTTCCGCCTCGACCCGGCCTGCTTCCTTTACCTGCCCCTGCGGGTCGTCATCAGCGAGGCGCCCGACGGCACCGCAGTCCTGGGGCTGGACGCTCCGGCTGACCTATTCGACGTGTTCCCCGGCGCCGAGATGACTGATGTCGCGGCAGCCTTCACCCGCACGCTCGCGACGCTGCTGCGACACCTCCGGCTGGCGGTCCCTGCCGAGATCTCCAGTTCCGACGAGGATGCATAGCCGGTGACCGCTGCGACCTCGCCGAACGCACAGGGGTGCTCGGCGCGATCTGCTTCGTCAACTGCGCGGGCCGCGGCATCCCCGTCACGGGCGTCGGCATTCTGCCGCTGTGCACGGGCCCGCGGGCTGCGACCCCCGCAGCGACAAGTCATCGCCGTCGGCTTGCACACTCGTCCCGCTCGTGTCCCACCGCCGGGCCTGAACGGAAAACGAGTACCGATCGATGGCTTGTACAGCGCACGCCCTGGTCACAAGCTTGCGCAGCCGCATGTGGCGCGTCGCACGGCCCGGCTCGGTGGCAGAGCAGAGCCGCTATCACCGAACCAGGTCATGCGTGGCGTCGGCGTCGTGTGCCAGCCTGCCCTGGGAGGATATGGTGACCGACTCTGCTGGCGTAAAGTGAGCGCCAGGGGACATCTCGAGATGCCTCAGTCGCGCTCACGGCTTAGACATCTGCACTGGGAGCGGCACATGGCGATTCGCCTCCGGGGCCGGGACACAGAGACCCAGGCCCTTGGCAGACAGCTCGATACCGTGGCGGCCGGGCGCGGTAGCGTCGTCCTCGTCAAGGGATTGCCGGGGATGGGGAAGTCCGCGCTGCTAGGCGCCGCGGAGAAGCTGGCGGCGGAGCGGGGCATCCGGGTGCTCAGCGGCGCTGGAGACGCCGCCGCCCAGGTGGTCCCGCTGGGGCCCCTGCTCGAGGTGCTGGTGCCTGCGAGCGACCCGCTGGTGGACCCGGGCGTGCTGCGCGCACTTAGCGGGTCCCCTGACCAGCGGTTCTGGCTGCTTCGGGAGATGCAGGAGGCGCTAGAACGCGCGGCGCTACGTGAGTCGCTACTGATCTCCATCGACGACCTGCAGTGGGCGGACGCGGCCACCTTGAGCGCGCTCGGCACGTTGCCCCGGCACCTGGCCTCGCACCGGATCGGCTGGCTGTTCGCGCTGCGGCCCGGAGAACTCACGGTTCCGACGCAGGCTGGCCTGACCAGGCTGGAAGCCGTCGACCCGGTTAGCATCACGCTGGGTCCGCTGGACCCCGCCGCTGTCGCGGAGCTGGTCGCGGACCTGCTTGGCGGGCGGCCCGACGCCGCGCTACTCGCCAAACTTGAGGGCGTGGGCGGACAACCGTTCCTCGTCACCGAGCTCTTACGCGGGCTGGTTGAGGAAAAGCTGGTCACGGTGACGGACGGCGTCGCGACGGCGACCGAGGCCAGGATGCCGCTGCGGTTCGTCGACTCGGTGAGCTACCAGCTGGCCCGCCTGTCACCCACGGCCCGTGACTGCGTGCAGATGGCGTCCCTGCTGGGCCGGCGCTTTGCAGCCGACGAGCTGGCGGCGCTGCTGGACATGACGCCGCCCGCGATCCTCGGGGCCTTGCGCGAGGCAATGGCCGCAGGGCTGATTGTCGAAGTCGGTGATCGGCTGGCGTTCCGCCATGACCTGGTTCGCGAGGCCGTCGACGCTAGCCTGCCGCAGACAGTTCGGCGAAGCCTGCGCCGCCGGGCCGTCGACGTCATGCTGCGGCACGGCGCGGCCCCCGCGGACGTCGCCGAGCTGGTCATGGACATAGCCCAGCCCGGCGACCGGGAGGCGGCCGGATTGCTCCGGCGGGCCGCCGCGGAAGTCGGCCGGGTGTCCCCGACGATCGCCGCGCAGCTCAGCCAGCGCACGCTTGACCTGACACCGGCACCGAACCCGGGCCGGGGCCCGCTGGTCGCGGAGACGATCGCCTACCTCGTGCACGCCGGACGGGCGGGCGAGGCACTCCGTCTAATGTCCGGCAGCGCAGGAGACCTAGGCGATCCGGCCGCTCAGGCAGAGGTGCGGCTCAGCCTGGCTATCTTGTCGGTGCAATACGCCCCCAACGACGCGATCACCCAATGCCGACTGGCGCTGGCGCTCCCCGATCTTCCGGTTGAGCTGCGGAGCCAGCTCCTGTCAATCCTCTCACTCAGCTTGGATATAGCGGGCGAAGTCGCCGCGGCGGGACCGCCAGCCGCAGAAGCTGCCGCGTTGGCGCGGGCCAGCGCCGACCCAGCGAATAGCGTGATCCCGCTGATTCCCAATGCCGTGCACCAGTTCGCCCGCGGCGACTGGCGGCGGGCACTCGACCTGATTAGTGACGCGATCACCAGCCAGCGCGCTCCGGGATGGGCGACCGCCAGACTGTGGCTGCCGGAGGGGTGGAAGGCGCTCATCTTGCTCGGGCTCGCCCGGCTGGACGAGGCCTTCACTCTCATCGAGGCGGGAATCCAGGCCGCGCAGCGCGAGGGTCTGTCGGCCAACCTGCGGATCTGGACGATGATCCGCGCACGCGCCCTCCTGTCTGCAGGGCGCCTGGCGGATGCCAGCGCGGAAGCCGAGGCCGCGATCGAGATGTCAGACGAGATGGGCGACGGGACCTACGGCTACATCAACCACATCGCGCGCTACGTCCTGGGGCAGGTGGCCCTGCACACCGGGGATCCCGCCGGGCTGGGGCAGGCGCACAAGGTGGCGGAACGGCTCCGCGGCGCCGTTGCGTGCCGGTCCACCCAACGGCTGGGCGGCTGGCTCACAGCGCTGATCATGGACGCCGAGGGCAACCCAGCGGGCGCCGCGCAGCAGACATGGCTGGATCCGCTGGCCATAGGGCCGGTGCCAGCGTCCAGCCCGCGGACGTACGCCGACGTGCCCGCCCTCGTCGGCATCCTGCTGCGGGCTGGCGACCGGGCGGAAGCCGAATCCGTGGTTGCCCGGCTGACTGATTTCTCCCGCCGCCACCCGGACTTCCCATTCATTGAGGCCGCCGCGCTGCACGCGCGTGCCGCCCTCCACAGCGACGCCGACGCGGCGCTGCGCGCGGTCACGCTGAGCGCCGCCGATCCCCGCCCCCTGATCCGGGCCGCCGTGATTGAGGAGGCCGGCCGGCTCCTCCCTGCCGGGGCGGGTGAAGCGGTGCCGTTGCTCGAGGAGGCGCTAGTTTTGTACGCGGACTGCGGAGCGGACCGGGACGTCGCCCGGGTGCACGGCCTGCTGCGCACCCGGGGCTTCCGGCCCTCCTACAAGGGACCGCGTAGCTCGTCGCGGTGGCCGGAACTGACCGAGTCGGAGTACGCCGTTGCCGCCCTCGTCGCCCGGGGCGCCACCAACCGTGAGGTCGCCGAAAAGCTTTACCTGTCACCGCACACGGTCAACTCGCACCTGCGGCACGTGTTCACCCGGCTCGGCATCCGTTCCCGCGTAGAACTTGCCCGGCTCGCGGCCGAACGCGACGCGGCCGCGAGCGCCTAGCGGGGTTAACCGCGGTGACAGCGGGACGGCACTGTGCGGCTCGCTTAGGCAGAGACGAGGGCCTCGTTATCGGTCCTCACCCAGCCGAAGCATGGCCCTGTCTCCGACCGCGCGGGGAGTTGCCGCGCTTGCATCGCCCACTGCTCCAGGGCGCCGTCCCGCAAACCCAGGCCGGACGGCCGGACCACTCGTTCAGGTGATGCGCCAGGCAGCGCGGGCCGCGCACCATGGCTTCATGAAGATCATCAATTACGCAAGGTACATCGACTCTGAAGAGAAAGTCGCCAGCCTGCGGCCCGCGCACCGGCAATACATGTCACAACTCCTTGCCGAGGGCCGTCTGGTGGCGGGCGGCCCGTTCACGGACGGCAGCGGCGCGCTGTTCATCTACGAGACCGAATCGCTCGCCGCCGCGGAGGAAATCGTGGCGGTCGACCCGTATCAGATTGGTGGCGCGTTCGCCAGCTACACACTCAGCCCATGGGAGGTCGTTAAGGCGAATCCCGAGCTGATCCCCGCACTCCAGTAAGTACGACGCGAAGGATGCGGTGGGCATTCGTGATCGGCATATCGGATACCGGCGGCTCGTCAGCCATAGCGAGGGCGCCAAGGACGAGGCCGTCGCCAGCTGGTTTCGGTGAGTCGGCATGAGACGGAGAAGGATGAATCATCATGGCTCTTGGGATGGACTGGCGCAGTGCCGCGGCTTGCCGGAGCAGCGATCCCGATCTGTTCTTTCCTGTCTCGTCGTCCGGTTTCGCCGCTGAGCGGCAGCTAGCGGAGGCCAAAGACGTTTGCGCACATTGCCCGGTCGGTGCTGAGTGCTTGGAGTTCGCGCTGAAGACCCGCCAGGCCCACGGCGTGTGGGGCGGCCTGAGCGAGCAAGAGCTGCGAGATCTGTGGAGACTTGATGTACGACCAACTAATCCAGACGCAGATAACCGCCGCCCGGTTCGCATGCAAACGGATAGGTCCCCAGGGGTTGAAGGCCTTGCGCGAGAGCGTCGAGGAGGCTTGCCGGCTGCAGGCTGACACCGGATGGGAGCAGAAAGCTGCGGCGCATGCGGCCTTCTTCAGTGTTCTGGCGGAGGCAGCCGATGACCCTGTCATAGGTTCGGTTCTCGTCAGCGGGAGCGGTCTCGTCTACGACCTGATGATGATGGCCGGGCGCGCGACCCATGGCATCGCCATCAACTCCCGCCGCCGCTTTCTGGAATGCCTGGACGCGGGCGACCCCGAGGCCGCGGCGCGGGCGCTGGAGGAACACCTCCGTATCCTCCACTTCATGTGCCGCCTGGCGGGACGGCATCGCAGCGAGTGGCGACGCGGGACCCGGAAGGAAAATTAGCCAGCCCGCAGTTCAGGGCCGGTAGAGGTACCGCTGGAAGGCGGCTTGGTCGCGTAGACTGGGTTCCGGCGGAGGGGCTCGCCGGAAACCGCGCCAGTGCCAACGGTCCCTGCTCAGCAGGGAAGGCGCGTGCGGGATGAAGCAGGTTCTGGCTTTCAGCCATGCCCGGAAGTCCTATGACGGCAGTGCCGTCCTTGCTGATGTGACGCTGGCGTTCCTGCCGGGCGCCAAGATCGGCGTTGTCGGGCCGAACGGCGTTGGCAAGTCCACGGTCCTGCGGATGATGGCCGGTCTGGAGGAGCCGTCCGACGGCGTGGTCCGTCGTATGCCCGGCTACAGCACCGGGATCCTCTTGCAGGAACCGGTGCTCGATCAGGCGAAGACGGTCTTCGGCACCGTGGCGGATGGCGTCGCCGGGACCCGGGCCCTGCTGGAGCTCTACAACAAGGTCGCCGCGACGCTGGCCGTGGATTACTCCGACGACCTGCTCGATGAGCTTGGACGCCTGCAGGACCAGTTGGACCACAAGAACGCGTGGGACCTGGGCAGCCGCCTCGAGCAGGCGTTGGATGCGCTGCGCTGTCCGCCTCCGGAAGCGAGGATAGACATGCTTTCCGGCGGGGAGCGGCGCCGGGTAGCACTGTGCCGAGTGCTGATGTCCCAGCCGGATCTGCTGCTGCTGGACGAGCCGACCAATCACCTGGACGCCGAGAGCGTCGCCTGGCTGGAACAGCACTTGGCCAAGTACCCCGGCACGGTGGTGGCGGTCACCCACGATCGGTATTTCCTGGAGAACGTGGCCGGCTGGATCCTCGAGCTCGACCGCGGCCACGCCTACCCGTATGAGGGGAATTACTCGACCTACCTGGAGACCAAGGCCGCCCGGCTGAAGGTCGAGGGACAGCGGGACGCCAAGCTACGCCGACGACTCGAACGGGAACTGGAGTGGGTACGCTCCAGCCCTCGGGCCCGGCAGGCCAAGCGCCGGGCACGGCTGGACCGGTATGAACAGATGGCGGCCGAGGCCGCGGCTCGGACCAGGCTCGACTTCGAGGAGATCCATATCCCGCCCGGTGCCCGGCTGGGAAGTCTCGTGATCGAGGCCGAGCACCTCACGAAGGGGTTCGCTGGCCGCCAACTGATCGATGATCTGAGCTTCAGCCTCCCACCGAACGGCCTCGTCGGGGTCATCGGGCCGAATGGGGTCGGCAAGACCACCTTGCTGACGATGATCACCGGGCAGGAGCAGCCGGATTCCGGATCCATCAGAACCGGCGAAACCGTGCAGATCTCCTACACCGACCAACTGCGCGCCGGGATCGATCCTGCCTGGACCGTCTGGGAGGCCATCTCTGGTGGCCAGGCCTCCATCAGCGTCGGACGGACCGAGATCTCCAGCCGCGCATATGTGGCGGCGTTCGGCTTCAAGGGGGCGGACCAACAGAAACCCGCGGGTCTGCTGTCCGGCGGTGAGCGCGGCAGGGTGAACCTGGCGCTGACGCTCAGGCAGGGCGGAAACCTGCTGCTCCTGGATGAGCCGGCCAACGACCTTGACACAGAGACCCTGGCCTCGCTGGAGGAGGCGCTGCTGGAGTTCCCCGGCTGCGCGGTGATAACCAGCCACGACCGATGGTTCCTGGACCGGGTCGCGACCCACATTCTGGCCTGGGAGGGCGGGGCTGACTGGTTCTGGTTCGAGGGCAACTTCGCCGCCTACGAGCAGAACAAGGCCGCCCGCTTCGGCGAGGAGACCGTCCGCCCGCGCCAGCTCACCTACCGCAAGCTCACCCGATAGGGCGGGGAGGGACTATGAGCGACGACGACATGCTTCAAGTGATCCACGAGGCCGAGCTGATTGTGTGGGCTGCTGGCTGGCAGCTGCAAGAGCAGGTGGTGCTTGAGCAGTTGGTCGGGATCCGCGGTCTGGCCTGCGCCCGGCTGGAACCACAGTCCGCAGCCATCCAATTGGTCACCTATGACGGGGAACACCTCGGGCACATCCGGCGCGATGGCCCTGCCGGCCCGGACGAGCGCTGGGTGGCGGTGCTGAAAGATCGGGCACGTCAGATCGGCATCTACGTCAGCCCCGTCGCGGCGGCGGCAGCGCTTGCGCATGCCTGCGGCAAGCGGATCGGAACGACCGGCTGATTCCGGGCAGACGGCCGCGGCGCGGATGCTGGCCGGCGCCCGCCTTCTGCGGACGGGGAGGATATGAGCATGTCACGAGGCATGGACAGGAAGCTGGTGTTGTTGCGGCACGCCAAATCGGCCTGGCCCGATGTGCCAGACCACGACCGGCCGCTGGCCCGTCGTGGCCAGCGGGATGCGCCCGCCATCGGGCGCTGGCTGGGCGATGCGGAGCTCCTGCCTGACCAGGTCGTGTGCTCAACCGCACGCCGAGCCCGGGAGACGTGGCAGCTGGCCCGGATCGGACTCGGAACCAGCCCGCCGGTCAGCTTCGATGGTCGCGTGTACCAGGCCTCCGCAGGGCAACTCATGGACTTGATCCGCCGAACCTCTCCGGCGGCAAGGACGCTCCTGGTCGTGGGCCATGATCCAGCAGTCCCGGAAGTCGCCCTATTGCTGGCGGCAACGGCCCCGTCGGCCGCCGCCGGCGCCCGGGGCGGCACCACACCATCTATCATGGTGGACCGAATGCGGGCCAAGTTCCCCACCGCCGCCGTCGCGGTTTTCGAATTCACCGGGGACTGGGATCAGGTGGCCCCCGGATCGGCTCTGCTGACTTGCTTCATGACGCCGCGCGACCTGATTCATCGCGGCTGAAATGTTTCTGATGATTGCCGCCACCGGTGGGTCTGATATTCTGTGAACTACGCGATGAGGCTCGCGTAGCGCCCGTATATCCGCATGACGGGCTGATGGCCTCTACCAATCGGCGTCATAGACGCCGTGCATTCAGGTGGAGGCATCTATGGTGCGTTGTCGCGTTCCGCGGGGATCTCTCGAAGTTACGCAGAGGGTCCTGCGATGAGCCTTAGCGCATGGGAGCAGCAGGCCCTGGACTCGATCAAAAACGGACTCGCCGGGTCTGATCCTGAACTGGCGGCGCTTCTATCCGCGTTCAGCGGACTGGCATCGGACGTGGAGATGCCGGACAGGGAAAGGATAGGGGCGGGCTCACGACGGGCTCTGCGACGACTCCACCGCGCCCGGTGGCGGGCCAGGTTGCGCAGAGTATGCCAACGCCTGGGTTTCCGCCGGCCCGCGCTGTTGCTGTGGCTACTGACAACCGTCGTGCTGGTAGCGGCAGCCGCAGTCGCCCTCAGTGTTGGCGGCGGCCACGCTAGATGCCCTGAAACGGCGCTGATGATCTGTACCAGTCCGACTCCTGGACACAGCCCGGCCTCCCCCTCGCCCAGCACAACCGCCAGCCACATGCCTGGGCAACGCGCAGTTGGCATTCCGCAGACTGGGCCGTAGCCCTCCGGGGTGCTCGCCGTCCAAATGACAGCTGGATGACTGCCGTCACGTCAGTCGTCATCGATCAGCCCCGCGCAGACGCCGAACAGGCGCAGGTTCTCGCAGATGATCGCCTGGCGCGCGAACGCGTCGATGTCGCCCCGGGACACCGAATCCCAGCAGAGGCGATCCGCTAGCGCCATCGCGCGCGCAAGTTCAGTGTCGAGCCCCGCCTCCGGGCCGTCCTCGATCATGTGCCGCAGGTGCGCCACGCCGCCGTCATACATGTCAGTGGCGGCCTGCAGTTGCTCTAGCCGGACCGACAGCTCCCCGGCGAGGTATTCCCAGATCATTGGTCATGGCCTCCATTCAGACGGCGCCGAGCAGGTAGGCGAGCAGGATGACGGCGAACACGTACAGCAGGTAGAGATTGACGTCGCCGGACTGGATCGGCCGTACCAGGTCCGCCAGGCACTCCAGGCCACGGACCAGCGGCCGGTATAGGTACCGCTGGAACACAGGGGTGACCTGCGCCTCGTAGTGGACCGGCCCGGAGCGTCCGGCCGGGTCGTCGTCCGAGGGGCGCGTCACCGAGACCGACGGCCGGTAGAGGGCGTCGAAGGTGACCCGGGTCGGGGCAGAGAACGTCATCGCCGAGTACTGCATCCTCGGCCGGAACGACACGATCCCCCCGTCCCATACCGGCACTCGCACCGAACCGGCGCGCGGCCGCCCGGCCAGGTAAATCAGGACAGGAACGGCGAGCGCGCTGGCCAAGAAGACCGCCAGGTACGTCGGGGAGAACGCGGAGAAGTCCGCGTGGGCGGGGATCACCGTGAGGTCGCCTGGCAACAGCAGCGGGCCGAGTGTGACCCCGGTGACGGTGCGGGCCGCTTTAGCCAGGGCGTACAGCACGACGGGCGCGCCGACGGCAAGCGCGACGCAGGCGACAGCCAGCAGGGCTGGCCCCAGGATCGGCTGCCCCCGCTCAGATGCCACCGCTGCCGGGCGCGTCCGCGGCATGCCCAGGTACGGGATGCCGAATCCGCGTACGAATGCGTAAACCGCGAGCCCGCCGGTGAGGCCCAGGATGCCGGCGGCGAGGACGATGAGGATGGCGGTCAGGTGGCTGCCGGTGCGGAACCCCTGAAACAGCCCTTGGAAGATCAGCCATTCGCTGACGAACCCGTTGAGCGGCGGCAGCGCCGCGATCCCCAGTGTTCCCACGAACCCGATCACGGCCGACCGGGGCAGCCGGTGGATCAGCCCGCCGAGCCGGTCCATGTCCCTGGTGCCCGTCGCGTGCTCGGTCACCCCGCCCTCGAGGAACAGCAGGGTCTTGCAGCAGCCGTGGTTCGCGACGTGATAGATCCCGGCAATCAGCAGGAACGCCCACAGCGCCTGCTGCCCGCTGGCGTGAAAGATCATGGCGGCGCCGAACGCCGTCACGATGATGCCGATGTTCTCGATCGTGGAGTAGGCGAGGAACCGCTTGATGTCGCGTTCCGCCATCGCGTAGAGGATGCCGATCGCCGCCGTGACCGCCCCGGCGAACATGGTCACCAGGCCGGGCCAGGTCCCGGCCGGCGGCGCAAGCCGGAACGCGAACAGCGCGATCCCGTACACGCCCAGCTTGACGACTACGCCGGACAGGAATGCCGACCCGTCCGCCGGGGCGACCGGGTGCGCCTCGGGAAGCCACACGTGCAGCGGGACCAGGCCCGCCTTGAACCCGAAGCCGACCAGCGCCAGCAGGTACGCGGCGGCCCGCCATCCGCCAGGTACGGCCGAGGCGTGCGCGGCAATGCCGGCCAGCGTCGTGAAACCGGTCTTCGACGAGAGGACCACGAACGCCGCCACGACGAGGAGGAACCCGGCCTCCGACAGGGCCACGAACCAGAACGCGCCGCGCGCGGCGCTCACCTCGCGCGGGTGCCGCAGGATCAGCAGATAGCAGGCCAGGCTCATCGTCTCCCAGGCGATCAGGAAGGTGACCATGCCGCCTGCGGCCAGCACGCCGAGGCAGGCCAGCAGCGCCAGGTTGTACGCGGCCAGGTACAGGCCCGTTCCGCCCGACGGCGAGTGATAGCGCGGCGCGTACAAGGCGATCGCCACGGCGACGACGCCGAGCAGTGCGGTGAACACCCCGGCCAGGCCGGTGGCCTGCAGCTGCAGCGTCGCGCCGACTACGGTCGCGCCCCCGGCCGACACCACCCGCGTGTCCCCGTAGAGCAGCGCCCAGCCGCCGCCGGCCGCCGCGGCTACGCCGCCTGCCGCCGACAGCGCGCAGCACGCCCGCAGGCCGGCCGCCGTCTGGGCGGTAAGCAGGCCGACTGCGAGCGCGGCCAGCCAGCACGCCGCCGCCGCGTACAGGAAGTCGAGTGGCGTCATGAGCCACCACGCGTCCGTTCGGGATCACGGTCTTCCGTGAACGGCAGATCCCGCACCTTATCCGCGAGGCGGCCCACGGCGACCCCGAGGCCGTGCAGCAGGGCGAGCGGGCTCGGCGGGCAGCCGGGGATCCACACGTCGACCGGCAGCACCGCGTCCACGGTCCCGTGGGTAAACGCGTCATCGGGGTAGACGCCGCCGAGCGCGCAGGCGCCGGTGGCCACCACGATCTTGGGGCCGGGCATGGCGTCGTAGGTCTTGCGGGCCGCGACCGCGAACGCGCGGATCATCGGCCCGGTCACCAGCAGCAGGTCGGCGTGCCTCGGGGCGGGAGTGAAGAAGAACCCGAGCCGGTTCAGGTCGTAGTGCGGGGCGGCGAGCAGTCGGATCTCCTGCTCGCAGACCGCGCAAGAGCCAGTGTCGAGCGTGCGGATGTGCAGGCTGCGGCCGAACTGGCGCGCGATCGTCTCCCGCAGCTCTTCCGCGGTCACCGCGCCTCCTCTCTTACCGGGATCTCTTTGATAAGTGCCGAACGGTCGGTGGTTGCCAGTTCGAACTCACAGCTTCTGGTGACGGCGTGCGGCGCCTTGGCCGCGCATCTCCCGCATGCGGTGCACCGGCCGACGTCATAGACCAGCACGCCGCGGTCGCGGCGCAGCGCACCGCTCGGGCAGATCGCGGCCAGGAGATCGGCAGTGTGGCTGGTCAGCGCCTGCGGGCGGAAGGCCGGCGGGGCTGGCAGGCTCGGTCCTGACGCGTCCGGTCTGGCCGGGTAGCGGGTGGTGACCACGCCTCGGCGGAGGCCTCGGATGAACCAGAGCGTCATCGGCGTCTTCTCCCCTTAGCGGGCCATTCCTGCGACGGTCAGCCAGAAGCTGGCCTCGATGATCGGGATGTCGGTGAAGACGTTCTGCGAACGGCAGGCGTCGTCGAAGCCGCGCCAGTTCCGAGCCGAGGCCGGGCGGAGCCTGGCCCGGGTGATACGGCCGTCGCGGCCGAGTTCGACCCAGGCGAGCGCCTCGCCTCGGGGCGACTCGGCCCAGCCGAGGCCGGCGCCGCCGGTTCGCGGGAATTCGGGGATGCCTGCCTCGGCGCCCAGCCTGGTTCCCGCGTCGAGGAAGCCGCCGATGAGGCGGACGGACTCGGCGGCCTCCGCGAGCATGACGGTGAAGCGGGCGAGCACGTCCCCGGCGGTTCCGGTGGCGACGGCCGTCTCGTCTCCGTAGGGGCCGCCGGGGACCCGACGCGAGTCCGTCAGCTGGCCCGAGGCGCGGGCCACGGGGCCGACCAGACCCAGGCCGCTGGCCTGGGCGGCGGTCAGGACGCCGGTCGCCTCCAGCCGGTCGAGGAAGGAGTTGGTACCGAGTAGGGCCTCGGCGGCGCGGTTGAACTCGCCGTAGGCGCCGGGGAGCAGCGTGCGGATCGCGTCCGCATCGGGCGGGCGGGTGACGCCGCCGGGCGCGACGACGCCGAACAGGTACCGGTGGCCGAACGCCTGCGCGTTGAGCCGGAGCAGCCGCTCGAGAGCGATCTCGGCGGCGGACTGGCCGACGGTCAGCCCCGTCGACTGGCACAGCGCGGCCATGGCGGCGGCGTGGTTGTACAGTCGCTCGAGCTCGAGCGCGACGGCCCGGGCGCGCTCGGCTGCCTCGGGCACGCAGCTTCCGGTGGCGGCCTCGGCCGCCGCCGCCAGAGCCCAGCCGAGCGCGACAGCGCTGAGCCCCTCGGTTCGCTCGACGAGGAACAGGGCCTGTTCCGGTGTCTTGCCCTGCAACCGCCATTCGAGGCCGCGGTGCTTGTGCCAGCTGAACAGGTACAGGTCCACGACCTCCTCGCCGCTGGTGACGAGGCCGTAGTAGAGCGACTCGACGCCGACCTGCCGGACCGGGCCGAACGGAAACTCGAACGCCTGGCCGCCCACGGTGTGCTGTGCGCGCGCCTCCTCCGGCTCGGCTTCCGGCTTGTGACCGAGCGTGGGCAGCCCGGGGGGCGGCTGCCCGGTGTGCGGCGGCAGCATCACGCGGTTCAGCGCCTTGCCGGTTGCGGGGCGAATGCCGAACTGCTCGTAGATCTCGCATTCCTCGACGAACGCGGCCGGGGCGATGTCGGACAGCGCGGGGTAGATGCCGTTGTCGAGCGGCGTCTCGGTGATGATGTACCCGGCCTGGCCCGCGGTGTCATTCGCCCACACCAGTCGGAGGGTCGTGGTGTCGCCGTCGCTGGCGAACATGTCCGCGAGGCGCAGCGCGGTCGCAAGGTCGCGGACCACCGCTTCCAGGTCCGGGGAAGCCACCTGGAACGTGGTGACCTCGCCGGGGACCACCTTCGGCTCGACGGCGGTCATCCGATCACCGCCGCCGACTGCCGCAGAACGGCGTCGAGCCCGGCGGGGATCCACAGCCCGAGAACGAGCAGCGCCGCCAGGCCGAGGATCAGCGGCGCGGCGGTCACAGCGACCGCCGCCGGGTCCCGGTACGGGCTGGCGGGCGCAGGCTCAGGGGGGCTGCCGGTCACCATCGCGGTGATCGTCCGGGCGAAGGCGAAGAACGCCACCCCGAGCAGGGCGAGCAGCAGCAGCGGGAAGATCGGGCTGCCGCGGGCGAACCCGGCCCGCACGATCGTGAGCTCGGACAGGAACACCCCGAACGGCGGCGACCCGAGCACCGCGAACGTGGCCAGCAGCAGCGCTCCCCCCGTCACCGGGACGGCGGCGAGGAGCCCGCGGACACCGGCGGCCTCCCGCGTCTTGTAGCGCAGCGACACGTCGCCGCTGGCGACGAACAGGACCGACTTCGCGAGGGCGTGGCTGAGGACCTGGAGCAGCGCGCCGTACAGGCCGAGGATGCCGCCGAAGCCCAGGGCGACCGCGATGATCCCCATGTGCTCGACCGACGAGTAGGCGAAGAGCCGTTTGAAGTTGCCTTTCCGCACCATGAAGAGCGCGCCGATCACGATCGAGGCGAAGCCGAAGGACAGCAGGACCGCCCGCGGGTAGGTGCCGCCAAGCCGGGCGTGGGCGATGGCCAGGAACCGGATGATCGCGTACATGCCGACGTTCAGCAGCGCGGCCGACAGCATCGCGCTGGCCGGGCTCGGCGCCTCGGCGTGCGCGTCGGGCAGCCAGGTGTGCATCGGCGCGAGGCCGACCTTGGTGCCGTAGCCGACGACCGCGAGCAGGAACCCGAGGCGCAGGCTCTGCGGTGCCAGCGCAGCGGCGTGCGCGAGCAGGTACGGCCAGGTCAGGGCCAGGTTGGATGCCGGATGGAGCGCGCTCGCGGAGTAGAACACGAACAGCGTCCCCGCCAGCGCGATCGTGACCCCGAGCGAGCTGATGATGACGTACTTCCAGGCCGCCTCCAGGCTCCGGGCGTGGCCTTCCAAGCCGACGAGCGCGGCGCTCGCGAGCGTGCTCCCCTCCACGAGGACGAAGAGCAGCCCCAGGTTGCCGGTCTCGAGCGAGGCCAGCATCAGCGTCGCGAAGAGGCCGAAGAACGTGAAGTACAGCTTTACCTGAAAGGGGCCGAGATCCCCGCTGTCCTCCTGCGCGGCGATGTAGGAGATGGAGCCGAGGGCGGCCAGCAGCGTCACGCCGGCGACGGTCAGCAGGAAGAACCCGCTGAGCGAGTCGGCGTACAGGAAGCCGTCCCAGCCTTGTAGCGGACGGGCGCCGGCCAGCTGCGTCAGCAGCGCGATCGCGCAGCCGAGGGCGACGGCGGCGCCGACCGCCTGGGCCACGGCGGACGCCCTGGCCCGGGCGCCGGCCAGCGCGGTGGCCGGCCCCGCCAGCGGGGCGAGGACGATGAGGATCGCCAGGACGGTCATCCGCGCAGCTCCCTGAGCTCGGTGGCGCTGGCCTCGGCGAGCTGCCGGGTGAGCCCCGACACGAACACGACCATGATCAGCACCCCGGCGACGATGTCCAGGAAGATCCCCGCCTCCACGATGAACGGGAACGTGGCCACCAGGGTGATCGCGCCGAGGAACACCCCGTTCTCCACGATCAGCCAGCCGATCAGCTGGGCTACCGTGTGCCGCCGGACGACCATGGCAAGCGCGCCGAGCAGGATCACCGCGGTCGACAGCGGGACTACGGCGGCTGCGGCGGTGCCATGCGGGAGCAGCGCGGGCCGGGTGACCAGGTAGGCGAACGCGGTGAGCGCTCCGCCGGCCAGCAGCGAGGTGGACAGCCCGGTCGACATCGCGGCGTCGCGCTTGAGCGCCAGCCGCCTGACCAGCACCCGGCGGGCCGCGAACGGGATCGCGAGCCCCTTGATCAGCAGGGTCAGCACGGCGAGGATCCACAGCTCGATGCTGTGGAAGGCGACGGCGGAGGTGCCCGCCGCGAACGCCAGCACGACCGACTGGGCGCCGTAGTAGGCCACGTAGCGGTTGAACAGCTTGGACGCCAGGCAGGCGAAGGCAAGCAGCAGGATCGCCGCCCCGGACAGGTCTAGCAGGACCCCGGCGGTGCTGCTCGCGGACAGGGACTGCATCTCGCCTCACGCGCCGATCACGTAGGAGGTGGCGACGCCGACCAGGGCGAGCATGAACGCGGCGCCGAGGAACTCGGCGATCCGGAAGAACCGCAGCTTGGCGAACGAGGTGTCGATGATCACGATCGCCAGCCCGCAGA
>Ga0335072_10005297_pt1 | contig 19007 bp, 18 predicted proteins | sample Lox_Sample_21_FD_206725 | JGI IMG/M metagenome (GOLD analysis project Ga0335072, IMG submission 206725) | Soil microbial communities from Loxahatchee National Wildlife Refuge, Florida, United States - Lox_Sample_2.1 | ecosystem: Environmental > Terrestrial > Soil > Wetlands | place: USA...
CCCAACTGGAGCGCCGAAGTCATGCCGTCCGGCGCCCTGGTGCTGCATCGCACTGGCTGAAACCAAACCATGCGCCGCGCGTTCGAATGGTTGCACCGCGGCAACTTCTCGCAACCCGGATCCGGCGTTTTGCGTCGGTCCGAACCGGGATGGCATTTCATCACGCCGGCCGTAACAATTGTGCGGCCAATTGGCGTCCGAACCTGACTGTACCCAGGAAGCGGATCCCGACGTGCCACCACCCAGGAAGCGGATCCCGACGTGCCACCGGCCCGCGACGCCTCCGGGTTATGTGATTGCTCTGACCCGCCGAACTCATGCAGCGACCACGCGGCTTCCTGCGTTGCTGTTGCACGGTCCGCTGCGCGCGATGTGCGTGCGATGCGTCAAATTCCACATATTGAGCACAGCGGCGCGCGCCGTCCGCGCCGCACGACATCGCTTGCCGATGTCGCCTCGTCTCCTATCAGGTCGATTCCATAACCAGCCTATGACATGAAGCTCATCGTCAATCACCAATTTCGGTCATGCGATGCTGCATGACAGTGACATGGTGATTCGCAGTGCGCGCTGCGTCCCGAAATTGCATCTGACCCGCTGCAGCGTTGCGCCGCAGGCAGCGCCGGTCGCAGCGCCACGATGGCCGGGCCAACCAGGCTTCACCCGGCCATCACGCAGATTGTCGTGGCGTGGACCGTCAGCCCGTTAGCAGGGCGGCGCACCACCGTCGGGGCAGGTCACCGCGGAACCAGGCGGCACGACCACCGTCGTGTGGCTCGGTGGCGGCGGCGTGGTATCGGTGTAACTGAAGCAACCGCCCAACGTGAGCGGCACGAGCAAGGCAAGTACAATTCGAACCATGGCCGGTTCCTTTCGTAACAGGATCGCCGCCAAACACTTAGCGCCCGGCACACGTTCCGCCTGCTCAACGCAACGTGCTGCACGTGGCTGTTATCGGTCGCCCGGCGCCGAAGGCGTTCCGCGCAGCAGATCGCCCGGCTCGCCGCGCAGCACGTCGGCCGGCACCGACGGCTCGCCGCAATCGGTCCGCGGCGCCTGCATCGGCACCCCGAGTTCCATCTGGCCAGTCACCCCGCTGGGCACGCCTGGCCGTCCGCCCAGGTCGATGGTCACCGGCAGCGAAGGTCCCTGCGGCGCGGTCACAGTGGGGCAGTCGGCCGGCTGTGCCATCGCCCCGGACCCCGCCATCCCCAGCAAGAATACCAGCAACCACGCTCTCATGGCGCCGCAGTCTGGCGGCGAGTGGTTAACGCTTGGTGTGTGCCGGCGTCAGGCTGGACAGCAGGGCGGGAATGAACACCAGGCTCGCGACCAACGTGCAGCCCAGGCTGATCAGCAGCAGCTCGCCCATGCTCGACGTGCCAGGATGCTGCGACAGCGCGAGCGACCCGAACGCCGTGCCCGTGGTGAACGCCGAAAATACCACTGCTCGCGCGGTGGCGGACCCGAGCAATATGCGCTGGCCCTCCCGCCAGTTCATCACGAAATAGATATTGAACGACACGCCCACGCCCAGCAGCAGCGGCAAGGCGATGATATTGGCGAAGTTCAGCGGCAGCGGCAGCAGCACCGCCACCAGCAATGTCAGCATCGCCGACAGGATCAGCGGCGCCAGCACCAGCAGAACGTCGCGCACCTGCCGCAGCGCAATTGCCAGGATCACGGTGATCGCTAGCACGGCGTAGATCGCGGCATCGCGGAAGGCGTCGATGATGGTCTGGCTGGTGGCCTCGATCGTCACTGCGGCACCGCCTGCGTCCGGTGCGATCTTCGTCACCTGATCGACGAACTTGCGTAGGCCGCGGCTGCCCTTGCCGAGTTCTTTCGGCATCACCTGGATGCGCGCCTCGCCATTCGCCAGCAGCCAGTCGTGCGCCAGGTCGGGCGGAATGGAGGCAAGCGTCGCCGGCTGGGCATTCAATACGGAACGTAGGCGATCCAGTTCTTCCGGCAGGAACTCGGTCAGTGCCGCATTGGTGGCCATCAGCACGCTATCCGGCGCGGTTTCCAACCGGTGCAGCTCGCCGGCGATTTCGGCCAGCGGACTGCCCGGCGGCAGTTTCGGCAGGGCGGGGTCGATCTGCGACAGCGCCGTCTTGGCGGCCAGCCGGACCTGTGTCGGCGTGATCGGCGCCGGCGGTGTGAGCGGAGGCGCCATGGTGGGCGCCAGGATCGAGTTCGCATCGGCAATGATCGCCAGCTTCTGTTGCTGGTCGTCCGGCACGAAGCTGTTGATGTCGATCACCCGGTCGACCGTCGACAGCGGCCGCAGCTTTGCCGAGATGGTGTTGGCTGCCTGCGCGTTGGGGGCCAGGACGTCGATGGTATAGGGGTTGGTGACCGGATTGTTGATCAGGTCGCGCAACGTCTCCATCGCCTCGGTATGCGGGTTCTTGGTGTCCAGCGGGTCGGAATCGAATTCCAGGTGCGACGCCAACACCGCAGCGCCCACGGCAAGCAGCGCCGCCACTGCCAGGATCGGCCGGCGCCAATGCGCCACCAGCGGGTCAAGCGGCGCGGCCCAGGCGAAGCCTACCAGCCGCGCCTCGCCGGGCGGACGGCACAGGGTGATCGCCGCCGGCAGGAAGGTCATGGTGCAGACGAAGGCGATCAGCATGCCGCCGCCGGCGATCAGCCCGAGTTCCGCCACACCCTGGAAACTGGTGGGAACGAAGGCCAGGAACCCGGCAGCGGTCGCGCACGCGGCCACCAGGATCTGGCTGCCGACGCGGCGGGCGTTGGCACGCATCGCTTCGCCGGGATCCCTGTGCTCGAAGCGGCGCTCGCGATAGCGCACCGAGAACTGGATCGCGAAATCCACCGCGATGCCGACGAACAATACGCCGAATCCCACCGAGACCAGGTTCAGCGTCCCCACCGCCAGGGTCGCGAACAACAATGTGAGCGACAGGCCGAGCACGAGCGTGCCGAGGATCGGCACGATCAGCCGCCACGTACGCGCCGCAAGATAAAGCCACAGGGTGATCAGGATGACGCTGCCGATCAGCGCCTGCACCGCGCCCTTGGCGACGGAGGCGAATTCCTCGTCGGCCAGTGCGATCTGGCCGGTGATGCGCACCCGAGCCTGGCCGTCTTTCACGAACGGAAGCTGGGCGATGTCGGCGCGCATGACTTTCGTCGCCTCGCCCCCCGGCTCCAGGTCGCCATAGTTCTGCTTCGGCTGCACCAGCACGAAGCGGTACGGCCCTGCCAGTTTCGATATGTCGCCGCCGAGCAAATCCTGCCAGGACAGCGGCTGGGGATGACCCGCCAGCGCATCAGCCAACGCCTGGTGGAAGGCGCGCATCGGCGCCGCGTATGGCGTGAGGTTTGCGCTGCCATGCGTCACGCCCAGGCCGAGCAAGCCCAGGGCCGAGAACAAACCGCGCGCGGTCGGATCGGCGACGAGCTGGCCGATGAAGGGCTGCGCGTCGATGGTGCGGTTCATCAGGTCGGTGAGCTGCTTGGTATCAAGGAACAGCAGCCCTTCGTGCTGTAGCCAGGGCGAATTATCCGGACGGCGCACGGTGATGAAATGGGCGTGATCGGCAGACAGTTTGGCGGTCAGCGCGGCGGCGGTGGCGTCGGCTTCCTCCGGGATGCGCGCATTGATCACGGCGACGAGCAAGTTGTTGAACTGCGGGAAATCCCGGTCGAATTTCATCGCCTGCTGCCGCCAGGGCAGCTTGGCGCTGAACATGGCATCGGTGTCGGTGGTGACGCCGAGCCCGTGAGCCGCCACCCAGACGGACACGAACGCGACCGCGAAGCTTGCCAGGACAACAGCGAGGGCATTGCGGCGGCAGAAGTCAGCCAGGCCGACCAGCAGGCGGGTCATCATCGATGTGCGGAATCCGGCGGAAGAGAGGGCGCCCTGATAGTCGGTCGACGGATGCTGGTCCATGTCGGGGCATGTAGGGATGCCGCGGGATTTGTCTTGTCCGAATTGCTGCCGGCCGGTGCAAAAGCGGCTTTGACGGACGGACCCGGCTGCGCGATCACTTGCCGCAACAACCATGGAGGGTCGTCCCATGTCGAGCTCCGTCTCCGAGGCCGGCGTCAAGGCCGGGCCGCGCAGCCGCCCGCCGTTTCGTGCCGACCACGTCGGCAGCCTGCTGCGTCCGCGCGCGTTGGCCGAGGCCCGTGCCAGGCACAAGGCAGGGTCGCTGTCGGCGGAGGGATTGCGGGCGGTGGAGGACCGCTGCATCGAAGCCGCGATCCGCAAGCAGGAGGAGGTCGGGCTGCGTGCCGCGACCGATGGCGAGTATCGGCGCGCCTACTGGCATTACGATTTCGTGTCAGGCCTGGACGGGGTGGAGATCTACGAGCCGGAGCAAAAGATCCAGTTCAAGGGCGCCGTGCTGCCGCATGCGCTGCGCGTGAACGCCCGGATCGGGTGGTCGCGGCCGGTGATGGTGGATCATTTCCGCTTCGTCGCGGACCATGTGCGTACGGCGGTGCCGAAGATGACCATCCCGTCGCCGTCCGTGGTGCATTTCCGCGGCGGGCGGCGGGCGATCGATCCGAAAGTGTATCCAGACCTGGACGGGTTCTTCGCCGATCTGGGGGCAGCGTACCGGCAGGCGGTGGCGGCGTTCGGCGCGGCCGGCTGCCGCTACTTGCAGATCGACGAGGTGAACATCGCGTATCTCTGCGACCAGGAGCAAATCGAAAGCCTGAAGGCGCGCGGCGAGCATGTGGAGAACCTGCTGGGGGTCTATGCCGATCTGCTGAACCAGGCGATCTCCGGCCGGCCGGAGGGGATGGTGATCAGCATGCACCTCTGCCGCGGGAATTTCCGGTCAACCTGGGTCGCGTCGGGCGGCTACGAGCCGGTGGCGGAGACGTTGTTCAACCGGATCAACGCCGACGCGTATTTCATGGAATACGATTCGGATCGGGCCGGCGGATTCGAGCCGCTGCGTTTCGTGCCGCGCGGACCCAAGGTGGTGGTGCTGGGGCTGGTGACGACCAAGACGGGAGAGCTGGAAACCCGCGATTCGTTGCTGCGGCGGATCGAGGCGGCTGCGACATATCTGCCGTTGGAGCAACTGGCGTTATCCCCGCAATGCGGATTCGCGAGCACGGAAGAGGGGAATTTGCTCAGCGAGGAGCAACAGTGGGCGAAGCTGCGGCTGTGCGTGGAGGTGGCGCAGGAGGTTTGGGGAACCTGACAAATATTATATCGATGCCGGCATGGATGTCATTGCGAGGCCCGGAGGGCCGAAGCAATCTCGCTCGGGAGGGCGGTTGAGAGGGTTCGAGCGCAGTTTCGGCCGAGATTGCTTCGTCGCTTTCGCTCCTGGCAAGAAAGTTCCCGCCATGGCCGGGCTTGACCCGGCCATTTTCCCCGACTGATCGGGCGCGCACGGAACGCGTCCCGAGCGATGACGCGTAAATGGCCGGGTCGCGCGCCGCAGCAGGTCCACCAGGTGTGGCTCCGAACGGCGATTGCCGAAATGATCGGGTAGCGACCACGACCCTCACAGCCCTGACCGGTGGCGGAGTTATTCGGCTCCGACCGCCTCCCGCCGCTCCGCCGGCGCCGGCACGCGCGCCAAACCAAGATGATCGCGCAGCGTCGGACCTTCATAGTCCTTCCGATACAAGCCGCGCCGCTGCAATTCCGGAACCACCAGATCGACGAATTCGTCGAACGCGCCGGGAAACCATGCGGGCAGGATATTGTAGCCGTCCGCGGCGCCTGCGGTGAACCATTCCTCCAGCGTGTCCGCAATGCGCTGCGGCGTGCCGCAGATCACCCAATGCCCGCGCGCCGCCGCGGTCAAATTGTACAGATCCCGCAGCGTCATGTTCTCGCGCTTCGCCATCTCGTACAGCACGCTGTGGAACGTCCGCCCGCCTTGCGACACCGGCGGCGGTGGCGGCGGCGCATCGAGCGGATGCCCGGACACATCATAACCGATGCGGCTGGCCACCAGCGTCGCCGCATTGTTCGTATTGACCCAGCTTTGCAGTTTCGCCAGCGCCTCCCGCGCCTCCGCATCGCTGCGGCCAATGATCGGCATCACGCCAGGCAGCACCGCCAGGGTCGCCGGATCGCGGCCGTATTTCGCCATCCGGCCTTTCAGATTCGCATACGCAGCCTTTGCCGGTTCCAGCTCTTGTACCACGGAGAACACCACGTCCGCGGTCCGCGCAGCGAGTTCCAGCCCCGATGCCGATCCGCCCGCCTGGATGATCACCGGATGTCCCTGCGGGCAGCGCGCCATGTTCAGCGGCCCGCGCACCTGGAAGAACCGCCCCTTGTGGTTCAGCGGCCGCACCTTCGATGCATCGATATACTGCCCGGTCGCCTTGTCGGCGACGATCGCACCATCGTCCCAGCAGTCCCACAGCCCGCGCACCACATCGACGAACTCGTTGGCCCGCTCGTAGCGGAATTCATGCTCCAATTGTTCGTCCAGGTTGAAATTCATCCCCACCCTGGCGTTCGAACTCGTCACCACGTTCCAGGCCGCGCGCCCGCCGCTGATATGGTCGATGGAAGCGAACAATCGGGCGACGTTGAACGGCTCGGTGAAGCTGGTGGAAACGGTGGCCCCCAACCCGACATGGGACGTGCAGGCGCTCATGATGGTGATCAGAGAACTCGGCTCGAACCGGCACATGAATGACGGGTGATCCGTCGGATCCATCACCATCGAATCGGAAATGAACACCAGGTCGAATTTGCCCCGCTCCGCGATGCGGGCGATCTCCTGCATCGACGACAGGTCCATATGCGTGGTGAACGCGCCCGGCTGACGCCAGCCCGCGATATGGTTGCCGGTGCCCAGCACGAACACGCCGAGATGCATCTGACGGCCGCCCACGCTCATGATGCTTCCTCCTGCCCTGCGGTGCGCAGTATGCACCATGCGCCGGACCGCGGTAGTCTGGCCCGACGCACCGGAAGGGAGGGAACCGGATGACGCAGCAACTGCCGATCCGCGCGCATGTGATCACCGGCGGCTTCCCGCCCGGTTCGCCCGCCGGCCACGACCACGACTATGCGCGCCTCCGCTTGCTCGGATTGCTCGCGGAGACCGACGTGCCCGCCTCGGTCGCCAACGACTTCGCCGATGTGGAAAAGTGGCTGCCGGTCAGCAAGCTGTTGGTCAGCTACGTCGCCGGCCCGTATCCCGACCCCGCTCAGACCAGCGCCATGCGCAGCTGGATCGAATCAGGCGGCCACTGGCTGGGCCTGCACGGCACCAGCGGCGGGCGCGCCGAGCGGGTGGAGGGCATCCGCAATCGCCGCACCGTCAAAGCGGACCATCACGCCTTGCTGGGCAGCTTCTTCCTGACGCATCCGCCGATCTGCGACATCCGCGTGGACGTACGCGACACCGCGCATCCGATCACGCGCGACGTGCCGCGGCATTTCGAAGTCTGGGACGAGCCGTATTTCATCGAGCTGCAAGATCCCGTGGGGACTCGCATCCTGCTGACCGCGGAATATGGCTCCAGCGGCGAGTGGCCGGTGACGAAGCGGCTGTACGGCGCGGACACGTCGCTGCAGCCGGACGGCCGGAGCCGCGTGCTCGGCTACACACGGCAGATCGGCAAGGGCGGGGTGACGTATTTCGCTCTGGGACACTGCCACAACCCGGCGATCCGCGCCGACCGCGCGACGGATCCCACCGACACGACGCCGGCGACGTTCCACGGTGCGTGGGACGCCGACGAATATACCGCGCTGATTCGCAACACGATCGACTGGGGCCTGGACCGATGATCGCCGCGCGCGATGACACGGCCGGCGGCCAGAGGTAGGATCGCCGCCATGGACAAGGACACTCCCCGCAACCACCACGACCTCGGCGGCGTCTCGAAATTCATGTGCGAGGCCGTGGACACCACGCCGCACGCGCTGACCGATTTCGACAAACAGGTGGATGCAATCCGCGGCATCCTCGGCGCCAAGGGAATCATGACGGTGGACGAACTGCGCCGCGGCATCGAAGCCATTCCAGAAGCCGAGTACCATCGCCTGAGCTACTACCGCCGCTGGGTCCGCTCGATGGCCGACATCCTGCTGCAAAAGGGTGTCGTCACCGAAGCCGAACTGCGCGCGGCACTGGAGGCCGGCTGATGTTCGCGCCCGGCGCAACTGTACGCGTCAAGAACGATTGGCCGGAGACGCGCGGCCCGGTGCACGTCCGCACGCCGCATTATCTGCGCGGCATGCAGGGTACCGTGGTGCGGCATTTAGGGTCGTTCCGTAACCCCGAGGATCTCGCCTTCGCCCGGCCGGCGCCGTTGCGTGATCTGTATCATGTGCGCTTTGCGCAGCCAGCGGTGTGGCAGGAAGGGTGCTCGGGCGACGAACTGCAGGTGGAAATCTACGAACATTGGCTGGAACCGGCATGACAGCCGGATCGGGGCGCTGCCATGTCCCGTCATGGCCGGGCTTGACCCGGCCATCGACGCACCGCCGACCGAGCGCCTTGGCAGGAAGGCGCGCGCGATCGCATTGGGTTCCTGGCCGGGTCAAGCCCAGCCATGACGAAATAAGGTGCCGCGCCCGGCCAATGTCTGCGCGTATGCAATCAGGTCCAGCCATGACGCAGAAGGATCGGGCTGACACCCGAAATCAACCATGACCATCATCGAGACCGACGGCGAACGATTGCTGGTGGCCCTGCGCAGTGTGTTGGCGGCGAAGGGCATTGCCTCGGCGGCGGAAATCTCCGAACGCATCGCCATCACCGATACCGCCAGCCCCGGCCAGGGCGCCCGCATGGTGGCGAAGGCCTGGGTCGATCCCGCCTATCGCGCGCGGCTGATGGAGGACGGGTCGAAGGCGGCGGAGGAACTCGGTATCCCGATGCGCGGCATGCCACCCCTGGGCGTGCTGGAGAACACCGCGGAACTGCATCACCTCGTGGTGTGCACGCTGTGCAGTTGCTATCCGCGTGCGGTGCTGGGGTATCCGCCGTTCTGGTACAAGTCCGCCGCCTATCGAGCCCGCGCGGTGCGCGATCCGCGCGGCTTGCTGGCGGAAGAATGGGGCACGATGCTGCCGGACAACGTGCGGCTGCGCGTGGTCGATTCGACCGCGGATTATCGCTGGATGGTGCTGCCGCGGCGCCCCGCGGGCACCGAAGGCTGGGACCAGGCACGGCTGGCGTCGATCGTGCGCGAAGGCGACATGACCGGGGTGACGATCCCGTCGGCCGCCTAGCGTCGCCGCGACGCGTGCGGCGCGAGAAGACCAGTGGCAGCGCGCTATGTGATCCATATCGGGCCGCACAAGACCGGCTCGACGTATCTGCAGCACGCCTTCACGCAGATGCGCACGGAATTACGGGAACATGGCATCGACTACCCCGATCTCTGGGGCGGGCTGCATGGTCATATGGCCCTGATGGATCACCTGGCGAGCGGCGATGCCGTGGCGCTGCAGGCAGCATTCAACCTTCTTACTGATCGTAGCGAATACGAAACTATTCTGCTATCGTCCGAAACCCTGGCTTATTGCACCGATGCGCAGGTGAGGTTGCTGCGGGGGCTGTTGCGTGGCGCGCCGGTGACGATCGTGTTCTATGTCCGCCGGTGGTCGGAGCTGATCCCGTCGCATTGGCGGGAAGTGCTGAAGCATGGGTCTCGCGAGTCGCTGCAGGGCTTCGCGTTGAAATACATGTTCAGCCCTGCCACGTCGGAGATCGTGAATTTCGCTCTGGTGCTGGGCCGTTATGCCACGGCATTCGGCGCCGACAACCTGCGGCTGGCCTCCTATAACGCCATCGCCGAGGCCGGCGAGGACCTGCTTTCGCATTTCTGCCGCTGCTTCCTGAATTGGCCGGACCCGCCGCCGAACATGTTGGGGCGGGTGAACGAGTCGCTCGACATGGTGGATTGCGAGGTCATCCGTACGCTCAACGCACTGGAATATGTGCGGGCCGGCGATGAAGGCGTGCCGCTGTATCATCGCTACATGGCATTGAAGCCCGAGTTGCCGATCGGCTGGATCGTGGATCAATCCATGCAGTTCGCAGTGAACCCGATGCGGTTTGACGACGCGGCACTGGGGCTGGCGGACCTGCACGACCGGATCGCCAACCAGTACCGCTATGCGCTGGTGCCGCCCTGCCCTGGCGGGCGATTGTTTTCCCCGCGGGCGGCAGACGTGCTGTATGTGCATCCGGACTATGTGCTGCGGCCTGGCATCCTGGGGAAGATGCAGGACATCCATGCCCGGCTGCTGGCGGCCAACGCTAACGATGCAGAACATCAACGGAGGTACGACGATGCGAGCTAACAAGATCAAGCAGATGTGGCGTGATGGGCAGTGCGTGACGCTGGGTTGGCTCTCGGTCTCCCACGGATTCACCGCCGAGGTCATGGCGCGTCAGGGTTTTGATGCGCTGTGCGTCGATCTGCAGCACGGCACGTCGGAAATGAAGGATGTCGGGCCGATGCTGGCCGCGATCTCGCAGACCGACACGGTGCCGGTGGTGCGGGTGGCCTGGAACGAGCCGGCGGCCATCATGAAGGCGCTGGACCTTGGCGCCTATGGCATCATCGTGCCGTTGGTAAACACCGCAGCGGAAGCGGCACGGGCGGTCGCTGCGTGCCGCTATCCGCCTGTCGGCATGCGGTCGTCGGGACCGGTGCGCGCCATCCATTACGGCGGCGCCGACTACGTCGCCCACGCCAACGACGAAATCGTCGTCATGGCCATGATCGAGACGAAGGAGGGCATCGCCAACCTCGATGCCATCTGCGCCACGCCCGGGCTTGATGCTGTCTATATCGGGCCCGCCGATTTGTCGTTCGCGCTGGGCCTGGCGCCGCGGGGCGACAACCCCGACCCGACGCATCTTGCCACCTGCGACAAGATTTTGGCGGCGGCGCACAGGCACGGCATCAAGTGCGTCATGCACTGCGCCAGCGCAGCGTTTGCGTCGGGCGCGGTGAAACGCGGGTTCGATATGGTGATGCTGACATCGGATCTGTCGTGCATGGTGGCTGGGGCGCGGGCGCAGTTGGATGAGCTGAAAGCGAAGACGGGGTGAGCGAGGCATGGGACCCGCGTCAGGCAATCTCTGAACAAGCCCCCTCGATGCGGCGCCAGACCGGCCCCTGCGCGAGATGCGCCAAGGAGCCGGACGATAGCAACGCCGTCAATGCGGCGCGCCACGCACGCTGATCGGATGTAGCCACAATACGCGTCCCCGCCAGCCGAGACCATGCGCATCCATGGCGGAAGAGTACAGTACGGCTACGTTTCGATGGTCCGTCCAGCTCTGTTGCGTGGGGCGTGCCACAGGTTCTGCGTCATGGCCGGGCTTGACCCGGCCATCGAGCCATCATCGGGCGGGACGCGTTCTATGCGCGCCCAATCAGTTGGGGAAGACGGCCGGGTCAAGCCCGGCCATGACGGGAACTTTCTTGCTAGGGGTGAAGCGACGAAGCAACCTGGTTCAACGAGGCGGACGGAAATTCGTACGCCGGCTTGATCAGGGTTGCTTCGGCCCCTCGCAATGACATGTGGTTCCGCTTCAATCCGCCGCATCGCCACCCACATCTTCCGGTTCCGGCCAAAGCGGGCGCACGTGGTGTGGCAGCGCCCGGCGCAGCTTATCGGTCATGCCCGGCGACGTGTGCTCATCCACCACCCCCAGCACAATCCGCACCGCGCGACGCAGGTTGATCGGCCGGGCACAGCCGCATTCCGCTTCGACATGCGAAAGGAATTCGTACTCGGTATCCAGCCGCAGCGGCGCATGGGCCGGCGCGAAATGTTCATAATACGCGCCGCGCACCAGCAGCGGCAGTTGCTCGCCGAGATGCGCCGCCAGCGTCGGCGGCAGGCGGTCCCGCAACGTGCGCAGCACCGCGCCCAACACATGCCAGGCCAGTTTGCGGTCCGGCCCGACCGCCTCCATCACCTCGTCCAACCAGATGTTGGTGGTTTGCAGCGTCCGGTCGAACACTTCGAGACCTGTTGCGCTCATGGCACCCTCCGCGACGGTAGGTCCCCAGCGCTGGCTGCGACGCTGTCCAGCCGGCCGCGCCCCGATGCAGCCGCCCCCGACGGCATCGCCAACCAGCACGCACAGTGGGCGCCTCGTGTGGCCCATTGCGCATTGACCTGGATCAAACCCCGCCGCCACCGAGAAGCTGCGTCCCATGCATGGCGCCTGCGCGCCCTCCGCGTTGACCCTGCCCCTCCGCCAGCGTAAGGACCCCTCCAACGGCCGGGTGCCGCTGCGGGCTCCGGCGGCAGGTGGAGCACTTGGTGACAGACGCACGCGACGCGCTGATGGTGGCGCGCAACACGGACGGCAAACTGGTCCGCCGCCCGCTATCCCCGCACGTGATGACCTATCGCTGGCCGTTATCCGGGCTGCTCTCGGGCACGCACCGGGTCACCGGCCTCGCCCTGTGCGTCGGCACGTTGCTGATGACCTGGTGGCTGGTCGCGGCGGCGACGTCGGACAGTGCGTTCGCCGCCGTGCAATGGTTCCTCTCCTCCTGGCTCGGCATCCTGTGTCTCCTCGGCTGGACCTTCGCCCTGTTCCAGCATCTGTTCTCCGGCATCCGCCACCTGGCCTGGAACGCAGTCTACGGCTTCGAGAAGGCGGAGTACCGTGCAACCAACTGGGCGGTGATCGGCGCCTCGGCCGCGTGCACGCTTGTGACCTGGATCATCGGCTTCGTGGCGTGGTGAGGACGGAAATGGCAAATCCCGCAGACGCCCCCCACATTGACATGATGCGCTCGCAGCTTGGGCGGGCGCGAGGACTTGGCGCGGCACGCGCCGGCTCGGGCCACTGGTGGGCGCAGACCGTCACGGCGATCGCGCTGGTACCGCTGAGCCTGTGGTTCGTCTGCGGCATGATCCGCATGATCGGCGCATCGCGGGCGGATGTCGTGACCTGGCTCTCCGGTCCCCTCCCGATGGTGTTGATGCTCGCGACGATCGTCGCCACCTTCCACCATCTGCAGCTCGGCGTGCAGGTGGTGATCGAGGACTACGTGCACCAGCCAGGCCTGCGGCTTGGCTCCCTGCTGCTGGTGAAGGGTGCCTCCGTGCTGCTGGCGCTGCTGTGCATGGTTTCCGTGCTCCGGCTGGCATTCGGGATGTGAGGGGCAAGAGAATCCGATGAACGCAATCACGCTGCCATCGACGCACGCCTACAATATCGTCGATCACACCTATGACGTTGTGGTGGTGGGCGCCGGCGGCTCCGGCCTGCGCTCCACCTTCGGCCTGGGCGCGGCAGGCTTGAAGACCGCCTGCATCACCAAGGTCTTCCCCACGCGCAGCCACACCGTGGCAGCGCAGGGCGGCATCGGCGCCGCCCTCGGCAACATGGGCGAGGATGACTGGCGCTGGCACATGTACGACACCGTGAAAGGGTCGGACTGGCTCGGCGACCAGGACTGCATCGAATACATGTGCCGCGAGGCAATCCCGGCGGTTTACGAACTTGAGCATTTCGGCGTGCCGTTCAGCCGCACGGAAGAGGGCAAGATCTACCAGCGCCCGTTCGGCGGCCACATGACCAAGTACGGCGAAGGGCCGCCGGCCGACCGCGCCTGCGCTGCCGCCGACCGCACCGGCCATGCCATGCTGCACACGCTGTACCAGCAGAGCCTGAAGCACGACGTCGAGTTCTTCATCGAATATTTCGCGCTGGACCTGATCATGGACCAGGAGGGCGTGTGCCGCGGCGTCACCGCCTGGTGCCTGGATGACGGCTCGATCCACCGCTTCCGCGCGCAGATGGTGGTGCTGGCGACCGGCGGTTATGGGCGCACGTATCTCTCCTGCACCTCGGCGCATACCTGCACCGGCGACGGCAACGGCATGATCCTGCGCGCCGGCCTGCCGTGCCAGGATATGGAGTTCGTGCAGTTCCACCCGACCGGCATCTTCCCCGCCGGCTGCCTGATCACCGAAGGCGCGCGGGGCGAAGGCGGCTACCTGACCAACAGCGAAGGCGAGCGCTTCATGGAGCGCTACGCGCCCAGCGCGAAGGATCTGGCGAGCCGCGACGTGGTGTCGCGCTCGATGACGATCGAGATCGCCGAAGGCCGTGGCTGCGGTCCGAACAAGGACCATATCTTGCTGCACCTGGAGCATCTCGGCGCCGAGCTCCTGCACGAACGCCTGCCCGGCATTTCGGAAACGGCGCGGGTATTCGCCGGCGTGGACGTGACCAGGGAGCCAATCCCGGTGCTGCCGACCGTGCATTACAACATGGGCGGCATTCCCACGAACTATCGCACCGAGGTGTTGAACCCAAACGCAAACGATTCGGACGCGGTGGCGCACGGGCTGATGGCGGTGGGCGAAGCGGCCTGCGTCTCGGTGCACGGCGCTAATCGGCTTGGCACCAATTCATTGCTCGATCTGGTGGTGTTCGGTCGTGCCGCCGCGCAGCATGGCGCGGAGGCGGTGAGGCCAGGTGCCGGCCAGCCGCCGCTGCCGCCAAAGGCCGGCGAGTACTCCCTGGACAGGTTCGATCGCACGCGGCACGCCAAGGGGGGGACACGTGTCGCCGACCTGCGGCTGGACATGCAGCGCACGATGCAGCAGCACGCCGCGGTGTTCCGCAACGGCAAGACGCTGACGGAAGGCGTTTCCAAGATGCAGCAGGTCTGGGAAGGGCTGTCGGACATGTCGGTATCCGATCGCAGCCTGATCTGGAACAGTGACCTGATGGAGGCGCTGGAACTGCATAACCTGATGGGAAACGCGATGACCACCATGGTGAGCGCCGAAGCCCGCCATGAAAGCCGCGGCGCCCATGCGCATGACGACTACCCCGAGCGCGACGACCACGACTGGATGAAGCACACACTGGCCCGGTGTGACGACCACGGCCACGTCTCGCTGGCCTATCGTCCGGTGAAGATGCAGACGCTGACCAACGAAGTTTCCGTCATTCCGCCGAAGAAGCGGGTCTATTAGGAACATGTCATTGCGAGGAGCGCCCACCCGATGTCATTGCGAGGCGCGCAGCGACGAAGCAATCTCGATCGGGTTGGGGATTGTTGCCACGCCGCGCCTGGGATTGCTTCGTCCCTGCGCTCACTCGCCATGACAGAACACGCAGGACACGACCGCAATGGTTGAATTCGCTCTCCCCCGCAACAGCCGCATCGGCAAGGGCAAGACCTGGAAGGAACCCGCCGGTGCCAGGCGCCTGCGCGAATTCAGCATCTATCGCTGGAACCCGGACGACGGCCAGAACCCGCGCATGGACACCTACGAGGTCAATCTCGACGCATGCGGCCCGATGGTCCTGGATGCGCTGATCAAGATCAAGAACGAAGTCGATCCGACGCTGACCTTCCGCCGCTCCTGCCGCGAAGGCATCTGCGGCTCATGCGCCATGAACATCGACGGCACCAACACGCTGGCGTGCCTCAAGCCGATCCACGAGGTGCAGGGCGCGGTACGCATCATGCCGCTGCCGCACATGGCTGTCGTGAAGGACCTGGTGCCGGACCTGTCGCTCGCTTACGCGCAGTTCCGCAGCATCGAACCGTGGCTGCAGAGCGACTCGCCGCCACCGCCTGATGGTGAGCGCCTGCAAAGCCAGGAGGAGCGCAAAAAGCTGGACGGGCTATGGGAATGCATCCTCTGCTTCTGTTGCTCCACAAGCTGCCCCAGCTACTGGTGGAACGGCGATCGTTACCTGGGCCCGGCGATCCTGTTGCAGGCCTATCGCTGGATCGCCGATTCGCGCGATGAGCATACCGGAGAACGGCTGGACGCCCTGGAGGATCCGTTCAAGCTCTACCGCTGCCACACGATCATGAACTGCACCGACACGTGCCCGAAGAATTTGAACCCGGCGAAGGCGATTGCCGAGATCAAGAAGCTGATCGTGGAACGGGTGGTTTGAAGTTTATATCTGATACCTGCCATCGGTGAAGCGCGAGTCGACATCCTCCGATGTCTTTGCGAGTCGACATCCTCCGATGTCTTTGCGAGTCGACATCCTCCGATGTCTTTGCGAGGAGCGAAGCGATCCCCGTCGTATCGGCGCGTGAACGGCGCACAAGCTTCCCTGCACGAGGTTGCTTCGTCGCGATGCGCGCCGCAGTGACACGGTGCGGTGCATGCTCTTGTTCCTTTCGTGTCGCCCCTTTGGCCATCGCAACTGACACGTTCGCGTACACCTGCCTGCTGCCGCTCTGCCTATCCGCGACCGTTATCCTACAACCTGTTCGCCTTGGCATTCGCAAGCGCGCGCAGCGCCAGCGCGCGGGCGCGGTTCAAATCATCAGCTCCCGTGGGCGGTGCCTTCGGGCTTCCAAGGAACGAGATCTCCACGACGTACGGTCCTGAACGCACATCCAGGCCGTCTGCAACCATCGTGCCGACGCGATCACTGCTCCATGCCGCTTCATCCCCAATACCTGCAACCGGTGATCGATTGTGCAGCCTGCTGATGTCCTCCCCATTATTGTGTCCTCGGAAGATCGGTGGCTTGCCGCGCGACCTGATCTTTGCCATGCAGAGCAACGAAGCGGGGTCGCCAGGTGAAGGCCATCGCTGATGGCCATCCCGGTGCGGCCTTTTGACGTATCCATCCACCAGCAGAACCAGCAGAACCAGCAGCATCATGGCAAACCACACTCTGCCCTATCGCCCCAATGTCGGTGCCGCGTTGTTCAATCGCAACGGCCAGGTGTTCGTTGCGCGTCGCGCGGACCTGCCGAATGCGGAAGGTGCCCCTGGCGGCTGGCAATTGCCGCAAGGCGGTATCGACAAAGGCGAAGACCCACGCTCAGCCGTTTTACGCGAGTTGGCCGAAGAGATCGGCACCGATCGCGCCGAGATCATCGGCGAGCACCCGGACTGGCTGACCTACGATCTGCCGGCGCATCTCGTGGGTGTCGCGCTGAAGGGGTGCTACCGCGGCCAGCGGCAGCGCTGGTTCGCGTTGCGGTTCACGGGCGAGGATTCGGATATCCGGCTGGATCTGGATCCTCATCCGGAATTCGATGCATGGCGCTGGGCCGATCTGACCGAGCTTCCAACGCTTGCCGTGGATTTCAAGCGGCCGATCTACGAAGTCCTGGTGCGATCCTTCGCAAACCTGGCCCGCGGCATTTAAAAATCTCCCCCACGAAGAGGGAGAGGTCGAGACGCGAAAGCGTCGAGGGTGAGGGCGATCGGGTCGCTACTGAGCGCTTTCTACAGCGTGCCAGCCAGAACACTCCCACCCGCGTCGCCACGCTCCGAGCCTTCTCCCGTTTTTCGAATAAGGCGAAAATACAACGGCCGCCTCCCCTCCCGCAGCGCCTTCGCCTCGTATCGCGTCGGCGGCCAATCCTCCGGACGCTGCGCCGCAGGATCCGGTGCAACGAACAAATCCTGCGCTGCCATTACCTCGCTCACCCAGGCCTGGTAGGTCGGATCGTCGGTCGCCACCCGCCATTCCGCGCCGGGGCGCAGCACGCGCGCGACCAGCGGCAGCAGCGCGGGATGCACGAACCGCCGCTTGGCGTGCCGCGCCTTCGGCCATGGGTCGGGAAACAGCAAGAACAGCCGGTCCAGGCAACGATCGGGCAGGCGCCGCAGCAGCACCCGAGCGTCGTCCGGCCACAACAAAAGATTGGGGGGCAGGAGGGCGGTTGCTTCCTCGCCCTCCGGGACCAGGCGGGAGAGCAAGGAGCAAATGCCGTTCTCGAACGGCTCGCAGGCGATCAGGCCGATCTCGGGGTGGGCAGCGATCTGGGCCAGCGCATGCTCGCCGCTGCCGAAGCCAACCTCCAGCCAGACCGCGCGTGGCGGGTGCGGAAACGCGGCACGCAGGCTGGCCGCCGCCGCCTCGGACACAGTCAGGCGCGGCAGCGTCACCGCCAGCAGCTTCTCCTGGCGCGGGCGCAGCTTATGGCCGCGGCTGCGGCCATAAAGACGTTCCGGAGGCGGCTTCAGCGGCGGCGACATGTGGCGCGACATGACACCGCGCACGCCACCCGGCAACGCGAAGCCCCGCCAGGCCAGCGCGGTAGCCTTCGCCGGCCTTCGCGCCTGCCCTCCGTACCCTGCCGGGATGTACCGCGCCGCTACCCGCTCTTACGCCGCCAACCCAGCATGATCGGTGCCGCGCGATACGCATCCAGTCCGCGCCCAGGCGGCGGCGCCTGCCCCGGCAATGCGGGTGGGACAAAGCGCGCGCCCGCCTCGCGCCGAGGCGGCGGCGCGAACAAGCCGCCGTTGAACGGGCTACCCCAGTTCCCAGCCGACGCCACCACCGGGCCTTCGCCCGCCAGCCGTTGCTCCTCCGGCCAGGCCGCCATCACCTTTTGCTCATAGGCCGCGCCAATGGCTGGCGTCGCGGAGTGGTACAGCGCGGTCGCCTGCGGCCAGGAACCACTTTGCCCCCGCAACTCCACCAAAAAGCGAGCGGCATAATCGGCGTTCGTCCCCGGATCGAAGGCTTGCTCCGGGGTGGCGAAGGCGTGCGGATGGTGCTGCAGGTTCACCTGCATGCAGCCGACATCGATGGAATGCCCGCCGCTCGCCTGCAGCGCACGCACCGCGGCAATGGCCTGCGCCTTGGTGTCATAGAACGTGCCCTGCCCGTCGGCATCGACGGTCCACGGCCAGGGATACCACGCACCGCTGACCGGATCGCGCCGGCCGCTTTCCACCCGCCCGACCGCTGCCATCAGGCCGGGTGGCACACCGTGCGCCCTGGCAGCCGCGGCAATCGCCGCGCGGCACAGCAGACCCGGCGCCTGGGCGAGCGGCGCCGCGGGCAAGTCGGCGCGTGCGGCACCAGCCGCCAGGCAAAGCAGAAGGGCGAGGCGAAGAGGACCCATGCGACGCAGGGTAGCGGCCAGGTATGAACAAACCGTTGCCACCGGCGGACGAGGTGGCAAGGACGCCCCAGCCTGTCAGGCTGGTACGATGCGATTGCGGCGCGGCCTTCGTTCAGGGCGACGGAGCCGCCCGCTGCGTAGGTCAACGGTGACGCGCACGCCGAGCTAACACGCGGCATCCT
>Ga0335072_10005298_pt1 | contig 19007 bp, 19 predicted proteins | sample Lox_Sample_21_FD_206725 | JGI IMG/M metagenome (GOLD analysis project Ga0335072, IMG submission 206725) | Soil microbial communities from Loxahatchee National Wildlife Refuge, Florida, United States - Lox_Sample_2.1 | ecosystem: Environmental > Terrestrial > Soil > Wetlands | place: USA...
CCAGCGCCTGACCGAACGCCAGGCGGGTGGCGACCTTATCGTCGGGACCGTACTGAGGCAGGCTCACGTCGGCGCTGGGCCAGGCGTGCGGCGTTCCGGCGTCCGGCTTCGGCCCGGTGACCGTGAGGTTTCGCTCTCCGCCCAGCTCGATGATGGCCCGTCCGGCCATGTCCTCGGGCAGCGGCTTGCCGTGCCAGTTCTCGCGGTCCTCGACCTCGTCGAACCCGCGGCCCTTGCGGGTGCGGGCCACGATCACCGTCGGCCGGTCCGCGCCGGCCGCGCCCGTGAACGCCTTGTCGATCTCGCCGAGGTCGTGCCCGTCGATGACGACGGCGTGGCAGCCGAACGCCTCCACGCGCTTGGCGTACGTGTCCGTATCCCAGCTCAGCTCCGTCGGGCCGCGCTGGCCCAGGCGGTTCACGTCAATGATCGCGGTCAGGTTGCTGAGCCCGTAATGAGACGCCTTGTCGAGTGCCTCCCAGATCGACCCCTCGGCGGTCTCGCTGTCCCCGCACAGCACCCACACCCGGTACGGCAGCTGGTCCAGGAACTTTCCGGCCAGCGCGACGCCGACCCCGTCGGGCAGCCCCTGGCCGAGCGAGCCCGTCGCCACGTCGACCCAGGGCAGCACCGGGGTCGGGTGACCCTCCAGCCGTGAGCCGAACCGGCGGTAGCTGTTGATGAGCTCGTCGTCGGTGACGACGCCCGCCGCCTTGAACATCGAGTACAGCAACGGGGACGCGTGCCCCTTGGAGAAGATCAGGTGGTCGTTGGCCGGGTTGTCCGGCTCCTGCCAGTCGTAGCGGAGATGCCGGGTCATCAGCACGGCCATCAGGTCGGCGGCCGACATGCTCGAGGTTGGGTGGCCTGATCCGGCCGAGGTGCTGCAGCGGATCGAGTCGACCCGAAGCTGCTGCGCCAGTTCATGGATGTCAGCGAGGCTGTGCACGGTCATGGCAACCCTCCCGGGCTCGACTGCCGTCACGTCCAACTGTGCCATGGGACAAATCGCCCGCCGATAGGGGTAGCCCGAGGAGGCCGGGAGGCTGGCCCAAGGCGGCCCCGCGGCGGACGCTAGACGCGCCCGGGCTGCTCCTCGATGCCCGGCATCACCCATGGATCCGGCATCTTCGCGGAGAAACTGAGCCCGGGCCGGTCGGAGAGCGTGCCGGTGATCGTCAGCCGGAACGGGCGCACGTACTCGACCTCCCCCGCCGAGGTCAGCCGGAACGCCTGGTCATGTCCGGGGTAGATGACGTCAGCCATCGAGACCACGCGGTCGATGCTGGCCCGGGCGTCGTCGGCGCTCCAGAACACCAGCGGGCTCTGCCTGCTCAGCGCCACGGCCGAGCGGTGGATCGCGTCGCCGGTGATCACCGACAGGCCGTGGGAGTTCTGCACGGTGATGCCGATGCTGCCGGGCGAGTGGCCGGGGAGGTCCAGCACGGCGACGCCCGGGATGAGCTCGTCGCCCTCGGCGATCTCGCGGACCTGCATCCGTTCCAGGATCGCGCCCGTCCACGCGGGGGTCGCCCAGTCGTTCGGGTGCGGGCCGTCGCTGTAGCGGCGCTCGCGCGGATGCAGGCACACCGGCGCGTGCGCGAACACGTCGACGTTCTGCACGTGATCCCAGTGCGCGTGCGTCAGCACCACCATGTCGATGTCGGCCGGGGTCAGTCCCCTGCTGGCCAGCGCCTCGACCAGGACCGTCCGCCTGCCCACGTGCGCCGGGTCGACGAGGATCCGGGCCGTCGTCCCGTTCGGGCCCGGTCCCTCGATGAGTGTGACCTGGCACATTGCGATACGGCCCGCGCTGGTGTTGATGCCGAAACCCTCGAGAAGGACTTCGACGTGCGGGGGTGATTGCATTGCTGGTGCTCCCTTCCGGCGCACATGTACCCAACCGAGCATGGCATCCGCGGCCGCGCAATACTTGCCCCGTGGGTGCCGAGGCTGACCGCGTGCTGCCCGGAAGCCCGTTCCCGCTGGGCGCGACGCCCACGGCCGGCGGCACGAACTTCGCCGTGGCATCCGGGGTGGCCGACGCGGTGACGCTGTGCCTGCTTGACGGCTCGGGCGCCGAGACCCGGCTTCCGCTGCCGAGCTACGACGCGGGCGTCTGGTACGGGTTCGTGCCCGGCGCCGGACCCGGGCAGGCCTACGGGTACCGCGTGACCGGCCCGTACGAGCCCGCCCGCGGCCTGCGCTGCAACCCGGCGAAGCTGCTGCTCGACCCCTACGCCCGGGCGATCAGCGGGCAGGTCACGCCCGGGCCGGAGGTGTTCGGCTACGCGGTCGGCGACCCGGACCAGCCGAGCGCGCTGGATTCCGCCGGGCACGTGCCGCGCAGCGTCGTCGTGGACGAGGCGTTCGGCTGGACCGACGGCGGGCCGGTGCGGCGCCGCTACTCCGACACGATCATCTACGAGGTGCACGTCAAGGGCTTCACCATGCGCCATCCGGGGGTGCCGGCCGGCCTGCGCGGCACCTACGCCGGGCTGGCGCACGAGGCCGCGATCGCGCACCTGGTCGACCTCGGCGTGACCGCGGTCGAACTGCTGCCCGTGCACCAGAGCGTGCCCGAGCCCTTCCTGGTGGAGCGCGGGCTGACGAACTACTGGGGCTACAACACGATCGGGTACTTCGCGCCGCACAGCGGCTACTCGGCGCAGGTGCGGGGCGGGCACCCTGGCGGCCAGGTCGCCGAGTTCAAGGCGATGGTCAACGCGCTGCACGCGGCGGGCCTCGAGGTGCTGCTCGACGTCGTGTTCAACCACACCGCCGAGGCGGACCACCGCGGACCGACGCTCTGCTTCCGCGGCCTGGACAACGCCGCGTACTACCGGCTCGCGCCCGGGGACCCGAGCCGCTACTTCGACACCACGGGCACGGGCAACTCGCTCAACGTCGATGACCCGGTGACCCTGCAGCTGATCATGGATTCGCTGCGGTACTGGATCACCGAGATGCACGTCGACGGCTACCGCTTCGACCTCGCGCCTACCCTCGCCAGGGACACCGGCGGCTTCGACAAGGTGTCCTCGTTCTTCGACCTCGTCTCGCAGGACCCGGTGGTGTCCCGGGCGAAGCTCATCGCCGAGCCGTGGGACGTGGGCCAGCTGGACAGCTACGAGCTCGGGCGCTTCCCGCCGCTGTGGCGCGAGTGGAACGGCAAGTACCGCGACAGCATGCGCGACTTCTGGCGCAGCCACCCGATCGGGATCGGCGAGTTCGCCACCCGGTTCGCGGGCTCGTCGGACCTGTACGGCGGGCCGGGCCGGCGCAAGCCGACCGCCTCGGTGAACCTGCTCACCGTGCACGACGGGTTCACCATGGCCGACCTGGTCTCCTATGACGGCAAGCACAACGAGGCCAACGGCGAGGACAACCGCGACGGGACCGGCGACAACCGCTCCTGGACCGGCGGGGCCGACGGCCCCGCCACCGACCCGGCCATCGTGGGGCTGCGTGAGCGCCAGCGCCGGGCGATGCTCACCACCCTGCTCCTGTCGTTCGGTGTGCCGCTGCTGCTCGGCGGGGACGAGATCGGCCGCACCCAGCGGGGCAACAACAACGCGTACTGCCAGGACAACGAGATCACCTGGTTCGACTGGTCAGCGGTGGACGAGGAGCTGCTCGCGTTCACCCGGCGGCTGATCGCGTTCCGCACGCAGCACCCGGTGTTCCGGCGCCGCCGCTACCTCGCCGGCGCCGAGGCCTCCGAGCTTCGCTGGTTCACCCCGGCGGGCTCGCCGATGACCGGCGCGGACTGGGCCGACCCCAGCGCCCTGTCGCTGGGCATCTATCTCGACGGATCCGACGACCCCGACCCGGCGCGAGACGGCACGCTGCTGCTCGATGACGACTTCCTGGTGTTCTTCAACGCGTGGTGGCAGCCGCTGGACTTCGTCATCCCGGCTTGCCGCGGCAGCCAGGAATGGCGGGCCGAGATCGACAGCTACGACCCGGCCGCGACGCCCGGCGGACAGCTTCATGTGGGTGACCGGGTCACCGTCGGCCCCCGGTCGGTGACCATCCTCGGCAGCCCGCGGGCCGGCCGCTAAACCGCGCAGGCCGTAATAGATGGCAGCGACTCACTGCTGAAAGAGGGGGACCTCTCAGGATTCGTTCAGCCTCGGGCTGCAAGAGTGGCACGTCGTGGGGACAGTTCTGTCATCGAGGCTTCGGGCGAGGACCTCGCACGTACCCGAGACGCCCAGGCCCGCACCGTGGCGGCGCGGCGATGTCTGGGCGGCCGCCATTCTCATCGGGCTGCCGGTTCTCGTTTTCGGCGTCCCCGCGCTGCTCGGGCATTCCGTGCTGCCCGGGGACGACCTGACGCAGAACTTCCCGCTGCGGGTGCTCGCCGGGCGGGAAATCCGCGGCGGCCACCTGCCGCTGTATGACCCGTACATCTGGAGCGGTGCCCCGCTGCTGGCCGGCTGGAACGCAGGCGCCGCATACCCGCTGACGTTCCTGTTCGCCGTGCTCCCGGCGACCGCGGCGTGGACGGCTAACCTGATCATCACCTGGGCGGTCGCCGGGCTCGGCATGTTCTGCTTCCTGCGGGCCCTTCGCCTGGGGAGCCTGCCGAGCCTGCTTGGCGGGCTCTCGTTCGCGTTCGCGGGGGCGATGTCGGCTCAGGTGTCACACTTCGGCCTCGTGGCCGGCATGAGCTGGGTCCCGCTCGCGCTGCTGAGCGTGTTCCGGCTCTCCGAGACCCGCTCCATGTCCTCCCGGCTCCGGTGGACCGGCGCGCTGGCGGCAACCACGGGCCTGGTGATCCTGGCCGGCGAGCCGCGCGCCGTCGACGACGCCTGCGTGACCGTCCTCATCTACGCGGTGTGGCGGGTCGCGCGCCTCGGCCGCGCCTGGCGGCCGGCGGCGGTCTCGATCGCGGCGGGCGCGGCGCTCGGCGCCTGCCTCGGCGCCGTTCAGTGGCTGCCCGGGCTCGCCGCGGTCGCCACCTCCCAGCGCGCGGCCGGCTCGATGGCGCTGTTCGACTCGGGTTCGCTGTCAGCCAAGTGGCTGCTGCTGATGCTGGTCCCGGATCTGCTGGGCGGGTCCGGCTCGTTCGGCCAGCCGGCGTTCTTTGCGAGCTACAACCTGACCGAGGTGACCGACTACGTCGGCATCCTGCCGCTGGTGGCCGCGGCCGTCCTCCTCGGCCGCGTGCGGCTGCGGCGCAGGCCACCCGAGTGGCTCGTGTGGCACATGATCGCGCTGGTCGGGGTGCTGCTCGCGCTCGGCGGCCGGACACCGCTCGGGCATCTGCTCATCCACCTGCCGCTGTTCGGCGATCAGCGGCTGCAGAGCCGGAACATCCTCGTGACGGACCTGGCGCTCGCCGTTCTCCTCGCGTACTGGGCCAGCAACCCGCTCACCGAGAAGAGCCGGCGCTTCCTGCGGCTGCGCGTCTTCCGCCGGATGGACCTGGAGACGGCCCTCGGCGTGCTGCCGCCGCTCGCCATGATCACCGTCGTGGTCCTGGGGCTGTGCTGGGGTGCGGGCCTGCTGCGCTGGCTGGGGGTGGGCCTGGCCGCGACGCACGTCGACGGGCAGCTCAAGCCGTGGCTCGTCCCCTACGCGCTGATCGGCGCCGCCGCCATCGCGTTCCTGATCTTCGGCCGGCGCGTCGCCCCGCCGCTGCGCTCGCGACTGCTCGCCGCGTTCGTCGTCATGGACCTGATCATTTTCACGATCCTCGGAGTGGTCGCCGTCGACGCCGGCCTGGGCCGGGGCGGGTCCGCGAGCGGCCACGCGACCGCGGGCGACATCCTGTCCGGCCAGACCTCCGCGCTTGCTCCGGGCCATGCGCCGGCCGCCCGCCCGATCACCGCGCTCGGGCTCGGCGGACGTTTCGCGATCTACGATCCCAACGAGATCGACGCCCGCCAGCTGCCCATCCTCGGCTCGCCCGATCTCAACGACATCGACGGCGCGTCGTCGATCCAGGGATACTCCTCGATCGTCGACGGCAGGTACGCGGCGGCCACCGGCGCGCACCAGGCGATGGGCGAAGGGCAGGACGAGCTCTCGCCGAAGGCTGTGGCCAGCGGGGTTCTCGGCCAGCTCGACATGCCGGCGCTGCTCACCGTGCCCGCATACCTGATCACCTCGGGAGGATCCGCGGCTTCCTCTGCTCCCCCCGGCCCGGCGGGGACCGGCGACCGCGACGTGGCAGCGAACGGCCGGACCACCTGGTACTTCGGGACGTCGCTGGCTGTGGCCAGGCTCGACGTACCCGACGCTGACGCCGGGAAGGCCGCGGCTGCGGGGACCCGGATCGGCCTGCAGGAGCCGGACGGGTCGACGCGCTGGTTCCGGGCACGCGCCGCGGGCGGATTGGTGCTCACGATCAAGCTCCGGCACCCGGTGACCGCCGTCGCGGTGATCGGGCAGGCGGGCGGTGAGCCGGCCCGACTCGGCGCGCCGTCCGTGACCGTGACGGGCGGAAGCGTGTTCGTGGCCAACGGCCAGCTTCAGGACGCGCTCACGGCTCCGCAGTGGAGTCCGGCGGGGCACGACGGCTCGTTCACCGTGTTCGTCGACCACGTCGCCCGGACCATGTTCAGCCTGGAGGCGCTGCCGGGCGGGTCCACGTCGGGCGCGTCGCTCCGGCGGGTGGACGACGCCGTCTCGGCCACGGGGTCAGCGGTCGCGGTGCGCTCACCGCACGGCGTGCGGGTGGTCCGCTCGGTGGCGGCGATTCCCGGCTGGACCGCCACCTGGCATCCCGTGGACGGCACGCCGACCAAGCTGGACGTCGGCCGGTTCGGCCTGGTCCAGGTCGTGGACGTCCCGGCGGGGGAAGGGGTCCTGACCTGGAGCTACGTGTCACCGGGATTCCGGGTCGGCCTGGCGCTGTCCGCCGTTGCCGCCGTGGCGCTGCTTGCACTGCTCGCGATCGCCCGCTGGCCACGCCTCAGGATCCGCCGCCGGGAGCGAATGCCGGCTGCCCGCAGCCTGTTAGGCGAACCGCCCGCCGAGAGGGAGACAGCCGCGGTTTCCTAGCGCCGCCCGCGCGGAACGGTCAGAACTGGGCCTTCAGTTCCTCGATCTCCCGTGCCCGCTCGCGGAGCTTCTCGTAGGCCGGGCGCTCGCGGATCCGGGCCAGCGCCCAGCGCACCGCCTCCGCGCGGTTGCCCGCGATGCCCGCGGTGATCAGCGTGTCCACGGTCTCCAGATCCTCCGGCCCGAGCCGGGCCATCACGGGGGTGAGCTGCACCCCGGCACCTTCCAGCGGGCTGCCGGGGCCCCCCATCCGCATCTTGCGAACCGGGACGGGGCCGTCCGTATCCTTATCGCCGACGATGACCTCGAGCAGCCCGATCTCGGGAACCTGGTTGAGCTCGCGCCTCAGCCCGTGCAGCGCATCCTCGTACTCACGGTCAAAGGCCCGCATGGCCTGCCTGTGGTCTTCCTCGCCCTCGGGCAACCGCAGGACGATGCGAGCCAGCAGCTCACCCGGTTCGATCTCCGGGTCATCGCCGTACTGCAGCACCTCGACCCGGTCGATCGGGGCGCCACGAAGCCGCTCCCGCACCAGCTCATCAAACTTCTGCTGCAGCGCTTCCAGCGCTGCCTTCCCCAGCTTCGCCTTCGCCACCGCCATCGCCTCCGAGAGTTACGCTAGAAACTCCTTTTCGTGAGTAATCATCGTAACCCTAGTTGCAGGTCTAGCCAATGGCTGCGCCAGCAGACGGACCGCACCGTCATGGCCCCGCGCCGCTGAGAGCTACGGCCGACGGGTGCCGAGGATGACGCCCGAGCCGTGGCTGAGCTCGACGGCCGTGAGCCGCGGAGTAGTCAGCAGCGCCTGCCTGACCCCGGCCTGTCTCGCATGCTGCTCGGCTGGCCACTCCGGCTGCGGCGTCATGTCGTCGACGACGAGCAGGCCGCCGGGACGGAGCGCGGCGATCGTCCGGTCGAGCCCGTCCCACTTCCCGCCCGGGGCGTCGGCGAAGATCAGGTCGTAGCTGCCGCCCTCGCCGAGCACGTCGAGCGCGTCCGCAAGACGCAGGTCGACAAAGCCCGGCCAGTCGCCCTGCGCGGCGAGCAACGCGGTGCGCGCGTCGCGCTCCACCGTGGTCACGGTCACGTCGGTCCTGGGCAGCAGCCCCGACACGATCCAGGCGGTGCCGACCCCGGCGCCGGTGCCGAGCTCGAGCACGCGGCTGCCGCCGGGAAGGTGCGCGGCAAGGACGGCCAGCAGGCCGCCGACGGCCGGATCGCAGGAAAGGCCGAACCTGGCCGAAGCCGCCCTCGCCACCGCGGCTGCGACGAGTTCAGGCGTTGTGGCTTCCATCAAGCGGTCAACGTAGCAGGGTCCGGGCCAGGCGGCCGCCAGCCGGACCTAGCCGCGGCCTTGAGCGCTGAGCAGGAGCCTGCGGAGCAGGGAGACAAGCTGGTCCTGCTCGTCTGGCTGGAGCACGTCGACGAGCCGCCGCTCGACCCGGTCCTGCAGGCTGATCGTGTCCTTCCAGGCATGCATGCCCGCTTCGGTGAGCGTGATGAGCACCCTGCGCCGGTCGGCGTCGTCGTGCATGCGGCGCAGGTAGCCGTCCTGCTCCAGGTTGTCCAGCCGCTTGGTCATCGCCGCCGGCGACGGTGACCTGGCCTAGTTGGCCTGCCCGGCCCCTGCTCCGCGCGCGAGGTCCTGCCAGGTTCTCCCGCTGCGCACGCTCTGCGGCCGCTCGGCGGTGATGTCCGAGCCGGGCCTGGTCTGCTCGTCCCTGACCTTGACCAGGATCCACCGGCGCTGGCCAGTGCGGGTCAGCGCGAAGCCGCCGCGCAGCTTGGCACCATGCAGCTCGAACGACAGGTGACCCGGCTCGTCGCGCACGATGTCGGCGGGCCCCTCGTCCCAGATGATCACCGCGCCGCTGCCGCGCGACTGTCCCTCGTGGACTCCCTCGAAGTCCCCGGCCTCCAGGGAGTGGTCCTCGACCGGCACGGCCAGCCGCCGGACCGCGGGATCCAGCGAGGGCCCCTTGGGCACGGCCCACGACCGCAGCACATCGCCCACCTGAACGCGCACGTCGTAGTGCAGCGCGGTGGCATCGTGAAGCTGCACCACGAAACGGGATGGCGTCACCATGCGACCGTACGTCCCGCGGGCGTACGCTGGCAGCGATCATCTGATCCCGGCGATGGCCACGGTGCGCCGCGAAGCACCCCTGCCGATGAGCAACCTTCTGCCCTCGTCCAGCTCGGAGCGCCCGGCCGGCCGGTGAGCGGCCCGCAGATCCGGGCAAGATCCCGCAGCGATATCGCCCGGCAGCGGCGTGCCCGCAGCCACCCGTGCTGGGACCACATCATCGCCGCGCCGCTCTGGCCGCTGCACGGCGCCAACCTCGGCACGCTGCTGCGTACCTGCGACGCGGTCGGCGCCTGCCTGGCCGTGCCGCGGCTGCCGTGGGTGCCGGAGGCCCTGGCGCGCGGTAACACGCTGCGCCGGCCGGCCTGCGTGCACTGGGCCGGGCGCGACGCCTGCCGGTGGCTGGCGCGGCAGCGGGCGGCGGGAACGCGCATTGTCGGCGTCGAACTCGCCGATGAGGCGATCCGGCTCGGCGACCTGCCCGCCGCTCGTGAGCGAACGATCGCGGTGCTGGGGCACGAGCAGACCGGCATCCCGCCGGAGGCTATCGCGCTGCTCGACGTGGCCGTCGAGATCCCGATGGTCGGCACCGGCGCAAGCCTGAACGTGGCCGTCGCCGGCTCCCTGGTGCTGTACCGGCTGGCCGGATTCCTCTGACCCGGCAGCGGCGCTCCCCGGCCGCTAGGCTCGATGCGTGCAGTTCGCGATCTCCATTCCGCAGCACGTTCCCGACGGCGCCTTCGAGCCCGCCGCCATGCGTGGCTACCTGGCGCGCGCCGAGGAACTCGGCTTCGCCGGCGCCTGGACGCAGGAGCAGGTCCTTGGCACAATCCCGCACCTGGGCCCGGTCGAGACGCTGACGTACGCGGCGGCGTGCACCGACCGCATCCGGCTGGGCTGCGCCGTGTTCATCACCTCGGTGCACAGCCCGGTGCATCTGGCCAAGAGCCTGAGCACGCTGGACCAGCTCAGCCTCGGACGGCTGGAGGTCGGGATCGGCACCGGCGGGCCGCACCGCATGTTTTCCGCCTTTGGCGTGGACCGGGCTACGTACGTCGCACGCTTCAACGAGCAGCTGCGGCTGATGCGGGCGCTGTGGACCGAGCCAACGGTCGACTTCGAGGGGCGCTTCTGGCAGCTCAACGGCGCCGCCATGGAGCCAAAGCCGTACCAGAAACCAGGCCCGCGGGTCTGGTTCGGCGGGAGCCACCCGGCGGCCCTGGCGCGCGCCGTCCGGCACGGGGACGGCTTCTTCGGTGCCGGGTCGAACAGCACGGAGCAGTTCGCCAAGCAGGTGCAGATCGTGCGCGCCGAGCTCACGGACCAGGACCGGGACCCGGCGACGTTCCCCATCGCCAAGCGCGTCTACATCGTGGTCGACGATGACGGCGAGCGGGCGCGGGAGCGGATGCGAGCCGCGCTCGACCGGCTCTACGGTTTCTTCAACCTCGGTGACATGACGCCGGTGTCGGTGTGGGGGCCGCCGGCCGCCTGCGTTCGGGGACTGCGGGACGTCGCCAGCGCGGGCGCGGAACTTATCCTGCTCAATCCGCTGTTCGACGACGACGAGCAGATGGAACGCCTGGCAGCGGAGGTAGTGCCCCAGCTATCGTGATGCGTTCACGGGGAACGCATACGGGGGACGCATGCCTGAACGCCTCGTGTTTCAGGACGCCGCGGGGCGCGTCCTGACCACACGGGATCTCGAAGCATTCAGCGGCCAGGTGGACTGGCAGATCAAAGGCGGCCACACCGTGCCGACCGAAGCCGTGCGGCTGCACGAGGACGCACGGGCGGCCGGGGCGCGGGGCGAGTACGACCGTGCCCTGGCGCTGCTCGACGCTGCGCACGCTCGTGCGCCGGGCTGGCCGTATCCCGTGTATGACGCGGCGTTCACGTACCTGCTCCAGGGGGACACCGACACCGCCGAGCGTTGCTACGCGCACGTCGACCGGCTGGCCCCGCGAGGGTTCTTTACGTGCAAGACCACGCTGAACTGCCTGCGCCGGGAACGGGCCGGGGAACTTCCGGCAGGATTCTGCAAGACGTTTACCGCGCTCGAGTCGCTCGGCGACCTGCCGAAGAAGAAGTCAATCCTGGACGGCATCCTGGCCAGGTTCCCCGGGTTCGCCCCGGCCTGGAAGGAACTCGCGGCCCTGCTGGAGGACCCCGGTGACCGGCTGCGCGCGATCGAGAGGGGGCTCGAGGCGTGGCCCGACCCCGAGACGCGGGGAATGCTGCTGCTGAACAAGGCGCTCGTGCTGAACCAGCGCGGCGAGCGCGGCGCGGCGATCGCCATCCTCGGTGACCTGGCGCTGGATCCCGCCTCGACCCTCGCCACCGAGACCCTGGCCAAGGCCACGCTGGCCCGGGTCATCGACGCCTAGCCAGCCGCCCGCTGCGCCTGCTGCTGCGCTCTGACCTGCTGTGGGTACGACTTCGTGAAGCGGAATGCCAGGAAGATCAGCACGATCGGGATGTACCAGTTCAGCCAGTCGCGCAGGCCCTTGGCCACGTTCTGCTCGGCGGCCAGGCCGAGCAGCGCGCAGACCAGGAACACCGCCGCCCATACCGAGCTCAGCACCAGGTTGATCCGCTTGAACACCGCGGTGTGCCACACCTCGGGCGGCGCTTCCTCCTTGGCGTAGTCGACGGTGAACGGGTGGCCGAACACGATCGACCCGAGCGCGATGAGGCCCAGCGCCCCGCTGGAGATCGCCTGGGAGTACCTGTCGAGATCGCTGACGTTCTGCCGGGTGGTCACCACCGCGGCCAGCGACAGCGCGGCGAAGAACACCACCGTGGCGACGTCGAGGAGCTTCAGCCGGCTCAGCTCGGGCCGGAGGCCCTCCCGCCGGCGGTCCGGCTGGGCCGTCGCCCAGGCAACCAGCGGCCGGTAGTCGATGCTGAGCATCGTCACCAGGATCGCCGCGAGCAGCGCGGCGAGGGTACCGGTCTCCCAGGTCGACGGGCCGCCAATCACCCAGAACACGATCCAGGGGATGAATCCGACGACCGGATGGCTGGCCAGGCGCTCGCCTGAGGACCGATCCCCGGGCGGCTGCGACGCTCCTGCCTGGCCCGCGGACGTCGCTGACTGGCGGTCGGTCGCCACATTTGCCCCCAAACGTGGTCATACCCGCCAGCGTCCTGGCGGGCCCTCCCCCGCCCCTTACCCCCCGGCGCGAGGCCTGCACCGTCAGCGCGGCAGCAGCCCGTCGTAGGCCACGGGCAGGTGGACCGGGCCCCTGAGCACGGGGCTCGGCCGGTACGGCGGCGGGTCGGCTACCAGCCTGGGGTTATCCAGCCTGCTGGCCAGGGCGGTGAGCGACACCTGAGCCTCGATGCGGGCGAGCGGCGCGCCGAAGCAGTAGTGGATGCCGCTGCCGAAGCCGAGATGCTCGTTATCGGGGCGGTCCGGGTCGAATCGGTCGGGGTCGGCGAAACGTTCCGGATCCCTGCTGGCCGCGGCGAGCAGCAAGGTCACCCGCGCGCCCCGGGGGATGGTCGTCCCGGCGACGTCAATATCGGCGAGGGCGACCCGGTTGGGCAGGTACTGGACGGGGGGCTCGTACCGCAGCAGTTCCTCGACGAGGGGGATGGCCCAGTCGGGCTCGTCGCGCAGGCGGTCAAGGGCCCACGGATGACGCAGCAGCGTGAGCGCGCCATTGGCGGTCAGGTTCACCGTGGTCTCGTGCCCGGCGACCAGCAGCAGCAGGCTGGTCGTGGCCAGCTCCACCTCGGTCATCACGTCGGCCGAGTCGTCGTTGGCCAGCCGCGACAGCATGGAGCCGTCCGGCTGCTGGCGGTGCTTGTCCGCCAGGTCGCGCACGTAGCCGAACATCGCGACCTCGCACTCGTCGCGCCGCTTGACCAGGTCCTCCGCGCCTTCCTGCTCCCCCGCGTCGAACCCCTTGACGATGGCCTCGGTCCAGGAGTGGAACTGGGGCGCGTCGCGTTCCGGCACGCCAAGAAGGCCGCAGATGACCGACACGGGCAGCGGGTATGCGAACCGATCGACCAGGTCGGCCTCGCCCGACTGCGGGAGCGCGTCGGCGAGGCCATCCACGAACCGGCGGATCTCCGGCTCCATGCCGCTGACCATCCCAGCGCTGTCCGGCGGCCCGAAGTACCGCATGGCGATGGAGCGCAGCCGGTCGTGGTCCGGCGGATCCCGCTGGATGAACGGCGCGTTGTCGATCACCGCGATCGAGCCGGGATCGGTCGCGTTGTGCGGGTCCGAGCTGATGCGCGGATCGTGCAGCAGGGCGACGACGTCCTCGTAGCGGCCGAGCGCGTAGCTGCCGTCACCGAGCACGTTCACCCGTTCCGCTCGCAGCTCGGCGTACAGCGGAAACGGGTCGTGCCGGCTGGCGCCGCCGGTGACCCGGCGCATGAGGTCGGTGGTCACGTGGCGCTGCTCCCCCTGGGTACCCGGACCGCGTCCATCTCGGTGGGCGAGTGGCCGGTCACCACGACGGTCGGCCCGTGGTAGGCACCGGCCGGGTCGGGGAACCCGGCGGGAGCCGGTCTCCCGGTGAGCCCGGCGTCGAACGGGCCGGGCAGCGGGGACGCGCGCTCGATCAGTTCCCGGTAGTGGTCGATCCATCGCCCGTGGTTGAAGGTGACGGCGGCCACGATCCGGCCCGAGCCGTTCCCGTACGCGGCCGCGAAGCGCGCGTCCCGGGGCGATCCCTGCGTCATCACGATCTCTTCGGCGAGCGTCGGCACGCCCACGGACTTGATGTTCACGCCGAACTGGGTGGACCAGAACGTCGGGACGCAGACGTGGGGCCGCCGGTCCTCCGGCGGGCAGATCATGTTGTGCGCCACGACCTGCGCGCCCACGACGGCGTTCTCCCAGTGCTCCAGGGCGAGGAACTCGTAGCCGAACAGCGGGTGCGCGAACCGCGCCACGTCACCGGCGGCGAACACGTCGTCGGTGACCAGCCCGTTGACCGCGATCGCCCGGCCTCCCGCGTCGGTGGCGACCCCGAGCAAGCCGGCCGCCAGCCCGGAATCGGCAAGCCACTCGGTGTTGCGGACCGTGCCGAGCGCGATGACCGCGACGTCCGCCGGGACACTCGAGCCGTCGGACAGGGCGACCGATCGCAGCTTGCCACCCGTCCCTTCGAGCGCCTGAACCGTGGTCCCGCACAGCAGGTCCACGCCGTTGTCGCGGTGCAGCTTCGCCGCGATCTGGCCGATCACCCCGCCGAGCGCGCCGGTCAGCGGCGCGCTGCCCCGCTCGATCACGGTGACCTCGATTCCCCGGTGACGGCACGCCGACGCGACCTCCGAGCCGGTGAACCCGGCGCCGATGACGACCACCCGGTGCACCCCGCCGCCGAGCAGCCGGGCCAGGTTCGCGGCATCCGCCTGGGACCTGACGCCGCAGACCCCGTCCAGCGCCGCCTGGCCGGCGTGCGGCCACGGCCGGTTGCGAACCCCGGTGGCGATCAGCACGAGGTCATAGGGAACGCGGGAGCCGTCGGCAAGGACAACCTGCCTGGCGCCGCGGTCCAGGCCGGTCGCCGGTGTTCCGAGGCGCCACGTGACGTCCCCGAGCGAGGCGGCCTGGGGCAGCACGGTGTGGCCGGCGGGCACCCAGCCCATCAGCACCTGCTTGGACAGAGGCGGGCGGTCGTAGGGCTGGTCTGGCTCGTCGCCGATGATCGTCAGGGTCCCGTCGAACCCTTCGCGCCGCAGCGTCTCCGCCGCCCGGAGCCCGGCCAGCGAGGCGCCGACGATGACGATCCGCCGTGCCGCGGCCTTACCGGGCATCGCGGGTGGCAGTGTCGCCGGGGACGGTGTCGCCGGGGAGAGCATCTGAGAGAGCATCGGCGGAGAGAGCATCGGCGGAGATCGCCTTGACCGGGCACGCGGCCACCGCCCTGAGGACCTGCTCGCGCAGCCGGCCGGGCGGGCCCGGGTCGTACATCAGCCCTTCCGGGCCGCTCAGCCGGAACGCTTCCGGCGCCAGGAACGCGCACTGCGCATACCCCTGGCACACCGCCAGGTCCACGACGACCCGCATGCTCCCCCGCAGCCTTGAGCTTCGCCGTCTCCGGGCACCGAGTACAGCACCGGCCCCCGCGCAGCGGCAAGCATTGCGGATCGCGCGGTTCTGGATCGTTCGCCGCGAACCCGGGCGAACCGCGGGCGCCCGCTAGTCTGACCCGGCCCCGCGCGAGGCGACGAGCGCCTCTAGGCCGTAGCGCTCCACGTGCTCCGGGTCGGCCAGGCTGATTGTCCGCATGCTCTCACCGGCGAGCCGCGCGTTTACCTCGTCGAAGTGCTCCTGCACGAGTTCCTTCTCCGCGTCCGTGACCTTGCCCTTGTGGGGCTTGCCCGCGTGGGCGAGGTCGCCATAGTTGGTGCGGTCGCCCCGGGCCGGGGCAGGCGCGGCTGCCCTGGAACCGCGCCTGGCGGGCCGGGCGCTGACCAGCAGTTCGCCCATTGGCTTGTCGGTCGCCATCTCATCGAACGACCCGAGGTCCATGGTCACCCGGTGCGGCAGGTCGCCGGGCAGGTAGAGGTCGACGACGGCCACCCGCAACGCCGCCTTCTCGATCGCCCGGGCCTCGTCGAGGAGAGCCTCGATCTCCACCGGGCCGTCGCCGAGCTCGGGATGCTCGTGCACCACGATGCGTGCCAGCGCGTCGTCGGTGGTGATGATCTGCCCGCTGAGGTCGCTGAAGCTGACGGTCTTCTGGCCCACTGAGCCGCCTCCTGAATCGTGTGTTCGCGCGTCGTCCTCACCATGCCGCACGGCCAGGCCCGTGTCAAACATGAGTTCGATTTCAGCGCGTCGCGGCCAATACGGTTAGATCAAAGTATTGAAGCCCAGGTCAGGGCCCGACCACGGCCGCGACGCTGAAGAGCGTGACCGCCTGGCTCAGCGCGCCCAGTTCGTCGTGTAGGGCGACCGGCGGCGCAGATCGTCGCGCACGTCGTCGCCGAGGTGCCGGGTCTCGATCCGGTTCAGCGCCGCGCCGGCGATCGCGCCGGTAAGAAGCGGCCCGAGCGACATGGCGCCGCGCGCGGCCCGGGCGATCAGCCGCCGCCGCAGCAGCCTGCGCAGCGGCGAGCCCGCCGCCACGACGAGCCCGGCGGGCGCGAGGGCTACGCCCCGACGGTGCGCCCACGCGGCGACGTACGCCAGCATCCGCTCGGAGGTCGAGCCCGGGGCGCGCATCCCGTACACCTCGTGCAGCTCCGCGACGAGCTTGATCTCGATGCCGACCAGCGCCAGGGTCTCGACGGCGATCTCGACCGGGGCGCTGGGCAGCGGCAGCACCATGGCCGCCCCGGCGCCGGCGCCGACCACAGCGGCGGCCCGGCCGGCCCCGTGAATCAGCGCGTCGGCGAGTTCCTCGGGGCCCAGACCGGGAAACTGCTCGCGGAGGCGCTGCTGGTCCCGGACCGGCAGGCGCGGAGCCATCGCCAGCACCTCGGCCGTCAGCCAGCGGCCGCCGGACCGCATCCCGCGCCAGCCAGCGCGCCCGCTGCGCCCTGTGAGCCGGGAGAACTCGGCGGTGAGCCTGCGGCGCCACGACGGGCTGGGGGCCTCGGCCACCTGGCCCACGAACTCGGCGACTTCCTCGGGCAGTCCCTGCGGTGCCGGCTCTACCTGGCTGCCTGGTCTGCGGCGCGAGTTGTTGTCCATGGGCTAGGGCTACCGTTACCTTCTGATGGGCAAACGTGAGTCTGCTGATTCATTAGGCAGCCTCGCCTTGCGGTGAGACGGTCCCCGTCTTGCCCGGTTGCTGCCGGTGCGGGGTTGACGTTTCACGGCCTCCTGCGTCGCCTGCTCGCGCAGGGTCGGTCTCACGGGTGGCTCCACGTCCTGCCACCGGGCCACTCCCGGCGGGACCCTGTTCACCCGCCAGCATGAGCTGACGGGCCTCGCCGAGCCGGGCGAGGTTGACCGCGGCGTTGAGATCACGGTCGATCTGCAGGCCGCAGTGGCCGCACTTGTAGATCCGGTCGGCCAGCGTCAGGTTTGGCTTTCGCCTGCCGCAGGCCGAGCACAGCTTGCTCGATGGGTAGTAACGTCCGGCTTGCACGAGGGTGGAGCCGTACCACGTGCACTTGTAGGCCAGCATCCGCCGCACCTCAGCGAGGGAGGCGTCGGCGAGGGCACGGTTCAGGCCGCGCTTGTGCGCGCCGCCGGCCGACCGCATCCCGGAGACGTTCAGCGTCTCCACCGTGATGACCCGGTGCTGCTGCGCAAGGGATGTCGTCGCCTTGTGCAGCACGTCGCGGCGCACGGCGGCGGCATGAGCGTGGAGGCGGCCGATGCGCCTGTTCGTCCGGCCCCAGCGTTTCGACGGCGGCCTTCGGCTCTTGGTGCCCGGATCCCAGGGGCCCTGCTGGCGGGCGGCCTTCCTCTGGTGTGCCCGCAGCCGTCCCTGGGCAGTGGTGAGGGATTTCGGGGCCGGGACCCGGCCGATCTCGCGGCTGTCCGGTGCCGCGATTACCAGGAGGGCATCGGCTTTCACCCCGATGTCGACGCCCACCGCCGGCGCGCCCGCGCCGGCGTGCCCGGGGACACCCACCGGGCGCCAGACGATGACCTGGAACGAGCAGAACCACCGCCCGGACGGCTCCTCGGAAACGGTCGCTGACAGGATCCGCGCGGTCCCGGCCTCGATGCGGCGGGCGAGTTTGCGGGTGGACTCGTGCGTCCGGATCGTGCCCACCCTCGGCAGGGTGACGTGATGCCGGTCAGCCTCCACCCGGATCGGGCCCGTCGTGAAACGCACCGACCGGCGCGAACGGGCCGACTTGAACCGCGGAAAGCCGACCGCCTTCCCGGCCCGCTCCCCGCTCCGGGACTTCCTCCACGCATCGAGCCCACGGGCAAGGGCATCCAGACCGGTGTTGTACGCCTCCTTCGAGTTCTCCGCCCACCACGGAGCGACCTCGTCCTTGCGGCGGTTCCACTCCTTACGCAGCCCCCGCCAGCGACCAGCTCAGGCACGGCGTCAGCCTAGCCTCGGCGATGCCGTAGGAACGCTCCGCGGCCCGCTGGCCCATCACCGCTATCACCAGGCCGAGCATGACGTTATGCGCCTTGCGCGCGGCGCCGGCGTGCGACCGCAACGCCCGCTCCTGAACCGCAGCGGGAGGGCTCCGATAGTGTGGGCAGGGCGCGATCAACGACACCGGACAAGCGGAAGAGGGTGAGCGAACGTCATGTCAAACGAGATGTACGACCCAGCTGGGCTGGACGCGTCCGACACGCTCGACGGCAACCCCGGAGACGATCCGCTGGACCAGGGGATAGCGCCACCGGACCGGTGGTCCGCCGGCGAGGGCTTCGGTACCACCGCCCCGGAGGAGCAGGAGGGCGAGTCCCTCGACCAGATGCTCTCCGAGGAGGATCCGGAGCAGGATCCATACGCCGAGGCAGACGCCGACTTCGACGACGAAGAAGGCCGCGGCGAAGACCGCCGCGCCGACGACCTGTGGGGTGACGACGAGCCGGAACAGCGATCCGGGCGGCTCGTCGCGGACGACGAGGGAGCACACGCGGACGCCGAGGAAGATCTCGTCGCCCACGACGTCGGGATCGACGGCGGCGCCGCGAGCGCCGAGGAAGCCGCCGTCCACATCCAGGACGAAGACGAAGGCTAAGTCTGCGCGGAATGTGTTGTTCCGAACGCGTAGTGTCGAAGCATGTCCGAGACGCTGCCGCTGTTCCCCCTTGGCACCGTGCTCTTCCCGGGCCTGCTGCTGCCGTTGCACATCTTCGAGGACCGGTACCGGCAGCTCGTCAGTGACCTGGTGAGCCAGCCCGAGCCGCGGCGCTTTGGCGTTGTCGCGATCCGGGAGGGCCGCGAGACCGGGATCGAGGGCGTGTCGGCGCTGTACCAGATCGGCTGCACCGCGACCCTCCGTA
>Ga0335072_10005299_pt1 | contig 19004 bp, 8 predicted proteins | sample Lox_Sample_21_FD_206725 | JGI IMG/M metagenome (GOLD analysis project Ga0335072, IMG submission 206725) | Soil microbial communities from Loxahatchee National Wildlife Refuge, Florida, United States - Lox_Sample_2.1 | ecosystem: Environmental > Terrestrial > Soil > Wetlands | place: USA: Florida...
GATCTGCCGAAGATCGGGGAGATCTTCAAGGTGGTGCGGCGAGCGGTGACGATTCCCTTCACCGTGAAGTTTCGCATGGGCTGGAACGACGATCAGATTGTGTGCGTGGAGCTTGCGCGCATGGCAGAGGCGGAAGGGCTGAATGCTGTGGCATTGCATGCGCGGACGCGCGAGCAGGGATACAGCGGACAGGCGCGCTGGGAGTGGATTGCCGCGGTGAAAGACGCAGTCGGAATCCCAGTGATCGGGAACGGCGACGTGCGGACGCCCGAGGATGCGGCGGCCATGGTGGCGCAGACCGGCTGCGACGCAGTCATGATCGGACGGGCGGCGCCAGCGAATCCGTGGATCTTCCGGCAGATTGTACAGTACACCGCCACGGGGAGCTATGAGCGGCCGACGGTGACAGACCGGTACCACATGATCCGGACGTATTTCCAGATGCTGCTGGACGAGGCAGAGGCCAGCCAGGCCCTGCCGAAAGACGCGCGGATAGGCGAGACCGCCGGGAAGATGAAGCAGTTTGCGTCGTGGTTTACGCACGGTGTGCCGGGCGGCGCCAAGCTGCGTGCGGCGATTTACCAGGCCAAGACCGGCCAGACTGTTCTGGAGCAGGTGGATGCGTTTTTCCCGGCGCAGATGGCGGCAGGCGACGCTTCGCTGACGACGGAACCTGTAGACGACGGTACGGCGGCCTTTCCCGAGGCCGAGCTGGTGTGTGACTGAGCTCAAGTCGAGCCATTGGAAGCCGCTCTAAATTCGAAATCTTTTCCACCCTGGAATTTGCTCGTGCCGCCTTGGTAATGCCTCTTAAGTCCTGCACAAATGAAGCATTACGATCGACTTTCGTGTGATTTAAGCCGCTGCCGGTACTCACTATAGTGATTCCACCAGTAATTCTATTTTGAGGCGAGATGCAGGCGCAGGGTGGATACCCGACCTGCCATCGCCGCGATCGTTAAGAAATATTAAACGGGGCCAGGTACGACTACAGGCGCGACAACCCTGGGAAGCACGAGGTTCCAGAAGGTGCAAAAGCCAACACAGTCCGGAAGCCTATTGAAGATGCTGCTCGGCAGTCTGGCGTTGTTGTGCATGGCGTCGACCTTCGGCTTTGGCCAGAGGTTCAGCTTCCGTTCGTACACGCAGGGACTGAGCAATCTGAATATCGCGTGCCTGGTGCAGGACCACACAGGCTACTTGTGGGTAGGAACGCAGAACGGACTCTATCGGTATGACGGAGCGCAATTCCAGAGCTTCGGCGTGTCGCAAGGGCTTCCCGAGCGGATGATCGAGAACCTGTATGTTGACGCAGACGGCACGCTCTGGGTAGCGACGACGACGGGCATCTATTTCAAGCGGCACGACGGTCACTTCACCGAAGTGATGCCGCCCTCGGGAACGAGCGAATTTCTGCAGAGATCGGGGACCGTGTTTGCGGCCAATCTGCCGGGGCAGGTGGTCACGATTACGCGCAATGGGGGATTCCTGTTAAAGCGCACGGGGGACGAGCGCTGGCAGGCAGAGGCTATGCATCTGGAAGGGAGCGCGCAGTGGAGTGTGCTCTACGGTCCGGATGGCGCGCTATGGTACGGATGCGACTCAGACCTGTGCCGACTGGCCAACGGAAAAAGCACGCGGTTCAGCTCTGCGCTGGGCATGCCTGAGGAGAGGTGGACCAACCTGCTGTTCACGCCGGATGGACATCTGTGGGTGCGCGGAAACTTGCATGTGGGCGAAGTTGACCTCGGAGCACACCTGTTCACGCTGCACGATCTGCCGGGAGTGTTGGAACCGGAGGCCTATCCTGCGCTGGCGCTGGATGCGCAGGGACGGGTGCTCACGTCAACAGGTCCGGCGCTGGCGATATGGGAAGACCACACGTGGCGGATGGTGACGGAGAAAAATGGGCTGCCCCGCTACGAGATTCAGGACCTGTATGTCGACCGCGAGGGCTCGGTCTGGATGGGCGAAGTGGGCCACGGCTTACGGCGCTGGGTGGGCCAGGATCGCTGGGAAGGCTACACGGCCGCCGACGGGCTGAGCGATGACCTGGTGTGGGCTTCGCTGCGCGACAGGAAGGGCCGACTGTGGATCGGGACAGAGTCGGGGCTCGACTATATCCCCACCGGCGAGCAGGCGCCGAAGGTGTGGAAGCAAGCGGGGATCAATACTTTGCGCGTGGGAGCATTGACGCAGACCTCTGACGGCGCGGTATGGGTGGGCAGCGCAGCAGGCAGCTTGACGCGCATCGACTCCAACACGCTGGCTGGGAGGCAGTGGAAACTGCCAGAGGTCTATGCTTTGGCAACGGATCGCGAGGATCGAGTGTGGGCGGCGACAAATAACGGCCTCTACAGGATCAATGCTCGCGACCTTTTCGAAGACCCGGTGCTGGTGGAAGACAAGGTCTTCAAGAACGCAAAGGAAAGGTTCGCCGACATTGTGGTGGACTGGACAGACAGGGTGTGGGCGGCAACAGACCAGGGCGTGCTGGTGCTGGATGGAAACGTCTGGCATGGCATCGACATGGGCTCACTGGATGCGAAGCCCGACCTGATTGCCGTGGATCACGAAGGACAATTGTGGACCGGAGGCCCTTCGCAGGACCTGATGCGCCTGCGCCTTGCCGATTACCGGGTGGTGAACTCGACACACATTGGGCGGCCGCCGCTTTTGTCGCAGCAGTCTGTGGCGATGATGGTGGACAGCCGGGGATGGGTCTGGGTGGGGCAGGATGCCGGATTGACCGTTTTTGACGGGCACTCGTGGCACAGCTACACGCAGGACGATGGCCTGATCTGGAACGACACCGACAGCTTCGCGTTGACGGAAGACACCGACGGGAGCATCTGGGTGGGCACGTCAGGTGGTCTGAGCCATCTGATAGCGCCGACCGATGTGGTCAATCGAGCGCCTCAGCCTCCAGTCTTCTCTGAGGTGAGCTATGGCGGAACCGTGCTGGACAACGGCGGCACGGCGAAGTGGACGACGGGCCCGATTGAATTCTCGATGGCGCTCTTATCGTTCAAAGGCACGCAAGACGGCGGGATTCGGTACAGGCTGATCGGCGGCCAGTCTTCGGAGTGGGAGGTCACGCACGACATGGAGTTGCGATTCCACGGACTGGCGCCGGGGAGTTACCGCTTTGAAGTGGCGGAGGCCGACCAGACAGGCCGCGCAATCAGCCCGGTTGCCACGTTTACGTTTCGCGTGACGCCGCGATGGTGGCAAATGCGCCCGCTTCAGATTGCGCTGGCTGTGATGATCATTCTCGGAATCGTGATCCGCTGGAGGTATCGCGTCGGCAATCTAATGAAACAGAAGCGCCACCTCGAAGACGCGGTAAAGCGGCGGACTGTGGACCTGGAACGCGAGAAGGGCGAGCTGATGCGGACGCGGGAGCAGATGCGGCACTATGCCGAGCATGACGATCTGACCGGGCTGTGGAACCACCGCATCATCGTAGAGCGGCTGCGCATGGAGGTTGAGCGGTCGAAGCGCGAAGGACAGCCGCTGAGCGTAATCCTCGTTGACATGGATTTCTTCAAGCGGATCAACGACACGTACGGCCATCCGGCGGGCGACCAAGTGTTGAGGGATGCCGCGGGGATCTTTCAGGGGATGGTCCGCACCTATGACTGGGTGGGCCGATACGGCGGCGAGGAGTTCCTGCTGATTCTGCCGGGAGTGGCGTTTGCGCAGGCGCAGCAACGGGCGGAAGAGCTGCGGCTTGCGATTGAGTCGGCGCGCGTGATCGAGGACGAGGTTGTGATTCCATTGACCGCGAGCTTCGGCGTGGCCTCTGGATTCGGCGACAACTACGAGGAGTTTATCCGCGAGGCCGATACAGCGCTCTACCGCGCAAAAAACAACGGGCGCAACTGCGTAATGGCGACAGAGATGAGCGTGAAATTGCTGTCTGCAAGGTGGGTCGTCTGAGGAATTCAGCGTAAAGCCAAGAAACAGAAGATCTACTCGAGGGGCAGCCGGACTGTCGCTCGTGCTCCCTCATCTTCATCACGATTGACAAGGCGAATTTCGCCGCCGTGCGCGCGGGCGATCTGCTGCGCGAGGGCGAGACCGACGCCGCTGCCGGTCGGCTTGGTGGTGTAGAAGGGAACGAAGAGATTCTCGGTATTTGCGATACCGAGGCCGCGGTCTTCAATGAAGATTTCGATGCTGGACTCGACCAGGCGCCAACCAATCCGGACAGGCTTGGAGCCGTTGGCAAGAGAAGCGTCGACGGCATTGGTAAGCAGGTTGATGAGCAGCTGCTCGAGCTGATCGGGGTCAGCGTGCAGAATCGCGGATGGACCTGGAACAAGCTGGACAGAGACACGCTGCTCAAGGAGCGCCACGCGCTCGACCAAGGGCGCAACCGGGACAGATTTGAGAGCGGGCGGGGGCAGTTGGGCGAGTACGCGATAGGACTGCACGAAGCGATGCAGAGCGTCGGCGCGGCTCTCGACCACGCCGAGGCCGCGGCGGAAGTCGCGGACTGTCAACTCATCGCCATGCATCTGTTCAGCGCGGGCGAGGAGGCTGCCGGCAATGGATTTGATGGGAGCGAGGGAGTTGGAAAGCTCATGGCCGAGGACGCGAATGAGGCGTTTCCATGCTGCCTGCTCCTCTTCACGCAGAGGCTGGCTCACGTCGGCGAGGAGCAGAAGCGTGTGAGGCGCGCCATCCTGGCGGAAGGCAGCCTTGCGCAGCAGCCAGCGGTTCGGCTTTGTTCCGAACGAGTGAATGCTCTGATCGGCTGAGGCAAGCAGGCTTTCGAGGCCGAGTTCGCGGGCGGTGCGGCCGAAGCAGCGGGCGTGAGGAAGCCCGAGAAGCTGCACGCCTGCTTCGTTGACGAGTTGCAGGACGTTGTCGCGATCGAAGGCGTACAGCGGCGAATGCATCACTTCAAGAATGCGGGCAAGGAGGGCAGTTGCCTCAAGAGAACGGACGCGCTGCTTTTGAAGCAGGTCGGCAAGCGCATTGACCTCGCCGGCAAGTTCGCCATAGGCGTCTGCCGCGCCAGCGCCGCGAGCGCGAAAGGAGTAATCGCCCTCGCGCAAAGAAGAGACGACGTTGGAAAGTGTCTGCAGAGGGCGGATGAGGCCTTCGATCAATGCTGAGGTGATGAGCAAGAGATAGAGGAGAAGGCAGCCGATGGCGAGAAGAGCTGTTCCGGATGTGACCTGCTGCTGATACAGAAGGATCGAGACAAAGATGAGGCCGGGCAGCGCGAGAAAAAGGCTGTAGAGCCAGGCGCGACGGACAGCCGAGAGATGGCGCTCGCGTACTTTGTGCGTCAACCTGTCGTAGTCATAGGCCATATTTTTCAATGCGGCGATAGAGCGCCGCGCGGCTGAGACCCAGTGCTTCGGCTGCCTGCGAGATGTTGCCGTCGCAGCGGCGGAGGACCTTGCGGATGAGCAGCGACTCAACCTCGTCGATGCTCATATTGTCGAATGCGGGCGTGGCCGAACGCGCGGAGGCAACCGCCAGGTTGGCCGGCTCGATCTCTTCGCCACGGCAGAGCAGCACGGCGCGCTCGACCGTGTGCTCGAGCTCGCGCACATTGCCGGGCCAGGGATATTGCATCATCTGCTGCATGGCGGCGGGCGAGAAGCCGGTGACCTGCTTGCGATAGCGGGAACGATTGCGGCCGAGAAAGTGCGCGGCAAGCAGGGGAATATCTTCGCGGCGTTCACGCAGCGGAGGCAGGTGAATTTCGACGGTGTTGATGCGGAAGAGGAGGTCTTCGCGGAAGCTGCCGTTGCGGGCTTCTTCATGCAGATCGGCGTTCGTGGCCGAGAGGATGCGAACGTCGACGCGGCGGGTTTGCGAGGAGCCGACACGCTCGAGTTCGCCTGTTTCGAGCACTCGAAGAAGCTTGGCCTGCTGGCGAATGGGTACGTTGGCGATCTCGTCGAGAAAAAGCGTACCGCCGTTGGCGAGTTCGAAGCGGCCGACGCGATCAGTGCGCGCATCAGTGAATGCTCCCTTGACGTGGCCGAAGATCTCGCTTTCAAAAGTGCCTTCGGGCAAGCCGCCGGCGTTGACGGCGACGAGCGCCATGCGCGAACGCGGTGAGGCCGCGTGGAGAAGCTTGGCGACGATTTCTTTGCCGGTGCCGTGTTCGCCCGTGATGAGCACGTTGGCGTCGGAGGGACCGACCTGTGCGATGAGTTCGAGGACCGGCTGCATGGAAGGCGCACCGGCGACAAACTCCGGCATGCCCTCGGCGCGGAGGAGGCGGTTTTCGAGCTCGAGCTGGCGGGCGCGGCGCAGGGCCTGATGGAGCTCGGCGTGGACGCGGATGAGCGAGATGAGGCGTTCGTTTTCCCAGGGCTTTTGAATGAAGTCGCGCGCGCCGCGCTTGATGCTTTCGACGGCGAGGTCGATGTTGCCCCAGGCGGTCATGACGATGACGGGCAGGCGCGGGTCGATTTCCTGGAGGCGGGCGAGGAGGTCGAGACCTTCCTGGCCCGAGGTGGTGTCGCGGGTGTAGTTGAGGTCGATGAGGAGAACGTCGTAGTCGGCCTGGCCGAGAGCCTCGAGGAGAAGCTGCGGCGAGCGCACGCAATCGACGTGAAAGCCCTGCGGCTGGAGCAGGAGCTCCACCGCCTCGAGAATGTGTGGTTGATCGTCGGCGACGAGAACCCGGATTCGTGCCTGCTTGCGAGAGTCTGTCATGTTCAGAGTCGTGCGATGTTTTCAGCAACGCTTGCGGCGTCGCAGGCTGTCAAGTCGAAGTGCGCGGCGAAAGTCATGAAACCCCTCAGTGATTTTACGGTGCACGGGTGACGACACCGGACTTCGCGTCGTCAATGGAGACTCCCGTACGCGCAAGGGTATCGCCTGTGGCGCGATCGATATCGACCTTGGCCTTTTCGTAGGCAGTCTGTGCTGCATCCAGAGCCGATTCAGCAACGGCAAGGGCGCTCTGTGCGGCGAGGGTGTCAGAACTGGACTTTGCGCCGAGCTTTTGCTCCTGCTTGGTGATGTCGAAGGTGCGCTGGGCCAGATCGCTGGCCTTTTGCGCGGCCTCGACTCGCGCCTGGGCCTGCTCCAGGGCGAACTTGGAGTTGCGCACATCGAAGCGAATGCCCTTTTGCTGCTGCTCAGAGGATATCTGACTCTGGCGGTACTGCAGCACCGCGCGGAACTGATCGGCCTTGGCCTGGCGATTGCGCAGATTGATGGAAAGCGTCATGCCGACCTGGTATTCCGGCGAAGAGTAGTTGAAGAGGTTCTGGAACATGCCAGGAAAATCGGAGGGCAGCGACGTAGCGCACTGCGCACCAAGGTTGCAGTAGGGGTTGGCCGGACCCGCGGTTCCGGCGCCGGAGAAGAAGCCATACATGTTGAGAGTCGGCAGCAGTTCGCTGTTGATGTCTCTGAGTGCCTGCTTCTGGACATCGGCTTGCATCTGATAGATAGCAACTTCGGGGCGGTTTTTTTCCGCTTCAGCGATCAGACTGTCGATGGATTTGGAGTCGTTGGAATCGGGCGCCCCTTTGAGATCGAGAGGAATGACCGGCATCTCGTCGATGAAGGGATCATCCGTCTTAGTGAGGGCGTTCTTGATCAGCAGTTCGTTGAGGCGCAGAGTGGCGCGGGCGACGGTAAGATTGCCTTCCGCAGTTGCGACTGCCGATTGGTCAGTCATGACCTGCATGGCTGGAATGGCTTTGAGTTCGAGTTGCTTCTGGTCGTCAGAGAGAGTCTGATTGGCAAAGCCGAGAGCACGATCTTTGATCTGCTCGTCCTGGTAGGCGCCGACGAGATCCCAGTAAATGTTCTCGATCTGGGTAACGGTGGCGATGACCTGCGCTTTGAATGCGAGATCGGTGATCTGCGCGTTGCGCTTGGCGATGCGAATGAAGCGTTCGTTCGTAGAGAGACCAAAGCCAGCCAGGAGGGGCTGGGTGATCTGCACGCCGAAGTTGGAATAGAGCTCCGGATTGATGCCGTTGTAGGGGGAGTTGCTGGTGATGCGCTGTCCCAGATATTGAGCGGATATGTTTGTGCCGAGAGCGAAGGACTGACTGTAGTTTGCCAAGCCCTGGATCGTATTGGTCTTGAGGACGGGCGTACCGCTCAGAAACTGATTGGCCTCCTGGATGACGGTGTGGTCGACGTAGCCTTTGAACGTAAGGTAAGGATCAAAGGAGGATACCTGAGTTCCTGCGCCGAGGGTTGAAGTCACGATGCCACCCGCGCCGGCTGAATAGCCAGCGCCGGAGGAGCCGCCCCCTCCGCCGGTCGAGGCACCAAAGCCTCCCTGGGTGGATTGAGAGATAGCAGTGTCGACGCCGTTGGCTGGGCTGCCAGCTTTGGTGCGCTGAATATCGGTTTGCGCAATGGGAAAGTTGTAGCGGAAGTAAGCCAGATCGAGGTTGTTCTCAATGGCAAGCGCAATGGCGTCATTCAGAGAGATATAGAGCTTGCCATCGCGAATGAGGTTTTCGAGCCGCGGCGAGTTGTGAAGATCGAGCGGCGGCGCATCGCTCGGAATGTACTGCGAGAAGGGTCTGCGCGAGTGCGGCAGCGGCACGTTGAATGGCTGCGGGGGGGCGAAGGCCTGGCGCTGCTCCTGCTGCATCTGCTGGGCAAGCGTGGGCTGCGCTGCAGGGGCGCCGGCGGACGCAGGCGAGGGGGCCTCGGGCTGTGTTGCCTGGGCGCCAGGCGCAGAGTCCTGCGCCGCGGGTGAGGCAACAGCAGGTTCGACGGCAAGCGCCATATTGACCTGAAGCAAGAGGATAGCGGCAATGGCCTGAAAACGAGGGCGGAATGATTGCATTGTCTGGACCATAAGAGATTTCACCTGTGAAGCTGTCACTTGGCGTTGACCTCCGTAGGAAGGGGCTGTGGCGCTTCGTCGCGAGTGAGCCATCCGTCGCGCAGCTCGATGATGCGGGAGCCGTAGCGGGCATTTTCTTCAGAGTGCGTGACCTGCACGATGGTAGTGCCCTGGCGGTTAAGTTCGCGGAAGAGTTCCATGATCTCGCGCGCCTGACTGGAGTGAAGATTGCCAGTGGGCTCATCGGCGAGCAGGAGCGAAGGAGCGTGAACGACGGCACGCGCGATGCCGACAAGCTGCTGCTGGCCGCCGGAGAGCTGGTTGGGAAAGAGATCTTTTTTCGCGACAATTTGAAAGCGGTCGAGGATGTCGGCGACCATGCCCTGGCGCTCCTTGGAAGGCAGATTCTTGTAGGAGAGCGGCAGGTCAATGTTTTCGGCGACGGTGAGGTCATCGAGCAAGTGATAGCTCTGGAAGACCATGCCGATGCGCTGACGGGCGAGGTCGGCGCGCTGCTTGCGGTTGAGCTTGTGCGCGGGAGTTTCGCCGAACCAGTATTCGCCCGTCCAGCCGTCGTCGAGCAGCGCGAGCACATTCAGCAGAGACGACTTCCCTGCCCCGGACGGACCCATGATGGTGAGGAACTCTCCCTCGCGAATGGTGATGCCGACGCGACGGAGGACCCAGGTCTCTGTATGGCCCGTTTTGTAACTGCGTTCAATATTCTTCAGTTCGATCATGACGATGTTCGACTCCAATTTTGACGGGCCCTGTTACCGCCCGATTATTCAATGCGCAGCGCCTTCATCGGCTCAACAGCGGCTGCGCGCCGCGCTGGGAAATAGCAGGCAATCAGCGCAGATACAAGAAGGATGACGCCGACGGCACAAAAGGCGGAGACGTCGATGTTGCCGACTCCGTATAAAGTGGTGCGCATCGCGCGACCGACAAAATAAGCGCCGACGAGGCCGAAGACAAGTCCGAAACCGGCGAGGATTGCGCCTTCGCGAAGAATCATGCGCACGACCCGTTCGCGACTGGCGCCGAGCGCCATGCGAATGCCGATCTCATGCGAGCGTTCTCCTACAGCAAAGGCCATGACGCCATAGATACCGACGGCGGCGAGAGCCAGCGCGATTGCAGCAAAGCATGCATAGAGCAGAAGCGAGAAACGCTCGCTGGAGAGGTCCTCGTCGCGAATCTGGTCGAGGGTCTTGACATCCGCGAGCGCGAGCGTGGGAGCGACGGCATGAACAGCGGAAGTGATGGTCCTGGTCATGGCGCCGGGATCACCGGCCGTGCGAACGCCGAAAGCAACGTCGATCCAGGGACTCTGGTAGAACGGGACATCAATCTCTTCGCGCTGGCGCTGGAAAGATCCCCCGCGCACGTCGTGGTAGACACCGACGATTTGCCAAGTTTGATACGGCCCGAGCTTCTGTTCTCCGGGGACGATCTGCTCGACATTCAAGATCTGGCCGATGGGGTCTTTGCCGGGGAAGAAGTGATGAGCAAACTGTTCGTTGACCACGGCAACGCGCACGCTGGCGGCATTGTCGTCTTCAGTGAAGAAGCGGCCCTTAATGAGCCGGACGCCGAAGGTTTTGAAGTAGTCGGGTGTGACCATGGCGAAGCCTGCGGTTGGCCGCTGCGACGGATCAGCGAATGCGGGCTGTCCCTGGATGGTAAACGGCATGCCGAAACCGGCGCCTTCAAGGGGCATACCGGTGGAGGCCGATGCGCTCTCGACCCCAGTGGTGGACTGAATGCTGCGCAGGATCTGCTGGTAGTAGCCGGTGATCTGGTCGGGCTTCATGTCTGCACCTTTGTTCATGGGCAGATCAAAGGTGAGCACATGGTCGGTTCGCACACCAAGATCGACATGCGCGAGATTCCAGAAGCTGTGCATGGCGAGACCTGCTCCGGCGAGCAGGGCAAGCGCCAGCGTGAATTCGCCGACGACCAGAAGTTGACGTAGACGATGACGAATGCGGCCGGAGCCGGTCCTGCCACCTTCCTTGAGAGATTCCGCCGGATCGACGCGCGAGGCATACCACGCGGGCGCGCAGCCGAAGAGAAGTCCGGCAAGCGTAGTAGCCGCCAGGGTCACAAGCAACACAGGCAGATTGAGGTGGACATCGGCTTCGCTGGGCAGCGTGCCTTCCGGCATCATGGCAAGCAATCCGCGCAGCATGGCGAAGCCCAGACCAACCCCAAGGGTTCCGCCAATCGCTGCAAGGACGAGACTCTCCGTGACGAACTGTACGAACACTTCGCGGCGAGTGGCGCCGATTGCCGAGCGGATTGCGATTTCGCGCTGGCGCGTGATGCCCTTGGCAAGAAGCAGATTGGCGACGTTGACGCAGGCGATGAGCAGGACAAAACCGACAGCCCCAAGCAGAAGCCAAAGCGTGAGCTGGGTGTTGTCTCCGAGGAAGTCGTTTTGCAGTGGATCGACGCGGGCGCCCCATCCCTTGTTGGAGCGTGGATTTTCCGCAGCGATGTGCGTTGTCACGGCATCCATGTCGACCTGGGCCTGCTGAAGCGTAACGCCCTGCTTGAGACGCCCCATGACGAGGAGCCAATGGAAGTCGTGGTTCTTCTGCTCAGGCGTGAAGACCAGGGGTACGACGAGATCATTGGGAAGTTTGTCTGCCTGGCCGGGAGCGAGTACGCCGACGACCGTGTAGGGCTTCTGGTCAAGAGTGAGTTGCTTGCCGATGATGTTCGGGTCGGCGCCAAGCCGCTTCCACAACTTGTTCATCAGGATGACGACGCGGTCCTTGCCTTCCTCGCCTTCTTCGGGGAGAAAGTCACGCCCCATCATGAAGCGATTACCGATCATGCTGTACAAGCCAACGGTCGACATCTGGGCATGCACCATCTCCGGTTCCTGCTTGCCGGCAAGGTTGAAGCTGGTGCCGGTGAAGGCTTTGAGCGCTTGAAACGATTTGCTCTGAGCCTGCCAGTCGAGGAAGTCGCCGGCAGAGACGCCGTTGCGGAAGCCTTGAATCCTGGACCAGACAATGACCAGCTGATCCGGATTTGGATATGGCATAGGAGCGAGCAGCACGGCGTAAACCACGGTGTAAATGGCGGTGGTGGCGCCGATGCCAAGCGCCAGAGTCAGGGCAACGGTTGCGGTAAGGCCCAGATTTTTGCGCAGCATGCGCAGGCTATAGACGACATTGCGCAGTATGTTCCGCATAGGTCCTCTCACTCCACTCGCAGTGCCTTCATGGGTTCGACGGCCGCGGCGCGGCGCGCGGGTAATGCCGCGGCGACGGCGACCATAAGCGCCGTAAAGAGCACGGCGCCGAAAAGCGTCAGCGGATCGAAGGTTGTTACTCCATAGAGCTCGCTGCGGAAGAGGCGAGCGAGCGCAACAGTTGAGGGCAAGGCAATCAGAGTGGCAATAGCGGCGATAATGGCCATCTCGCGGACAACTACAAATACGACCGAGGCCCGTGGGGCGCCGAGAGCCAGGCGGACGCCGATTTCACGCGTGCGCTGCTCGGTGGAGTAGGCGAGGACGCCGTAAAGTCCTACGGCAGCGAGAATCATGGCGAGCACCGAGAAGCCGATGGCGAGGAAGGCGAGGGCACGCTCATCGGAGACGGTGCGGTCCATTTGGGCATCCATGGTGCGGAGGCCATCGACGACAAGGGTTGAATCGAGTTGGTGAATGGCATTGCGCACGGCCGGCAGAAGAATCTGCGGCGGCTGGCTTGTCTGCACGTAGACGGCAACACCTGTGGGGTGCTCCGACTGGAAGTACGGCAAATAGACCGCGGGACCCAGCGGCGTGCGCAAGTCGGTGTGCTTGATGTCTCCGACGACGCCGATGATGGTGATGTCGTATTTGATGTCGCTTCCTGCGCCGTCAGAGATGTTGCGGCCAATTGCCTGCTGCGGCGAGCCGTAGAAGCGCTTGGCAAAGGCCAGATTGACGACGGCGACCTTGGGCTGAGCCTTCGCATCGGCGCCGGTGAATTCGCGGCCTGCGAGAATGGGCTGGCGCAGGGTGGCGAAGTAGCCCGGCGTAATGCGCGGCTGCTCGAAGTTCAGATCCTCATCTTCCTGAGCTTTGTAGCCCTGAATCGAGAAGTTAGAGGTGGTGGAGTCGCCGGAGAGCTCCGGATCTGTGGTACCAGCGGCGGAGACAACGCCGGGGACGCGATCGAGAGCGATCATCGCGTCGGTGACGATGCGAAGCGTCTGGGTTTCTCCATATCCCGAAGTTGTGGGGTCGAGAGTGAAGGTTGCAAGGTGGGTGGCGTCGTACCCGACCTGGACGCGGCGGAGGTTGTCGAGGGTGCGGACGAAGAGGCCCGCACCGCCGAGCAGCAAGACGCTGAGGGCAATTTGAGCGCCAACGGCCAGCTTGCGGAAGCGCTGCGAGTTGGCGGAAGCGGTACCGGCATTCTGGCGAAGCGCATGAGCGAGGTCGGGCCGCAGGAAGTGAAGGACTGGAGCGACGCTGAAGAGAAAAGTGATCGAAACGGAGACGGCGAGAGTGAAAAGGAGGATGCGGGCGTCGATGGAGGAAGAGTACGGCTCGCTTCCGGTGTCGGCGTTGGTCATCAGGCGGACGAGGATGGTCGCAGCCAGGGGAGCGAAGGCAAGCCCCGCAGCGGCGCCAACGATTCCAAGCACTCCACCCTCAATAAAGAGCTGCGATACGATGCGGCTGCGCCTGGCGCCAAGGGCATAGCGCATGGACATTTCGCGGGCTCGGCCGGCTGCGCGGAGCAAGAGGAGCGTGGCCACGTTCATGGCGCAGAGGATGACGAGGAGACCGGCCATGCTCATGATAATGACGAGCGGTTTCTGCAGGTCAGTGCGGCCCGGCGAGAAGCCTTTAGAGTCATCGAGGACCGTAAGGTGTGAGCCCTCGACGTAGTGCTTGCTGAATTCTTCGGAGCGCGACTTATAGAGAGCGAGCTCGCTGGCGCGCAGGGCGTGCCAAAGCGGAGCGAGACCTGCCTGGGCCTGAGCAACGGAAACACCGGGCTTGAGGCGCGCTACAAGCGTGAGCCAGACAGCCTGATGATCGGTGAGATCGTTGAGAACGGCGCGCCACGGAATTGCGACAGCTTCCATACTGATGGGAACGAAGATTCCGGGACGGAAGCCACCGATGGCGGAGTCAAAATGAGCCGGCGCCACGCCGACGATGGTGAACGAGTGGCCGTTGATCGAAAGCGTTTGACCAATGACATCGCGCGAAGCGGCAAAGCGGGAGTTCCAATAGGCGTAGCTGAGGACGACAACGGGATTCGCGTCTTTGGCAGTGTCATCCTGCTGCGTGAAGAGGCGGCCCGCGGCGGGCTTGAGGCCCAGCAGCTGAAAGTAGTTGCCGGAGACGACTTCAGCGTCTTCGCTCTCTGCCTGACCATGCCAGGAAACGCCGACATAAGCTTTGTCGGAGGCGAGGATTCCCTGGAAGACCTGATTCTGATCGCGCAGGTCTTTGTACATGGGATAGGAGAAGTAGTTCTGGCTGTCGCCGCCAAAGCTGCTCATGGAGCCGCGGAAAGACCCTGTCCAGTGGAAGCGCACGAGTTCCTGCGGGCGCTGCACGGGCAACATGCGCAACAGGACCTGATCGAAGAGCGTGAATACCGCGGCGTTGGCGCCGATGCCAAGCATCAGCGTAAGAATGACGGTAAGGGTGAAGGCGGGCGACTTGCGCAGCTGGCGCAATGCGTAGCGAACATCCTGAAGGAACGAATTCATCAAGGCCTCCTCGTCATTCGTTTCGCAGTGCCTGCATGGGTTCAATGGCGGCGGCCCGGCGGGCCGGCACGAGCCCGGAGACCAGGATGGTGAAGAAAAGCAGGATTGCAGCGGCGCAATAGCTGAGTGGATCGAAGGCTGCGACACCAAAAAGCATGCTGCGCAGCAGACGCACCGCAGCGATGGAACCGAGGCCGCCGGTGATGAGGCCGATCAACGCAACGCTCAGACCCCCGGCAAGGACCAGGCGGAAGACGGCTGTGCGAGAGGAACCGAGCGCCATGCGCACGGCGAATTCGCGATTGCGCTCGATGACGGAGCAGGCCATGACGGCGTAGAGGCCCATCATGGCGACCAACACACTGGAGATGGCATAGACGCCGAGAAGCTCGGCGGGAATGCGGGACATTTGGTATTGCTCGCCGGTGACTTCCTGGAGAGTGCGGACATTTTCAATCGGAACAGCGCCATCGATCGAGGCGACGGCCTGACGCAACTCCGCGGCCGCAGGGGTGATGGAACGGCCGCGCATAGCGACAATGAAATAGCCGTAGCCGGGCGTTCCCTGTGCGAGAGGCAAGAAGGTGACCGGATTGGGGTCGGTGTTGCTCGGGTCGTGATAGGCGTAGTTGCGTGCGATGCCGACGATACGGCGGGGAAGCTTATCGATGACGATAGTGCTGCCGATGGCGCCGCCACTGGGCCAGTAGCGGCGCGCCATATCTTCGTTAATGATTGCAACCGCAGAAGCCGAGGCGTTGTCGCCCTTATCGAAGTCGCGCCCCTGCTGCAGGGGAATGCGCATTGTATGAAAGAAGTCGGGACCTTCGAAATCGGTGACGACGGTCATCTCTTCGTTTTTGCCGGGAACGTAACCGGGGATGCTGAAGTCGCGCGTATTGCCGGAGCCTTCGTCGCCGAGCGGGAGGTGCGTTGTCAGAGTCGCCGAGGCGATACCCGGCGCGTTACGGAGGCGATCGAGGAGCGCAGCCTGAAAGGCGACACCGCGTGTGTTGTCGTATCCCGCCCGGGAAAGGTCGATAAATGCAGTTAAACAACTGGTGCGATCGAAACCGATATCGCGATGGAAGATGTTGAAGGCGGTACGGGTGAGCAGGCCGCAGCAGACCAGAACGATGAAGCAGATGCCGAGTTGAAGACCGAGGAGGATGCGCTGCCCGAGACGCTTGCGCGATGGTCCGGCGACGGCTGCGGCCCCCTCATGCAATGCTTCGCGCTGTGAGACGCGCAGGGACTGGCGCATGGGATACAGGCCGCAGGCCAGTGTGACGACGGCGGCAATGCCTGCGACAAAAAGGAAGATACGGACGTCGCTGTGCAGGTTGAAGGCGAGTTGCATGCCGAAGTTGGGCAAGAGCGCATAGAGAACACGAGACAGAGCGGTACTCGCGGCCCAGCCGGCTGCCGCGCCGACAAGAGCGAGCAGGGCCATCTCAACGAAGACCTGGGAGGCGATACGCTGCGGGGTTGCGCCAAGGGCTGTGCGGATGGCGACTTCGCGGCGGCGGCGCGCGGCATGCTGGCCGAGCAGCGAGGCGATGTTGATGCAGACGAGGACCATCAACAGTCCCGAGGCGCCAAGCAGAACGGGGATCTGTTCTCCAACAAGAGAGAAGAGGCCGCGCTGGAAATGCGCGGAGTCGGCGAGGTTGAGGTCCCAACCGTTGTACCGGCTGTCGTGCTGCTCGGATGCGAATGTGTGGGCAAGCGTATGGAGCTCGGCGGCGGCGGCGGAATCGTGTACGCCGGGGCGCAAACGGACGGCGACTTGCAGGCCATAGGTTTTGAGGGGATCGGGCGGCGCATCGGCGGAAAGATCGCGCAAGGCGGAGAGAGGAAGCCACGCCGACTCGGCAATACCGCCGAAGATGCCGGCAAATCCGCGCGGTGCAATGCCGATGACGGTGAAGATGTGGCGATTGATGGTGACGCCGCGGCCGACGATATCAGGATCGGCATGGAAGCGATCGCGCCACAGGGAATCGGAGAGAACAACCGCGTCGTCGGATCCGTAGGCACGGTCATTGGCATCGGCGTGAAAGAACTGGCCCGCCTCGGGCCGCATGCCGAGCAGCTGAAAGTAGTTGGAGGAGACGAGGCCCGTGGTGATGGCCTGGGGTTCGGAGTTCGGCGCATTGAGGGTAACACCGGTGAGCGCAAAGGCCGCTCCATCACTGAATGAGCGAGCCTGCTGACGAACTGCCAGGAACTGATCGTAGTGGATGGAATAGCCTTCGCTGCCGAGGACAGTGGCGCTGATGAAGCGGAGGTCGCGCGCAGATTGAACCTGCGGCCAGGGATTGAAGAGAACGGCATTGGTCCAGGTGGCCACGGTAGTGAGCGCGCCGATGCCGAGAGCGAGCGTCAGCACGGCTGTAAGCGTGAAGCCGGGTGACTTGCGCAACTGGCGAAGCGCGAAGCGGAGGTCCTGGGTGAATGCGTTCATGCCTGTCTCTCCTTATTCGGTTCGCAGAGCCTGCATGGGTTCAATGGTGGCGGCGCGGCGCGCGGGGATGAAGCCTGCGAGAGCAGCGCATAGGGCAAGTGTGGCGGCGGCCAGGCTGAGCGCAAGGGGATCATAGGCGCCCACATCGTAGAGCTGAGAAGCCATGAAATGTCCGGCGATCAGCGCCGCGGGAATACCGAGAGCCAGTCCGAACGCAATTTGAATAAGAACGCTGCGCAAGACCATGGTGACGACGCTGGAGCGCGTTGCGCCGAGAGCCATGCGGATGCCGATTTCGCCGGAACGGCGGGCGACGAAGTAGGCAGTGACGCCGTAGAGCCCGATGCAGGCAAGGATCAGCGCGAGTCCCCCGAAGAGGCTGGTGAGGCGAGCGAGAAGCAGTTCCTGGGTGAAGTTGTCGGTAACCTGCTGCTCGTAAGAGCGCATGCGCGTGATGGTGAGGTTGGGATCGATGGAAGCCAGCGAACGGCGCACCGTCTGCTCGACATTCTGTTGCGGGGAGTTGAAGCGCAGGATGACCGAGTTGATGTACATCGAACGGGACTCACCGGTGATTGCCTGCTGCTCCTTGTAACCGGCGTACTGCTGGCTCAACGGGCGAAGGAAGAGACGATGCGCGGGCGAGCGGGGATCGTTCATCTTGAAGTCCCGAATCACGCCAACGATTTCGAAGCTGCCGGCATATTCCATGCTGCCGGTGCCGAAGTGCTTGCCGATGGGGTCTTCATTGGGGAAGAAGCGCTTGACGAAGGATTGGTTCACCACGGCAACGGGCGTGGTGGTTGCGGTGTCCTGATCGGTGAGGCCGCGACCGCGAATGACGGGCACACCGATGGTGTCGAGGAAGCTGGGGCTCACGCGGTCCCAGGTAGCCCAGCTATTGTCATTCGCATGCGGCGCCGGATGCCCCTGCACGAAGATGCCGTCGCTCCAGTTGTCGCCTTCGAGCGGACTGTACATGGACAAGGCCACGTTGACGACGCCAGGGAGGGCCGAGAAGCGATCTTCGATCTGGCGATAGAGGCCGGGAAGGCGGTCGATCGTGTATCCGGCTCCGGCGGGGTCGAGGTGGAAGACGTAGCGATTGACGGTCTGGATGCCGAAGTTCTGGTGCTCAAGATTGCCCAGCGAACGGGTCATGAGAACGGCGGCAGCGAGCAGAACCACTGACAGCGCGGCCTGGAAGACGACAAGGGCCTTCTGAGGCAGATTGGACTTGTCGCGCGTGGAGCGGTTGACGCCGCGCAGCACTTCGGCGGGCTGCGCGTGGGAGGAAAGCCACGCTGGAGCAAGCCCAAAGAGCACGCCCGTAACAAGCGAGATCAGAAACGCGAATCCAAGCACAGGGAGAGATGGGCTCGCGTGAATGGGGAGATTGCGGGAATCGGGGAATGCGAGCGCAAGGATCGTCTGGCTACCGGCGTAGGCAACTGCAAGTCCGGCGAGGCCGCCGATGCAGGCGAGAATCACGCTCTCAGTGATCATCTGGCGCACCAGGCGTCGGCGGCCAGCACCCATGGCCATGCGCACGGCAATGTCAGCACGGCGCGCAGTGCCGCGCGCAAGCAGCAAGTTGGCGATATTTGCGCAGGAGATGAGCAGAACGACCGAGGCAAGAATCATCAACATCTTGAGGCCCTTGCCTGTCTCCTGCTGCAGGTTCTGGATACCGCCACCACCGGGCGTGAGCACCACATGCTGTTTGGCGATCTCAGACTGCAGGCCGAGGACGACGTACATGGGCCGCGCATAGAGGAACTGGCGGAGGGTGGCAGAGAGCTTCTGGTCAAGCGCGCCGACACTGGCGCCAGGATGCAGGCGGCCAATGGGATAAAGCCAATTGGAGTCGGCATTATGGAGGATGGTGTTGGGACCCTCGATGCCAGGCTCCTGGTTGAGCGGAATCCAGACGGCGGGGGGATCATCGGTAACTCGATCGCCAAAGAAACCGGGAGGGGCAATGCCGGCGACGGTGAA
>Ga0335072_10005300_pt1 | contig 19000 bp, 19 predicted proteins | sample Lox_Sample_21_FD_206725 | JGI IMG/M metagenome (GOLD analysis project Ga0335072, IMG submission 206725) | Soil microbial communities from Loxahatchee National Wildlife Refuge, Florida, United States - Lox_Sample_2.1 | ecosystem: Environmental > Terrestrial > Soil > Wetlands | place: USA...
CCCGCGCCCGCTGGGTCAAACCCGTGCGGCGTGAGGTACCAGGGCAGTGGGTTCACCCCAACCCGTGGGCGCACGATGCTGGCCTCCGTCATCCGCAGGTCGCCTTGTACAGGTACTGCTGGGCGGCGGGAGTGGCGAGGTTCGCCTTCGTGAGGATCTTCGTCGGGATGACCAGCTGCTGCGGGCTTGCCGTCCCGGGCGCGCTGGTGCTGCCATTGCGGGTCTTGAGGTAGGCGATGAGGTTCTGCACGGCCTGGTGGCCCATCAGGTAGGGCGACTGAGCAAGCAGCGCGGCGACCGTGCCCTGCTGCAGCGCCGTCACCAGGTCAGGGGTGGCGTCGAAGGAGTAGACGAGGACCTTGCCTTCCTTGCCGGCTGCCTTGACCGCCTCGACCGCGCCCTCGCCCTCGGGCCCCGAGGTGGTCCAGATGGCCTTGAGGTCGGGGTGCGCGACCAGCAGGGCGGAGACGATCGTCGCGGCTTTGTTGGTGTCCGCGTTGGTGTACTGCGTGGGAAGGATGGACAGCCCGGGCTCCTGCTGCTTGAGCGCGTTGACGAGCGGCTGCCAGCGCGCCTCGATCACCGGCGCGCCGGAGACGATGGCGAGCACCGCGATGCTGCCCGAGCCGCCCGCGCCATGCGCGATGAGCTTGGCCATGGCCGTGACGTTGGGGTCGTTAACCGGTGAGATGACCGCCTGGTAGTAGTTCGTGGCCGGGCTCGGGTTGTTCACCTCGACGACCGGGACGCCCTTGCTGGCGAACTGGGACAGGTACGGGGTGTAGCTCTCGGTGCCGGTCGGGCTGAGCACCATCCCTTGCGGGTTGTCGAGCATGGCCGACTGGATGTTCTGTTCCTCGACGGCGTTGCCGGCGGTCGCACTCGGCTCGGCGTGCCAGGTGATCGTGGACCCCGCGGCCTGGGCAGCCTGGGTGCCGCCGCACATGAGCGTGATCCAGAACGGGTCGCTGGCGAGTCCGGCGTCGCCGGCCAGCTTGAACCTGGTCGTCGCGGCGCCCGAGGAGGCGGCGGCTGACGTGGAGGCTGGCGCGGACGCCGAACCGCTTGACGCGGCGCTGCTTGAGAAGCTTGACGACGAACTGCACGCGGCGGCGGACAGTGCGAGCGCCGCAACGGCGGAGGCGGCCACGGCCGCCCGCCCTCTCTTGGATATTGGCATTTCCCCTCCCGGGATGCGGTTGCGTTGCAGAACGGACTAGCTAGACGCGCCGCGCGGCGCGGATCCGGTCGGTAGCCACGGCGGCGATCAGGATGGCGCCGGTGGCGATCTGCTGGTAGAAGGACTGCACGTTGAGGACGATGAGGCCGTCGAGCAGCACCGAGGTGAGCACGATGCCCCACAGCGTGCCGAACATGCTGGCCCGCCCGCCCATCAGCGCCGTGCCGCCGATGACCACGGCGGTGGCCGCGTTCAGGGCGTCCAAGGTGTGGCCGCCGGTGTTGGTGGCACCGAACCTCGCGATGTCGATGAAGCCAGCGGCGCCTGCCAGGGCGCCGCCGAGCATCGCCAGGGAGATCAGGTGCCTGGTCACGCGGAGCCCGCTGTACTCGGCGGCCGCCCGGTTGGAGCCGATGGCGAGGGTCCGCATGCCGTATCTGGTGTACTTGAGGACCGCCCAAAGGACCACGGTGAGGACCACCGCGATCAGTGCGGGCAGCGGGATGCGGAAGACCTGCTTGAGTGCGAAGTCGGTCTGCAGCGACGCCGGCAGGCCGCTGATGTCCGAGCCGCTGGTCACCACGAGCGCGATGCCGGTGCCGATGCCGAGCGTGCCGAGCGTCGCGATCAGCGAGTTGACCCCGATGACGGTGATGATCAGTCCGTTGACCAGCCCGAAGATCGCGCCCGCGACGATGCACGCGACGGCGGCGAGGATGGCGTCGCCGGCCGAGACGCTTTGCGCGCCGGCGAGGACAAGATGCTGCAGCAGCACCGCACCGGCGACGGACGACAGGATGAGGTTGGCGCCGAGGGAGAGATCGAAGATCCCGGCTGACAGCATGATCGTCAGGCCGAGGGCGAGCAGCAGCCCTTCGGCGGCGTTGCCCATCATGGACTCGGCGTTCTCCCAGCTCGCGAACACGTGCCCGTGTGAGACCAGAGAGAAGAACGCGATGAGGAGGATGTCGAAGGCCAGCAGGTACCCGGCGGTGGAGGAGGCCAGCAGCCGGCGCAGCAGCGGCGTGGCTGGCGGTCCGATCTCGTCCAGGTCGGGCTGGGCCAGTGTTACGGGCTCGTTCATGCGGTTTCCTTCTGGTAGCCGACCATCGCCGCCACCACGTCGGGGACCGTGAGGCCGGCGGCCGGCTGGTCGATGATGGTGCGGCCCCGCCAGAGGATGACCACGCGGTCAGCGACCTTGAGGATCCGCGGGATGTCGTGCGAGACGACGAGGACGCCCAGGCCCCGGCCCGCGACGGTCCGGATGAGCTGGCTGACGATGTCGCTCTGCCGGGCGCCGAGGGCCGCCGTCGGCTCGTCAAGCAGCACGGCGGTTCTCGCCCACATCACGGCACGCGCCACCGCGACCGCCTGGCGCTGCCCGCCGGACAGGTCCCTGACCGGGATTCGCAACGAGGGAAGCCTGATCGACATCTCGGTGAGGGCGGCGTCCGCCTGGGCGGCCATCCCCCCACGGTCGAGCGCCCCGACGCCTCGGAGTACGCCTCGCTGCATGGTCTCGTGGCCGAGGAAGATGTTGTCGATCACGGAGAGGTCGAGCGCGAGGGCAAGGTCCTGGTGGACGCACTGGATGCCGTGCGCCTCGGCGGACCGGACCGTCTCGAACCGGACGGGGGCGCCGTCGACGATTATCTCGCCCTGGTCGGCCTGGTAGACGCCGAGCAGGGTCTTCAGGAAGGTGGACTTCCCGGCGCCGTTGTCGCCGAACAGGGCGACGACCTCCCCGGCCCGGACGGTGACATTCGCGTCCACGAGGGCCTGCACGTGGCCGAATCGCTTGGCGATGTGATGACCTGCGATGGCGACTTGCCCGTCGCCAGCGGGGTGGCTCATCGGCTCCTCCTTTCTAGGGTTCGAATATTGGGATGGGCAGGATGCAAGACCGGATCAGCGGATGATGAGCGGCCGCAGGGTCCGGTAGGACACCTCCAGGCCGGCCCGGACGAGGCCGGGGTTCCCGCCCCAGACGGGGTCCTCGTGCTCGACCGACAAGACGCCGGCGAATCCCCCCTCGTAGAGGGCATCCACCAGGCGGCGCCAGTCCACCTGACCCAGGCCGGGCACGCGGTAGCGCCACCAGCCCGTGTCCCAGGGGTCGTCCCTGGCGACCGCCTTGCCGGGAAACCCGTACCGGTTGCGGCGCTCGGGGAACGTCTCGATGTCCTTGGCCTGGGCGTGCGCTATCCGGGCGACGTAGGGGCGCAGCGCTGCAACCGGATCGATGCCCATCCAGACCAGGTGGGACGGGTCGTAGTTGAGGTAGAGCCCGAGGGAGAACATCCACTCCCACAACTCGGGCGAGTACGCGAGGTTCCCCGGGTAGCCGTCGGGGTGCCAGCCCTCCATCACGCAGTTCTCGATCACCAGCTTGACGCCGTTGTCCCCCGCCAGTTCCACTAGGGGCGGGAAGATCTTCTCGGCCTGGCGGAGGTTCTCCGCCACTGTCGCCGACGGGTCGCGGCCGACGAAGGTACCGACGGTCGGGCAGCCGGTCATCGCGGCCGCCCTGATGCACGCGCGCAGGTGCTCGTGGACGGCGGCGCGTTCCGCCGGGTCGGGGTGCAGCGGGTTGTCGTAGTAGGCGAGCGACGAGATTTCGAGGTCGTGGCCGTCCGCGAGCGCGCGCACCCGCTCGGCATCCGCCGCGTCGAAGTCCTCGGCGGCAAGGTGCGTGGCGGTGAACGGGCGGTCACCGAGGCGGGGCCAGGCGGCCACCTCCAGCGCCTCGTAGCCGGCCGCGGCGGCCCACCGGGCGATATCTTCCAGGCTCTCGCCGGGCAGGCAAGCTGTCAGGAATCCCAGCTTCATCGCGGAACCTCCACCCAGCGTTCGCCCGCCGCCGAGGCGAGCACTGAATCGGTGATGCGCGCGGCCCGCAGGCCGTCGCCGAAGGTCGGCAGCCCGTCGGGGGCGGTGCCGCCGATCGCCGCGTACGTGTCGGCGATGAACGCGGCGAAGCAGTCCTGGTAACCCTGCGGGTGCCCGGCCGGCAGCCGGTCGAGGGCACGGGCAGCGGCCGATGTGCCCGGGGCGGCCCGCGGAATGAGTGAGACCGCATCGAGGGTGCCAGCCCACAGTGACTCCGGCGCCTCCTGGTCGAACGCCAGCGAGGCGCCGGCGCCGTCGAGCGAGAACCACAGCCGGTTCTTCCTGCCGGGCGACACCTGGCTGATCACCACCGAGCCGAGCGCGCCCCGGTCGGTCTCGAAGGTGACGATGGCGGCGTCCTCGGTCCCAACGGGCGCCTTGTCGGGATCGGCCCCGCGGGCGACATGGGCGGTCATGAGCCGGGCCAGCAACCGGGTGATCTTGTGCCCGGAGACGAACTCGACCAGGTCGCACCAGTGCACGCCGATGTCGGCGAACGCGCGGGACGCCCCGCCGCGGCCGGTGTCGACCCGCCAGTCGGTGTCCTCCGGGGCGGACAGCCAGTCCTGCAGGTACGAGCCGTGCAGGAGGTGCAGCCGCCCGGTATCGCCGCGCCGCACCCGTTCCCGCGCCTCGCGGACGACCGGGTAGTAGCGGTAGACGAACGGGACCGACGTGACGAAGCCGCGCGCCTCCGCCGCCGCGGCGGCATCCGCAAGGCGCAGCGCGGACGCCAGGTCGGTTGCGAGCGGCTTCTCGCACACCACGTGCTTGCCCGCGGCGAGTGCGCGCTCCGTGAGCGGCAGGTGCAGGTCGTTGGGAGTGCAGATGTGCACCACGTCGACGTCGTCGCTGGCGATGAGCTCGGCCGCCGATCCGGCGGCCGCGTCCGCTCCCAGTCGGCCGGCGGCCTCTCTAGCCCGCTCGGCGGTGCTGGCGGCGACCGCGGACACCGTTCCGCCCGATGCGCGCACCGCTCTGGCGTGCACGGTTCCCATGAACCCCACGCCGATGATCCCGGCACGCAGGCGGTCCGCCACAGGTAGCCCTCCAGTCCAAGTCAGACTTATTCACTAGAAACGATGACTTGTGCTTGTAGTGAGATGAACTTAAGTTTGCTACATACATAAGTCAACCCTTCAACCGCCGAACTTCGCACTTTTCAGGAGGAAGATGGCTGACAAGCCGGAGCTCGCCCGGCTGACGGGCCCCGACCAGATCGACGACTTGGTCCGGGTGCTCAAGCTGATCAGGTCGGGAGAGGCCAACAGCCGGCCCGAGCTCGGCAGGAAGTCGGGCCTCGGTCGCTCCGTGATAACCCAGCGCGTCGCCGAGCTCATCGACTCCGGGCTGGTCAGCGATGATCGCCTCGGCCCGTCCGTCGGCGGGCGCGCGCCGCGCGCGGTCCGCTTTCGCGCGGACGCGGGACTCCTGCTTGTAGCGGAGCTCGGCGCTACGAGCACGAGCGTCGGCCTGGCAGACCTGGGCGGGCAGATGCTCAGGCATTACGAGGAGCCGAGCGACATCGCCGACGGCCCCGCGGTGATCCTCGGCAGGATCGAGGAACTGTTCGACGAGCTCGTCGCCTCACTGCCGCAGGGGCGCAGCGCGGTGTGGGGAGTCGGCGTCGGCGTGCCCGGCCCGGTGGAGTTCGCCACCGGCCGGCCGGTATCGCCCCCCATCATGCCCGGCTGGGACGGCTACGACATCAGGAGCCGACTTGCCGCGCGGTACGGCGCGCCCGTCTGGGTGGACAACGACGTCAACCTGATGGCCCTCGGCGAACTGCGCAGCGGGCTCGGGCGCGGCGAGCGTGACCTGATCTACGTCAAGGTCGGCACGGGCATCGGCGCTGGGCTCATCTCCGGCGGCCTGCTTCACCGCGGCGCGCAGGGCTGCGCCGGGGACATCGGGCACGTGGCCGTGGACCGGCAAGTCGTGTGCCGGTGCGGGAACACCGGATGCCTCGAAGCCGCAGCCGGAGGTGCGGCCCTCGCCCGGGACGCGGCCGCCGCGGCGGAGTCCGGCGGGAGTCCTTACCTGCGCGAACTGGCCGGAGACGGCCGTGGCTTGACCGCGCGTGACGTCAGCGACGGAGCCGAGCACGGCGACGCCGCCTGCCACGCCCTGCTCTCCCAGGCTGGCACCTTGATCGGACAGACGGTGGCCCACCTGGTCAACTTCTTCAATCCCTCCCTGATCGTCATCGGCGGCGGCGTCGCAGACTCAGGCGACCTGTTCCTCGCCGCGATCAGGCAGACCGTGTATCACCGCTCCCTGCCGCTCGCCACCAGGGACCTGCGCATCACGCGATCCCCGCTCAGCAACTTCGCCGGGCTATCTGGCGCCGCCTCCCTCGTCGTGGACGAACTCTTCGAGCCCGACCGCGTGGCCCGCTGGATTGCCAACCGCACCACCCATGGCCACCCCGAACTAGCCGACCCGTCGCCGACCGACGCGAGCATCGCTTGACCCACTGACCGCATCCGCGTCCTGGAGTCAGAGAACCGGCAACTACGCGACGCGCTTGAGCGCGCGCTCGGCAAACAGCGGGCAGCAGCGATCCGCCCACCAGCTACGACACGCCCGGAAAACGGAACGCCGAAAGATCCCTGCCGACTACCGGGGAAGCCACGGAAAGTCCCGTGAACAACACTGTTCACGACACAAAACCGCTGGTCAGAGCGCTTCAAGATCGCCGAGCTGAGGATAACGGACGGCAGGTGCGCTAGCGGCCCGTCGTTCAGGTTCGCCAGGAGCTGCTCGATGACCGCGTGGCCGTGGTGCTGCTCCTCGTCCTGGACGAACGGGGAGTCGGTGAAGACGGCGTGGCAGCGCCGGGCGGGGAACAGCTCGCCCTGGCCCGGCGCCTCTTTCCCCTTGTCGCGTACAGCAGTGCGCCTCGTGGCGCACCCATGTCGTCGATGGAGTCAGCGCCCGCGGCCATGCCCGCGACCAGGCAGCCGGCCTTCACAGGCACGTTCACCCCGCACCCGCCGCCCGGCCGGACGTGCTCGGCCAGCAGTTGCGCCAGGCCAGCGCGCTCCGCGAGCGCCACTACCGGGACCAGCCCGGCCCGCGACACGAAGTTCGGGTCATCGAACTACACCCGGGTCCGGCCCGGGCTATGCGACAACCGCACTTCCGAGATGTCCTCTCGGATGAGATGGCGGAAGCGTAGAGAACTCCCATCATCCCAGTTCAGAGGGCACCTTTCGCGTTGCCGCGCCCGAAACATCCCTCAATTCATCGGTGGATTGAGGCCCCTAAGGGATAGGCGGGCGCCTCATGCCGTCCAGACGCCAGTGGCCTGAGAATCGGCGTAGACAGAACGCTGCAGCCCAGCCGGCGTGCCTCGATCGATCCAGGCAGGTAGGTACCGGGCCGACATGAGCTCGTCGCTCACCATGAAGGCGGCACCCACCAGTCCGGCTGTCTCGCTCAACGGTGACAACGAGACACTCAGGTCGCGGGATGCCAGCGGGAAGGCGCGGCGGTAGACCTCCTGGCGTATCACCGCCAGGAAGGGATCACCAGCCCTGGCGACGGTGCCCCCGATGACGATCTCCGCCGGGTTGCAGACAGTAACGAGCATCGCGGCCATTCGTCCTATGTGCCGTCCGGCGCGGATGAGCAAATCGAGGCATGCGGGGTCACCGGCCGCAGCGCCCGCAGCGACCGCGCTGGCATCGAGCGGCTGGCCATCCGCAATGACCTTCTTCAGGTATGTGCTGTCCGACGCGACGGCAGCGGCACCGTGCGCGAGGGCCGCTCCGCTGGCAAGTTGAACTAGACATCCGGTATTCCCGCACCAGCAAGTAACGGATTCGTCCTCGACGACCGAGATATGACCGACCTCACCAGCGGCGCCCTGCGCACCTCGCTGTAGCCGGCCGCCGGTGATGATGCCGGCCGCGATGCCGTAACCGACCATGATGTAGATGAGCTCGTCCGTGCCCTTGCCGGTGCCTCGGCGGTACTCCCCCAGCGCCATCAGGTTGACCTCGTTGTCAACCCAGACCGGCGCATCATACCGGCTGCCGACTCGCTCCCGGATCGGGTAGTTGCCCCAATTGGGAAGGAAAGGCAACGGGGTGGGCCGTGCCGTCTCGGCATCGACGGGCCCGAGAACTCCAATGCCGATGCCCCAGATAGGCGGGCGGGGCACCGGGAGGCTCTGGTAGAGATGGTCGAACAGCGACTCCATGCGGCTCAAGGTCGATTCAGGGTCATCAACGCGCGCAGGCTCCTGGTGCTCCTTAAGCAGCCTGCCCGTCAGGTCGGCCAGACCGACGGAGAGGCTATGAGCGCCTAGCTCGGCAACCAGCAGCACCCCAGCATCACCACGGAAGATCAGCTGGCGAGGCGCGCGCCCTCCTGTCGAGAGACCCAAGTCGCCCTCTTCGAGCAGTCCTACGGCCTTCAACTCCGAGACGCGCCGGGCCACCACGGTTCGCCCCAGGCCGGACAGGCGCACGATTGCCGGCTGGTTCAGCGCCGCACCGTTGCGTACCAAATCGAGGACCAGCGAGAGGCTGGCGGGGTCCTCCGGCCTTGACCTGTTGGTCATCATCCTGCTCTCCGGCCGGGGCCGAGCCGAGTCCATCTAAGGGGTATCCGTGCTTAACTTCCGTTCACCGCGCTTTTAATCATATCCGCGTCAGACCTGACGGCTGAGTTGGCGCAGCAGAGTCCAGTGCCCGTCTCGGGCGGCAAACCCGGCGAGTCCGGTGATGCGCAGACGCCCGCCACTTGGGCGGCCCGAACGAGTGCCCGACGAGCACAATGGACCCATGGAAATCTCGGACACCCTCGGCTTCCTGCTGTGGACGTGGGACCTGAGCCGGTCCTACACCGACCACCTGTCCGGGACCACCGCCACGTTCCAGGGACACGCAGTCCCAGCGACGGACGCCGCTGCCCGACCGGGACGAGCGCAGTACAAGCGAGACGGGCCGGATGTGCCTTGGCCTTCACCAGGGCCCGACCCGCCGGAGCCTGGAATACATCCAGCGGCCCGATGGCACGGTGATGCTCTACCGTCCTGGCGGGCAGCCGTACGTTGACCTCGACCTCACCAGCGGCGCCTGGAATGCGGTCCGCCCGTGCGGGGCGGACCGCTATGAGGTCAGCAGCGTTGCCCGGTCGCGCGACGTTGTCCAGAAGTACTGGCGAGTCCAGGGGCCGGACAACAGCGGCGTGACGTGGTGCCGAATGCCCCCGCGAGCCTGCGCTCAGACAACGGCTTCCCCTCGAGGACGCTGGCACCATAGGCGGCCACGGCGGCGATGTTAATGGTGCTGCCCCCGCCACCGGTGTCGCCCGGCGGTGATGAACCGCCGTCACGGTCCGCGCGGTCCGGTACGTCGCAGGCTGGCTCCTCTGCATGGTCCGGCTGGTCCGAGGCGTTCGAGCGTGGTCCGCGCACCCTGGTCATCCGCCGGTCCGCGCGTACGGCGAGCGCGGCGTCACCGACCGTCGCGGCTGGCGCCTGAGCTATGGCACTTGATCTCTTCCTGCGTTGATGCAGGTGAGAGGGCTGACAGAGCCAACTGTTTCGGTGGGCGGTACTGGGCTCGAACCAGTGACCTGCCGGTTGTAAGAGGGCCTGCCGGTTGCGAGAGCGATCGACAGTTTCAGCCAGTTAGGCCATCTCACCTGCAGAAATGCGAATGATGGACTAGCGATTCCATCGCTAGCACGCGTGCCGTGTCGTGCCGGATAAGGCCGTTTTGTCCGTGGGTTTCTTGTGGGGATCACCGTCGGGAGCCCGGACTTGTGGGATTTCTGTGGGGACGCGGACGGCGGTAAGCCGCAGGTTCGGGAGCCTTGCGGCGGGTTCGCAGCTGTGCCCAAGAAGCGTCCTTGAGGCCGTTTGCAACGTAGACGGTGTCCGGCGGCTGCGGAGCACGCAGACCCGTCCGTCCCGCAGGTTCCGTTGTTATCCTGAAAACGACAGGGAACCGTCGCCGTGAGGTGGGGAGTTGGCTGACCAAGCATCCGGGCCGCTGCGCCGACTGGTTGAGTCTAGGCGCGAGCAGGTAATAGCCATCGCCGCTCGCCATCACGCCAGCAGGGTCAGGCTCTTCGGCTCCGCGGCGCGCGGCGACGACAGGCCCGACAGCGACATCGACCTGCTCGTCGACTTCGATGAGGACAGCTCCCTGTTCGACCTGATGCGCATGTCGCGCGAGCTCGAGGCGCTGCTCGGCCGCACTGTGGACGTTGTCTCCGCCGGCGGGCTGAAGACCCGCGACACGGCCATCCTGGCAGAGTCGGTAGACCTGTGAGCCGCCGGGACGACGAGCGCGTCGCTGACATCATGGACGCCGCCCGAGAAATCGGCGAGATCACCGAGCTTGGCCGGGACGCCTGGGACAAGGACCGGATCAGGCAGCTCGCAGTGGAGCGCCTGCTGGAGATCATCGGCGAGGCCGCGAACTCCCTCAGCGAGGAGTACCGCGCACAGCATCCGGCCATTTTCTGGCGCGACATCATCGGCCTGCGGGTCGTGCTCGCGCACCACTATCACCGGGTCGACCCGGGCCAGGTATGGGCAATCGCCGCTACCGAGGTTCCTAGGCTCGTTCAGGCACTTCGCACCGAAGGATGACCGGCAGGCCGTCACCGCGTCCGGTCAGCGGCCCGCGCCCGATTGGACCAAGCAGTGCGTCATCGCGCCTGCGCTTAGTCCTCCGCCCGGAAAGTCCCCCAGTTCGGCACGATAGTTACCAGGCCTTCTGAGGCCAGCTTCCGCAGGGCTTTGGTCACCGTTGCCCTTGACGTGTCGTAGGCGTCGGCGAGCTCGGAAACGGGAGGCATCCGCTGTCCAGGCTCCCACTCCCCCGCAGCGACACGGCGGCGAAGCGCGGTAGCTACGCGCTCACTGGGAAGCTGGGGACCGTCGCTCACTCCTTCATGATCGCAAACACCGTCTGACCTGGCAGGACTGTCTACAGCATCTACGCTGGAACATACTGTCTACACTGTCTACACTTGGAAGTGACCGTCAGTGAATGGAGGCACCATGGACGACAACCATGTGCGGAAGATGCAGCTCGCGATCGCGGTCCTGCTGGAAGAACCGGATGACCTCAATGACGCCCTGGAGTCCGAGCTGCGGCTGCTGCGGGACAAGCTTCATGTCTTGGAGCTGCAGAGCTAGCCACACTCTCTCAGGTTGACGCTGGTCAGTCGGCGGCTTCCAAGTCCCGGTCGCGGTCGGCCGTCAGGTCCAGTATCCGTTCCGACGGCGGGATGTGGGGCTTCGGCGGCTGGAGAATGGCACCTCTTCTGGGCTCGGCCCAGGCGGGGAACGCCGGGCCGAGGTCTTGGTAGTCAGGGTCTGCGGCGGGGATCATCAGGCTTTGCCGGTTGGCTAGCCTGTCGGCGAATTCGTGGTGCCGGGCGGCCAGCTCGCTGATTTGCTGTGCCAGCTGTTCGATGTCAGTGCCCGGGGTGAGCGGCTGGGTACCGTCTTGGGCCTGGGCGACGGGCTCGGTCTCGGGGTTGAGTTCGGGTTCGGCGGAGCGGAGCGGGGGCCAGGGCTGACCGGGGTGGCGGCGGCGCAGTTCGGTGTCGGCGGCTACGGCGAGATGGCGCTGGTGGCGGGTGGCCTGCTCCCATTCGGCGCGGTCTTCCATGGTGACGGCGAGCACGTTCTCGTGCTGACGGTAGATGTCGTGCATTGCCTGGTAGCTGGCGGCCAGTTCCTGCTGCCAGGCGGCTTCCTCGTGCTCGTCTCGGGTCTTAGCTGCGATGGCTTCTGCGGCGGCACGTAGCGCGCCCAGCCGGGCGTCGCGGGCGGCACCTCGCACCTGGCGGAGCTCGTCCCCGGTCCACAGGGGCGCCCAGACGGTTTCGACCGGGTAGGTGTCGCGCAGGTGCAGCAGCAGCCCGTCCGGCATGCCCCTTACGTCCGGGCCGTCGGCGCGGCCGAGAGCGGCCAGGGCCTCCTGCCAGGCGGCGCGCAGGTCCGGGCTGCCGGTGGCGGGCTCGGGGCCGATCGGGTCGGCTCGCCGCTGCCACTCCACACGGGTCACGGGGTCACCGGGGACCGGGCCGAGGGCGGTGACCGCCCAGGGCAGGGTGCTGGTCGCGGCGTGCTCGCCAATCCGCTGCTTGCGGGCGTCCATCAGCGCGGCGATCTCCATCGTGTACGCGCGCCGATCCGCGTCGGCGATCTCAGGGAGCCGCGCGCACCACGGGCCGGCCTGGCGCGGGACGAGGGCGCCAGTACGGCGGCGGATCCTGGCGTCGATGACGGCATGGACGTCGCGGGCGCCGGTCAGGTTCCGCTCCCCTATCGCGTCGGTGAGGACCTGGCGGGCGTCCAGGCCGGCGAGTTCCGCGGCGCGCAGGGTCCGCCACAGCCACTTTGCCCGGCGGCTTGGTTCTTGTCGGTAGCCGACCGGCAGGGCGTCGGTGAGCAGCTGCTGGTAGCGCTGTTCCCTGGCGGTGGTGGTTTCGCCGTCCCAGATGGCGTGCAGGACGGCCAGGTGGTCGGCGTCGGCCAGGGCTTGCTGCCGGGTCTGCGATGCCGATAGCTGCTGGCCGTCCCGGCCCAGGACTTCGGCGAGCACCGCGAGCGGGTCCTTGTGCTCGTTCCCTGCGCCTGGGGCCCGGCAAGAACGGCCGCCCCGCCCACCGGGGGCTGGAGGTCCACTGCCTGGACAAGGAGGACCTCGAGGCCGCCGCCGCGGGGCAGGCCCCCCGCGGGCGGAAGAAGCCGCTGCCCCGAACCCCGAGCCGGACGAGGAGCTCATCCTGCCGGACACCCCGCTCTACGGCACCGTCCGGGCCCAGGCCTGGCACGATGTCCACCCCCAGCTCCACGGCGGCCGGGGCTGGTTCGAGGGCCGCGACCCCCTGCCGGTCCTGCGCGGCACCCTCGTCCACGTCTCCGTCGACCGCCTGCCCGACGGCCGCGACCCGCACCGCCAGCTCTGGCTCTGGCACGCCGGCCCCGGCCCCCTGTCCCTCGACGAGCTCTGGCGCGCCTACCTCGCCAGATTCGACATCGAGCACGCGATCCGCACCCTCAAGGGGACCCTCGGCCTCACCGCCGCGAAGGTCCGCACCCCCGAGCAGGCCGACCGCTGGGCGCGCGTCGTCATCGCCGCCCACGCCCAGCTCCTGCCCGCCCGCTAACCGCCGACCTGCGCCGCCCCTGGGAGAAGCAACCCGACCCCGGCCGGCCGCTTCCCCCGGGCCGTGTCCGCCGTGGGTTTCGCGACATCCGCCCCCGGCTCGGCAGCCCGGCCCGTGTCCCGAAACCAGCCCGTCCCGGTCCTGGCAGGCCAAAGGGAAGCAGCACAGGGCCGGCACCCCGCCACCTTCTCCCAGGTGAAGCCGACACGCCCCGCACCACAAACCACGACCCTGACCAGGCAAAGGTTAAAAGTTAAGCATAGGCGGTGTTGTCACAGGTGCCTCGGCTCAGGGCGACGTAAGCATGCTGACGGTCCTCGCTGCCGGTGATCACGGCCAGGCCGGCAGACACGGTGCGGCCCTGGGCGGCGTGGTCGGTGACCGCGTAACCGAGTTCTGCGTCTTCAAAGTTTGCGAACAGGAACTGTCGGTCCGTCCAGCGGCGCCGCCCGCTTTGCGGGTCGGCGTCCAAGGCACGGCGGACCAGCAGGCCGCCGGGGGTGATGGCTTCGATGCGGAGCAGGTCTCCGTTGGCCAGGGTGCGGCCGCGCTCCTCCGCCTCGACCGCGTGGTCGTTGCGGGTGCACACGATCAGGTCCCCGCACGATGCCCGGGCACCGTCAGCGATCCGCACCGACGGGCCGGGGCGGACGCGGCCCAGGCGGGCCAGGTCGTCGCGGATCCGGCGCGACAGCTCCCGGCGCAGGCTATGGTCAGCCGCCATCAGCAGCACGTCGGTCCCCTCGATAGTGAGGGCGACGTACGCGGCCGCAGCGGCGTCCATCACCTGCTCCGGGTCCCCGCCGGTGATCCGGGCGTGCTGGTCGTAGTCAGCTAGCACCGTGGTGTCGCCGTCGCGCAGCCGCAGGCTGGCGGCCTGCTCCCATTCGGCGCGGAACCGCACCGGTTCCGCGAGCCGGACGTGGCCGAGGCGGTCAGCCAGCAGGGACATCCCGCCGCCGTTCTGTACCGCCTGCAGCTGGCCGGTGTCCCCGGCGGCGATCACCCTTCCGCCGCACTCAGGGGCGAGGCTGATCAGGTCGGCCAGGTCCGGGCCGGGCATCATCGACGCCTCATCGACCGCCGGGAGGGTTCCCTCAGCCAGGGGCATGTGGCCGAGCGCGCCGCGCTGGCCGGGCAGGTGACCGAGGAACCGGGCGCTGTTGTAAGACTCGATCGATCCCCCCGCCCGCCAGGGTATTGCGCGCGGACTGCGACGCGGTAATGCCGATCACCGGGCCGAGCCCGGCCGCGTTCCACGTTTTCGCGATCTCGGCGAGGACGCGGGTCTTGCCCGACCCAGCGGGCGCGTTGATCACCGACGCGCGCCGCCCGTCGGTCAGCACCGACAGCGCGGCCGCGGCCTGGTCCTCGCGCAGCCCGCACCCGGTCCTCGGCGTGTCTCGCGCGGCGCCCGCTTCGCCGTTCAGCGCGCGCTCCAGGTGCGCGAGGTCCGCGCCGAGCGCCTGCGCGGCCGCCGCACGGGTCATGCGCGGCGCGCCTGGCGCGGATGCCTGCGGGACCATCCGGTCTTCCATGCTCAGCTGCGCGCCGGTGGCGTAGCGGGGGCCGCCGTGCCGCCGGTAGACGCTGCGCCCGTCCGCGCGCAACAGGCTGCGCGGCACCTCGGCCGGCTCCGGCGCTTCCAGGCACAGAACCGTCTCGAACTCCGAGCACAGCGCCCGGTCCGCCAGGTCCTCCAACAGCGCCGCGGCCTGAGCTGGGGCCCGGCCGGTGCGGGGCAGCACCCGGCCTAGGTACTTGACCAGGTCCGCGCGGGTCCAGGTGCTCTTCTCCTGCTGCGCCGACGCCACCGCCCGCTGCGCGGCGCGGCTGAGCAGCAGCACCTCCGACACCGGGTCAGGACCGTGCGCAGTGTACGGGCGCGTGCCTGCGCGGCTTGCGTCGGCGTGCCAGACCGACGGGGCGACCGACGCGAGGGGGACGCCGAGGGTGCGCGACAGCTTGTCCGCCCAGCCCGCGTGCAGCTGCGCGACGTCCAGCGCGCCTTCCTTGTTCTTGCGCGTGGCGAAGTTCGACGCCTGCGCCAGCTGCGCGAGCTCCCGCTGCGACGGCGCGCGCCCGTACTGTTGCTCGAACCGCGCGGCGCGGCCGCGCAGGTCGGCGGTGATCGACTCGCGCCGTGAGGAGAACAGGCGCATCATCTGCCCGCTGATGCCCTTGATCTCGTAGCCGTGGCCGTCGTCGCGGGCGGTCCACTGCAGGCCGAACCGGGCGGTGATCGCCTCTTCGAGGTGCTGGGCGGTGATCGCGCCCACCGCGCCGACGTGCTCGTTGTAGCCCAGCGAGTCCGGGGCCCGCCACTTCCCGTCGGTGCTGGTGCGGGCGACATGGGCGATCTGGGAATGGACGTGCAGCTGCATGTCGCCATCCCGGCTGGTGTGCTGCAGCCACTGGGCGACTGCCAGGTCGGCCTCGTGCCACTGGCCGGTCTCCCGGCCGTGGACGCGGGTGGCCAGATCATTCCGTCGACCTCGGTGACCAGACCGGACCAGTACGCCTCCCCTGCGGTGTCGCCGGCCTGGCGGGCCAGGCGGGCGTTCTCGCCGAGGGAGGCGTGGAAGATGGAGATCGACTTCGAGAGCGACAGGGTTAGGTCGAAGAACAGTGGACTCTGCCGCGCGCCTGATGGGTCGCTCCGTCGCCTCCAGCTTCCACGTGAAGAGGGCGGTGGTGCAGAACACGTGTCGCAGGCTGTGCCAGGTCCAGCGGCACTCGACGTCGGACCCGCGCCAGCCGACGGCAAGGTAGGCGCTCTTGAGGACGTTGCGGTTGAAGTTCGACGACCGCTAGTACTTGCCTCTTGCAGACGGGAAGAGCAGGCCGAGCGGGTTGCTCCCTGCAGCCTGCTCCCTGCGGACCTCTGCAGCCCGGGCTGCGAGCTTGTCGGCCAGCGGATAGCCGGCGGGCGTGCGCCGGGGGTAGATCGTCCTGCGGTACTTGCGGTTCTTCGGAGCCTCAAGGAACAGATGTCCAGCGACCTCGACGACCTTGCGGTCCACGGTGATCACCCGGGTGTCGGTCCTGACCTGAGAGACCGTGAGCGCCACCAGTTCGCCCCAGCGCAGGCCGCTATAGGCGGCGGTGCAGGCCATGAGCTCGTCCCTGTCGCCGTGCCGTCCGGCGCCAAGTGCCTGGCCCATCTTGGCGACGTCGTCGTCCGACGGGATCTCACCAGGCTCGACCCACAGCACGGACTCCCCCGCCACGCTCACCTCAGGTGCGGGCAGCGGCCGACCACCGGCCTGCCAGTGCACCTTCGCCAGCCGCGTGTTGGCGAGGTAGCCGCCGTCCAGTCCGGCGCTGACTAGCGCGGAGATCATGCCCCGCACCCGGTCCCCCTCCCCCGCAGTCGGTGCGGCGGACGATCGCCTGAGTGTGCTCGGCCTTGATGTCCTGGCAGATAATCGCGCCGATGACCGGGGCGGCGAACCGCTCGCACAGCCTGCGCTGAGTGTGCGCGTGCTTGCGCGACCACCGCGCGCTGACAGGTAGGCGGTCCGGGTCCAGGTAGTGCGCGATCAAGTCGGCGCCTGGCTTCAGCATGTTCGGCGCGTCAACCGCCAGCCTGGCTCTGACCTTTTCCAGCTTGGCGGCCAGCTTCTCCTCGGTGGCCGCCTCGCACTGCTCGCGTCGCCCGGACTCGGGCCAGACCGCTCGCCAGCGGCCGTGTTCGCCGCGGGCGGGGTACACCGTGATGCCGTGCTCAAGCTCGATGACCTCGCCACCGCCGCGGGTGGCCGGGCGTCCGGTACCACGAGAGCGAGCCCGGCCCGGGTCACGACGGAGCGCCACGCCCCGGGTTGGTTGTGGGCAATCTGTGGGGATCTTGACGACCGCGGGCGAGGCCTGCGTCATGGAAAAGCCCCCTCTCTTCCTGCGTTGTCGCAGGTGAGAGGACTGACTGCGGGCTGACCCTGGGTGGGCGGTACTGGGCTCGAACCAGTGACCTGCCGGTTGTAAGAGGGTCTATCCCTGTCGGGGGGGGCGAACTCGAAGTTCGGACTTGCCAGCCTGCCACCTGCATAAAGACCTGTACGGGCCAATAGGGCAATCTTAGGCGACCATGCCGACGAATGCCGACTTGTGCCGTTTTATCAGTGGGTTTCTTGTGGGGATCACCGCCCGGAGCCCGAACTTGTGGGAATTCTGTGGTGACGCGCGAGCCAGAAGAACGGCGGACTCCTGGAGCTGAGAGGCCGGGAGGCAGACCTGAAAACCTAACGCCAGCCCCCAGCGGTTCGCCGGGCGGTCAGCTTCCTTGCATTGGGAAGCGCAGACTATGCATTCCCCGTCAGCACTGGTTGGCGGGACAGCTAAGCGGCGCAGATTGACCTGATCTGGGACCATGAGGTGCCACACGGTTCCCGGACAGGGGATCCCCTAGGATTCTCTTGAAAGGAATGGGATCGAGTGGCCAGAGATCGCAGGAAGTTTTCTCCTGAGTTTAAGGAGGAAGCCGCCAAGATGGTGGTAGAGACTTCCCAGCCTATTGCGCATGTTGCCCGCGAGCTGAACGTCAACGAGACGACGCTCGGCAACTGGGTGAAAGATTACCGGGAAAAGCACGCAGGCGACGAGCCCGTGCTGCCGGTATCGGAGCGTGCGCGGCTGCGCGAGCTCGAGCGGGAGAACCGCGAGCTGAAGATGAAGGTCGAGTTCCTTTCAAAAGCCGCGGCGTACTTCGCGGCGGAGCATCGGTAATCCAGAGATACGAATTTATCGATGCTGAGTACGCCGCCTGTGCCGGGGATCCGGCATGCGCTCCTACGGTCGTGCAGATGTGCAAGTGGCTTGAAGTCTCAAGGTCGGGGTTTTACGACTGGAGGTCAAGGCCGGAATCGGCGACTGCCCAAAGACGGGAACTGCTGAAAGTAAAGATAAAGGCATTGTTTGACGCGAATAACAGCGAGTACGGGTACCGGCGGCTCCACGCGGTGCTGGCCCGCGGTGGCGAGCTGTGCAGCCCCGAGCTCGTCCGGCGGCTGATGCGGGAGCTGGGCCTGGTGCCGTGCCAGCCCAGGCCGTGGCGCCGCTCGCTGACCGAGCAGGGCGCGGCCGGGCCGATCCCTGACCTGGTGGCCCGCGACTTTACCGCGGAAAGGCCCGGCGAGAAGATGGTCGGCGATATTACCTACATCCCGACGTGGCAGGGCTGGCTTTACCTCGCGACCGTGATCGATTGCGCAACCCGGAAAATTATCGGCTGGGCAATGGATGATAACTACAAGACTCCCCTGATCACGGCGGCGGTCAAGATGGCGGCCCGGAATGTCAGCCTCCCGCAGCACGCAGTTTTCCACAGCGACCGCGGCAGCAACTACACATCTGCCGAGTTCGCGCGAGAGCTAACCTCACTCGGGATACGCCAGTCAGTCGGCCGGACCGGGATCTGCTATGACAATGCACTCGCGGAGTCGGTTAACGGCACGCTCAAAGTTGAGCTGGTTCACCGGACCGTCTACCCGACCCGGGAAAAAGCACGGAAAGACGTTGCCCGGTGGATCGAGCTCCGCTATAATAAGACACGGCTCCACTCGGGACTCGGCTACAGGACTCCGCAAGAAGTTATGGACGAGCTCCTGAACCGGCAGGAAGCCGCGTGATTTAACCGCAAATTCCCTGTCCGAGAAACGCGGAGCACCTCAGGATCACCCGAGTATTAAGTGATATGCGACCTCCCTCGCGAGGAAGGTGGTTACGTAGCGGTCACCTTCGCCGGGGGACGCAGGCCTGATGGGGCTCCTGCATCCGACC
>Ga0335072_10005301_pt1 | contig 18996 bp, 24 predicted proteins | sample Lox_Sample_21_FD_206725 | JGI IMG/M metagenome (GOLD analysis project Ga0335072, IMG submission 206725) | Soil microbial communities from Loxahatchee National Wildlife Refuge, Florida, United States - Lox_Sample_2.1 | ecosystem: Environmental > Terrestrial > Soil > Wetlands | place: USA...
CACGCCGCGTGCCGGGACGCCAGGGCCGCGGCGAGCTGAGGTTGGCCCCTTGAATGACGGGAGCGCCGGAACACACCGCCACAGTGCTGGCCCGGATGTGGGGCGCGGCACGCTGACGGCGGTGACGCTAGCGATGTTCGGCATGGAGGTCAGTTTCCTGGCGTTCATGCTCGCGCTGCCCGATATGGCCCGCTTGTTCGGCAGGAGCCCAGAGGTGGTCCAGGATGCGCTGAGCGGCTATCTGCTGAGCCTCGGCGCAGCGCTGGTCGTCGCGGGACGTATTGCCGACGTAGTCGGGCGGCGGCGGGTGTTTGTCCTTGGCTGCCTGGTGTTCGCCGTCACGTCTGTCGGTGCCGCACTCGCGCCGGGCCTGGCGGTCCTGGTGGTTTTTCGCGTCGCGCAGGGAATAGGGGCCGGACTCATGCTCCCGTCCGGAATCGCGCTGGTGACGGCCACCTATCCGGACGCGCCACGGCAGGCCAGAGCGCTCGGGCTCACCTTCTCGCTGGCGACCACCGGCGCCATTGTCGGCCCGCTGTTCGGAGGCTGGGCGGCCGAGGGACCGGGCTGGCAGTGGATCTTCTGGTTGCTTGTGCCCGTTGCCGCGCTGACCGTCGTGGTCACGATGCGGCTTGTGCCGGAGTCGCGCAGCCGGATGCCGCCGCAGTCGTTTGATGTCCTAGGCGCGGTCATGGTGGTGCTAGCGGTCGCGGCGGTCGGTGCGGGGATCGACCGCGCCGACTCGGTCGGCTGGTCGGGTCCCAGTATCGTGCTGCTAGTGGTCGGCCTCGCCCTTATTGTCCTGTTCCCGCTACGCTCGCAGCGAGCCGCGCACCCCTTGGTGGACCTGTCGATCTTCCGCAATCGGCGGTTCGGGCTGATTCTGTTCCTCGGCGCGGCCGGATCGGCTTGTTACGCTGCGACTGTCTTCGTGGTGTCGGTTTACCTTCAGGACGTGCGCGGCCTGACCGCGGTGAGGGCCAGCCTCGTGTTCGCGGTCATGGCCGCCCTGGAGGCGCTGGCCGGCCCGGCAGGTGCCCGGTTCCGGTCGCCTGCGCGGCCCGTTCTCGTGCTGGGCGGCGCCGGCGTGCTCGCTGGTGGTGCCCTGGTCGTGCTGACTGTTGTCACCTCGTGGTGGGCGTATGTCCCGGTGCTCGCGTTGTGTGGCTTCGGCCTGGGACTGGGATCGACGTTCGCAAGCATCGCCGGCCAGCAGGCCGCCGATCCGGAGCGGTCCGGAGAGGTGTCCGGGATCGTGTTGACGGTCCGCACGACCATTGCCGGGATCAGCCTCGCCGCTGCGGCGAGCCTCGTGGACACCTTCCAGCACGGCGGCCGTCCCACTGAGGCAGCGTGCGACACGACCCTGCTGATCGTCGCGTCAGCATTTCTGGCGGCGTCACTGATCACGACTGGAGCCGGGTACGCCCGCGGCTGGCGCAGAACAGTCTGACGAAGCTGCCACACGGGCGAACCCGAGGCCCCTGGACTCAGAACGACAAGCGAGACGGGTCCGTGGCCAGCAGGGAAAACATCACACTGTCACGCCGGCCATTAGAGGTCGGCATCCAGGCCCGCAGCAGACCTTCACGCGTGAAGCCGGCGCGTCCGGCGACGCGCTGCGAGGCCACATTCTCCGGAGCGGTCATCAGGTTCATCCGCTGGATGCCTAGCTTCTCGAAGGCCCAATTCGATACCAGCCGCACAGCAGTCGTAGCCGCGCCGCGCCCGCGTGCCTCGCGCCTGAGCCAGTAACCGACCTCAGCCAGCGCCGCATCGTAGGGAAACAACTGAAGCCCGATCGTTCCCCAGTCTTCCCCGGTCAGTGCGTGCTCGATCACGAAGGTCGCACCGGTTCCCTCGGCCCAGCCGCGGACAGCGCGCTCGACGAAGGCGCGTGCGTCCGACTGCGAGTAGGGGTACGGAATCGCCGGGATATACCGGCTCAGCTCGCGGTCGCTGCAGGCAGCGGTAATCCAGGGAACGTCGTCGGCGGACGGGCGGCGCAGCACAATGTCCGCAGCGGCCAACGGCGGGTCCGGGAACGCACAGCGCATCGTCAGCAGCGTATCGCGACGAGCAGGCAAAGCTCGCAGGTCCGGAATTCACGTTTCACGTGAACCAACCGCTAGGGAGCGACGCGACCGTTCCGCTCGAAGGCCGCGTGGGTCAGTGGCATCAGGTCCGCCCACAGGACTTCCATCTGCTCGGCCACCATCTCGATCTCACGCTGCGGGAACGACGGGAACGTGGCGCCGCTGTGCTTCACCCGCAGCGACAGGAAGTTCATGAGTGCGCGGGCGTTGCAAGTGGCGTACATCGAGGAGTACAGACCGACCGGCAGCACGGTGCGCGCAACCTCGCGGGCGACGCCGGCTTCGAGCATCTCCTGGTAGGCCTCGTACGACTGCCGGCAGGCGGCTCGCACCGTGTCGGTCACCACTGCGTGCTGCTCGGCTGATCCTTCGGTGAAGACATAGGCACCCGGCTTGCCCGACTGGACGAGTTTGCGCTCCGGCCCCGGCACGTAGAACACCGGCTCGAGGGTGCGGTAGCGGCCGCTCTCCTCGTTGTAGCTGAACGTGCGGTGGCGCATGAACTCGCGGAACACGAAGATCGGAGCGCTGACGTAGAACGTCATCGCCGAGTGCTCGAACGGGGTCCCGTGCCTGTCACGCATGAGGAAGTTGATCAGCCCGGCCGATCGCTCGGGATCAGCGTCGATGTCAGCCAGAGACTGCTCGCCCTTGGTCGATACCCTGGCCGCCCAGATCACATCGGCATCCGAGGCCGAGTGCTTGACGAGCTCGACGGTCATGTCGCTGCGGAAGGTAATGTCCGGCACGGTCGTCATTGTGCTCGCAGCCACCGTCAGTTCCATAACCACCATCATGCCGAACGGGTCTCGCCGATACCGCGCCGACGCGCGGGCCGGCCTCAGCTCGGCATTAAGAGATTGCTTAATCGCCCATCGCGGTCACCCAGGCTCCGGAGTTACAGTCGGGCGAACGCGGCATGACGGAAGGGATGTCCGAGATGAGCGCAGAGCCTGGTGACGCGCTGGACGTGCTCCGCGCGATCTGGCACAGCCAGGGACAGGCGACCGCCGAGATCGACGGCGAGGCCGGCGAGAGCAAGTCCTGCAAGCGGATGGCCGACGCAGGAGTGGGGTTTGACGACTTTGCTGCCGGTAACGAAGACCTGACAATCGCATGGCAGGCGAGACTCCAACGGGAAGGCAAGCTGAACCGGGTCGGCGGCAGCATTCGTGACCTTGTCCTCGGCCCGGCGGACGTGCACTGAGCCCGGCCACTGACGGCAAGGAGATTCGCTCGGTGGAGTATCCCGGAACCGTCCGCGAGCTGTCCGAGCGCCTGCGGCAGGGCGGCTATCTGGCCGATCGAGGGCTGGCCACAGCCCTACTGGTGTCCTTGTCGCTGCACCGGCCAGTGCTGATCGAGGGCGAGGTCGGCGTCGGCAAGACTGAGGTCGCCAAGGTACTGGCCAGTATCTTCGGCAAGAGGCTGATCAGGCTTCAGTGCTACGAGGGCATCGACACCAATCAGGCACTGTATGAGTGGGACTATGCCCGCCAGATGCTGCAGATTCGCGCGCTCTCGGAGCGGCAAGCGGCAGACGAGCAGGCGGTCGACCGGCTGTTCGGGCCGAAGTTCCTGCTTGAGCGGCCGCTACTGGAGGCCGTGCGCGCGGGTGATCAGGCTGTGCTCCTGATCGACGAGGTTGACCGGGCCGACGACGAGTTCGAGGCGTTCCTGCTGGAGGTGCTGTCGGATTTCCAGATCAGCATCCCGGAAATCGGCACCATCAAGGCAGAGTCCGCTCCCGCAGTGATCCTGACCTCGAACCGGACCAGGGAACTCCACGACGCGCTCCGGCGCCGCTGCCTGTATCACTGGATCGGCTACCCGCCCGCCGAGCGCGAAATCGAGATTGTGCTGATCCGCGAGCCCGGCGCGGCCGAGCAACTGACCCGCAAGGTCGTCGAGGCAGTGCACCGGCTGCGCGAACTCGACCTGGCCAAGCCGCCGGGTGTGGCGGAGACCATCGACTGGGTACAGATGCTGGGCTTCCTAGGCGAGACCGACCTGACGGTGCAATCCGCGAACGACACGCTGGGCGCGGTCATCAAAGACCGGGATGATCTGGACCTGGTGCGGGAGAACCTGGCAGAGATAACCTCCGGTGCCTGAGGACTCGCGGCTCGCCCGGGTACTCGCGGGCTTCGCGCGGGAACTGCGTGCTGCGGGAATCACCGTCGGCACCGGCGACCTGCTGACCTACTTCTCGGCCATGTCGCCGCTCGACCCCTCCGACCTGGTGGATCTGTACTGGGCTGGGCGGGTGACGCTGGTCAGCAGACGCGACGACATCCCGGCCTACAACGACGTCTTCCGCCGCTACTTCCTGGGCCAGGGGGCTCCGGCTGCCGCGCCCCTGACGCTCCCGCCGGCCGCTGCGGCGGAACTTGATGCGGCACTGGTCATGCCCGGCACGGAACCCGGCCCGGAGAAGGACGAAGAACAACCAGTCCTCGGCTGGATGGCATCCGATGCCGACGCCTTGAAGCACCGGTCGTTTGCCGCGTGCACGCCGGCCGAGCTTGCCGCGCTGCGCCGGATCATGGCCAGGATCCGGCTGACGCCACCGCGTCGGCGGACCCGGCGTACCAGAGCTGCGCGGAAGGGCCGCGTCCCGGACCTCCGCAAGACGATCAGGACCGCCATGCGCATGCACGGCGAGCCCGCCGGCCTGCACTTCCGGCAGCGCAAGATGCGGCTGCGCCCGCTCATCCTGATCCTCGATGTCTCCGGCTCGATGGCCGACTATTCGCGGCACTTGCTCCAGTTCGCGCACTCGGCCAAACAGGCGACCGCCAGGGTCGAGGTCTTCTGCTTCGGCACTCGGCTGACCCGGATCACTAGGGCGCTGGATCACCGGCGGCCAGATGCCGCACTCGACCAGGCGGCAGCAGTCGTCGTGGACTGGGATGGCGGTACCAGGATCGGCGAGTCGCTCGATACCTTTGTCCGGCGCTGGGGACGGGGCGGCATGTGCCGCGGGGGCGTCGTGGTCATCTGTTCGGACGGCCTGGATCGCGGCGACCCGGGCCTGCTCGCCGAGGCGATGGAGCGGCTATCCCGGCTGAGTTACCGGATCGTGTGGCTGAACCCGCACAAGGGCGATGATCCGCATTTCCGGCCGAGCACACTGGGCATGATGGTGGCGGCACCGAATATCGACCTGCTGCTGTCCGGCCATGACCTCGCCAGCCTGGAGCAGCTGGCCCGGATGTTGCCGGCGCTGGGCTGACGCGTGACGGGCATGAGGTGAAGACGCGCATGAGATGGAGTGTCGGGATCGAAGCCGAGGGCAGCAAAGTCCTCAGCCGGGAGGAGATCGTCGAGCTTGCCGACGCGATCGCCGCCAGCCACGGGATCGCCACCGGGATCGGCACCAGCCGGTACGGCGCTCAGCTCGTGGTCGAGGCCGACACCGAAGAGGACGCGATCGCGCTCGCGACCGAGCGCTTCACTGCGGCCGCTGCCACAGCGGGTCTGCCCCCGGCGCCCGTCGTGCGCACCGAGGCCATCAGTGAGGCCGAGGAAGAGACCGGCCTCCGATGATCCGTCTCGGCTCGCTAGCGGGCTATCCGTTCGAGGGGCCGCGGCTCCTCGCGGGCTGGACTCCGCCAGCAACGGCCGCGGTGTACGCGATCCTCTACAAACCCGAGCCGGATACGAAACCAGACCGGTATGCAGTCAGCTACGTCGGGCACTGTAATGACCTGTCGGCCGAGCGGTTCCCGTTCCAGCATCCCCGCTCCCCCTGCTGGGTCCGGCGGGCGGGCTCGAAGTGGAAGGTCTACGTCTGCACCTATGAGGTGCCCGGTGGCACGAGCGCCCATCGCGAGCAGATCGTCCGCGAGCTGACGGCGATCTACCATCCGAGCTGCAACGACCAGCAGTACGAGAACGCATGGGAAGACCACTGGATCGGTGAATACTCCGCGCCGACCGCCGGCCCGGTAGCGCGCCGCGGCCCGGACCAGTCCGGTCACCGGTAGCGGCTGCTGTAGTCGCAGCCACCGGATCAGGGACGCGGCGCGTACCCCACCGCGTCGTGCAGCCGGGACCGCCTGGTCCCCGATGCCGGCCTGACGACGTCACGCACCAGCGGCTCGGCGGGCCGTGGCGTCACGTCTGCCACGATCTCCTCGGCCATCCCGTAGAGCAACGGCAGCGCGCCCGCTACCACTCCGCCGGTCTGGTTGATGTGCTCAACGCCGGGACCGATCTGCCTGGCGTGCCCGACTATGGCGCGGACGAGCTCGGCGCACTCCTCGAGACCAACGGCGATGCGCGTTAGCAGCGTTCCCGCCCAGTACAGGTAGAACGCGAGCCCGGCGATCAGCAGGACGATGACGATGACGGTCAGGACGACCAGCGTGTTCATCGATACCTCCGGAAGAAACCTCGCCGTTGAGGGCGGGGGTGAATCCGGAGCCGGTTGTCGGACCCCGGTGGGATGATCGGCACATGTCCCGGTACCGGCTTGAGCCGACGGCAGAGAAAGCCAGCACCGACATCGCCCGGCGTTATGACCTGATCCGCATCGAGGACCTGAAAGTCGCCAGCATGACCCGTTCCGCAGGGGGCACCGTAAATGCTCCGGGCCGGAACGTGCGGCAGAAAGCCGGACTCAACCGGCGCATCTTGGCTTCGGGCTGGTCGCTGTTCGCTACCCGTCTTGAGCACAACGCCGCCGGACGGGTTGAGCAGATTAACCCCGCCTACACGAGTCAGCGCTGCTCGGCGTGCGGGCACGTGGACCGGAAGTCGCGCGAGAGTCAAGCCGACTTCCGTTGCACTGCCTGCGGATTCGTCTGCAACGCTGACGTGAACGCGGCTAAGAACATCGCGGCAGGGCATGCCGTGACTGCGCGGCGACGCTCGCCGTTGGGCGGGCGGATGAACCGCGAACCTCAACACGAACAGCTCCTGGTTTCGTAATTGGAATCCCCGTCGTTCACGCGGGGAGGATGTCAAGATTTCACCTTTCCGAGCACCCGGCCGAGGAACAGGTGGTGGTGCAGGCCCTCAGCGAGCACTGCCTCGACACCGTCAGCAACCTTCGGGATCAGCGCTGCATCTGCGGTGTTCGCCGCCGCTGCAGCCAGCGTGTCCCGCACCTCGACCACTCGCCGGTCAACGATCTTGACGAAGTAAATGAGCAGGCCCAGCAGCACCGCAACCGCGAGCACCACGACAAACCCGAGGATGATCGCGACAAGCCATACCGTGTGCTCAGACGAGTTCATGGCTGCGGCGATCGCCGGTGTGTGCATCGCTAACCTCCGAGCCTGGCACGGCCGCGCTGCAGCCCGCCGATGATGATGGTGGCGTGCTCGATAGTCGTGCGCAGCGCTGCTAGCGGAGCCGTGTTGTGCACGGCATCGCCGAGCGCGTCGTTGATCTTCGGTGCCTCCCTGCCGATCGAATAAGCCAGCCGCAGGATCGGCACCACGAGCGCGACCACGACAAGTACCACGACGATGCCGATCACATAGCCGAGGACCCAGCCGAAGCTGCTGAAGTGCCCGGTCCCGCTAGCGAGATAGGCGAGCTTTGCGTGTCCGGTCATGGCTGATCAGACCGTCTCGCAGAAGTCCCTGACGGGCTTCAGGCTCGCGTTGACCGACGTCAGCCGGGCCGGCACTGTGCTCGTCAGCTCTGCGACCGCCTGGACTCCGCCGGTGGTTGCGAGCAGGCTCGCCCGGATCGCCCTGAGGTGGAAGATCACCCGCAGCAGTCCGACGGCGGTAATCGCGATGATCAGCGCGGCGATGATCAGAGTCACCCACGCAGCTGCTGGCATGACCGTTCTCCTTTCTGCTAGCCGAGAAGCTTGGCGACAGAACCCGCGTAGCGGACAGCGCCGACTGATATTTCCTGCACCGTGGTGTCGGTCGTGGCGAGCGCCTCGGGCAAGCCGGTCAGCTCGCCGACCAGCGCCACGCCGCCGGACAGGATGTCATCGGTCGCGTGCCTGATGCGCTCGACCGCTGCGAGCACCCGGTTCAGCAGGTAGATGACAACGGGCAGCACCACGACCAGCAAGACTGCATTGCCGATCCACCACAAGACCATGGCTGTCCTCCTTGTTAGCGCGGCTGAAGGCCGACCGGCTTACTGCGACGCGGGCTGATAGGGCAGGAAGAACCGGCGGAAGACCCGCGCCAGGGCCATCAGCGCCGCGCGCAGCCCGAGGGTGAGGCCGCTCGCCGGAGTCGCCGTGGCCGCGGCGATCTGCTCGGCGGACTCGCCCCGGTCGATCCGGCTGATCCTGTCCTGCATGTTGACTGCGAAGTCGTGCATCAGCACGGAGCTGACGTCGGAGATCATGCCCCGGCCATACTGCGCGGCAGCGCCGGAGAGCTGCAGGTCCTGCGCCACGTCCACGCGCGTACCGCGTCCGGACTTGGCCAGCGTCGCAGTCACGGTCATGCTGGCCTGGCCGCGGCCCTTCTCGTCCGCGCCGGCCGCGTGCACGACAACGCGCCTCGCTGCCTCGTCTCGCTCGGTAATGTCGGCAGTACCGGCGAACTGCAGCCGTACCGGGCCCATCCGGATGGCGACCTTGCCTTTGTACTTCTCGCCGCCTAGATCATCGGTCAGCTCGGCCCCCGGCAGGCACGTGGCGACCTGCGGGATGTTGCCGAAGAACTGCCACACCTTCTCGATCGGCTCGGCGACCTCGAAGTCGTTCTTGATCAGCATCGGGCCTCGCCCTTCATGTCAGTCACGTCAGCAAGCCGCTGAGCGTGCGCAGCGGGGTCTTTCGCGAACGCGTCGCGGCACCCGCTGCAGCAGAAGTAATAGGTAACGCCCGCGTGCTCAAGCGACGGTCTGTCAGCCCCGGCGCTCACAGCCATTCCGCACACCGGGTCGATGGTCGCGGCGGGCTGGCTCCGCGTGCTGACGGGAACGCCGCCGCCGGCCAGCGCCCCGGACGCGCGCAGCTGCACCAGTTCGGCCAGGATCGCAACGGCGATCTCGGGGTGCGTCGTGCTGCCGAGATCAAGGCCGGCCGGCACCTTGACCCGGTCCAGCTCCGCCTGGGGCACGCCGCGGTCGGCCAGGTACCCGAGCACCGCCGCCCCCCGCTTGCGAGAGCCGACAAGGCCGAGGTAGGCGGGCTTAGCAGCCACCGCGCGTTCCAGCACGCCCTCGTCGTCGTGCCCCTGGGTGGCAACCACGACGAGTGACCGCTCGTCTGCGCGGGCGGTGGCGAAATCGGCACCGTCGATCAGTTCCGCGTGCCAGCCCAGCGCCCTCGCGAGAGCGGCGAGCGTCTGCGCCATCGGGGACCGGCCTACTACGACCACGTGGGGAACGGGCACTACTGGCTCGATGTAGACCTCCAGCGCGCCCTCGCTCTGGCAGGAGATCGGGATCACGGCAACTCCGTCCGGCACCGCGCCGCCGAACTGCTCAGGGTTGCCGAGCAGCAGCAACTCCGCACTGCCGGTGGCTATGACGTGCCTGGCAGCACGGATTACGGCAGGCTCAGCGCAGGCTCCGCCGATCCAGCCGTGCAGTTCGCCGTCAGCGGTAATGATCGCTCGCGAACCCTGCTGACTCGACGACGGACCCTGCCGCCAGACCACGGTCGCGAGCGCGAACGCCGCACCGCGCCGCGCTAGCTCCGCCGCGTGCTCCATGACTTCCCAGCTGTTCATCGCCAGCTCCGCTAGTCGTCCGAGCGCACGGGCGGTGCGCCGGAAACATCCCGGCGGTAGGTGATCGCTTCCCAGACGCGGTCGGGCAGCAGGGGCATGTCGATGTTGCGGACCCCGGTGCCGTTGATTGCGTCAATCACCGCGTTGACGAACGCGGCGGGGCCGCCCACGGCCGCGCACTCACCGATGCCCTTGGCGCCTATCGGGTGGTGCGGGCACGGCGTGACGACTTCGCTGTGCAACTCGAAACCTGGCGTCTCCCATGCGGTCGGCAGCAGGTAGTCCATGTAGTTAGCGCCGACGCAGTTGCCATCCGCATCGAAGGTGATGAATTGCATGTTGGACATTGCGTAGGCCTCTGTCAGACCACCCATGATCTGGCCTTCCACGATCATGGGGTTGATCCGGACGCCGCAGTCATCGACCGCCACCATGTTGAGCACATCCCATACGCCCGTTTCCGGGTCGACCTCGACCGTGACGATGTAGACCGCGAACGGCCAGGTCAGGTTCGGCGGATCGTAGTAGGCAGTGGCGTCAAGGCCCGGTTCCATGCCGTCGGGCATATTCGCGTACGCGGCGATCGCGCACTCCTGGATCGTGACCCCTCGATCCGGAGCGCTGCGGATGTAAAACCGGCCGAGCTCCCACTCGATGTCCTCCTCCGATACCTCGAGGAGGTGCGCGGCCAGTTTCCGGGCCTTGGCCCGGATCTTGCGTGAAACCATGGCCACCGCGGCGCCGGCAACCGGCGTGCTGCGGGAGGCGTAGGTGCCCATGCCGAACGGGGCGGTGTCGGTGTCGCCTTCCTCGACCACGACGTCTTCGGCCGGGATCCCGAGTTCGTGCGCGACGATCTGGGCCCACGTCGTCTCGTGCCCCTGGCCTTGGGTGCGAGCACCGGTCCGGACGATCGCCTTGCCCGTCATGTGCACCTTGAGCTCGGCGGAGTCGAACATCTTGATCCCGAGGATGTCGTACTCGCGGCTGTTCCCGGCACCAAGCGGCTCAGTCATGGTGGAGATGCCGAGCCCGAGCAACCGCCCGCGGGAGCGCGCATCTGCTTGCTGCTGCCGGAAGTTCTGGTAGTCGATGGCCTTCAGCCCGACGTCCAGGCATTTGGCGTACTGGCCGGAGTCGGTGAGGAAGCCGAACGGCGTCCGGTGCGGGAATGCTTCATCGGGCACGAAGTTCATCCGGCGGAACGCCGCCTGGTCCATGCCGAGGTCGTCAGCAGCGGCCTGCATCATCCGCTCCTGGAAGAACATCGCCTCGGTGACCCGGAAGGAGCAGCGGTACGCGACCCCGCCGGGCGCCTTGTTGCTGTAAGTGCCTTGCGCGGTCAGATGGGCCACCGGGATGTCGTAGGCGGCGAATGCCGAGTGCATCAGCCCGATCTTGAATTTGCTCGGCTGTGCGTCGGAGAAGAACGCGCCGTGGTCGGCGTCAGTGTGCATCCGGACGGCCAGGATCTTGCCGTCCCGGCGCAGCGCCATCTCGCCCTTCAGGTAGACGTCTCGCGCGAACCCGGTCGAGATGAGGTTGCCCGACTTGTCTTCGATCCACTTGACTGGCCGCTCGAGCAGGATCGAAGCCAGGATCGAACAGACGTAGCCCGGGTACACAGGCACCTTGTTGCCGAAGCCCCCGCCGATGTCCGGGGAGATGATCCGGATCATGTGCTCTGGCAGCTCGGCCACCATCGCGACCGCAGCCCTGATGATGTGCGGCGCCTGCGTGGTCATGTAGACGGTCAGTTTGGACGTCGCGCGGTTGAAGTCAGCGATCGAGCCGCAGCACTCGATCGGCGACGGGTGCGACCGCGGATAGTGCAACTCCAGCTTGGACACTAGGTCGGCCGATGCGAACGCCCGGTCGGTACCGTCGCGGTCGCCGACTTCCCAGTCGTAGATGACGTTGTCTGGCTGGTTCTCCTTGTCGTCCCGGATGACGGGAGCACCCTCGGCGACTGCCTGGGACGGGTTCACGATGACCGGCAGCGGCTCGTAGTCGACGACGATCGCCTCGCATGCGTCCTTGGCGATATAGGGGTCGTCGGCGATGACGCAAGCGACCTCCTGGCCCTGGAATCGCACCTTGTCGGTGGCCAGCACAGCCTGGGTGTCGTAGGACAGCGTCGGCATCCAGGCCAGGTTCCGGGTGGCCATCATCTCGCCGGTGAGCACCAGGTGCACGCCGGGGATGTCCCATGCCTTGCTGGCGTCGATCGACTTGATCCGGGCATGTGCGAGCGGGCTGCGCAGGATCTCCATGTGCAGCATTCCGGGCAGCACGATGTCGTCGGTGTAGTTGCCCTTGCCGCGAATGAAGCGGTTGTCCTCGACGCGCTTGCGGCTCGCGCCGATGCCGCCGATCTTGATCTCGTCAACAGCCTGCGACATGTCCTCGTTCCCGCCTTACTGTGCGCGTCTCATTGGGCCGGGGCCTGAGCGCGAAGTTTCTCGGCAGCCCACAGCACCGACTTGACGATGTTCTGATAGCCGGTACAGCGGCACAGATTCCCCGACAGCGCCCATCGGACCTCTTCCTCGGTCGGGTCCGGGTTGCGCTCGAGCAGCGCTTTCGCCGCCATCATCATGCCGGGCGTGCAGAACCCGCACTGCAGGCCGTGTTCCTCCTTGAAGCCCTCCTGTAGCGGGTGCAGCTCGCTGGCCGTGGCCAGGCCCTCGACGGTCTGGATCTCGTGGCCGTCGGCCTGGACGGCCAGCATCGTGCATGACTTCACCGCCTGGCCGTCGACCAGGACGGTGCACGCACCGCAGTTTGTTGTGTCGCAGCCGGTATGCGTACCGGTCAGCCTGAGCCCCTGCCGGATCAGGTGCGCCAGCAGCAACCGCGGCTCGACTTCGGCGATTTTCTTCTCGCCGTTCACGGTGAACCTGATCCGCCGCAGCGGAACCTGTGCCGCTGTCTCGTCGCCGCGATCGGCGTACACCATGGTCATGATCAGGCCGCCCTTTCCGTCGGCTCGGCGCTGCACCTGCTGAGAATGCGCTCGACGAAGGTCGCCACCATGTGCCGCTTGTACTCGGCGCTGCCCCGGTGGTCCGTTCGCGGGCGGGCCGCCGCGGCCGCGAGCTCGGCCGCAGCCGCAATCGAGTCCGGGGTCAGCGGCTGTCCGGTCAGTGCCGCGGCCGCGTCGCTCGCGGCGATCGTTGACCCGCCGACACCGGTCAGCGCGATGCCCGCGCGCCGCACGACCCCGCCTGAGCTCTCCACCGACACGGCGACCCCGACAGTGGCGAAGTCGCCGACGCGCCGCTCGAGCTTGAGGTAGCCGCCGGAGCGCACGCCCTGAGCGGGCGGGATGACCGCCTCGACCGCGATCTCATCCACCGCCAGCAGGTTCTGGAACGGGCCGGTGACGAAGTCACTCATCGGGATTGACCGGCGGCCGGCCGGACCCTCCGCCGCCACCGTGCCGCCAAGCGAGAGGACTACCGACGCCCAGTCTCCCTGCGGATCGGCGTGACACAGCGAGCCCACCAGCGTGCCCCGGTTGCGCACGATCGGGTCGGCAATCAGCGGTGCGGCCGCGGCCATCGTCGGTTGCGTGGTCACCAGCAGTTCAGAACGCTCCAGATCGACGTGACGGCAGAGCGCCCCGATCCGGAGCGTGCCATCCGGGTCCGCGCGGTGGTAGTTAAGGCCGGGCAGGTTGTTGATGTCCACGATCAGTTCCGGTGCGGCGAACCTGAGCTTCATCAGCGGGACGAGGCTCTGACCGCCGGCCAGCACCTTGGCGACGTCGCCGTCATCAGCCAGCAGGCCGATCGCTTCGGCGATGGAATGCGGTGCCTCATAGCGGAACCGCGACGGGTACATATGCTTCCTCCGGGTGCTGGTTTCTCGGGTCCGCAGATTCGGCTCAGCCCGCCTGCGGTTCCTGACGGTCGCGCGCCCGTGATGCCGGGTCGGCTACTGCTACCGGCCCGGATTCGTAATCGGGGTCAGGCCTGGGCTCCTGGTGTGGTGGCCAAGGTCCGGAGACCGGCTGACCAGCGATCTTCAGGTAGTCGATCAGCTCAGGCCAGGCCCACACCGTCGGGCTTTTCCCGGTCTTAGGGGCATGCTCGATGAGCTCATACAGCCGCGGATTGCCGTTGCTTTTGCCGTCGGACTCGATCCGCATTCAGAAACTCCTCGGTAAAATGAAATTGCACGCATCGTGCACCTTCAGCGGCGCCAAGGCAACAGGCCAATAAGCTGTCGCTTAAGTGACCAGCTAGCGGACTAGATAAAGCAGGCAGAAGCTGACGTTCAGCTCCATATGGTGACGTACACCGGAGGCCTGAACCGGGAGGGCGAAACTCCGGCCGACGGCGACCGCATCACCTGCATGGCCTCGGGCGTGCCGAGGAAGCGGCGCAGGGCGCTCGCGGCAGCACTGCGATGTTCGCGCTCGAGCAGCGTGGCGTGCCAGCACGCCTCGGCAGGCAGCCCGGGCAATTCGACCAGGGACAGCTCGCCGCGTCGCAGTTGCTGCGACACCAGGTGCTCGATTGCCGGGGCAGCGCCTGCTCCGTCCGCCGCCGCTGCCCAGGCAGCCGTCTGGCTGGGGAACACGCCGATATTGCTCTCGGGCACGCCAAGCTGCGCGAGCAGCCGGCCGGTCTCACTGCCGGGATCGGCGCCCGCCGGATCGACCAGCCAGCGCCACTGGCGGGCTGGCCCGCGCAGGCGCGAGTGCCCGGCAGTCACCACGACGAGGCGGTACTTGAAGATCGGCTCGCTCACCACCGGCATGGTCTGCTCGGCTGAGACACCCGCTCCGAAAGCTACGTCGGCAAGGCGGTTGGCGACCAGCACCGCTTGCTCGCCGGAGACCGCGACGCCCGTCGACACCTCAACCGGGCCGGGGAAGCGGCGGGTAAAGGCTTCGACCAGCGGCCCGGCCACGAACTCCGCGAACGTGGAGGTAGCCACCACGCGCAGCTGTTCCGGCGCGCCCTGCGCGGCCCTGACGGCCGCATGCGCTTCGGCGCCGAGCACGACGATCTGCGACGCGGTCGCCAGCAGCCTGGAACCGCCGGCTGTCAGCGTCATGCCTGCCGGGCCCCTGGTGATCAGCTGGTCGCCAAGATGCTGGCGCAGTGCGGTCAGGGCCTGCGACACGGCAGGCTCGCTCACACCGAGCGCGCTGGCCGCCGCAGTCACCGAGCCAAGCCGGGCTACCAGGACGAACGCGTTGAGCTGAGTTAGCGTCATGACATGGTCCAGTCTGGACCACGCCCGCCACTTCAGCACCCCCCTGAGCGGCCGGCATCATGCGTAGCCGTCTCCGGGTGGCGCGCCGAGGTTGTCCGTTCCGTCCGGCCCGCTGATCACTGGCCCGCACACCGCCGACACCGATTGCAGGTCGAGGTCCGGCGAGACCTCCTCGTAGATCCGCTTTATCAGAGCCGAGGCACTGCTATACCCGGTGCTTGATGTGACAACCGAGGTGTAGCCGATCCCTGCGTCCGCCGAGGCATCGGGAAGCTCTGCCGTTACCCCGCCTTCCGCGCTCACATCGCCGAACGGCCAGATGCCGATTCCGGCGCTGCCCGTCACGCCGCCGCCGAACGCACCAGTCCCGCTGACGGCAAGGCTGAGGCCCTGGAGATCCGTTGGACTGTTGGCGCCGGGGTCGACAGCCTCGGTATACGCAACGTCGGGCGAGGCACCAAGGCCGACACCGCCGCCAGCGGAGACTGCAATCGTGGTGGCTGTCCACCCCCCGCTGCCGTACCACTCGCACACCTCGGCGCTGACGTCCACGCCGACTACGATGTGGACGGTTCCGCCGTACGACCCGCACACAGCGACAGCCGAATAGCCGCTGGGGTCGCTCAGGTTCAGTGGATCATCCGCGCTGTACGCGTACGGCTGGCCGGTCTCCGCCACCGCCGGATCCTGGCTGGGGAACTGGCCGGTGCCTGGGTCATAGTAGCGAGCCTGCAGGTATTGCAGGCCGCTCTCGGCGTCGGTGTACTGGCCGTCGTACTGCAGTGCGGTCCCGGCCGTACCAGTGTGGCTGAGGGTGTTCCCGTACGGCCCGTAGGTGTAGGTCCGGATGCCTGCACCCAGGCCGTGCTCTTGCCCTTGGTGTCGAGGTACTGATGCACGAGCGACTGTCCCGCCACGACTTTCCTTGCCGTCGCACGATGCGGGTCCTCTCCGGCTGCCCACACCAGGGAGTCCGGGCTGTCGTGGTCAGGCTGATAGCCGGCGCATGCGTCTTGCCGCTAGCGGCAGCGTGCGCTCCTGCCGTCAGGCCGGCGCCAGTAAAGGCGGCGATGGTGATCGACCCGTCAAAGCCCTTGAACCGGAGCGTTGCGGTGATCTTCGCCTTCTTCAGGCGCGAGCTCGCGTGCGCCTGCCATACCTCGGCGGTGCCCTGGCGCGCGTTTGACCGGACCACGAGTGACCACTTCAGGCCGCCCCCGGCCAGCTTCGTCACCCGCTGCGTCGTGCGAGCCGGCCCGTTGGCTGCGACGAACGCCAGCACTAGGTCACTCGCCTCCTTAGTGGTAACTGCGGGCGACGTTAGCTTCCCGGTTTTGCCGCTGACGTTGGCTGAGACGACCTTGTCGGTGGCGGCCGGCTTGGCGGTGCCGGGCACCGTGGCCGACTGCAGCTCGCTGCCGGCGTTGAACGTCTGCTGCGTCCCGCCGGCCACCTGCGTCATATCGCCGGCCGGGTCGTAGCCATAGGACGCGCCGTTGTCCGACGCCAGCTGACCGAGCTGGGTATAGCTGTAGTTCTGGGCCGCGGTCTGGCCATTCGGGTAGGTCAGCGATGTCAGGTTGCCGTTGAGGTCGTAGCCGTAGCCAACCTTCACGCCAGCGCCGTCCGTGATGGATGTGACGCGCCCCAGCGAGTCATAGCTGTAACTAGTGGTTCCGGTGCCGTCGGTCATGCTGGTGCGCTGGCCGTCGGCGTCGTAGGAATAACTGACGTCCGGCGTGCTGCCGTCGGAGTAGCTGATCGAGGTCAGCTCGTTCGCGGCGTCTCACCCAACGCCGCGTCAGTCGGATAAGCCGGCACCCGGCGGTCGGGTTTGCTGAGCGGCGGGCGCGAGGGCGCGACTGGCCGGCGGCGCGCTCATAGACTCGTGCCGGGCGGCTTGGTCGCAGAAGGAGGTCGGATGCAGGTCCCTGCGCACCTGGACTACGAGCGCGCTGCGAGCGCCGACCACGCAATCGCACTCTTGGTGAGGTACGGGCCCGGCGCGAGGATCCTGGCGGGCGGGCACAGCCTGATACCAATGATGAAACTCCGCCTGGTGCAGCCGGAAGTGCTCATAGACATCAATGGGGTCCCGGACCTCTGTTATCTCAACCTGACGGATGCGCGACTGCGAATCGGCACGCTCACCCGGCACACGCAGCTGCTGGAGTCGCAGATCGTCAGTGAGCACTTCGCGATCCTGCGCGACGCGGAGCGCGTGATCGCCGACCCGATCGTGCGGAACTGGGGCACTGTGGGCGGCTCGCTCTGCCAGGCTGACCCGTCCGAGGATCTGTCTGCGGCGTTCGCCGCGATGAAGGGCACGATGGTTATCCACGGACCCGATGGCAGCCGCGAGGTGTCCGCACGGGAGTTCCACACCGGGCCCTACGAGACTGTCGTGGGGCCGGCCGAACTGCTCACCGAGATCAATCTGCCCATCAGGCCGGGCGGTGGCAGCGCCTACCAGAAGGTGTCGCGCCGGACCGGAGACTGGCCGGTCGGCGCGGCCGGGGCTGCGGTCTGGCTTACCGGCGACACCATTGCAGACGCCGGGATCGGCCTGACGGCCGTCGGCGCCACTCATTTCGCCGCGGCCGAGGCAGAGGAATACCTGCGCGGCAAGACTGCCACGGAGGAGACGCTGGCCAGGGCAGGCGACATAGCGGCAGAGAACTGCCGGCCGGTCACCGATCAGCGCGGCCCTGCGGACTACAAACGTCACCTCGCCCGTGAGCTCACCATCAGGGCGCTGCGGCTTTCCGTCGCCCGCGCTCGCGGACACGCGGCATGAAGGTCACGGTGACTGTCAACGGCACCGAGTACGCGCGTGAGGTTGAGCCCCGGCTGCTGCTTATCCATCTGCTTCGCGACGAACTGGGCCTGACTGGCTCGCACTGGGGTTGCGACACGTCCAACTGCGGCGCGTGCGTGGTCTGGCTGGACGAAACGCCAGTGAAGTCGTGCACGGTCCTGGCCGTGATGGCCGATGGCCGCCGCGTCATGACCGTCGAGGGCCTGGGCACCAGCACTAGCCTTGATCCGGTCCAGCAGGGATTCGCGCAGTGCCACGGGCTGCAGTGCGGCTTCTGCACGCCAGGCATGATGCTCACCGCGCGCTGGTTGCTCAACCGCAACCCGGATCCGTCCGAGGCGGACGTGCGCGAGGTCATCTCCGGTCAGATCTGCCGGTGCACCGGTTACGAGAACATCGTCCGGGCCGTGCTGTGGGCGGCGAAGAACGGCGGCATCGAGTGAGGGATCACGAGCAGGATGGCCGCGAGACGGGCCCGTACGGGGCTATCCCGCGGAAGGAAGACGCCCGGTTCGTGCGGGGCCAGGGGACCTTTGTGGACGACATCAGCCTGCCTGGGATGCTCCACGGGGCGATCCTGCGCAGCCCGGTGGCGCATGCGCGCATTGTCTCTGTCGATGCCACCGCGGCTCTGGCCCACCCGAAGGTCGAGGCAGTGCTCACCGGCACGGACCTAGCCGAGCGAGGTCTGGCCTGGATGCCAACCCTGTCAGGGGATGTCCAGGCAGTGCTCGCCACCGACAAAGTGCGGTTCCAGGGTCAGGAGATCGCGTTCGTGGTCGCGCGGGACCGCTACGCCGCACGCGACGCGCTTGAGCTGATCGCGGTCGAATACGAGCCGCTGCCGCCCCTCATCGACGCCCGGACCGCGCTCGATGACGATGCGCCGCTGGTGAGGGACGATCTTGGCGGCCGGACTGGCAACCGCATCTTCGACTGGACTGCCGGTGACAAGGCCGCCACTGATGCGGTGTTCTCGGCCGCGGACGTGACGGTTAACTGCGACATGGTCTATCCCCGTTCCCATCCTGCTCCGCTGGAGACCTGCGGGATAGTCGCCGCCTGGGATGCCGTCGCAGGACGGCTGATGCTCTGGTCCACGTCGCAGGCACCGCACGTGCACCGCACCTTGTACTCGCTGATCACGGGACAGCCCGAGCACAAAATCCGGATAGTGTCGCCGGACCTC
>Ga0335072_10005302_pt1 | contig 18996 bp, 15 predicted proteins | sample Lox_Sample_21_FD_206725 | JGI IMG/M metagenome (GOLD analysis project Ga0335072, IMG submission 206725) | Soil microbial communities from Loxahatchee National Wildlife Refuge, Florida, United States - Lox_Sample_2.1 | ecosystem: Environmental > Terrestrial > Soil > Wetlands | place: USA...
TCGCTACCCCGGAGAAATAACGGAACTTCTGTATGTCGGCCCATGAAGCGAGGCTAGCGAGATGCAGCGTGGTGTTGCCGATCGTGAGTTCCCAGTCCTCGGAGATATCAGTCTTGCTCTGCGTGTCGGAGCGAGGCTCCGGCGATGACAACGGCTCATCGGAGAAGAACAGCAACCGGGAATCATATGGCTGCAGGTCAAGCTCAACTCGCTTGGGATCGGGAAGGGCCTGCGTTTGGCCCGTAAACGGGTCCCACTGCTCGCCGAATTTTTTCGCAGTTCGAAAGCTTGCATGAAGCACGTGCTCCCGGTTGCCGGTGTTGGCGATGAAATAGAGATCGCCCGATTCGAGGCGACGATGAATAAAGCCGACCTCTGGCGTTGCCGGTTCTGCCACGAAATCGGGATACAACATCGAAGCCAGCGTTGATCCCAAGGTTCCTTCCTCTGGCACGAAACGTGCCGTCGAGGTCTGACCGCTAAACAATGCGGCCGAGATCTGCTTCACGCGCGCCGTCACAGCCGCGGCATCGCGAAATCCCGGAGCAGTATCAGGCAACCGTGTGGTTGCAATTAAAATCCCTCCGGCACGGGCGAAGGCGGCAATCTTTTCATATGTCGCGGGATCGATGCGATTCACATCGGGAAGAATGAGCACCTTGTAAGGAATGCCGACCGCGTCAAGTGCGCCAGAATCAATGAAGTCGAAATTGAAACCGGCGTCGAGAACCTGCCCGATAACCTTGTCTCCCAGAAAATCGGGCATCGACTCGTCCATCGTCACGTTAGAGCCGGATTCTTCAAATCCTTTCGATGAATCGCGCTTTTCAGGTCGCGCCTTGAATGAGGCCCACACGTCATCTTCAGGAAGAAAGATCGCGACATCGTTGGCCTGCCTGCCTTGTCTCAACGCGAAACTGACTCGCTGCAGGTAGGCAGTCAGATCGGGCATGACCATCCACCAGGGATTGTGCGTATTGAAAGCCCCGGCGGCATACATTCGCCATCCCGGCTCGCCGGCTCCCGGCGGCGAATAAGGCCAGCCATGCCCGACCAGCTGATTGATTCCTTGAAGAAAATGCAGATCGGCTTCGGCCTTCATGTCCAGCGGCGTGGCGCGAAACGCCGGCGAGTGCAGCCAGGTCCATGTTTCCGAAGAGATCACCGGATGACCGAAGAGGTGTCCCGCGGAAGCGGCCCATCGCGTATCGGAAAACGCACGCCACATGCGAAGAGTGGCCTTTCCCTCGCCTTCCGGCAGATCCTCAAATCGATTACTCGACAAGGTAACGGGAGGATAGCCGTAGGTCTGCGATCGAAACAGCGTGGAGTGCTGTTGGGCCCATACGTGAATGGGCTCGAGATAGTTTTGCTCGGCAAGTTCGGTCAACGTCTGGCCCCAGTCGTGGCGCACCGCCGCGGTTTCCGGTCCAATGTCGCCGACCAACGCCGGCAACAGGGGCGTCAGATCGTAGCCGCGCCGGTGCTGAAATTCCTCGAGCAGATTCGGTGTCCAGTCGGAGCCGTAGTCCTCCAGGCTGTCGCTGAAGACCGCGTATGGCGGATGGTCGCCAAAGGCAGCAAGCAGCCGGTCGCCGGCGTGCTCGAGGTGATTCCGGATCGCCGCGCCGTCGTAGTGGTCGAGAACAAACCCAGTCGCGCCTACTGCCGCCCGCTTTACCGTCATTCCGGTGCGACTCGAAATGAAGAACTCTACTATGCGGGCGGATGGGGAAGCGTCGGGAATCTCCACGCGCCGCCCGGTCGGCAGTGGCAGTTGATGTGCGTACCGATAGTCGAGTACATCGCCTGTCTCCGGAATCAGAAATGCGGCGAGAAGTTTCTCTCCCGCTTCGAGCGCTGCGACCGCCGCAGAGGTGCTGCCCGGGGGCACGTTGGCACGCACCACGCGCAACTCTCCGGCAGCTTGTGTCACCGGAATATGCGGGCCGCCGAAGGGCCAACCGCTTCCGAGGGTGATGTCCACGCGAAGGCCGAGTCGGCGGGCCTGCTCCGCTGCGAACCCTATGTTCTCGATATGCTCGTCCGACAGGAATGGATAATTGTGGAACCCGTTTTGCGGATCATCCAGGGCAAGCGGATACAGCGTGGCGATCTCCACGCCGCCAATTCCCGCCGCCTTCATCTGCTCCAGTTCGCGCTGTAACTCGGGCTTCGTTGCGGAGGGCCCAAACCACCACCAACGCATCATAATGCGGCAGTCGTCAGGCGGATGTGCGAAGGTCTCGTGAAGCCTGGCGGCCTCGGCAGACGGAGCCTGCTGTGCAAATCCAGCGACCGGCAAACAGCAGAGCAGGAAAGCAGAGGCACACCGAAGCATGAGGGAATAGTCGCAGATGGAACTTCATCGTGCCAGTGTCAACCGCATTCGGCCCGGCTGAATCCTTCGCTACGGATAAATCCGGTGAAGCGTGCGGGCAAAGGGAATCGTCTCGCGCACGTGATCCAGATTGCACACCCACGCGACCAGGCGCTCGATACCCATTCCAAACCCGGCGTGCGGCACCGATCCGTACCGACGCAAATCCAGATACCACTGAAATGCCTCGAGCGGCAGATTGTGTGCTTCGATCCGGCTCTTCAGCAGCTCATAGCTCGCCACACGCTGCGATCCACCGATCACTTCGCCGTATCCCTCCGGCGCGAGCACGTCCACGCACAATGCAAAGTTGGGATCCTCTGGGTCGGGTTCCATGTAGAACGCCTTTACCGCCGCGGGATAGCGATGCACCATCACCGGCCGGTCGAATTGCGAACTCAACCAGGTTTCATCCGGAGATCCAAAATCGTTGCCGTACTCGAAAGGCTGCTCCAGCGCGCCCTTAGCGTGCGCCTCATTCAGCATCTTGGCCGCTTCATCGTAGCGGAGGCGTGGGAAGGGCGGCACAATCTTCTTCAACTTCTCCACGTCGCGCCCGATCACCTCCAGTTCTGGAGCCCGGTTCTTCACCACGCTCTGCACGATGTGGGAGATGAAGTTCTCCGCCAGTTCCATCAGCCCATCGAGATCGCAGTAGGCAACCTCCGGCTCGATCATCCAGAACTCGGTCAGATGACGGCGGGTCTTGGATTTCTCGGCGCGGAAAGTCGGACCGAAGCTATAGACCTTTCCCAAAGCCAGCGCAGTCGACTCGATATACAGCTGGCCAGATTGCGTGAGAAACGCCGGATCGCCGAAATAGTCCACGGGGAAGAGAGTCGATGTACCTTCGCATGCGGCGGGGGTGAGGATCGGCGGATCAGTGCGGATGAATCCATTGGTGTCGAAGTACTCGGAAGCCGCGCGCATGATCTCTGCGCGAATCCGCAGGATTGCCGACTGGCGCGGCGAGCGTACCCACAGGTGGCGGCGTTCCATCAGGAAATCGACGCCGTGCTCCTTGGGCGTGATCGGATACGGATCGGACTCGGGCACACGCTGGATCACCTGGATGTCTTCCACGTCCAGCTCGTATCCGCCCGGCGCACGCTTGTCTGCGCGCACCTTGCCGGTTACGATCACCGACGATTCCTGGGTCAGGCTTTTCAGTGTCTCGAAGACCTCGGGCGGCACACTCTTGACGTGGGCCACGCCCTGCACCGTCCCGGTGCCGTCGCGAAAGATGGGAAACAGCAGCTTGCCGCTCTCGCGCGAGTTGTAGAGCCATCCACGGATCTGGACGGACTGGCCCTCGTGCTTGCCCAGAGTCGCAATGGTCGCGACTGTGGCAGCGGGTTTCGCAGTTTCGGTGGGAATGGAGGCGATTTCTTCGGACATAGCTCAACCCTCTTCAATGCCCATCCCGCGAACCGGGTGCTCCCCTGGTTGGGGTGACTGGTTCGCAGAAATGAGACCAAAATTATGGGTGCCATCCATTCGCAGGATTTGCGAAATGTGTGGCAAGCGACCCTCTAGGATACCGCGTGGCATCTCAACTCGGAATGATGGCGGTGACGCTGCCCTTCGCGCGTCCCGGCCGGTTGATTTATCGTCCATAGCGTATGGCTACTAACCCTCAGGCGCAACCTGCCGCTCCGAATCAGCCTCATCCCTCGGCCGAAGCTGAAGAGGTCTTCCGCCGCTGGATCCGCTTCCTCGATGAGGAGTTTTATCGGCACCGCTCGCCGGAACGCCGCGCCGAAATCGTCCGCGACCAGCTTTACCAGATTTATCTTGGCCGTCCCCATGGCTCGAAGCCCAACGTGGCGCTTTCGAGCGAGCTGCCCGGCAACGTGCTCAGCTACTCGCTCGACCCCGAGAACGTCACTCTTGAAGCCGAGTACTTCGGCGATGCCGATCCGGCCGAATTTTCAATCCGCAAACCCCTGCTCTGGTTCTGGAAGATGTTCGATCGCTCGCCCGTCGGCCTGAATCTCTGGCTCGGCCTGCGTTTCCGCTGCATGCTGGCGCGCCACATCTTCGACCACATGGGCAATGGCGTCAAGATTCACCATGGCGTCGACCTCACCTACGGGTACAAGCTCTCGGTGGGAGATGGTGCAGTCATCCATCAGGGCGTCCTGCTGCACGATCGCGGCGGCATCAAGATCGGCAAGAATGCGGTCATCGGCTCGTTCGCGCGCATCTTCTCGCACAGTTACGCGAGCAACGGCACGGAGGAAGAAGCGAAGCTGCAGCCGACCACCATTGGCGACGGCGCCCGCATCGGCAGCCACGAAATCATCATGGGCGGCTCCAATATTGGAGCCGGCGAGGTCATCGGGCACTATCCTGCTTATAAAGTATGACCGCGGCTGACATGCTAACCTGAGCTTTCCATATCCGGAGAGCCTGTATTGCAGTCAGCTGATTTTGCAATCCGCGTGTTCGAGTTCGTTCTGCTGATCTTCTCGCTCAGCTTTCATGAGTGTTCGCATGCCTGGACGGCCTCGCGCCTCGGCGATCACACCGCGCGGATGCAAGGGCGCGTAACCCTCAACCCCATCTATCACATCGACCCGGTCGGAACGCTCATCATCCCGGCCATCATCATCTTCGGGCCGCTGATCGGGTTCACGCTGTTCAGCGGCGCGCTGATCGGCTGGGCCAAGCCCACTCCGGTCATCACGCGGAATTTCGCGAAGATTCGGCGCGACGACAATCTGACCACGCTTGCGGGCCCGGTTTCGAATCTGCTGCTGGCGATCGTGGCCGTTCTTGTGTTGCTGCTCATAAACCATGTCGTCCCGCAGGGGCGCGCGATCGTGTCGTTTACGATGATGAATCTCCTGATTCCGAACGTGAATTCCTCGGTCCAGGCCATCGTGCTGTTGGGGATCGCAGCTGTGAAGATCAATCTTGCGCTTCTGGTCTTCAACCTGCTTCCTATTCCGCCACTCGACGGAAGCCACTTGCTGCGCAATGCGCTTCCCTACAATGCCGTACAGTCCTACGACCGGATTCCCATGTGGGTGAGCTGGATGCTGATGTTCTTCGTGGGCGGCTACGTTATGAACCTGTTCCTCGCACCGGCTTTCTCGATCGTGGGCATGGTCCTGGCAAACGCCTGAGAGCAAACCTCAGCCGCTACAATGAAGAGAGCCTCAACCTGATCCGATCAAGGCTGACGAATCCGGCATCATCCGGGACAAGAATCAAGAATGTCTGAATCTGCAATTCCATCCTGCCTTCCGCGCGTTTTGAGCGGCATGCGCCCCACCGGCAAGCTCCACCTGGGCAACTACATGGGCGCACTTGCCAACTGGGTCCGCCTCCAGGACAGCGGCCAGTACGAGTGCTATTTCTTCATCGCCGACTGGCACGCGCTGACCACCGACTATGCTGATCCTTCGAATATCGGACAGAACTCGCGAGAGGTGATGCTCGACTATCTCGCAGCCGGGCTCGACCCGAAACGTACGGTGCTCTTCCAACAAAGCAGGGTGCTGCAGCACGCCGAACTGCCACTTCTTCTCGGCATGATTACGCCGATCGGCTGGCTGGAACGCGTCCCCAGCTACAAGGAGATGCAGGAGAATCTGACGAACAAGGACCTGAGCACCTATGGATTCCTCGGCTATCCGGTCCTGATGGCCTCCGACATCCTTCTCTACCAACCGAAGTACGTTCCGGTCGGGCAGGATCAGCAGGCCCACGTCGAGTTGACCCGTGAGGTCGCGCGCCGCTTCAACAACTTCTATCAGCTCGAGGGCCGCGACGTGCTCCCCGAACCCGATGTGTTGCTAACCCCTTCGCCGAAGCTGCCCGGCACCGACGGCCGCAAGATGTCGAAGAGCTATGGCAACACGATCGAGTTGAGCGATCCCGAACCGGTGGTCCGCCAGAAGCTGAAGACCATGGTCACGGACCCGGCACGAATCCGGCGCAAGGATCCGGGCGACCCGGATAAGTGCCCGGTGGGCGATCTGCATAAGGTCTTTTCCACGCCGGAAACCCTCGCCAAGGTCTATGAAGGTTGCCGGTCCGCCGGAATCGGGTGCATTGAGTGCAAGGGATGGGCCGCCGACGCGCTAGTCCAAATCCTGAATCCTATCCAGGAACGGCGCGCACGGTTCACACCCGGCGACGTAGACGATATCCTCAAGGATGGTTCGGATCGGGCGCGTGCCCGGTCAGAACAGACCATGGCAGAGGTGCGGGCAGCCATGAGGCTCACGCTCCCGCCGGCAAGTTAGGCTCGAAACAAACACTCCCCGACCAGAGATTCTCATTGACCGAAGCCAAGCAAAATCCGGAGATCGAGCCCGTCGATCCTGTGAAGGATCCCGCACCCGGCGAGCAGCCAGTCCACGACCCTGAGCCGGGGCATCGCGGCCCTGTGAACGATCCTCGCCCCGGGCCAGAACCCGAGCCTGATACTCCCGGGCCCAGCAACGAGCCACCACAGGGCGATCCGCCGTCGAAAGAGCCCGGGGTCAATACTGCCCCGCCTCTTGTGCTCACCTCGAAACCCATACCCGAAGACAAGCCGGCGAAGGCCGCATCGGCCAAAGCAAGGAAGCAGGAAGCAGAACCTGCTGAGCAATCGCCGTTTTCCGTCACCGTAGGGCAGGTCTACGATGGCCCGCTCGATCTGCTGCTTGATCTCATCCGCAAGCAAGACATCGACATCTACGACATCCCCATCGCGAAGATCACGGCACAGTTCCTCGCGTATGTGGATAAGCTCAAAGCTACCGATGTCGACGTTGCCGGCGATTTCATCTACATGGCATCGCTCCTGATCCACATCAAGAGCAAGATGCTGCTGCCGCGCTCGCCTGCCGGTCCGGATGACGCTGCCGAAGATCCTCGCCGCGAACTGGTCGAGCGCCTGCTCGAGCACGAGCGCTTCAAAAACGCGGCCCAGATGCTGCAGCAGAAGCAGGTGCTGGAAGCAGCGACGTGGACAAATCCCGGCCTTCGCGAATTCAAGGACGATGTCGCAGCCGAACCGGAGATTGCCGCCGATACCGTCGACCTGGTTCGCATTTTCCGCGATATCCTCGACCGCGCCCGAAAACGTCCCACTTTCGATGTTCAGGATGATGCAGTCACCGTCGGCCAGATGATTCAGTTCCTTACGCGCCGACTCAGCACGGAAGACAGGCCGCTCGCCTTGCGCAAGCTACTCAGCCACACCAAGTCTTCGCGCGCACTGGTGGCCATGTTCCTCGCGTTACTCGAGTTGGTTAGGCTGCAAGCCATCCTTCTTCGCCAGGACCGAGCCTTCTCAGAAATCTTCATCAAGAAGAGCAGCGGCTTTGACAGCGTCGTCAACGAAGGTTTGAGCGCCACCGACGAATGGAAATAGACAACAAATTGGTTGCATATTTTTCGGTCCGAAAGTTATGCAACCAATTTGTTGCATATCAAGAGCGTGGTTTAGAGCCGTGTCTACGTCCGACCGCGAATCGTAAGTGCGTCTGTCGAAATTAACTCAGGAACGGTGCAATTTCGAGGCTAGAAAGCCGTCCGGTGCAAATCTCGCAACTTCATTTAAAACAATGATTTAACTTGTTTATCTTCTATTTACATTCGCCTCCGTTCTAAGACGAAAGCCTCGTATCTCATGTAGAATCAATTGTGTGGTTCCTCATGAAGGAGCTGCGCATCAAACAACTGTGGCGCGAATACAGTTGTTGGGGTTTTATGCAATCCTCTTTTGATCGTCCCTTCTGCTGCGATCCTGGATCGTTGAGTCTTCTTTTTCTCCCGAAAATCTTTAGAGGTTCCGTCCTGGCCTGCTTTGGGCTGTGCCGTGAATCGTTGCATGCATCCGGAGCGATCTGATGGCGGCAACAACGGCAACTGCTTTACCGATAACACTCCTCGATCGCAAACTGAAGCGCACGCCGAGCAAGGCCGGCATTGTCACGTTTCTCGCCGCGCTGGCGGCCGCGGTCCTCTACATCGTTTTTCACGTTGCGCGCGATCTCGACGCCGTATCGATCACCAGTTACGCGCCTTACGCCATGCTGGCGACGGCTTTGCTCATCGCTCTGGGATTTGAATTCGTCAACGGCTTTCACGATACCGCCAATGCGGTCGCAACCGTCATTTACACGCATTCGCTGGAGCCCAATATCGCCGTCGTGTGGTCGGGCATCTGCAACCTTGCTGGGGTTCTACTTTCGTCGGGCACCGTGGCATTTGCCGTTATCACCCTGCTCCCTGTCGAATTGATTCTGCAGGTCAGCTCGGGAGCCGGCTTCGCCATGGTCTTTGCACTGCTGATTGCCGCGATTCTCTGGAATCTCGGCACCTGGTGGCTGGGCCTGCCTGCCTCAAGCTCGCACACGATGGTTGGTTCCATCATTGGCGTCGGCATTGCCAATCAGCTGCTCATGCCTCATACGGGCACGTCTGGGGTGGACTGGGAACAGGCGATGAAGGTCCTCAAAGCCCTTCTCATCTCGCCCATCATCGGTTTTGTTTTTGCCGGAATGATTATCCTGCTGGCCAAGCAGGTGGCAAAATACCCGGAACTCTACGAGGCTCCGAAGGACAACATTCCGCCGCCTTTCCCGATTCGCGCCCTGATGGTGTGCACCTGCACGGGTGTCAGCTTTTTCCATGGTTCGAATGATGGCCAGAAGGGCATGGGGCTCATCATGCTGATCCTGATCGGCACGGTGCCCACCGCCTATGCTCTCAATCACGCCGTCAGTCCTGCCCAGGTGCAGGATTTCATCGCTGCTTCAGAACGCGCGGGCCGGATTCTCGACCGCCATGTTGATTCGAGGGGAATCCTCGGCCCCGATGCCCGTGCAGCGGTCACCGACTACATCCGCACGAAACAAATCCAGCCGGACACCATTCTGGCTCTGCGCGAACTCGTGGAAGATACTGACCACGAGGTTTCGCTCTATAAAGAATTCAAAGCCGTTCCGCCGCAGGAGCAAGCTAACGTTCGCAACGATATGTACGTGGCCAGCGAAGCCCTGCGATTGATGGATAAATCCAACAACCCGGCATTCGATGAGGATGAACGGGCAGCCTTGCGCAACTATAAGAGCAAAGTGGACAACGCGACAAAGTTCATTCCCAGTTGGGTGAAAGTGGCTGTTGCACTTGCGCTTGGTCTCGGTACGATGGTTGGCTGGAAGCGCGTCGTTGTAACCGTTGGCGAACGCATCGGCAAGGACCACCTGACTTACGCGCAAGGTGCAAGCGCAGGGCTGATCGCCATGGGTACCATCTTTGCAGCCGATAAGTTCGGGCTTCCGGTGAGCACAACGCATATTCTTAGTTCGGGTGTGGCAGGAACCATGGCTGCGAACGGCAACGGGCTCCGTTTGAAGACCATCCGCAATATCGCAGCCGGCTGGGTATTCACGCTTCCCGCCGCTGCTGTGCTTTCCGGATTGCTTTACTGGCTCTTTCGTCACATTGCCTAAAATTTGACGCAGAACGGCGAATGGGCTGCGCTTCGGTGCAGCGGTTCTTGCTTCCTGGACCTCCGCAAATTCATCTCGCATTCATCTGCCATTCATCCGTTTCGGATATTCCTTGCTCCGTCTGGCGAATGCCGCCCCCGGCGTCCAGAACACTCCTTTTGCAAACCCGGAGTCCTTCGATGGCTGACATGGCTACCACTGCCTCTGCACCCGCTCTAGCGGGGTCGTTACTCGATCGCAAAAAGCACGCATTTCCAAGCTGGATCACCGGAGCAATTGTCATCGTCGCTCTGCTCGGCGGACTGGCCTATATCGGCTTCCACATTGCCGGCGATTTGCAGGGCATTCAAATCCTCAGCGTCTGGCCCTATATCCTGCTTGGCACCGCTCTGCTGATTGCGTTGGGATTCGAGTTTGTCAACGGATTCCATGACACCGCCAACGCCGTTGCCACCGTGATCTACACCCATTCTCTTGACCCGAACATCGCGGTCGTGTGGTCGGGTCTTTGCAATCTCTGCGGCGTGCTGGTGTCTTCGGGAGCTGTCGCCTTCAGCGTCATCACTTTGCTGCCCGTCGAACTCATTTTGCAAGTCAGCTCCGGCGCCGGTTTCGCGATGGTCTTTGCGCTGCTGATCGCCGCGATTCTGTGGAATCTCGGCACCTGGTGGTTCGGTCTTCCCGCTTCCAGCTCGCACACCATGGTCGGGTCGATTATCGGCGTCGGCGTCGCTAACCAGCTTATGGCTGCGCATACGAATACTTCCGGAGTGGACTGGGAGCAGGCCACGAAGGTCTTCAAAGTCCTGTTGATCTCTCCTGTCGTTGGATTTACCTGCGCCGCGCTCCTGATGCTTTACGCCAAGTTCGGCGTCAACCGTATGATCTGGCGGATTGTGGGCAGTTTGATCGCGGCCCTTGCCGTGGGCTTCCTGGCAAGCGTTGTATTCAAGTCCCAGATCGTGATTGGATTGATCGCGGTGGGAACCGGCGTTGTCGTCCTTCTTGGTTCCGGCTGGATGGCCAACTATCCCGCCCTGTTCGATGCACCGAAGGACAACACGCCTCCCCCGCTACCGATCCGAGCTCTGCTCGTTCTCACCTGTTCCGGCGTAAGCTTCTCGCACGGCTCCAACGACGGCCAGAAGGGCATGGGCCTAATCATGCTGATTCTCATCGGCACTGTCCCCACGGCCTACGCCCTCAACCACGCCGTGACCCAGAAAGACGTTCAGCAGTTCATCGCCGTATCCAATAGCGCCGGGACGATCCTCGACGCTCACGTCGATAAAAGCGGCATTCTCGGTCCCGACGCGCGCGCTACCGTCACGGACTACATCCGTACCAAGCAGTTGCAACCCGATACCATCCTCGCCCTGCGCGAACTGGTTGAAGACCTCAGCCACGAGGTCGCACTCTACAAGGAATTCAAGTCCGTTCCGGCCAGTCAGCAGACCAACGTCCGCAATGACATGTATGTCGCGAGCGAGGCCATTCGCCTGATGCAGAAGAACAAGAATCCAGCCTTTACCGCCCAGGAGAATGCCGTTCTTACCGCTTACAAGTCCCGTGTCGACAAGGCAACCAAATTCATCCCCGGATGGGTCAAGGTAGCCGTGGCGCTGGCATTGGGACTCGGAACCATGGTCGGCTGGAAGCGCATTGTCGTCACCGTGGGCGAAAAGATCGGCAAGGAACATCTGACTTACGCGCAGGGCGCTTGCGCCGAACTTGTGGCAATGGCGACAATCTCCGCCGCCGACAACTTCGGATTGCCGGTCAGTACGACCCACGTACTCAGCTCGGGCGTAGCCGGCACGATGGCCGCCAACCGCAGCGGTCTCCAGATGTCGACCCTGCGCAACATCGCTATGGCCTGGGTGTTCACACTGCCGGTGGCCGCTCTGCTCTCCGGCACTCTGTTCTATCTATTCCGGCAGATGGCCAGATAGGCTCTTCCGCAAGTGCATGGGCTGTGGGCGTCCCTCTCAAAAGCGGACGCCCTTTCTTTTTGCCGGGTTTCCCACTGCCAGGTCTGTGGACGCATCCCCCGGTCCAGTACCATACAGAAGGTACTGATTGCTGCATGAGCCTGAAATCCAAGCTGGAAGCTGTTATTTACGCATCGGAAGAGCCGGTCACTCTCGGTCAGTTCGCCACCCTCTTCGGGGCCGAAGCCCTGGAATGGAGAGCCGCCCAGGACGCAGTCGCTGCGCAAAAGATCGTTGCCGAATCGGCTGCGACCACTGTCGATCCTTCGCAGCCCCTTGCCGAGGGACTTGAATATCTGGATCTCCGCACGGAAGACGGCACCTTGCTGGAGCAGCCCGGATTTGCTGTTCTCCCGTCAGTCGAACCTCAGCCGACGGGCGATCAAGAGGCGACCGAGCGGGAAGAGGCTGCGCAACGTGGCGGGGTCGAGCCTCAAGTCGTCGAAAGCACCGGAGAGACGCCGGCGGAAGCCCCGCCAGGCGAGGCCGTCGCAGCAGACGCAGAACCGTCCGGGATCGAAGACGCTCAGCAATCCGGGCCCCTCGATCCCGAAGCCGAAGCCAAGCGCATTTCCCGGCAGCGCGATCGCGACATCAAGGCGATTCTTCGCCAGATCATCGACGAACTCATTGCCGATTACGCCGACAGCGAGCGCGGCATCGAAATCCGCGAAATCGCCGGCGGCTATCGCATGGCTACCAAGCCCGAGTGCCACGATGCTGTCCGCATGTTCATCAAGAGCCTCAAGCCCGCGCTCAAGCTCTCGCTGCCCGCGCTGGAAACACTTGCGGTCATCGCCTACAAGCAGCCTGTGACCGCACCCGAGGTCAACGAAATTCGCGGCGTTGACTCTTCTGGAGTTTTCGGCTCTTTGCTCGCGCGGAAACTCATCACCACTGCGGGCCGCAAGCAGGTCATCGGCCGACCCATCCTCTACAAGACAACCAAGGAATTCCTGATGCGCTTCGGGCTCAAGGATGTCTCCGAGCTGCCTTCGATGGATGAGTTCGAGAAGATTGCCAGCGAGCTCGAAGAGGCAGAACCGACGTCCATCACCGATCCCGCGGCAGCGGATGCCTACGATGCCGAAGGCAACGCTGGTCCCGAACTCGATGAAAATGCACCCGAGGAACCCGACAACGATTCGCCGCAGTCCGTGGAAATCGCGACACGCCCGCCCGAGTTCGAAAGCGAATCCAAAGAGGAGACAGAACCGGCCCAGTAGTCCGGTTTCCTGACGAGGGCCGCGCCTGCCGGTCCGTAGCGCTGCAGGTAGAACCGAGATTCCCATGAGCGACGACGTTCGCCCCAATCCAGATCTGCCGGAAACCGACCTGCCCGAGTCTCCCCGTCCGGAAGGCAAGGACTCTGCTGACGAGGCGAAGGAAGCCGAAGCGCCCTCCAACGCCACGGCCCACGATACCTTCGATCAGGCTGATGGTGCGGGAGTTGAGCCGTTTATCCGTGACCACGGCGAGCCTGAGTCCGAGGACGAGGTGGCCGAGCCGACGTCACCTGCGACCGCCAAGCTCGAGCGCCTGCAGAAGATTCTTGCCAAGGCCGGTATCGCCAGCCGCCGCCATGCCGAAGAACTGATCACCGGAGGCCGCGTCCAGGTAAACGGCAAGGTTGTCACCGAACTCGGCACCAAGGCGGATCCCGCGCGCGACCACATCCGCGTCGACGGCAAGCTGCTGCAGGGCTCCGAACGCCATCGCTATTTCATGCTCAACAAGCCCAAGGGCTTCGTGACCACGGTCAGCGATCCCGAAGGCCGACCAACGATCATGCAGTTCTTCGCGAAGCTGCGCGAGCGCCTGTACCCGGTTGGCCGCCTCGACTACATGAGCGAGGGACTTCTGCTGGTCACCAACGATGGTGAACTGGCGAACAAGCTGACCCGCGCTGCTTCGGGCGTCGAAAAGACGTATCTCGTCAAAGTTAGTGGTCAACCCACGGAAGAAGAGCTTGAGCAGCTGCGCGAGGGGGTTTCAATCGATCGCGGCAAGGCAGGCGCGGGCCGCGTTCACACTGCCCCCGCTCAGATTCGCAGATTCCGCCCCGGGAGAGGCGGCAATGAGCGCCAGGCAGGGCGTCCGACCGGCGCGAATCCCTGGTTTGAAGTGGTCTTGATCGAGGGACGTAATCGAGAACTGCGCAAGATGTTTGAAGAGATCGGCCACCATGTCGAAAAGATTCGACGCATCGGCTACGGCCCGCTGGTGCTCGATCTTGAGCCCGGCAAGTTCCGCGAACTCGAGCCGGAAGAGGTCGAGAACCTTCGCAAGGCGGCCGATGGAAAGTACCACAAACCCAAATCTCGCGAACCACGTCAGCGCGCCGCTGCACCCCAAACCGGACGGCACGGCGAAAAACCTCGCGGGGACCGGCGTAAGCCCGAAGGCAGGGAAGAGCGCGGCAGGTTCCAGCGCGAAGGCGGCAAAGGTTTTGGCACGGACCGCAACCGTCCTCCCAAACGCGGCCAATTCGGCACCGGGAGTCGCTTCTCCGAAAATCGCCCTGAGGGGCGCGAGGACAGGCCGCCGCGTCGTGATCGTGGCGATCGCCCGTTTGATGAATCCCGCGAACGGCGTGGACGCTTTGCCGGAGAGCAACCGCGTGCGCATGAGAGCAAGTTCAAGCGCTTCGATCCCAGAAAGTCCCGGCCCAAGTTTGCCGATGCCGGGGATGCAGGGGTCGTACAACCTGAGAGCCAGCGTTTTGGTCGAGGGGACCGTAAGCCGTTCGCCCAGAGCAGGCCCTTCCGTCGTGACGGCGAGGCCCAGCCGCGCTTCGACCGCCGGCGCAGGGAAGGTGGAAGCGGGCCTCGCACAGAAGAGCGTGGCGACCGACGCGGTTCGCAAAGGCCCTTCCGTACTGATCGCCCGAGCACTGATCGCCCGAGCCGGTCTCGTTTCGAGCGCCCGCGCAGGGACAGTGGAAGCGGACCTCGCACAGAAGAGCGTGGCGAGCCACGCGGTCCGCAAAGGTCCTTCCGTACTGATCGCCCGAGCACTGATCGCCCGAGCCGGCCTCGTTTCGAGCGCCCGCGCAGGGACAGTGGAAGCGGACCTCGCACAGAAGAGCGTGGCGAGCCACGCGGTCCGCAAAGGTCCTTTCGTGGTGATCGTGAGGGTCAGCCTCGCTTCGAACACCCCCGCAAAGAAGAGACCAGGGGCAATCGAGGCGGAGAAGGACGCAACAGGGGGCGCGACGAAGAGCGTTCCGGCAGACCCGCCGGCCGCGCCTCTGCGCCGCGCGCAGGCGGCTTCAATCGCGGCAAACCGGGAACCTTCAGAGGCAAGTCCGGGAGCGTCAGAGCCGGCGGAGGCCGTCGTCCTGATTCGCGTCCGGGTTCGCGTCCAGGTTCACGGCCGGGCTCACGGCCCGGCGGCAAGCCCGGGGGAGGCAAACGGCATCCCTAGTTACCAGCATACGCAACCATACAGTTGCACGTTGTGCCAGATCTGTTCTATTATGCAACCTCGAGGTTGCTGTTGTGAATACGAACAGAATTGAGAAACAAATCGAATTGAAAGCGCCCGTCTCGCGCGTATGGCGCGCCCTGACCGACTATGGCGAGTTCGGTCAATGGTTCAAGGTGAAGCTCGACGGCCCATTTGTTCCCGGCCAGATATCGCGTGGCCAGATTACCTATCCGGGCTACGAATACATCACCTGGGAAGCACAGATCGAAAAAATGGAACCCGAGAGCCTGTTCTCCTTTATCTGGCCTCATGTGAAATCCCACCAGAAATCCGAACAGCCGGCCGACTACTCCGGCTCCCCCCGTACGCTTGTGGAATTCCGCCTTAAGCCGATTCCAGGCGGTACACTCTTGACACTCACTGAGTCCGGCTTTGACAGCATTCCGGCCGACTGGCGCCCCGAGGCATTCCGCCGAAACGACGGTGGCTGGACCGAACAGATGAAAAACATCGAGAGCCATGTCACACAAAATCCGTAAACGCATCACCGCCAAACCCAAGGCCCGTGCGCGCGTCTTTGCCGCACTCGGCGACAAAACCCGGCTAACCCTGGTGGCCCGGCTCTGTTCCGGCGAGCCCTGCTCCATCTCGCAGCTTGCTGACGACTCAAAGATTACTCGCCAGGCCATCACCAAGCACCTTGGCATCCTCGAACGTGCCGGCATCGTGCGCAGTTCGCATGCCGGGCGGGAGCGGCTATTCGAGTTTGATCCGGAACCACTCGAGGGCCTGCAGGAGTACCTTGCGTCCGTGTCGAAACAGTGGGACCAGACGCTCGCACGCCTCAAATCGCATGTAGAAAAAGGCTAGTCCTCCGTTTTCAGTTGCGGTTGTTTCGAATCCTACGGAAGGCTGAGAACCGGCACTTGAAATCCGAATCCCTTCACTCCTTGTTACTTTGCGCTGAGTTGCGCATCTAGGAGAAATATGAGCATCGAAAAAGCGACATTTGGAGCAGGTTGTTTCTGGGGTGTCGAAGCTGCATTTGCAGCTATCCCCGGCGTAACCGCGACAGCGGTCGGATATGAGGGCGGTACGCTCGACCGGCCGACCTATCAGGACGTGTGCACTGACCAGACCGGCCACGCGGAAGTCGTCGAACTCGACTTTGATAACGAGAAGATCAGATACGAGAAGCTTCTCGACGCCTTCTTCGATCTGCACGACCCCACCACCCTCAACCGGCAGGGGCCCGACTGGGGGACGCAGTATCGCTCCGCCGTCTTCTTTCATTCCCCGGAGCAGGAGCGCGAGGCCAAGGCCAAAATCGAGAAGCTGACAGCGTCCGGCCATTACGCGCCCAAACGCATCGTCACCAAGGTTGAGCCGGCGCAAACATTCTGGCGGGCCGAAGAGTATCACCAGAAGTATCTGGAGAAACGCGGCCAGGCCAGCTGCCATATATGAGCCGTCATCAGTCTTCAGTTGTCGGTTTTCAGCGTTGACTCAGGTCAACTGACAACAGATAACTGAAGCCTGACAACTTGTAACTATTCTTTCCCTTGTCCCAGGCGCCACGCCTTGATGTACTTCCAATGGATGTAGACGGAGTGGTTGATATGCAGGATCAGCCCCTCGCGTCCATCCAGAAAGCCTAGCCGAAAAAAGTAGTTGTAGACAAAGGTTGCGGCAGGGTTCACTACCGTGTTCCACAGAAATGACCCAAGCGACCGGCTGTCTTTGCCGCGCGCATGCAATAGCCGGGCGATCTCTGAGCTGTAGCGGTCCATGTGCTCGAGATAGATCCCCATTGTGGGGTACGCGTAGTGCAGCATGTCTCCGTGCAGCTTGCCCTTCGGTCCGCTGAACTGCGGCGTGGAATGCGGACCTACTCCCTCGCTCAGCCATGCCGCACCGCGCCTGAACAGTCTCAGCTTGTGGTCGGGATAAAACCCGCCGTGGCGGATCCACTTGCCGAAATAGAGGTTCAACCGCGGAATCCAGTACGCGCCGTACCGCGGCTCGCAGGCCAGTAACTCACGGATTTCGGTCTGCAGTTCCGGCGTCAGCACCTCGTCCGCGTCCAACAGCAGAATCCAGTCGCTGGTGCAGAGATCGAGGGCAACGTTTTTCTGTTCTCCGTGCCCGCCAAACGCGTGATAGCTGGTCTTCGCTCCGAACGATCGGGCAATCTCAATGGTCCGATCCCGCGATCCGGAGTCCACCACGATGATTTCGTCGGCCCACTTTACGCTTTCCAGCGTTCGAGGCAAATTCGCCTCTTCGTTCATGGCGATCATCGCGATGGAGAGAGTCTTGCGCTGTGCGGGCATCTCTCCGAAGGATAAAGGACTGTGCGCCCAGCGGACCACACGGGCAAGTGAACGTCTGAACTCAGAACCGGATATTCACGCCCTGCTCGCACATGTCCGTCAACACCGACAACAGATTCGTGATCCCCAGGAGCTGGCGAATGCGTGGGCTCAGATTGATCAGCACCAGGCAGCTGCCATGGGTCTTGGCGGAGACATAAAGCCGCACAATCGTGCCCAGACCCAGGCTATCCATCTGTTGCAGGTCCGACAGATCGAGCACGACTCGCTTGGACGATGGGAGCAGGTCGCGCACCGTGCTGCTAAGCACATCGCAGACGCCCATCACCAGCTTCCCATGGCACTTCACAGTGGAAACTTCGCTATTGCGCTCGACATCCAGGGTAAGAAGATAGGCGGCAGCTTCTGGCATGCACTGTTCCTTGAAGGCTGGTGTGGGGAACCGGAGAATGCAGGGATTCTCTCACACGCAGCGGTCAATTTGAAGCCCCGCGCTTATAGAACTTTTCGCCGAAGGCCCGCGATGGCGAGTCTCAACTGTTGCGAAAGGGAAGTTGCAATGTGGAATCCAGGGGAATGGGCTCAATGCGATGCCCCAGCGCACACGTAAGCTCATCCCACAGCCATTCGGAGACCTGTGCCGCTTCGTCTTGAGGATCCTGCTCAAACCTGACAAACAGTGGTACTCGGGCCGCGCAGGTCTTCTCTTCGCATTGCAGCCAGTTGAGCAGCATGGTAGTTCCGCTGCTGCGCGCCAGCACAATCTTATGCCGGGTGTCGAATCCGCGGGATCCGCGAAACATGGTGTAATTTCCGATGTGCTTGCACTTGGAGCATACGGTGGCAATCGACCTGGCTTCGATTTTCCGGGCATCGGGATTGCCGAATGGCAAACCAATTCGATCATGTGGCAATAGAATCGGTTCTCCGCACCAGCGGCAGTAAAAGCAGCAATGCGGAAGGGCGCAGCTTGCCGTCGGCACAGCTGCCACGGGCGTATCAGATGGCCCTGTTCCCTGTTCTCGTTCGTCCGCCTTGCCCACAAGGGCCAGGCGAGGGCTCCGAAGCACCAGGACATGACCGCTTTCGTCGCGCAGTATTCTCATCGTCTTTCTCTCAGCTACTGCTGTCGAGCGCTTTCGGTTAGGGGGACTTCCGAGCGTCTACTCAAAGCTAGTGCACGCGCGGTACTTTCGGAATGCCACGGAGGCGCTAAGTTATGTCCCACACAGGAGCTAATTACTCTGAGTTACAAAAGATAGTTACCTGATGTTATTGATCAGACGGATGCACGAGCCCGAGTAGTTACTCTATGTTACCTATTTGTAGATTACTGAAATGGCTATTCACGGTTTCACTCGCAGCGAATGGCCTGAATCGGATCGATGCGCGACGCGCGCAAG